>Ga0209475_10000231_pt1 | contig 153693 bp, 132 predicted proteins | sample tdDd471_FD_187128 | JGI IMG/M metagenome (GOLD analysis project Ga0209475, IMG submission 187128) | Marine sediment microbial communities from the Atlantic coast under amendment with organic carbon and nitrate - tdDd47.1 (SPAdes)... | ecosystem: Environmental > Aquatic > Marine > Coastal >... | reverse complement strand
CTCTGAACGAACAATTGAGGGATTATGGAGGACCATAGCCAACCTGCTCGATGAATTTCCCCCAGACGAATGCCGGAATTATTTCGCTCATGCAGGATATAAATCTATTTGATATGATTTTGCTCTAGAAAGTAATATCAGGCGAAGTCCGAGGGATTATGCTCGACATGCGCGGTCAGCTTGTCAAGCAGCCGGTCAAGCTGGGTTCGTTCCGCATCATTCAGGGCGTCCTTCAGATGGCGCTCATAATCGATCACAAGCGGTTCGATCCTGTGATAAATATCCAGGCCCAGGGGCGTCAGGTTGAGCACCGACCGCCGCCGGTCTTCCCTGGCGAAGGTTTTATGAACCAGTCCCCGGTCGCATAAGGCGTTGACCGCCCGGCTGACGGCAACCTTGTCCATGGCGGTTTTTTCGCCCACTTCGGCGGCGGAGGTGTCCGGATGCCGGGTCAGATTGGCCAGCACCTTCCATTCGGCGGGCGCCATGCTGAACTGTTCGGAATAAAGCCGCGCCAGCTTGCGGCTGATGATATTGGTCAGATAGGACAGCCGGTAGGGCAGAAAATTTTCCAGAACCAATTTGGTGTTGTCATTGTCGGCCATGGGACACATCCGTATATTTTTTACTTAAGAACTTAAATTTCTTGAAATAAGTTTCATTTGTAACTATAAGTATAGTCATTAACGCTCGAAAATCAAATTAACCTGAGTTTAGACTATGTGTCACCTGATTTTTAGGTCATAATTTCTCTGCCATGGGGAGACGGCGGCGAAAGACCCCTCAGGATAACCGGCATGATATTGAACAGGAATGGAGTATTGCCATGAAATTAGCTTCGTTAAAAAAAGGCCGTGACGGCAGGCTGGTCGTCGTATCAAAAGATCTGAGCCGCTATGTTTCCGCCGAGGCGATCGCGCCGACCCTGCAGGCGGCGCTCGACAACTGGCCGGCGGTTGAAGGAAAGCTGCGCGCCCTGTCCGATGACCTGAACGCGGGCAAACTGGCCGGCGCCCAGCCCTTTGACGCGGCGGCGGCGGCGGCTCCTCTGCCGCGCGCCTATCACTGGGTCGACGGCAGCGCCTATGTCACCCATGTCGAGCTGGTGCGCAAGGCGCGCGGCGCCGAACTGCCGCAAAGCTTCTGGACCGATCCGCTGGTCTATATGGGCGCGTCCGACGCCTTTATCGGCCCCTGCGATGATATCGAGGTCGAATCAGAGGACTGGGGTATTGATTTCGAGGCCGAGGTGGCGGTGATCACCGATGACGTGCCGGCCGGGGTCAGCGTGGAGAAGGCCCGCGATCATATCAGGCTGATCGGCATCCTCAATGATGTGTCCTTGCGCAACCTGATTCCGGGGGAGCTGGCGAAACAGTTCGGTTTTTACCAGTCAAAACCGTGGACCGCCTTTGCGCCGGTCTTTGTCACGCCCGATGAACTGGGTGCGGCCTGGGACGGGACCAGGCTTCATCTGCCGCTCCATGCGGTGCTGAACGGCGAGACCATCGGCAAGCCCAACGCCGGGATTGACATGACCTTTGATTTCGCCCAACTGATCCATCATGTGGCCAAATCCCGCTCGCTGACGGCGGGGACGATTGTCGGCAGTGGCACCGTCTCCAACAAGGGCTCCAAAGACGGCTCCTGCTGCCTGGCGGAAGTGCGCTGCCTGGAAACCATCGCCGACGGCAAGCCGTCGACGCCGTTTATGAGCTTTGGCGACCGGGTCGAGATCGACATGTTTGACGCGGACGGCAACAGCATCTTCGGCCGGATCAATCAGGTTGTGAAACAATATACGCCGGAATAAAGCCTGTAAGGAGAGAGTGACCATGGAACTTTACGGCTACTTCCGCTCTTCGGCCGCGTACCGGGTGCGGATCGCCCTCAATCTCAAGCAACTGGATTACGCCACGGTGCCGCTGTCGCTGCTCGACGGCGAACATAAGCGGGCGGCCTATCTGGCGAAAAACCCCCAGGGCTTCGTGCCTTTCCTCAGCGATGGCGATGTGGCCTTGGGCCAGTCGCTGGCGATGCTTGAATATCTTGAGGAAAGCTATCCCCAGGCGCCGCTGCTGCCCGCCGATGCGGCGGGCCGGGCCCGGGTGCGCCAGATCGCCCAGATCATCGCCTGTGACATTCACCCGCTCGATAACCTGCGGGTGCTGAAATATCTTACCGGCGAGCTCAAGGTCAGCGAAGAGCAGAAAACCGCCTGGTATCATCACTGGATTATCGAAGGTTTCCGCGCGGTGGAAGTCCTGCTCGGCGACGGCAAGGCCGGTGATTTCTGTCATGGCGACAGCCCGACATTCGCCGACCTGTGCCTCGTGCCGCAGGTCTATAACGCGCGGCGGTTTGATTGCCCGCTGGATGACTTTCCCCGGATCATCCGCATTGGGGGTCATTGCAATGAACTGGACGCCTTTATCCGGGCGCTGCCGGAAAATCAGCCGGACGCCCCGTAAGCCAAAGGGGGAGAAGAGGAGCCTTCATGAAAAATCTGTTTGATATTTCCGGCAGGGTGGCGGTGGTGACCGGCGGGTCGCGCGGCATCGGCGCCATGATCGCCCGCGGGTACGTGGAAAATGGCGTCAAAACCTATATCTGTTCCCGGACAGAGGACCAGGCGGCGCAAACGGCGCAAGAACTGTCGCGCTTCGGCCAGTGCATCGCCCTGCCGGCCGACCTGTCGACCATGGACGGCATAAAAAGTTTCGTTGCCGAAATAAAATCCCGGGAACGGAAAATCGACATTCTGGTCAATAACGCCGGCGCGGTCTGGGGGGCGCCGATCGATGACTTTCCGGAAAGCGGCTGGGACAAGGTGATGGACCTGAATGTGAAATCGGTGTTTTTTCTCACCCAGAAATTTTTGCTGCTGTTGCGCGGCGCGGCGACGGCGCAGCGGACCGCGCGGGTGATCAATATCGCCTCGGTCGACGGGCAGTGGGTGCCGCAGTTTGAAACCTACAGCTATTCGGCGAGCAAGGCGGCGGTGATCCATATGACCCGGGTGCTGGCCCGGCGGCTGGCGCGGGATCATATTGCGGTCAACGCCATCGCCCCCGGCCCCTTCCCCAGCGACATGACCCAATCCCTGCTGGATAAACAGAAAGATCAACTTCTCGGGCAGATTCCGCTCGGCCGGATCGGCGCGGCCGAGGATATGGCCGGGGCGGCGATTTACCTCGCCAGTCCGGCGGCGAGCTACGTCACCGGCATTACGCTGACGGTGGATGGCGGCTGGGCGAGCACGGTCTGAGCCGGCGCCCATGATACCGCTATCGGCCCTTGCCTTTTGCGGTCAGGACAGGGCATAGTGCGGGCCAGGTGGATATGGATCACGCAAGGATAAGGACAGGAGGTTTGATGGCCAGGGCAATCATGTTTCAGGGCACCGGCTCCGATGTCGGCAAGTCGCTGATTGTCGCCGGCCTGTGCCGGGCTTATCGGCGGCGGGGGCTCAGGGTCATGCCCTTCAAACCGCAGAATATGTCCAATAACGCGGCGGTGACCGCCGACGGCGGCGAGATCGGCCGGGCCCAGGCGCTGCAGGCGCTGGCCGCGGGCGTTGCGCCGACGGTTCACATGAACCCGGTGCTCCTGAAGCCCCAGTCGGACCAGGGCGCCCAGGTGGTGGTTCACGGCAGGGTTGCGGGCAATTATATGGCGCGGGACTATCAGGGGGAAAAACCGAACCTGCTGGGGGCGGTCCTGCACAGTTTTGATATTTTAAAGCAGCAGGCGGAGCTGGTGATTGTCGAGGGCGCCGGCAGCCCGGCGGAGATCAACCTGCGCCGGGGGGACATCGCCAATATGGGCTTTGCGGTCGCCGCCGACTGCCCGGTGGCGCTGATCGGCGATATTGACCGCGGCGGGGTGATCGCCAGCATTGTCGGCACGGGGGTTCTGCTGGCGCCCGAAGACCGTAAAATGATCGCCGGTTTCCTGATCAATAAATTTCGCGGCGATATGCGGCTGTTTGACGATGGACTGAAGATCACCGAGCAGCATTCCGGCTGGCGGTCCTTTGGCGTCGTGCCGTTCCTGCCGGTGGTGGCGAAACTGCCGGCCGAGGATGCGGTGGCCCTGTCCGCGCCGCCCGGCGACCGGGCGGGCCGGATTCATATTGCGGTCCCCATGCTGTCGCGGATTTCCAATTTTGATGATTTCGATCCGTTGAAGGCGGAAGCGGATGTCTTTCTCGACATGGTGGCGCCGGGGCGGGCGATCCCGAAGGCGGCCAACCTGATTATCATTCCGGGAACGAAATCAACTATCGCCGACCTCGCGTTCCTGCGCGCCCAGGGCTGGGATATTGATATTGTGAGCCATCATCGCCATGGCGGCCGGGTGATGGGCATTTGCGGCGGCTATCAGATGCTGGGGCGGACCATCGCCGATCCGGCAGGCGTCGAGGGGCCGGCGGGGTCGGTCGCCGGCCTCGACCTGCTCAATGTGGAAACCCGCCTCACCGGTGAAAAAAGACTGGAACAGGTCACGGGCCGCTATCTGCCGCTGGCGAAGGATATTCGCGGCTACGAAATGCATATGGGCCGGACAGGGGGGGCGGATTGCGACCAGCCGCTGCTGGCGCTCGGCCACGGCGCCGACGGGGCCATATCCGCCGACGGCCGGGCGATGGGCTGTTATCTGCACGGCCTGTTCGCCGACGATGATTTCCGCGCCGCCTTCCTGGCGGAATTTACAGAATCCCATGAACGAACGGCGCGCCCGCTGTCCTATGACCGTGAGGTTGAGCAGGCGCTCGACCAGTTGGCGGACCATCTGGAGGCGCATCTGGATCTGGACGCCCTCTATGCGGCGGCGCGGTGAGGATTGCGTAAATTATTCTGCTGCGTTTATATGACTTGCTATGTCTGTTGTGCTGTTATGTTTATATGTAGACCATGATGGTTCGTAATTATCCGCTTCATTCCCCCAAGTATGCCAGTTAGGTCTAGATCCTCGCGCAAATAACTCTAGATAGGGCCCAGGGCTACATGCCTCAATAAGTTTATATTGTTCATCGGGTTTTCGAGAGTGTTCTCTTTTTCGGGTCTTCAGAATATTAACTTGACTACGACCGGGTTGTAGTGTGCGGATATTCCCCCTCACGCCAAACAGAATTAATTCGGTTGTATTTCGAAAATAAAAACCAACACCACGGCCATCTGGGCCACCATCTTTCCGGATTTTATGCCAAATTAAATTTGTCTTATATTGAAAACCCCAAGCTTTCATGACCTCAAGGCCTTCAGCGAGTAGAGCATTGGGAACCCATAGATATAAATGAGCGTTATTGTTAGCTGCATCTGATACGGGTATACCCATGATGTCTTCTAAAGTCATGGTGCCATACCTCGACAAGCGTTTATGTTCTGGAGCAACTTTTCCAGTTCTATTTTGGAATTGCCATGGCGGGTCCGCAAGAATAGTTCTTGCATTAAGGCCGGTGTATTTTTTGGCAAAATCCTGGGCAGCTATATTTTTTTTCATTTAACAATCCTCATCGTATAATTCTGGTTTAATGCCAAATACTAATATAGGGCATCCAGCACCACCACCACCTTCTATTTTGGGCAGAAGTTTGGACATATGAGTAGTAGAGTTTCCATAAGATTTTCCTCTTTCGAGCTTGTTAAATATGGTTTGTAATGTGTCGCAACGTGTTATGATAATACCGACACTTATAGCCCTTAAATCAAATAAAAGCCTAAAATTATTTAGATCACGATCAAAAAATGGATCCTTATTGTTCCATTCAATTTCCAAGGCAATTCTATTTTTATAACAATCAACCTTATGAGTTGGAGAATTCATCTCATTGTCATCAACTTGAACAATCGTATCAAATTGTTTTTCTTCCCACCCAAGGTTATAGAGATAATTGTCAATAAATTTGGAAATCTCTGATTTTCTCCCACCGCCTTTCGTTAGCCAGCTTTTACAAAGCTTAAATTCATTTAATACAGACAGTATTTCTCTCAATTCATTTGGGAAATCATTTTTAAGGATGGCGCAAGCGTGTTTCCATTCATACACTTCATATTTATTCAAAATTTCCGTTGGTAAAAGGTTTAATGCCATATCTTCCCCGCTTGTTCTTGTTATGTTCCTATGTTAAATAATTTCCCTTTTATAGTAAAGGAAAAAATAAAATAGCGAATCTTATAATTTACAGCCGGTCAATGACGCCGGCGAGGGCGTCGAGCTGCGACCGGCCCAGTTTGCGGCAGCGTTCCGGCGACCAGCCGCTTTCCGGATTGGGATGGTCCCTGGTGTCCTTGAACGGCATTTCCAGCGTCATGGCGACCGCATTATAGCGATGGGCGAGCTGATTGGTGCCGACGGTCATATTGGCCGCGCCCGCCGCATCCTTGTCATAGCCTTTTTCGGTCTGGAAATCCGGATTGGCCTGCATCAGATGCCGCTGATATTCATAGGCCAGGTCAAGCCGGGCCAGGTCCACATCGGGGATGCCCTCGAAACAGGCGATGAAATTATAGGGCAGGGCCTCGTCGCCATGCATGTCGAGCACCAGATCGACGCCGGTTTCATCCATCTTGCCGCGGACGTAGAAGACTTCCGGACTGCGCTCCAGCGACGGTTTTTCCCATTCCCGGTTGAGGTTGGCGCCGCAGGCGTTGGTCCGCAGGTGGCCGCGGCGGCTGCCGTCGGGATTCATGTTGGGCACGACATAAAACACCGCCTTTTCCAGCAGCTGGCGGCTCAGCGGATCCTCATCATCCAGCAGACGGTCAAGGAAGCCCTCGGCGCACCATTCGGCCATGGTTTCCCCCGGATGCTGGCGGGCGATGACCCAGATCACTTTCTTGCCGACCGCCATGTCGCCGATGGTCAGCAGGTCCATATCCTGTCCGTCGAGGGTTTCGCCGATCACATGCAGGCCGGTCTTTTCATCGGCCGCCGCCTGGGAGACCAGATCATGATGCCGCTCCATGCTGTAGGGCGCGAAATAGGCGTAATAGACGCTGTCGCTTTTCGGCACATGCTGGATGGTGATTTCGCCGTCATGATAGACGGTGCTGACCCGGAACCAGTCTTCCCGGTCATAGGAGGCGCAGGCCTGATAATCGGGCCAGCCTTCGGGATAGGCGGCCCCGGCGGCATTCTCCAGGGTCATGGCGCACAGTTGCCCCTCGGCGCCGGTCAGGCGAAAATAAAACCACTGGTAAAAGTCGGAATTATGATCCTTGCGGATTTTCAGGCGGATATTGCCGGTATTTTCCGCTTCGATGACTTCGATATTGCCGGCGTCGAAATTGCTGCTGATTTTCACCATTTCATTATCCCGTCTGTGTTGATTTCCCTCTGTTATATGTGGCTTTGGCGGGGCTGTAAATATCCGATTATCAGTAATTTTGGAATTGGGGAGAACTATGAATAAAAAATAACTTTGCATTTCAAAGTTATTTGTGTAATATATTGATCAGGATGAGTCGCTAGGGAACGGAATCCATGTTTAAACATAGCTAATATATTGAAATATATTATGGATTCCCACCTTCGCGGGAATCAGGGTTTGGGTATTTCCAAGTCCTTCCGGCCCGGAAAAGCATTTTTCAGCAGCCTGCCAGGACCGGGGAATACAGAAAAGGGCCTTCAGGGTGTGGAACCCAACCCTGAAATGATGATTAAGCCCATAAATGAGAAATCATAGAACCATAAAGGAATATATCAATGGCTGAGCAAATATTTTCACCAGAAGAAAATCTGGCTTTTATTCGTGGTGTGATGGAAAAGGCCAGGAAAAGAACGACGCAAGCGGGATCATTTCTTGCCGTATGGGGAAGTTTAAGCGCCCTTGTGACCATTTTTCAGTATCTGGCGGTGGCAGGAAAATTGCCCCTTGTTTATATGCCCATCCTCTGGGGCGTATTTGTGCTATCGGGCGTTTCTTTCAGTGTGATCCAGGGCCGCCGTCTGAAAGCTGAATTGGGTCCGGCGTGCGGGAATGAATTGGTGACCACCAGCCTTTTCTCCGCCATTGGCATTTCCATTGGCATTTTCTTTTTTGCCAGCATTCTGGCGGCCTATCTGGGAGTCATTGATCATCTGGGGGTGGAAATCTGCTATGTCATTTCTCTTGTCATGGCGATCGCCTTTTATGCGTCTTCCTTCAGTACGGGCATTAAATGGCTGCGCTATGTCGCTTATGGCTGGTGGGCGGCCGTTGTGTTATTCATATTGAGACCATTTGAGGCTGAATATCTGTTGCTGATCATTGCGGCGCTGGATTTTCTCCTGCTGGCGGTTCCGGGCTTTAAACTGATGACCCTGGCGCATAAAGACGCAGCCTAGGGGGGCGAGCCTGTGACAAATTTTGATCATAAGGAAATCAACGATGTGATTCACGGCCGGGTGCGCCTGGCGATCATGGCCTTTCTCGCCAGCCACGGGCCGGAGCAGGATGAGGTCGATTTCACCCGTCTCAAGAAGTCGATAAATGTCTCTGACGGCAATCTCTCGACCCATATGCGGAAGCTGGAGGAGGCCGGCTATCTGGCGGTGACAAAACAATTCAAGGGCAAGCGGCCGCAAACCCTGTGTCAGCTCACGGCCTCGGGCCGGGAGGCGTTTACGACCTATCTGGCGCATCTGGAAAGCCTGTTGCCGGCCAAAGGCTGAATATTTCCGCCCTGAGGCGCATGGTGAAAGGGGCGGGATTCGTCAGCGCCCGTGGCTCATAAGGAACATACCATGAATATCATGCAGAATATTTCCACGGAGGGCGGCTTCGTGGAATAATCTGTTATTTTGTTCGCTGGCGTTCCGTCAACAGGTGACAGCCCGGCCATTTTCTGCCATTCTGCACGCCTTTAAAACATAATGATAAGAATATGTAATTTAGCTAGGGGACGATAATGTCTGACACAACAATCGATACAGAAGAAGAAGATTTCTATAAAGGATCGCAGAAACGGGAACTTTTGGGCCATCCGATCGGGCTCGCCATTTGTTTCCTGACCGAAATGTGGGAGCGTTTCTCCTATTACGGCATGCGGACGATCCTGATTCTGTATCTCACCAAATACCATCTCTACAGCGCCGCCGAAGGCAGCATGATTTACGGCGCCTATGCCGGCCTGGTCTATATGATGCCGATCATCGGCGGCTATATGGCCGACCGTTACCTCGGCAGCCGCAAGGCGGTGACCTTTGGCGCCCTGTTATTGGTGGCGGGCCACGGGTTGATGGGTTTCCACGGCCCGGCCTCCTTTATGGACGGCGATACGGTGGTGCGCAATGAATTCTATATCAATCTGTTTTTCTTCTCCCTCGCCCTGATCATCACCGGGGTCGGATTCCTGAAAGCCAATATTTCGACCATCGTCGGCGCGCTTTACGGTCCCAATGATCCGCGGCGGGACGGCGGTTTCTCGATCTTTTATATGGGCATTAACCTGGGCTCGCTGTTTGCGACCGCGCTTGTCGGCTATGTTGGCGAAACCTACGGCTGGAACTATGGTTTTGGCCTGGCCGGCATCGGCATGCTGTTCGGCCTGCTGGTCTTCCTCTGGGGCCAGCGTTATCTTGACGGTCGGGCGGAACCTTCAAACCCCGCGGTTCTGAAGGAAAAGTCGCCGATTGGCCTGAATAAGGAATGGACCATTTACCTGTTTGGCTTTGCTTTGGTGATCGCGAGCTGGCTTCTGGTGCAATATCAGGATCTGGTGGGGTCATTGCTTGGCCTGTCCGGTTTCCTCTCCATCGCCGCAATCATGATTTATGCCTTCATGAATTGTAATGCGGTTGAAAGAGGGCGGATCACGGTGGCCTGTGGTCTGATCATCATTCAATCGGTTTTCTGGGCCTTGTTTGAACAGCAGGCCGCCAGCCTGACCCTGCTGGCGGATCAGCAGTTTGACCTCAATGTGCTGGGCATGAATGTACTGGCGTCGCAGGTGCAGCTGATGAACCCGCTGTTCATTGTATTGCTGGCGCCGGTTATGGCCTGGTTGTGGGTTGCGATGGCGAAGAAGCATGTTGAGCCGTCGACTCCGGCGAAATTCGGCATCGCCATGCTGTTGATCGGGATCGGTTATATCGTCTTCGCCTGGGGCATGAGCCTTGAGGAGGGAACGAACAAGAGCTTCATCTGGCTGGCGTTTATTTATCTCGCCCTCACGGTGGCCGAACTTTGCCTGAGTCCGGTGGGCCTGTCGATGGTGACGAAACTGGCGGTGACCAAGATTGTCGGCATGATGATGGGAACCTGGTTCCTGTTTACCGCCCTGGGCAACTATGTCGCCGGCTGGATCAGCTCGCTGACCGGCAGCAGCGCCCACGGCGCCGCCAGCGGCGAACTGGATATTATCGCGACCATGGATGTCTATACCAACATCGGCTATCTCAGCGTCGGTGTCGGCGTGTTCCTGTTTGTCCTGACGCCGATCATGCGCAAACTGATGCACGGGGTGCATTAATCCCCCGGACTGAATAAGACCGAGAAAAGCCGGATTGGAGACAGTCCGGCTTTTTTTTTGCGGTTCGCAGACAGAACGCTCCGGCTTTCGCCCGAGGGGTTTGGCGGCTGCATGCGCTGTTTAGAGCGCGTCATGCTGAACTTGTTTCAGCATCCATTGTTTGATTTTGATCATTCTGTCAGGGGATGAATGGACCCTGAACCAAGTTCAGGGTGACGGCGGGAGGGATTTGCTTTCCGGGCGGGCCGGGCGTCAGTCTTCCAGCTCTTCGCGCATCATCTCAAGCGCGAGCCATTCTTCCTCCCGGGCCGAAAGGTCGGTCTCGGCCTGTTCCAGGGCGGCGGTGATCCTGTGAAAGCCGTCCGGGTCGCGGGCGTAGAAATCCGCCGCGCCGAGTTTCGCCTGATATTTGCCGATGACTTTTTCCAGCCGGTCGATTTCCTCCGGCAGCCTTTCCAGCGCCCGCTGATGCTTGTAGCTCAGCTTGGCCGCCCGCTGCTTCGGCGCCTCGGCCGCCTTGTCGGTTTTGCGCCCGCCCGCGGACGCATCCGCCGTCCCGGCGGCCCGGGCCCGGCGCTGGCGCAGATAATCCTCATAGCCGCCGGGATATTCGGTGACCCGCCCGTCGCCTTCCAGCACCAGCGAGGAGGTGACGATCCGGTCGAGGAAATCCCGGTCATGGCTCACCAGAACCAGCGTGCCGTCATACTCGCCCAGCATATCCTGCAACAGGTCCAGGGTATCCATGTCCAGATCATTGGTCGGTTCGTCGAGAATCAGGAAATTGGTCGGTTGCGCCAGCGCCTTGGCCAGGACGAGGCGGTTCTTCTCGCCGCCGGACAGGGAGCTTACCGGACTGCGCGCCTGACCGGCGTCAAACAGGAAATCCTTCAGGTAGGAGACGATATGCTTCGAATGGCCGCGGACCATGATGTGATCGCCGCCGTCGCTCAGGCTTTCCCATAACGTGTCCTCCTCATTGAGCAGGGCCCGTTTCTGATCGAGATAAGTGATCTCCAGATTGGCGCCATGCTTGACCGTGCCGCTGTCGGGGGCCAGCTGTTTGGTCAGCACCTTGAGCAGGGTGGTCTTGCCGGTGCCGTTGGGGCCGATAATGCCGATCCGGTCGCCGCGCATGATGCGGAGCGAGAAATCGCGGAAAATCACCTGATCGCCGAAGGATTTGGAAATCTTCCGCGCTTCGATGACTTTCTTGCCGGCGGCCTTGCCGCTGTCGAGGCCGAGCCGGGCCTGGCCGCTAACGGCGATCTGTTCGGCCCGCTTTTCGCGCAGGGCCCACAGCGCCCGCATCCGGCCCATGTTTCTCTTGCGCCGGGCGGTGATGCCCTTGTGGGACCAGTCGGTTTCCTTTTCGATCAGCTTGTCGAGCTTTTCGCGCTCGACCCGTTCCTGCTCGATGATTTTTTCCGACCATTCCTCGAAATGCCGGAAGCCCTTGTCGAGCCGCCGCACCCGCCCCCGGTCGAGCCAGAAGGTGGTGTTGGTGGTGTTATTGAGGAAGGTCCGGTCGTGGCTGATGATCACCAGCCCGCCGCGAAATCCCTGCAGCCGGCCCTCGAGCCATTCGATGGTGGCAATATCGAGATGGTTGGTCGGCTCGTCAAGCAGCAGAATATCGGCCTCCGAGATCAGCGCCCGGGCCAGCGCCGCCCGCCGCGCCTCGCCGCCGGACAGGGACGCCGGATCAAGGTCGGGCCTGAGCGCGATTTCATCCAAAATCATATCGACCCGGAACTCATCCTCGGCCGCGGCGTGGGTCAGGCCGCCCGCCACATAGTCATGGAGCCGGGCGTACCCCGTGAGGTCCGGCTCCTGATCGAGATAGGTGATATGGCAGCCCGGTTGCAGGAAGCGTTCGCCGCGGTCGGCCTCCACCTGACCGGCGATCACTTTCATCAGGGTCGATTTGCCGGAGCCGTTGCGGCCGACCAGGCTGATCCGGTCCCGTTCGCCGATGGCGAGCTCGACCCCGTCAAACAGGGGGGTTGCGCCAAATCGAAGCGCCATGTCGGTTATGGTCAGCAATGGCGGGGCCATTTTGTCTCCTCGGAATTGAATTTCCTGTTGTGATACCGGATTCTCGCGATAACGTGAAGGGCTGTTAATGGATTTCCTGTCTGGTATCTTATAATGTTAACAAAGTCAAAAAAGATTAAGGGTTGACCCAGGGCATGCTGTTTAAATTTTTGAAATCATCGGATGCGACATCGGCCGACATCACGCCGGAGAAAATCTATCACGGTCGCCGGGCCTTTATTGAGGGCAGCGCCCGCCTGGGGCTGGGCGCGGCGGCGCTGGCGACTGTCGGCGGGGCGGCGCTCGGCGTTTCACCGGCGGCGGCCCGGGGGCGCAAACTCGACAATATTCTCCGCGACAACGCCTACGCCGCGGACGAGCGGCCGACCCCCTACAGGGCGGTGACAAGCTATAATAATTTCTATGAATTCGGCACCGGCAAGGGCGACCCGGCCGAAAACGCCCACCGGTTGCGGCCGCGGCCGTGGACGGTCAGGATCGACGGCCATGTGGAAAAGCCCGGCGATTACGCCCTCGATGACCTGATCAAACCCCACCGGCTGCGGGAACGGATTTATCGCATGCGCTGTGTCGAGGCCTGGTCGATGGTCATTCCCTGGGTCGGCGTGCCGCTGGCCGAGATCATCGCCCGCCTCGGCCCGACGTCGCGGGCGAAATATATCCGCTTTGAAACCCTGCTTGATGAGGACCAGATGCCGGGGCAAAGGCGCCGGGTGATCAACTGGCCTTATGTCGAGGGCCTGCGCCTCGATGAGGCGACGCATCCCCTGACCCTGCTGGCGGTCGGGCTGTATGGCGAGGAACTGCCCAACCAGAATGGCGCGCCGATCCGTCTGGTGACGCCGTGGAAATATGGCTTCAAGGGGATAAAATCCATCGTCCGCATCAGCTTTGTCGAGCGGATGCCCCTCAACAGCTGGCGACAGCTGGCGGCCCATGAATACGGCTTTTACGCCAATGTCAATCCCGCCGTCGATCATCCGCGCTGGTCCCAGGCCAATGAACGGCGCATCGGTGAATTCCGCCGGCGCAAGACCCTGATGTTTAACGGTTACGGCGAAGAAGTGGCCGATCTTTACCGGGGCATGAATCTGAAGAAATATTTCTAATGTCACTGATCTGGCGCAAAATCCTTGCTCATTTTCTGGCGCTGCTGCCGGCCGGGTGGCTCTGCTGGCAGGGCTGGCTGCTCTATGATTTTCAGGATCACGCCCTGACGGCCAATCCGATTCAGTATATCAATCAATATACCGGCGACTGGGCGATCCGTTTTATCCTGATCGCGCTGGCGCTGACGCCGCTGCGCAAGGTCACCGGCTGGAACGGCCTGATCAAATTCCGCCGCATGATCGGCCTTTACGCCTTCTTTTACGCGGCGCTGCATCTGCTGAATTTTGTCGTGCTCGATCATTTTTTCGACTGGCCGATGATCCTCGGGGAAATCGTCAAGCGGCCGGCGATCGCCTTTGGCATGGCGGCGCTTATTCTGCTGCTGCCGCTGGCGGTGACCTCAAGCCGGGGCTGGGTGCGGCGGCTGGGCCGCAAATGGGTCAGATTGCATCGGCTGATCTATCTGATTGGCGCCCTGGCGGTGGTGCACAATATCATGATGGTCAAGGCGGATCTGCGCGAACCGCTGCTGCATCTGGCGATATTAACGATCCTCCTGGGCTATCGGCTCTATGACGGATACGCCGGGCGTATCGGCGGCGCGGTCTTCAACCGCAGCTGACAGATTTTCCAGCAGATTCGCCGGGGGGCGATTTTGCCGCAGATCGGCGCTTGTGTCGGCCGGCGCTTTTGCGTAATCTTGAACATTCGTTTGAAATACCTTCGTTTGAAATACCCTAAGGACATGGTCATGGAATATCGCTCTTTCACCCTGGAAATCGCCGATCATATTGCGACGGTCACCCTCAGCAACCCGGAAAAGGTCAATGCGCTGGGCGCCGATTTCTGGGCTGAATGCGGCGCGGCCTTCCGGCGCATCGACGCCGACCCGACGGTGCGGGTGGCGATCATCGCCTCGACCGGCAAGCATTTCACCGCGGGCATTGACCTCGGCTATCTCCAGTCGCTGATCCCGCCGCAGGATGCGGACCCGGCGCGGGCGATGGATATGATGCGGCGCAAGATCAAAGAGCTGCAGGGCGCTTTTACGGCGATCGACAAATGTCGGGTGCCGGTGCTGGCGGCGGTTCAGGGCGGCTGTTTCGGCGCCGGGGTCGATCTGGTGTCGGCCTGCGACATGCGCTATGCCGCGGCCGGGGCTTTTTTCATCATTCAGGAAATCAATATCGGCATGGTCGCCGATGTCGGCACCCTGCAACGGATGCCGCGCCAGATCTCCGACGGCCTGATGCGCGAGTTGGCCTATACCGGACGTAAATATCCGGCGGACGAGGCGCTGGCGACCGGCTTTGTCAGCCATGTCGCCGCGGATCATGACGCGCTGCTCGGTCATGTCAGGGGAATCGCGGCGACGATCGCCGAAAAATCACCGCTTGCGGTCACCGGCAGCAAGGTGATGCTCAACCACACCCGCGACCACAGCCTGGACGAGGGGCTGGATTATGTCGCCGCCTGGAATGCGGGGATGCTGTCGTTCCAGGATGTGATGAAGGGGGCGACCGCGGCGCTGACCAGGGGCCGGGCCGAATTCGACGATCTGCTGTAGGGGCATGGGGGATAGAATGACCGCTCACTCCTCCCGCGCGCCGGGATGGGCGTTGCGGTAGACATCCATCAGATAGGCGGTGTCGACGTCGGTATAATGCTGGGTCGTGGCCAGTGAAACATGGCCGAGCAATTCCTGTATGGTCCGCAGGTCGCCGCCGGCGGTCAGCAGATGGGTGGCGAAACTGTGGCGCAGGGCGTGGGGCGTCGCCGACGGCGGCAGGCCGAGGGCGGCGCGCAGCTTCTCCATGGCGAGCTGAATCAGCCGCGGGTTGAGTCGCCGGCCCTGTTTGCCGACAAACAGCGGCCCGTCCGGCGGCAGGGGATGGGGGCAGCTTTGCAGATAGGTCTCGATCGCCTGCCGGACGACCGGCAGCAGCGGCGCCAGCCGTTCCTTGTTGCGCTTGCCGAGGACGGTCAGCATGTCGCCCGCCGGCAGGTCGCGGCGGTTGAGGTTGAGCGCTTCCGAGATGCGCAAGCCGCAACCGTACAGCAGGCTGAGGACGGCAATATCCCGGTCGCCGATCCAGTCCTCGCTGGCGAAATTGGCGACCTCGGTGAGGCTCCGTCGCGCCGCCGCCTCATCCAGCGGCCGCGGCAGGCGCTGCGGCAGTTTTGGCGACCGGACGGCGTCGATGGCGTCATTGTGCAGAATGTCATTACGGCGGAGGAATTTGAAAAAGGCGCGAACGGCGCTTAAGGACCGGGCGAGGGAGGCCGGGGATAATCCGTCCCGCCGCCGCCGGGCGAGATAGGCGCGAAAATCCGCCGGCTCCAGTTTTTGCAGGTCGGCCTTTGTCGGCGCGCCGCCGAGATGATCGGCGAGGAACCGCAAAAAGCGGTCGAGATCCTGCTGATAGGCGCTGCGGGTATGGGGGGACATTCGCCGTTCCGAATCGAGATAGTCGAGCCAGCGGGTGAGCAGGGCGCCGAGAGCGGGATAGGCGATATGAGATTTTTCCTCGGTCATGGAGCCAGTATAGCAGGCTTAGGCGGCGGGGATGAGTTTTTTCACCCGGCTGTGGAAGGCGGCGGCGAGGAAGCGCAGCAGTTCGGTGCCCTGTCCCGGCGCGAAACAGTCCTTGTCCCGGCTGCCGAAGGCCAGAATGCCGGGCGGCAGGCGATCGCTTTCCTCAATCCGGATCAGGGCCTCGGCCTTGACCAGGCTGGTTGCCGGGCCGAATATTTCCTCGGCGGCGGTGACGTCGCCGCGCAAGATGGCGCTGTTTTCATGGCCGAGAAACCGGTTGACGGTGCCGGCCTCGAGGGGGCGGATGTCGGGATTTTGCGGCAGCGGTTTTTCAGCGAGGCTTTCAAAACAGATGGCGATGCTGTCGACCTGCAGCATATCGACCCAGTCGTTGCCGATGATATGGCACAGATGTTCAAAATCGTCGGCCTCCAGCAGGCAGAGGACGGCGGCGTGGATGCGGGCCTGGGTCGTCATGTTGCTGCGGGAGGCGTGAATGAGAGAGCCCTGCATCTCGCCGAGCCGGGCGACCTCGCTTTGCAGCCGGTCGAGCAGCACCGCCTGAAAATCGACAATATCGCCCGGTTGCCGGACCCGGGTCGGTTTGAGCAGCGTCAACAGATCACTGTTCAGGTCGAAAAAATCCGGATTGAGCAGCAAATAGTCGCGCACCTCTTCTTCGCTGAGGGCGGGGCGGGATTTGACGGCTTGTTTCTTGCGGTTTTTTTCGACCTTGTCTGACACGAACTTATCCTGAAATTACCTGACGCGCGGGCGATGATAGCCCGCGAGAGATTACGATTTGGTTAGTATAATCACCCATTTTATCTATCCTGTTATCTATGGGCCCGGGTCACCGCATTCGCCGCATATTTTACTTGGCGATGGTCCGGTTATTTGGCGATGGTCTGGCCGGTCTTTTCCCAGTCGGCGACAAAGGCGGCGAGGCCGTTGGCGGTCAGCGGATGGTTGAACAGCTGACGCAGGACCTTCGGCGGCAGGGTCACCACATCGGCGCCGATGCGGGCGCTTTCAATGATATGGATCGGATGGCGGGTGCTGGCGACGAGGATTTGCGTCGCGAAATCATAATTGTCATAGATCAGCCGGATGTCCTCGATCAGTTGCATGCCGTCAAAGCCCACATCATCATGGCGGCCGACAAAGGGCGAAATGAAGGTGGCGCCGGCCTTGGCCGCCAGCAAAGCCTGGGCGGCGGAAAAACACAGGGTGACATTGACCATCCTGCCCTGGTCGGTGAAATGCTTGCAGGCCCGCAGCCCGTCGACGGTCAGCGGCACTTTCAGGGCGATGTTTTCCGCGATGTCATAGATATGGGCAGCCTCGGCCAGCATGCCGTCATAATCGGTGGCGGCGACTTCGGCGCTGACCGGGCCGGCGATCAGGTCGCAGATTTCCCGCGTGACCTCAAAATAATCGCGGCCGGATTTCAGAATCAGCGACGGGTTGGTGGTGACCCCGTCAACCAGCCCGGTCGCCGCCATTTCCCGGATGTCGTCAATTTCCGCCGTATCCAAAAAGAACTTCATCTGCTCAACCTTTCGTCATAAAAATCGCCCCGCGGCGGCCTGTCGCCATAATGGGATATTGCTTGTGTCCCGTTTTATAATATAGTGCCTTAAAAGCATAGCTAAAAAACAGTCTTGTTGTCCGGACCCGCCCCCCCGCGGCCGACGTCCGGCCCGGAACAGGAACCGAAAACAGTCAGGAAAATTCTGGTGGACCTATTCCCTTCGCAACGCATTCAGGTGCTTTTGCCGCTGCCGCTTTCGGGGCCGTTTGATTATCTGATCGAAGGCGAGCTGCTGGCGAAGGCGGCTGTCGGGCGCGGCGATTTCGTCACCGCGCCGCTCGGCGGGCGGACGGTGCAGGGGGTGGTCTGGAACATGACGCCGGACACAAGCGAGGTGGCGGCGGACAAGCTGAAACCGGTCCTCGGCCGGCTCGACCTGCCGCCGCTGCCGGCGTCCCTGATCGACTTTATCGACTGGGTGGCGTCCTATACCCTGTCGCCGCCGGGGGCGGTGCTGAAAATGGCGGTCAGCGTGCCGCGGATCTTTGACCGGGAAAAGACCAGAACCCTCTACCGCCTGTCCGCGACCCTGCCCGACAAGCTGACCGCAGGCCGGCGCGCCGTCGCTGGAGCGGCGATCGGCGATATGCCGATGCCCCTCAGCCAGTGGGCCGAACTGGCGGCGGTCGGCGAAGGGGTGCTGCGCGGCATGGTCAGGGCCGGGCAGATGATCCCGGTCGAGGTCGCGGGCGACGCGCCGTTTCCGGCGCCGGATCCACAGCTTCCGGGACCGGATCTGTCGGCGGAGCAGCAGAAGGCCGCCCGCCATCTGTCTGACATGGTGGCGGCGGCGACCTTCAAACCGGCCCTGCTCGAGGGGGTGACGGGCTCGGGCAAGACCGAGGTTTATTTCGAGGCCATCGCCGAAGCCCTGCGGACCGCGGGCGGGCAGATACTGGTTCTGGTGCCGGAAATCGCCCTGACCGCCCAGTGGCTCGAACGGTTCCGGGCGCGATTCGGCGTCGAGCCGGTGGTCTGGCATTCGGAGCTCAGCCCGGCCCAGCGCCGCCGCGCCTGGTGGGCGGTGGCCGGCGACCGGGCCGATCAGAGTGGAAAGAGGGTCGATGGCAGAGCAAGAGTGGTTGTCGGCGCCCGTTCCGCTTTGTTCCTGCCGTTTCAGGATCTGAAGCTGGTGGTGGTCGATGAGGAGCATTCGCCGACCTTCAAGCAGGAGGACGGCGTCATCTATCATGGCCGCGACATGGCGGTGGTGCGGGCGATGCAGGCGCATTGCCCGGTAGTCCTGGCGTCCGCGACCCCGTCGCTGGAGACTATATTGAACGCCGAATCGGGCAAATATGACTGGCTTTATCTCGGTGAGCGGCACGGGGCGGCGATGCTGCCCGACATGCGGGCGATTGACCTGCGCCGGCATAAGCTCGGCCGCGACGTCTGGCTGTCAGAGCCGCTGCGCGCGGCGCTGGCCGAAAATCTGGCGCGTGGCGAACAGTCGCTGCTCTATCTCAACCGGCGCGGCTATGCGCCGCTGACCCTGTGCCGGACCTGCGGCCACCGGATGGAATGCCCCCATTGCTCCGCCTGGCTGGTCGAGCATAAAAAGGGCGGGCGGCTTGCCTGTCATCATTGCGGTTACGGCTGCGCCAGGCCCGACGCCTGCCCGGAATGCGGCAATGAGGACAGCATGGTCGCCTGCGGCCCGGGCGTCGAACGGGTCGCCGAAGAAGCGCGGGAGCTGTTCCCCGAAGCGCGGGTCGCGGTGATGGCCAGTGACGAGATTTCCTCGGCCCGTGACCTGCGGCGCATGATCGCCGCGATCGAAAATCACGAGGTTGATTTGATCATCGGCACCCAGATCGTCACCAAGGGCTATCATTTCCCGATGCTGACCCTGGTCGGCGTCGTCGATGCCGACCTGGGGTTGAGCGGCGGCGACCCGAGAGCTTCGGAGCGGACCTGGCAGCAGCTCGAACAGGTAGCGGGCCGCGCCGGGCGGGCGGAAAAAAGCGGCCGGGTGCTGTTTCAGACCTATGCCCCGGACCATCCGGTGATAAAGGCGCTGCTTTCCGGCGACGGGCAAAGGTTCCTTGAGCAGGAGGCCCGGGCGCGGGCGGAGCAGAAACTGCCGCCCTACGGCAAGCTGGCGGCGGTTGTCGTCTCCGGCGCTGATTTCAATCATGTGGTGCAGACCGCCCGCCGGCTGTCGGCCGGCGCGCCACCGGACAAGGCGGTGACCATATTGGGCCCGGCGCCGGCGCCGATGGCCTATCTCAAGGGAAAATACCGCTATCGCCTGCTGGTCAAGGCGGAAAAGTCAGTAAAACTGCAGCGGACCCTGCGGGCGTGGCTGGCGAATTGCCCGCTGGACCGCGGGGTGAGCCTGCAGGTCGATATTGATCCCTACAGTTTCTTTTGACGTCTGCGATCTACTGACGTCTGCAATCTACAGACCGAAATGGCGCAGCAGATATTCCAGGCTATAGACCCGGCCGAGCAGGGCGGCGTCTTTGATCCGGTCAATTTTGAAATAGCGGGACATGCGGGGCGTCTCTTGCGGCAGGACCTGCGCCAGCAGCGCCGGCGCCAGCGACCGGGGCCGCCGCAGGGGGCCGCGCATCCGGTGCTGGATGGCGTAGCTGTAGCGCCGCAGCAGGGGCGGCCGCAGATAGGTCAGATGGTTCCTGATCTTGGCCTTTGCCGGGACCGGCCGATCAAACGGATAGCCGTAATCGGAGGGATAGGCGGCGAGAGCCGGACGGATCGCCCGGATCAGGTCGGCCTGAAAACAGCCGTGGTTCTTGGCCGCAAGCGGTATGGTCAGCGCCTGGCGGATGATGGCATAGGATATGAAGGGGGTCAGGTATGAGCCGAGCCGGCTGTTGTTGTTGTTGTCGCGCGCGGTCCAGTATCTGAGGCGAAAGGCGGGATAGGCGTATTCAACCTCTGTCCGGCTGAGCCGGTCCGAGGCCGCCCCGAGGGCGCATTTGATTTTGTCATGGAGCGAATCGCGGTAATCGCTTTCGACAAAGGCGTCGGTGCAGAAGGACCGGCTGTAGCGGGCGTAAAAGCTGCTGATCAGGTCGCGGATGGTGAAACGACCGCCGGTCAGCGGAGCCTGCGGCAGATAAAAGAAATTGCGGAAAATCTCGCCGCCGCCGCCGTTGAAGACCATATGATCCCCGCCGGCGCGCCGCCGCCGGGTGTCCATATTGGCGCCGAAATCGAAAAGGCCTTCGCCCGGCAGGCCGTCGAGGCCGTAAAAATTATCCTCGACCGTCGCCGGATAATCCGCCGGGGCCGGATATTGCCCTTTGTTGATATGGTCGAGGGGGAAGTTTTCACCGTCGGCGATAGCGCGGGCGATGGCGACGTCGGGGCTGTCCGGCGCACCATAGACATAGACGCCGGGGCGGACGCCGCTGTCCTGCAGCAGCGCCAGCATCAGCCGCGAGTCATAGCCGCCGGACAGGGCGGTGCGAATCCTGTCGCCGAAGATGCCGGCGACCGGGCGCACCGTATGGCGCAACAGGTCGACCGTTTCCTCAATCAGGTTTGCGCGCGGCCGGGGGGACGGTTCAAAGCGGAAATCAAGCCTTTTGTCATGGCTGACCGGACCCCGGGCGGTGAATTCAAAGATCTTCAGGCTGTCGAGGCTTGTCACCTGGTCAAAGACCGTGTCCCGGCCGTAGGTGGTTTCCTGAAAGGCGTATTCATAAAGCGCCTGTTTATTGACCGTGAGACGGTCCGAGGCGCTGGCCGCCGCCAGGAAGGAGGACGACCAGAAACCGGCGGCGTCATTCTGATAAACCCGGTTGCCGCCCAGGGGGTCGGTCAGCAGGAACAACCGGTTCCGCTTTTTCAGAATCACCGTGAACAGGCCGTTGAAATGGCCGGGGTCATAGTGATCGACCGTGAAATCATCAAGCAGGGCGAGGAGGGCGTCCCGCCCCATCAGTCCCTTGTAGATAAAGGCGCCGGACGAGCCGCAGAAATCGCCCCGGCCGGTGGCGGCGAAATTGCACAGCGGGGAAACCTGTTTCGGAAAAAAACGGATCACATAAGAATCATGTTCAATGGATTGCGGATTTTCCGAACCCTGCCGGGCGAGGCAGGCCAGCGCCGCCTGCTGTTTGCGGCGGGACATTCTGTCTTTATGATAAAGGGTGAAGTCTCCCATGATGCATCTTTCTTGCCGGGTTAAGCGCCAGTTATGGTTACTATAGTTTTATTTCTCTTTTAACGACAATAGATTAAATCAATCCTTACAGGGGCTGCAATTATTTTTACGGCGCTGGCGGGACCGGTTGATTTTTCCCGGAACACAGGACTTCCTTCTGGTTAACCGCAGGAACATTCAAAAAAAAATCAAGTTGGCCATTTGCCGGCTTGAAGTCTCAGGATCACTGTGCTAGGTATCGCGCCAACAAAAATGTGTTTGGTCACCGGACCGAATTGTCATGCTGGCAGTTTGCGTAATGTGGCTCAAGACCAATTCAAACTCGAGGAAGACGCGTTGTCATCTGATATGACTTCAAACATTGTTTCTGAGAATCTGACCATTTCGGGCCTTGCGGGACGCTACGCCGTCGCATTGTTTGACCTGGCGAAAGAAACAAAGGCGTTGGACAAAGTGGCGAAGGATCTCGCCACCCTTTCGGCGCTCCTGAATGAAAGTTCCGACCTGAAAGGTCTGACTTTAAATCCGGTTTTCTCCTCCGAAGAAAAGGCCCGCGCCGTCGCCGCCGTTGTCGCTGCGGCGAATCTGGACCAGATGGTGGCGAATTTCGTCGGCGTGGTGGCGCAAAACAGCCGCCTCGACCAGCTGGAAAATATTATCTCGGAATTCAACAGAATCCTGGCCCATCATAACGGTGAGGTCAACGCTTCTGTGGTGACGGCCCACAAGCTGACAAAGGCGCAGCTTGATGCGTTGAAAGCCAAACTTAAATCAATGGTCGGTAGCGACGTGACTGTGGAAACGGAAATCGATGACAGCCTGCTTGGCGGCATGGTCGTTAAAATCGGGTCCCGCATGATCGATTCATCTCTGAAGACCAAATTAGCTAATCTTGAAGAATCAATGAAAGAGGTTGGATGATGGACATCCGTGCAGCGGAAATATCTAAGATCCTGAAAGAGCAGATCGCCAATTTTGGTGAGGAAGCTGAAGTTTCAGAAGTTGGCAAGGTGCTGTCCGTCGGCGACGGCATCGCGCGTGTTTACGGTCTTGATAATGTTCAGGCCGGTGAGATGGTCGAATTCCCCGGCAAGATTATGGGCATGGCCCTTAACCTTGAAGCCGATAATGTCGGCGTGGTGATTTTCGGGTCTGACCGCGACATTAAGGAAGGCGACACGGTCAAGCGGACCGGCAGCATCGTTGACGTGCCGGTCGGCCGCGGCCTCCTGGGTCGTGTGGTTGACGCGCTCGGCAATCCGATCGACGGCAAGGGTCCGCTCGCCGATGTGACCCGGACCCGGGTGGAAGTGAAAGCCCCCGGCATTATCCCGCGGAAATCCGTCCATGAGCCGGTGCAGACCGGCCTCAAGGCGATTGACAGCCTGGTGCCGATCGGCCGCGGCCAGCGCGAGCTGATCATCGGCGACCGCCAGACCGGCAAGACCGCCGTTGCGATTGACACCTTCCTCAATCAGAAGGAAATCAACGCCGGTGATGACGAGAGCAAGAAGCTCTACTGCATCTATGTCGCGGTGGGCCAGAAGCGTTCGACCGTCGCCCAGATCGTCAAGGCCCTCGAAGAGCGCGGCGCCATGGAATATTCCATCGTCGTCGCCGCCACCGCGTCCGAGCCTGCGCCCCTGCAGTTCCTCGCGCCTTATACCGGCACCGCCATGGGTGAATTTTTCCGCGACGGCGGCATGCATGCCGTGATCGTTCATGATGACCTGTCGAAACAGGCGGTGGCCTATCGTCAGATGTCCCTGCTGCTGCGCCGTCCGCCAGGCCGTGAAGCCTATCCGGGCGACGTTTTCTATCTGCATTCCCGCCTGCTGGAGCGGGCGGCGAAAATGAATGACGAAAATGGCAATGGTTCCCTGACGGCGCTGCCAATCATCGAAACCCAGGCCGGTGACGTGTCCGCCTATATCCCGACCAACGTGATCTCGATCACCGACGGTCAGATCTTCCTGGAAACGGAACTCTTCTATCAGGGTATTCGTCCGGCGATCAACGTCGGCCTCAGTGTGTCCCGCGTGGGCTCCTCGGCCCAGACCAAGGCCATGAAGCAGGTGTCGGGCACCATTAAACTGGAGCTGGCGCAATATCGTGAGATGGCCGCCTTCGCCCAGTTCGGTTCCGACCTCGATGCGGCGACCCAGAAATTGCTCAATCGCGGCGCGCGGCTGACCGAACTTCTCAAGCAGGCGCAATATTCGCCGATGTCCGTCGCCGAGCAGGTGGTCGCCATCTTCTCCGGCGTGAGGGGCTATCTTGACGGGGTCGCGGTCGACGCCATCGGACGATTTGAGGAATCGCTGATTGCGGAGATGCACGCCCAGCACAAGAATGTCTTGGATACCATTAACAACGAAGGCAAGGTTTCCGATGAAATCGAAGCCCGGCTGAAATCAATTCTCGAAAATTTCGTCAAGAATTTTGTTTGAAGCTAACTTTTTGGACCAAGTAATTTTCAGGAAAAGTCAGTATGGCTAACCTTAAAGACCTCAGAAACCGGATCTCCAGTGTCGAATCGACGCAGAAGATCACCAAGGCCATGAAAATGGTCGCCGCCTCCAAGCTCCGCCGCGCGCAGGAAGCTGCGGAAGCGGCGCGGCCTTATGCTGAGCGTATGGAAAGCGTGCTTGCCTCCCTGGCGTCCAGCATGGTCGGTCAGGTCGGCGGGCCAAAGCTTCTCGCCGGCGCCGGTCGCGATGATGTCCATCTTGTGGTGGTGGCGACATCCGAGCGCGGCCTTTGCGGGGGCTTTAACACCAATATCGTCAAGGGCGCCCGGGCCAAGATTTCGCGCCTGATCGCCGACGGCAAGGACGTCAAGATCGTCACCGTCGGCAAAAAGGGCGCCAGCGCGCTGCGCCGTGAATTCGGCAGCCGCTTCGTCCAGCATTTCGACATGTCCCATGTCAAGCGGCTCGGCTTTGCCGATGCGGCGCCGATTACGGATTATCTGTTGCAGGCGTTCGACAAGGGCGAATTTGATGTATGCACCCTGTTTTACGCCAAATTCCAGTCCGCCCTGACCCAGATCGTGACCGCCCAGCAGCTGATCCCGGCATCCTTTGATGCGGAGAAGGTTGTTGATCTCGGCAATGCGGCCTATGACTATGAGCCGGACGAAACGGAGATCCTGGAAGAATTGCTGCCGCGCAACGTCGGCGTGCAGCTGTTCCGGGCCTTACTTGAAAATGCCGCCAGCGAGCAGGGGTCCCGCATGACCGCGATGGATAGCGCGACCCGCAATGCCGGCGATATGATTGACAGCCTGCGGACGACGTACAACCGTACCCGCCAGGCCGTGATTACCAACGAATTGATTGAAATTATTTCGGGCGCGGAAGCGCTCTGATAACGGTTAAATTGGAGCGAGGGCGCGTGCCCCGGGAGTTGAAGTAAAATGACAGCAAAGAATATCGGTCGTGTCAGCCAGGTGATCGGCGCCGTTGTCGACGTTAAGTTCGACGGCGAATTGCCAGCCATTCTGTCGGCGCTTGAAACTGATAACAACGGGAACCGCCTGGTTCTCGAAGTGGCCCAGCATCTTGGTGAGAATACCGTTCGCACCATCGCCATGGACTCAACGGACGGTCTGGTGCGCGGTGACGAGGTTGCCGATACCGGCGCCCAGATCAGTATCCCGGTGGGGCCGGAAACGCTCGGCCGGATCATGAATGTGATCGGCGAGCCGATTGACGAACGCGGCCCGATCGGGGAAAAACAGCGGGCGCCCATTCATGCGGACGCCCCGGCCTTTGCCGACCAGTCGACAGAATCAGAAATTCTGGTCACCGGCATCAAGGTCGTCGACCTGCTGGCGCCTTACGCCAAGGGCGGCAAGATCGGCCTGTTCGGCGGCGCAGGGGTCGGCAAGACGGTTCTGATCATGGAACTGATCAACAACATCGCCAAGGGCCACGGCGGCTATTCCGTGTTCGCCGGGGTGGGCGAGCGGACCCGTGAAGGAAACGACCTTTATCACGAAATGATCGAATCAAACGTGATCGACCTCGAAGGCGATAAGTCCAAAGTGGCGCTGGTCTACGGCCAGATGAACGAGCCGCCCGGGGCCCGCGCCCGCGTCGCCCTGTCGGGCCTGACCGTGGCGGAATATTTCCGCGATCAGGAAGGCCAGGACGTGCTGTTCTTCGTCGATAACATCTTCCGCTTTACCCAGGCCGGCGCCGAAGTGTCAGCGCTCCTCGGCCGTATCCCGTCCGCGGTGGGTTATCAGCCGACGCTGGCGACCGACATGGGTACGCTTCAGGAACGCATTACCTCGACCAGCAAGGGCTCGATTACCTCCGTGCAGGCGATTTACGTGCCGGCCGACGATTTGACCGACCCGGCCCCGGCGGCCTCCTTCGCCCATCTGGACGCGACGACCGTGCTCAACCGCGCGATTTCGGAAAAAGGGATTTATCCGGCGGTGGATCCGCTCGATTCAACCTCCCGCATTCTGTCGGCCGATGTGGTCGGTGAAGAGCATTATGCCGTCGCCCGTGAGGTTCAGGAAATTCTCCAGAAGTATAAGTCCCTGCAGGATATTATCGCCATTCTGGGGATGGATGAGCTGTCGGAAGACGACAAGATCGTTGTGGCCCGCGCCCGTAAGATCGAACGCTTCATGTCACAGCCGTTCCATGTGGCCGAGGTCTTCACCAACATGCCCGGTAAATTTGTCGAGCTGGAAGACACCATCAACAGTTTCCGCGCAATCCTTGACGGCAAGCATGATGATCTGCCGGAAGCGGCCTTCCTTATGGTGGGGGGGATTGACGAAGTCATCGCCAAAGCGCAGAAAATGGCTGCCGACGCAGCATAAGCCGAATTGAAGGTACAGGAAATGGCGGAAAAATTACATTTCGAGCTTGTCTCACCGGAAAAACTGCTGATGTCCGCCGATGTGGATATGGTGGTGGTGCCGGGTGTTGAAGGTGATTTTGGCGTGCTGATCAATCACGCGCCTGTCGTTTCGACCTTGCGGGCCGGCATTCTCGAGGTCCATAACGGCGCCGGGCCGGACCGGATCCTGGTGCGCGGCGGCTTTGCCGAAGTCAACCCGCAAGGCCTGACCGTCCTCGCCGAGGAGGCGATGCCGCTGGCCGAGGTCGACCGGGCGGCGTTGGAAGCTGAATTGAAAGACGCCAGCGAAGATGTCGCCGACGCCAAGGATGCGGCCCATCTGGCGGAGGCGACCAGGGTGCGCGACCGTCTGGTCGAAATTCTCGCCGTGCTTGACCAGGCGGCGTAAAACCCTTTACGCGACGAAAAATTCAAAACCCCGCGGACGTCTTTTCCCCGGGGTTTTTTTGTTGTATTTTCTGATTGTCCGGTCAAAAATGGCGACGCCTGAAAGATGAGATTCAAAAAGGGGTATTTTATGGTTCAGTTATTCGCCGGGGCGCTGCGTAAAATAGCCATTGGCGTCATGCTGACGGGGGTGATGGCCGGGCATGCTGCAGCGGTCGCGGATGAATCCGGCGACATCACGCTCGCCTATATCGGCCAGCAGATCATCCCCCATGACACCGCCTATAAGGACACCGTGGTCGGCGGGCTGTCGGCGCTGGATTACAACCGGGCGACGGACCGCTTTGTGGCGATCTGCGACGACCGGTCGAAACATAACCCCGCGCGTTTTTATGAATTGCGCCTGGCGTATGAGGCGGACGGTTTCAATGGTTGGCAGTTGACCGATCGTCACTATATCCGGCGGCCCGACGGCTCCCATTTCCCCAAACCGGCGTTTTTCGGCCGGACCGAGGTTGATCCGGAGGCCCTGAAGATCGCCCCCGGCGGCAAAAGCTATTTCTGGACCAGCGAGGGCGACGCCAAACACGGCGTCAGGCCGCTGATCCGGGAAATGAGCCTCGACGGCGCCCATATCCGCGACTTTGACGTGCCGGAAAAATATATTCCCGACGGGCGGCAAAGGCGGGGGGTGCGCGACAATCTGGCCTTTGAGGCGCTGACCGTGGAGACGGACCAGCGGACGCTCACGGTGGCGACCGAAGGGCCGCTCGTCCAGGACGGTCCGGCGGCGACGGTCAAGCACGGCGCGCCCGTGCGTTTTCTGCAACTGGATATCACCAGCGGCGCGGCGCGCCATGAATATGTCTATCCGCTCGATCCGGTGCATCGGGAAAGCCTGCCGTTTGGCAATTTTTCGATCAACGGGGTGGTCGATATTCTGGCGGTGAGCGACGGCCGCTATCTGGTTGTCGAGCGGTCCTTTTCCACCGGGGCCGGTCTGTCGATCCGGCTTTATCTGGCGGAGCGCGGGGCGGCGACGGACGTTCTCGGGCGGGAGTCGCTGAAAGGCGGCGGTTATCAGCCGATGACGAAACGGCTGCTGCTTGACCTCGGCCGCCTCGGGCTGGCGATCGACAATATCGAGGGCATGACCTTCGGCAAACGGCTTGAGGATGGCCGGCGCAGTCTCGTTCTGGTGTCCGACAATAATTTCCGCTCGGCCCAGGCGACCCAGTTCCTCGCCTTCGCCGTCAGCGGGCTCGACTGAATTCTAAAATTCAACCCCGACCGCATCGGAGATGAAATGCATCAGCGGCGTCGCGGCGGCAAAGGTTTCAAGCACCTCGTCGACAAATCCGGCCTTTGTGACGATTTTTGACGGGCCGGCATTTTTCATGGCGAAAAAGCTTTTGCGCTTGATGTCTTGCAGATGGGGCGTGTCGGCGTCAAAGCCGCGGGGCGACCGTGTCAGACTGTCACCGTGGATGCCGCCAAAGATTTTTGTGATCCCCGGATCCTCGATCACCCTCCGCCATGTGGCGGGTTTTGCCGCGATGCGTGTGCGGATTTTCGCGAGGGCGACGGCGGGCGGCAGCCAGATGCCGCCGCCATAACGGACATTGCCCTTTTCCAGATGGACGTAAAAGCCCGGCGCATGGGCGTCCTTGCCGAGCCGGTGGCGAAACTGGGCCGCGGCATGCTCCTTGTAGGGGCGCTTGTCCTTGGAGAAGCGCACATCGCGATAAATGCGGAACATGGAGCCCTTGTTGGGTCGCGGATCGGCGTTGTAATGGGGGGAAATTTCCCGCAGCCCGGGCGCGATGGCGCTGATAAAGGCCGAAATCGGCGCGACGACCTTTTCCTGATAGCGGCTCTTGTTGGCCTGAAACCAGTCGCGGTCGTTGTGGGCCTTCAGGTCATCAAAAAAATCCCAGAATTCCGGACCGAATCCGCTGAAGGCGGGGCTTGCGTCATAGGTCATGGTCTTTTCCCCTGATTGTAACTTGCTAATTGAAAGTTACTATACTGTAGCACGTCACTTTATTTTTGCAAGTTAATATTTCTGCTCTATAATGATCTGATGACCAAGAACAATATCACCATAGAAACCCCCCGCAGCCTGTGCCCCATATCGCTGGCTCTGGACATGTTTGGCGACAAATGGACCCTGATCATCCTGCGCGACCTGATGCTGGGCAAGAGCCGTTACAAGGAAATGCAGGACAGCCCGGAGAAAATCCCGACCAATATTCTGGCCAGCCGGTTGAAAAAACTTGAACAGCAGGGCTTCATAAAGCGCGAGCCCTATCAGGAAAAACCGAAAAGATACCGCTATGTCCTGAAGCAGAAGGGCCGGGATATGATTCCGGTTCTGAAGCAGGTCACCTTATGGTCGCTGAAATATTCGCCGGACTGCTGGCGGCCGCCGGAACGTTTCTGGCGGCTCGAGCCCTGAGGGCCTGTTATCTGCTTTCGCGGAATTCGGCGCAACCGCAATGGCGGTAAAAGCTTGCGGTCAGGGAGCAGAGCATCGCCAGCGGCAGGGCGAGGACCGGCGCGAACAGCAAAACGAACAGATAGATCATATAAGGCTCGGGCGCGGTGCCGGCCAGAAGGTCGATGCGGAATAATGTTTCGGCGAGCCACAGCAGGGCGGTATCCAGCGCGAGAAGCGGCAGGCCGCCGATCAACGCCGCGGCCAGCATGCGGAAGGTGTTTCTGCGGGTCATCCGCCAGGAGGTGATAAAGCCGAGGGATTTGCCGATCGCCTGGGCGGAAAAGGCCATGCTGAGGCGCAGGGCGACGATCACCAGGAAACAGATCAGGACGACGGCTCCCAGGATATAGAGCGCATATTCCATCTGGCCCATTTCGGTGATCGTGCCGGCCATGGCCTCCGATTTGACCAGAAAACGCAGATATAATATCCCCGCCGTAATCGCGATGGCGGTGATCAGGCCCATGCCGAAGAAGATCAGCGAATGGCTGATCACTTTCAGGCTGCGGGTGATCAGCGGCCAGACTTTACGGCGGATCAGATGTTCCGGGCCCAACAGATAGAGCCGGTGCCACAGGATGATCACCGGAAAGGCCCAGACAAAGGTGGTGAGAACCAGAAGGGCGAAGGACAGGTTAAAACCGTCGGGGACATTTTCCATGGCCGGGGAGACGGCGAACACCGGGTCAAGCAGGCCGAACGCCCCGGCGAGGCAGAAGGGCAGCGCCGCCACAAGGGCGATCAGGATATGCTGAAACCGGTAATGCCACAGGCAGCGATAGGCCTGGCGGACCGAGGAGAGGATGGATAATGCGTTACATTCGATCATCAAAAACAGCCTTTTATCGGATCCGAGGGCCAAAATATTCGACCAGCCGGCGATAGAGGGGCCGCTTGAATTCGACGATCGTGTCGGCCAGCCGGTCGATTTCCAGCCATTTCCATTCGGAAAATTCCGGATGGTCGGTCGCCAGATTGATGTCGCTGTCCCGCCCCTGGTATCGCATGAGATACCACTTCATTTCCTGGCCGCGATATTTGCCCTTCCAGACCTTGCCGATCAGATGATCGGGCAGGTCGTAGCGCAGCCAGCCGTCATTTTCGGCGATGATTCTGGCGTTGCGGGTGCCAATTTCCTCCTCCATTTCCCGGAACAGCGCCGCCCGGGGGGCTTCGCCGTCATCTATGCCGCCCTGGGGCATTTGCCAGGCCTCGACCATGGTGTCGATCCGTTTGGCGACGAATATCTTGTTGTCTTCATTCAACAGCATGATTCCGACACAGGGCCGGTAGGGCAGATCAGCGGGATTGTTCAGCATTTGAATTTCTTTGGTTATTCCTGTGAGTTATTGCGCAGCGTAAAGCAAGGCTACTATAAACCGGATTGTGACCGGGATCAAAAAAACGTTACCTGGAAAAGGGGTAAAAAAGGGATCATATTCACCGGATCGGCTGGCGATTGGCGATCGCGGTGACCGGCGTCAGTTGAAAGCCGCGATCTTCCAGACCCCGGGCCCAGCTTTCAAGCTCCCGCAGGGTCAGCGGCAGGGCGCGGGCGACGCCGACGGCGGCGCCATATGTGCGGGCGGTATTTTCCAGGGCGGTCAGATTCCGGCTGATTTCATCGGGGCTCAGCCTGTTGTCGACGAAACGGTTGTTGAAGGCGTGGGGCATGGAAAGCCGCCGGGCGACCTTGGCCGCGACGCTGTAGCGTGTCGAGCGGGAATCGAGAAACATCAGGCCCCGTCCCTTGAGATCATCGAGAATCGGCAGAATATCCTCTTCCGACGCGGTCAGTTTGGACCCCATCTCATTGATCACCCCGACATAGCCGGTGACCCGCGAGAGCAGCCAGTCGAGCTTTTTCAGGTTGTCCCGTATCGCACCGCCGGAGAGCAGGGTATGGGGCCCGGGATCATTTTCCGGATATTTGACCGGTTCGGCGGGCAACATCAGAAAGCCTTCGTGGCCATATTCCCGCGCCTTGTCCATCCAGTCCTGCAGTTTCCGGCCGTAGGGGGAAAATCCCAGGTCAATCTCGCCGGGCAGCCGGGTGATCGCCATGTCGGAGAATTTGTCATTCAGGCCAATGCCGGTGACGATGATGGCGATTTTCGGCCGGTTATCGGATATATCCTGCGGCCGGGCGTAGGCTTTCCAGGCGACCAGGGAATCGGGACCGAGCACCGGCAGGGGGCCGTTCGCCCCGATCATGACCAGCCCGTCGATCGGCGCTTTGACCAGGCTGGCGCGGCCGGGCGTCAAGGCCGGTGCGGCGGCTTGCGCCCCCGCCGTATCGGCGGCCGTTGCCGGGTCATCGACGTCGGGAAAATCGGGCGCAATATCCCGGGGGGCGGCCTGTTGTGTCTTCAGGGCGCCGTCATCGCTCCGGGCGATGGCGACCGGCTCTGTCGCCGCCGCGGGCTCCGTCCTGGCGGCGAGGTGATTTTCCTCCACATGATTCTCTCTGGCGACCGACCCCGTGTCATCGGTCACGGTCAGCCAGATAAATCCGGTCATCAGTGAGACAATGACAAAGGCCCAGGCCGCCACCAGCGGCCTTACGGTTCTGTGCCGTGTCATGCTTGTCAATTCCGGTGCGTCAACCATTTTCCCTGATACCTGGTTCAGGCGTTCCCATCCCCATATCCTGCCTTTTTGTGATCTCTATTCCGTTTAGCGTTAATTGACGTTGCGGGCAATGGACATGCCCAGCAACAGATTAATGGCGTAATTCAGCTGATAATCGTCTTTCGCGCTGGTGAGAATGGCGGGCGGCTGCTTTTTATCGCCAGCGTCCGCCGCGTCTTTATCGCCTTTCGGCGCAGCCTGATCGGCATCCCGGTCCCCGGCATTCTGATCTTCGGAATCCTGTTCTTCGGCGGTCTGGTCATCGCTGCCGTTGGGATTGAGCAGGCTGCCGCGCAAATCATTCTCGGCCCGGCGGCGGGTGTTGATTTCCTCCGCATTATCGAAGCGAATCTGTTCGACCATGACATCGGGCGTGATGCCTTCGCCCTGGATGCTGTTGCCCGAAGGCGTGAAATAATAGGCCGTGGTCAGCCGCATGGCGCCATTGGAGCCCAGCGGAATCACGGTCTGGACCGATCCCTTGCCAAAGGACTGGGTGCCGACGACAACGCCGCGGCGATGGTCCTGCAGGGCGCCGGCGACAATTTCCGACGCCGATGCGGAGCCGCCATTGATCAGGACGATCAGTGGCTTGCCGTCGATCATATCCCCCTTGCGGGCGGGATAGCGCTGGACATGGCTGTCATTGCGGGTCCGGGTCGATACAATCTCGCCGCGATTGAGGAAGGCGCTGGAGACGGCGATCGACTGGTTGAGCAGGCCGCCCGGGTTATTGCGCAGGTCAAGGACAACCCCTTTCAGATTATCGCCCAGTTCGGCCTTGATTTTGTCCAGGGCCTCGGTCAGGCCGGCTTCGGTTTTCTCGGTGAAGGAGGAAATCCGGATATAGCCGACCTCGCCCTCAATGCGGTGACGGACGGATTTTATGGTGATCGTATCGCGGGTCAGAGTAATCTCCAGCGGCACCTTTTCGCCCTTGCGCACCACCGTAATCAGAATATCGGTGCCGATTTCGCCCTTCATTTTGGCCACTGCTTCGGTGAGGGTCAGGCCCATGACATCTTCGCCGTCAAGCTTGGTGATATAATCCCCGGCCTGAATGCCGGCGCGGGACGCCGGGGTGTCGTCGATGGGCGACACCACGCGAACGACGCCCTTGTCGAGGGTCACCTCCATGCCCAGGCCGCCATATTCGCCCTTGGTCTGGACCTGCATATTTTCAAAGCTCTTGGGGTTCAGGTAGCTGGAATGGGGGTCAAGGGAGCTAAGCATGCCGTTGATGGCGGCCTCGATCAGTTCCTCATCGGTGACGTCGCGGACATATTGGGCGCGGATTTTTTCAAACACGTCGCCAAACAGATTAAGCTGCTTGTAGGTATCCGAGGTCTCGCCCTGTGATGTCGCGGCGCTGAACAGGGTGGCGCTGACGATCGCAAGGGATATAATCAGGGTTGCTGCATATTTTCTCATTTACTAAAGTACCTTTCTGTCACGCGCCGCAATCCAGGGCAGCGGGTTGATGGGTTTGCCCATCCGTCTTAACTCTACATAGAGGTTTTGCCCGATCGGCCGGCCATCGGCCTGCGCAGTGGCGCCGCCGGCAGCCATCTGTCCGATGGGTTCGCCCTTGAGCACCCATTGGCCGACTTCCGCATCGAGTCTTGTCATGCCGGCCAACAGGGTATGATACTCCTGTCCGTGGGCGATAATCAACAATTGACCATAGGAACGGAATTTTCCGGCGAAAACAATCCGTCCTTCATGAGGCGAAACCACCATGGCGAGGGGCAGGGTATGGATGGTAATGCCTTCTGAAGACTGGCCTTCCGATGTTCTGGCGCCGAAGGTCCGGCGAATGGCGCCGCGGGCCGGCAGCGGCAGGGTGCCCTTCGCCAGAGAGAAAGCCCGGGTGCCCTCCGGCGGCGAATCAAGTTTCAGCCGGGCCGATTTCTGTTGCTGGCCGCGGGCCGCCGCGGGCTTGTCCGCCAGCCTTCTGGCGGCGGCCCGGGCCGCCTTTTCCCGTTCCTGCTTTTCCTTTTCAATGCGGGCGATGAGCTCCTGCAGGCTTTGGGCCTGGGCGGCGAACTGTTTCAGTTTCCGCCGTTCCTCCCGGGTCGCCTGGCGCAGTTCCTGCTGTCTTTTATGCCGGGCGGCGAGCATTTGGTTCATCTCGATCTGTTCGGCGGTCAGGGCGGCGAGCAATTCCTTCAGTTCGGCGCGCTCTTCGGTGATCTGGTCGCGCACCTGCTGCAGCTCCTCCAAGTCCTTTTGCAGAATATCGGCCCGTCTTTTCAGTTCCGGCTGGAGCTTTTTGAGCAGGCTGGCGGTGCGCAGGCTGTTGATCGCCTTGTCCGGCCGGAAGGCGACGAGTTCGCCGGGTTGCTGGCTCAGGCGCTGCATCGCGGCCAGGGTCCGGGCCATCTGCCCGAAACGGGATTTCAGGGTTTGCTGCAGGCTGTCTTCCTGAAGGTTGAGCGCCTCCAGCCGCTCTTCGCTGGCCTGGACCCGGCTTTCGGTCTGCTGAATCTTGCCGGCGGCCGTGACCAGTTCCCGGCGCAGACTGCCGATCTCTTCCGTCAGGGCGTCGGCCTGCTCCTCGAAGCGGCGGGCCCGTTCGGACGTGGTGGTGATCTTGTCGCGCACATCCTTGAGCTGCCGGTCATTGGCCGGCGGCGCCGCCGATGCCTTCCCGGACGTCAGGCCGAGAAGCAGCAGCAGAACCAACAGGATTGGCCCTGTGATCCGCCCTGTGGTCCGGTCGCTTTTGCCGTGGCGGCGGCTATGGGGAAGGGTGTCAGGCAGTCGCGCGGTCTCCTTGTGATTCTCCGGGTGATTTATCCAGCGGGATGGCGCGGCTTTTCAGCAGGGAATGGCCGGTCATGGCCTCGGGCTGCTCCAGTCCCATCAGGGTCAGGACCGTCGGCGCCACATCGGCGAGACAGCCGTTTTCCAGCGCGAATTGAACGCCGTCCTCCAGAAGCCCGGCGGCGGCGGCGCTGTTGACCAGAATGAAGGGCACCAGATTCGTCGTATGGGCGGTATGGGGCTGGCCGGACTCCTGGTCCTTCATCAGTTCGATATTGCCGTGGTCCGCGGTGACCAGCATGGTGCCGCCGACCTTTGTCAGGGCGTCCTGCAACCGCCCCAGACTGTTGTCAATGGTTTCGACGGCGATTTTCGCCGCCTCCATGACGCCGGTATGGCCGACCATATCCGGGTTGGCGAAATTGACGATGATCAGGTCGTATTTTTCCGACAGGATCGCCTCGACCAGCCGGTCGGTCACTTCCGGCGCCGACATTTCCGGCTTGAGGTCATAGGTCGCCACATCGGGCGACGGGATCAATATCCGGTCCTCGCCGTCATAGACATTCTCGCTGCCGCCGTTGAAGAAGAAGGTGACATGGGCGTATTTTTCCGTTTCGGCGATGCGCAACTGGGTCAGGCCGTGCTGGGCGACCACTTCGCCCAATGTGTCGATGAGGTCCTCGGCGGGAAACAGGCTGTCGACAAATTCATTGAGGGCGGTGGAATATTCGCTCATGCCGAGGCGGCTGGCGAAATTCACCGTCCGGCGGCGGGCAAAGCCGTCAAACCCAGGATCGACCAGCGCGGTGAGGATTTCCCGCGCCCGGTCGGCCCTGAAATTGGCCATTACGACGCCGTCGCCGTCCCGCATCCCCGCATAATCGCCGAGGACGGTCGGCAGGAGGAATTCGTCGGTGACCTGGTTGGCGTAGCTGGCGGTGATGGCGGAAAGGGCGTCCGCCGCCTTTTCGCCCCGCGCATCGACCATGGCGTCATAGGCCTTTTCGACCCGGTTCCAGCGCTGGTCCCGGTCCATGGCGTAATAGCGGCCGCTGAGGGTGGCGATCCTGACATTGTTCAGGGGGCCGATGTCGCGGATGAATTTTTCGACATGGCTTTTGGCGCTGCTCGGCGGGACATCGCGGCCGTCGAGAAAGCCGTGAATGACGACCGGCACGCCAGCCGCGCTGATGACCCGCGCCAGGGCGACCATATGATCCTGATGGCTGTGGACGCCGCCCGGCGACAGCAGGCCCATCAGGTGGCAGGCGCCGCGGCTGGCTTTCAACCGGGCAATCGTCGTTTGCAGGGCCGCCAGATTCTGAAATTCCTGATCGGCGATGGCCTTGTCGATCTTCGGCAGGTCCTGCAACACCACCCGGCCGCCGCCGAGGTTGGTATGGCCGACTTCCGAATTGCCCATCTGTCCGTCCGGCAGGCCGACGGCGAGACCGGACGTCTCGAGATAGGCCACCGGGCAGGTCTGCATCATCCTGTCATAATTCGGCGTATGACCCTGGATGATTGCATTGTCCACAATCTCGTCACGACTGCCCCATCCATCAAGGATGCACAGGACGACGGGCTTGGTCGGGCTTACGGTTACAGTATTCATGGGGTGCGAAAATTCCGTTTTCAATAATCTTGTTTATATATAACAGCAATTATAACAAAAAGTAGGTTAAAGACGCGTAAAATCAATCCTTGTGATAGGGATGACCGGCCAAAATGCAGGATGTGCGATAGAGCTGCTCGCAGATCATCAGCCGCGCCATCATATGGGGCCAGGTCATTTCCCCGAGCGACAACAGGAAATCCGCCCGCTGTCTGACCCGGGGATCATAGCCGTCGGCGCCGCCGATCAGGAAGACCAGCCGCGCCGCGCCCGCCTCCCGGCGCTGGCGGATCATATCGGCGAATTTGGTGCTGCGCAGGGCTTTCCCCCGTTCGTCGAGGGCGATGATATGGGCATTCTCGCCGCCGATCCCGTCAAGGGCCTTCAGAATGAGGTCGCCCTCCCGGGCCATTCGCTCCGGCCCCCTGATCGGGCGCTTTTCTTCAACTTCGATGATATTGACCGGCCAGGGGCAGCGTTTGAGATAGGTGGCTATCTGTTGCTTTTCCGGCCCCTGTTTCATACGGCCCACGGCGAGGAGAGTAACCTGCATTACGCGTTAGCTGCTCAACACCTTGTCCGGGGTGAAGTCGTCGGGGTGCAGGTCGATGTTCCACATTTTTTCCAGATTGTAGAAGCTTCTGACTTCCGGGCGGAAAATATGGATGATGGCGTCGCCGGCGTCGATCAGCACCCAGTCGGCTTTTTCCATGCCTTCAACCTTGGGCGGGACAAACCCGGCTTTCTTGATCCGGGTGACAAGATGATCGGCAAGGGCCGCCACCTGACGCGAGGAACGCCCGGAGGCGATGATCATCGAATCGGCGATGCTGGTTTTACCTTTAAGGTCTATGGTGATGATTTCTTCCGCTTTGTCGTCTTCCAGAGATTGGCTGATAATTTCCAGAAGCGTGTTGCTACTGGGCGGTTCAATGGAAGAGGATATCCCGTCTTCTGACATATGATTAGTAGGCAATTTGTTTTGTAACCTCTTGGTTAATATAAAGTTTTCCGCCGTATCTCAGTGGATGACAACGGATTTTTCGTGTCCCGGATGAAGGTCCATGCCGGAGCTTTCATGAGGGCAAGTCCTGATGCCTGTTCGGGCGGGATTTGAGACGCCCTGAAATAATCTGCCGCTTCGCTTGTCTCATGGGCCCTAGAATAGCCCGGCCGGTCGAAAATCGCAAATACTACTGTATGGCCGATTTTCTTCCAGTCTTTCCAGCGGCAAAACTGTTCAAGGTTGTCGGCGCCCATCAGCCAGACAAAATGGCTGTCCGGCAGCCGGCGAACTAGGTTGTCCAGGGTTTCGGCGGTATAGGTTGTGCCGAGCTTCCGTTCCAGGTCGGTGACAAAAATCCGCCGGTCGGTCGCCATGGCTTTGGCCTGGTCCATGCGGCTGTCCAGCGCCGCCGTCTCATCGGGGGATTTTAACGGATTTTGCGGCGACACCAGCCACCAGACCGCATCGAGATCGAGCTTGTCGAGGGCGACCCGGGATATTTCCAGATGGGCTTCATGGGCCGGATTGAAGGATCCGCCGAGCAGGCCGATCTTTTTGCCGCGCCAGCCTTTTCCCGTGTCGCCGCCGGCCGCGCCGGGATCGGGGAATATGCTATGGTCTGGTCTGGCCATTGCCCCTAACCTGATATTTGTAGCTGGTCAGCTGTTCCAGCCCCACCGGGCCGCGGGCGTGCATCTTGCCGGTCGAAATGCCGATTTCCGCCCCCATGCCGAATTCGCCGCCGTCGGCGAACTGGGTGGAACTGTTGTGCATGACGATCGCGCTGTCGACCCGGGAAAGGAATTCCTCGGCGGTGGCGGTGTTTTCGGTGATGATGCAGTCGGTATGACGGGAGCCGTGGACGGCAATATGCTCAAGGGCGCCGTCGAGCCCCTTGACCGTCCTGATCGACAGGATGGCGTCGAGATATTCCGTGTCCCAATCCTGTTCCGTCGCCGGCAGGATCGCCGGGTCGGTCTGCTGCGCTGCTTTGTCGCCGCGCAGTTCGCAACCGGCGGATTTCAGGGCGTCGGCGATGGCGGGCAGGTGGCTCTTGAGCGCCGCTTCGTCGATCAGCAGGGTTTCCGCTGCGCCGCAAATGCCGGTCCGGCGCATTTTAGCGTTGAGGCTGATGTCAACGGCCCGGGCCAGGTCGGCGTCGCGGTCTATGTAAATATGGCAGATGCCGTCGAGATGGGCCATGACCGGCACCTTGCTGTCATTCTGCACCCGCTCAATCAGGGATTTTCCGCCGCGCGGCACGATGATGTCGACATAGTTGACCAGGCGCAGCAGTTCCCCGACGGCGGCGCGGTCCTGGGTCGGGACAAGCTGAATGGTTTCAGGGCTGAGGCCGGCGTCAACCAGCCCCTGCACCAGGCAGTGATGGATCGCCCGGCTGGAGAGGGCGCTTTCGCTGCCGCCGCGCAGGATGGCGGCGTTGCCGGATTTCAGGCACAGGGCGCCGGCATCGGCGGTGACGTTGGGCCGGGATTCATAGATGATGCCGATCACGCCGAGCGGCACCCGGACCCGGGAAATATTGAGCCCGTTGGGCCTTTCCCAGGCGGCGATGACATCGCCGACCGGATCGGGCAGTCCGGCGATTGCTTCCAGGGAGGCGGCCATGGCCTCGATCCGTCCCTCATCCAGCAGCAGCCGGTCGAGCAGCGCTCCGCCGAGGCCGCGGCCGCGGGCGATCTCCATATCCTTTTTGTTGGCGGCGAGGATCGTCGGCTGTTCCGCCCGCAGGATCCGGGCGGCGCAGAGCAGGGCGCGGTTTTTCTGCTCCGTCGCGGCATTGGCCAGTTCCCCGGCCGCCCGTTTGGCGGATTTCCCCATGGCCAGCATCATGTCTTTAATATTCTGTTCGGTAATATTCTGTTCCATATTGATCGAAACTCACTTTACGTTAGACAATCACAAGGTCATTGCGATGGATAATTTCTTCGCGGCCGCTATAGCCGAGAATCTGTTCGATTTCATGACTGCGATGGCCGATCAGCTTCACGGCGTCCTGCGAATCATAGGCGACGAGACCCTGACCGATGACAGAACCGTCGATCGTGACGACCTGAATGGCGTCGCCGCGGTCAAAGGCGCCCTCAACCCGGACAATGCCCGCCGGCAGCAGGCTTTTGCCCGATCTTAGCGCCGCCGCCGCGCCGTCATCGATAATCAGCTGTCCGGCAATATCCAGGCTGGCGCCGATCCATTTTTTCTTGGCGGCGAGCGGATTGCCCGAGGCGTGAAACCAGGTGCCCTCCCCGCCATTGAAATAGCGCTGCACCGGTTCGGCTTCGGCGCCGTTGCTGATCACCATATGACAGCCGCTGGCGACCGCGATCCTCGCGGCGGCGATCTTGGTGATCATGCCGCCGGAGCCGAAACCGGTGGAGACCGGCTCACCGGCCATGGCCTCAATCTGCGGCGTGATGTCCTCCACTTCCCGGATCAGGCGGGCTGTGGGGTCATGGTTGGGGTCCGCGGTATAAAGGCCGTCGATGTCCGACAGCAGAAACAGGCAGTCGACCTCGCACATGCTGGCGACCCGGGCGGCCAGCCGGTCATTGTCGCCATAGCGCACCTCGTCGGTGGCGACCGTGTCATTTTCATTGATCACCGGCACGACGCCCAGCTTCAGCAGGCGGTTGATGGTGTTGCGGGCGTTGAGATAGCGGCGGCGCTCCTCGGTATCGCCGTAGGTCAGCAAGACCTGGGCCATGGGAATATCAAGCCGGCCGAGGATGGCCCGGTAGGCGGCGGCGAGCTCGATCTGGCCGACGGCGGCGGCGGCCTGGTTTTCCTCCAGCTTCTTGCTCATGGAGAGATTGAGGATTTTGCGGCCGAGGCCGATGGAGCCGCTGGAGACGACAATCACCTGATAGCCCCGGTTGCGGAGAAAGAGAATGTCGCGGGCGATCGACTGCAGCCAGTCGGCCCGGACCTGGCCGCTCGTCGGCTCGATCAGCAGGGCCGAGCCGATTTTGATGATGATGCGTTTCCAGTTTTCACTGTGGCGGGTGATCAGCCGGACGTTTTCTGCTCTTTGTGTCATTTCGTGGCTTTGTTACGGGCGTTGGCGCACGGCGGGCTAGACCGGGGACCAGCCCTCGTCGTGGGTTTCGCTATCCTCTGTTTCAATGTCTTCATAAGCCGGTCGCGGTTGGCTGGCCTGTTCCGCCGCCCGGGCCCGGTCAATATTCTTCAGCAGCGCCCGCAGCATGTCACTGACGCCGAAACGGGTGACGGCGGACAGGGGAATGATCGGCGAATCGGTGACGGCGCGCAGTTCGGCGCTCAGCATTTCGATCAGTTCCTCATCGAGGGCGTCGCATTTGTTGAGGCCGATGACTTCCGGTTTTTCGCACAGGCCGCCGCCGTAGGACTCGAGCTCGTGGCGGATGGTTTTATAGGCCGTGACAATATCCTCGCCGGTGGCGTCAATCATATGGAGGATCGTGTTGCAGCGTTCGATATGGCCCAGAAAACGGTCGCCGAGGCCGTGGCCCTCATGGGCGCCCTCGATCAGGCCGGGGATGTCGGCGATGACGAATTCCCGCTGATCGACATGGACCACGCCGAGCTGCGGCTTCAGGGTGGTGAAGGGATAATCGGCGATCTTGGGCCGGGCCCGGCTGACGGCGGACAGAAAGGTCGATTTTCCGGCGTTGGGCAGGCCGACAAGGCCGGCGTCGGCCATCAGCTTGAGCCGCAGCCAGATCCACATTTCCTCGGCCGGGCCGCCGGGGGTGGTGCGCCGCGGCGCCTGGTTGACCGATGATTTGAAGGCGGCGTTGCCGGTGCCGGGGTGGCCGCCTTCCAGCATCATGACCACCTGGCCTTCCTCGGTGAGGTCGGCGAGCATGACGCCGTAATCCTCGTCGAAAATCTGGGTGCCGACCGGCACCTGAAGATAGACGTCCCGGCCCTTGGCGCCGGTGCGGTTTTTGCCCATGCCGTGACCGCCGCGACCGCCCTTGAAATGCTGGCGATAGCGGTAATCAATCAGGGTGTTCAATCCGCCGACCGCCTCGATCAGGACATGACCGCCGCGGCCGCCGTTGCCGCCGTCCGGGCCGCCGAATTCGACACATTTTTCACGACGAAAGCTCAGGCAGCCGTCGCCGCCGGCCCCCGATTTGATGTGTATTTTGCTTTGGTCAAGAAATTTCATGTCAATTCGTCTAACGGTAAAGATAAATGAATAGTCTATCTATAAATAGGAAAAAGGGGAATGAAAATCATTCCCCTTTCGGAATTTTTACCCGGAAGAATTTCAGGTCTCAGGCGTCGTCAACCGTCACATAGCTGCGCTTTTGCTTGCCTTTGTAGAATCTGACTTTTCCTTCGGTCAGGGCGAACAGGGTATGATCCTTACCCATGCCGACATTGGTCGCAGGATAGAATTTTGTCCCCCGTTGGCGGACGATGATGTTGCCGGGAATGACGGCTTCACCGGCATATTTCTTTACACCAAGGCGGCGACCGGCTGAATCGCGACCGTTATTGGAACTACCACCAGCTTTTTTATGTGCCATGTCACTTACTCCTTGGTTGCTTTAGTTGTTTTCTTCGCCGCAGGCTTCTTTGCGGCCGGTTTCTTGGGGGCAGCCTCTTTCTTCGCGGCGGCCTTTTTCGGCGCGGCTTTCTTCACCGGCTTTTCTTCAGCCTTAGCTTCTGCTTTTGCCGCGTCCTTCTTGGGGGCGGCTTTTTTAGGCGCGGCGCCTTTGCCGATTTCCAACACCCGCAGAACGGTCAGTTCCTGGCGGTGGCCGTTTTTACGGCGATAGTTCTGGCGGCGCTTTTTCTTGAAAATGATGATTTTGGCGGCGCGGGACTGCTCAAGAATCTCTGCCGTGACAACGGCGCCGGTGACCGTTGGCGTGCCGACTTCAACGCCTTTTTCGTTACCGACCATCAGGACATGGTCCAAGGTCACTTTGGCGCCGGCTTCGCCGTCGAGTTTTTCGACTTTGATCACGTCACCCTTGGCGACCTTATATTGCTTGGCGCCGGTTTTGACGACTGCAAACATGGTTTGTTTCCTATTTTTTCTTCTGGTCATAGCCGGTAACGGACAGAGGTCCGTATTTTCAGACCGGGGTATGACGAATGTCATCTTTCATTTTATCGGTTTCGGGTCGCAGAGACTCCGGTTTCCTTTATGAAAGTCGCCGCAATATAACGTTAACGCGCGCTCTGTCAAGGAATTTCGTGCTTTCGCCATAGCGGAATTCTGGCCCGGGATATAAGCGTGGCTCGCGACCGGTCCTAGGCGCCGACGGCGAGGTCGGTCAAGGCGTCGGGATCCTTCAGGAAAACCCGGTGGGCGCCGTCCAGTCCGATCAGGCCCTGCTTGTTGAGATTGGTGAACTGGCGGCTTACGGTTTCCACGGTCAGACCCAGGTAATCGGCGATGTCGGACCGGCTCATCGGCAGGGTGACCTCATTTTCCGCCAGCCCCCCCTGGACGCGCGATTTCTTCGCCATATCCAGCAGGAAGGAACAGAGCTTTTCCTGGGCGGTCTTGCGGCCGAGCAGCAGCATCTGTTCATGGGTGGACTGAAGCTCGTTTCGGGTCATTTCAAAGACCCGCTGATTCAATTTGGGGATTTTCTGAAAGGCTTCGATGATTTTGGCCCGTTGAAAGCGGCAGATTTCAACATCGGTGATGGCTTCGGCGGTATAGCTGTATTTATCCTCGCAGGAGAGGCCAAAGAAATCGCCGACGAACAGGAAGCCGGTAATCTGGCGGCGGCCGTCGGACAGCATCTTGGAAATGCGCACCGCGCCGCTGCGGACATTATAGAGGTAGTCGGCGGCGTCATCCTCGGAACAGATGGTCTGCTTGGCTTTCTTGTTCATATCAATGGAAATCAGCGCCAGGGCGTCAAGTTCGGGTTTGTCCAGGACACTGCACAGGGACAAATGGCGGGAGGTGCAGATTTCACAGGCCGAATTGGCCAGGCAATTGGCCGACGCCATAGGGCTGGCCTCATCCGTTGCGTTCCCCAGATTACGTTTAGATATGGTCACCTGTATCGTCCCTGATAAACATATACCCACGGGCATTTTATGCCGCCCGTCTGATTTTTTATATAATGCCTTATTCCTGTAAAACTAGATATAGCGTTTTTCGCCGAAAAAACACACAGTCAAATATAAAAAACGCTAACGCCTTAACCTTAAAGAATTATTCAGCATTCGTCAGATCGCGTGTTTTTGTTATAAACTTGACAGCCGTCAAATTTAACCGCAGTCTTTAACTGTAGTCTGTTTTTACAGTTTAAACCAGGAGGCGAAAATAATGTCGGAACAACCCAAATATCTCGTCGGATATGATGGCGGCGAATTGAGCGAGCGGGCGGCCGCCCTGGCCGTTGACAAATTAAAGTCCCGGGGCGGCGGGATTTTGCTGCTGGCCTATGTGGTTGACTGGTCTGAATTCGAGGTGATGTCCGTCGAGGAACTGGCCGTGCGCCACAGCCAGCAGATGGAACAGCTGGAAAGTGCCGAACAGGACATCATGGAGCCGGCCCGGGCCAAGCTCGCCGCCGAAGGCATTGCCATTGAATCCTATGTTCAGGTGGGCCATGCGGCGGATGTGATTTCCGCCCTGGCGGCGGAACATAAGGTCGATCAGATATTCATCGGCCATAAAAGCAGCGGCCTTTTGGCCAAGCTCGGCCTCGGCAGCGTCGCCTACGGCATTCTGCAGAAGGCCAAGGTTCCGGTCACCGTGGTGCCTTAGAGGCCGGGTATTGCTTTAGAATCCGTAACTGACGGACAATTTGATATTGCGGCCGGGCATCGGCAGCAGGTCCTTGAGGAAGGACGTGTGCTGCCGCCGTTCGGCGTTGGTCAGGTTTTTGCCCTGAAGCCGGACCGTCAGATCCTGATCCTCGCCGAATGGCCGCCAGAAAAGCTCCAGATTGATTTCGCTGTAGCCTTCGGTCATCAACTCGTTCGCCGCCAGATCCGTCTGGTCATCGACCAGCCTGAGATCGCCCTGCAGGCCGTAATGGCTGCTCTCATACTGAAAGCCCAGCGTGGCGCTTCTGGCCGGAATGCGCGGCAGGTTTCCCTGATCATTGGTGAATTTCGCCCGGACAATATCGCCGGACAGGGTAAGGGTGAGGTCATGGCCATTTCGGCTGTAGAGCAAATAGCTGCTTTCCAGTTCGGCGCCGTAAAAGCGGGCGTCGCGCTGACGGAATTCAAGGACGTCAAGGCCGTCCTTGCGCAGGCCGGTGAGATGCTCATAGATAAAATCGTCATACCAGGTGTGATAGAGGTTAAAGCTGACGGAAAAACGCTCGCCCTCCTGCTTGGCCGTCAGTTCGAGGCTGGTGGCCCTTTCCTTGTCGAGATTGATATTGCCCTTTTCAAAGGCGCTGGTCGCCAGATGGGGACCGTTGGAGAATAATTCCTCGGCGGTCGGCGCCCGTTCGGTGCGGCCGAGGGACAGGCCGATCAGGCTGTCCGGCGTCGGATGGACGGCGGCTCCGGCGGACAGGCTGATGTTGTCGAAATTGCGCTTGATCTCAAGCGGCCGGTTTTCAACCGACTGGTGATCAAAGCGGGCGCCGAATTCCAGGGTCACCGGGTCGAGGCTGATTTCCTCGACGGCGAACAGGCCCCATTGCAGGGTCCGGGTCGGCGGCACAAAGGCTTCGTCGCCGATGGCCTCGAAATCGCGCTGACGGATTTGCAGGCCCATGGAGCCATGCAGGCGGCCGATTTCCCGCTGGACCAGTTCCAGGCGGCCTTCCCAGCCGTTGTTGAGGAAAATGGTGCCGATCGCGGGGCCTTCCAGTTCCTTATGCTCATAATCACCATAGCCGAAACGCAGCCGGGCCTCGCTGAATATCAGGAACTCCCGGCTGAGGTCGCCTTTCAGGTCAAAGCGTTTTTGTTTCAGGTCGATGCGCACCGCTTCCTCTTCCGCGTCGGGATCATCTTCAGGACCTTCCTCCTCATGGTGGCCGGGCACGCCGTAATTGCTGTCACTGAGGCTGAAGGAAGCGCCGATCATGGCGTCTTCGCCGATCCAGCTCAGCCCGATGGCGCCGCCCTTGTTGTCGACGTCGGAATTTTCAACCGTGCCGACGGCTTCTTCCCCATCCGCAGGGGCGTCTTCCGCTTCCCGGGCTCTGAGCGCCGCGCTTTCGGCGAAGCCGGGGATGTCGTAATCGTCCGAGTTGCGGAAATAGCCGTCCAGATGAAGCACCAGGGCAGATAGATCGTCGCCGCTGAGTCTGGCATTGACGGCGGCGCCGCCGGAATAATCCTCGGCCACCGCGCCATAGCCAAGACGGGCGCGGCCGGACAGAGCGTCCACCGGAATAATGCCTGGGATGCGGCCGTCAATGATATTGACCACACCGCCGACGGCGTTGCTGCCGTAAAGCAGGGTGCTGGCGCCGCGCAGGACTTCTATTCTTTCCGCCGTCAGCGGGTCGCCGGCCACCGAATGATCCGGTGAGGTGCTGGAGGCGTCAATGCTGCCGATGCCATTGACCAGAATGCGGATCCGGTCGCCGCCGAGGCCGCGGATGATCGGCCGGCTGGCGCCGGGGCCGAAAAAGCTCGAGGAAATCCCCGGCATGCCGGACAGGGTTTCGCCGAGGCTGGCTTCGAGGCGCTGCTCCAGTTCGTCAAGGCCGATCAGATTGCTGCCCTGCAGGACATCGAGGCGGGTTTTTTGATGGGGGGCGCCGGTAACGAAAATCTCCTCCATTGCATGATCGTGATCATGGGGCTGGCCCTGCTGGTCATCGGCTTTCGCCGATAAGGGGGCGGATAAGGTGAGCGCCAGTGCGGCGCCGGTGTGAAGAAAATTTTTCATGCCTGTGTCAATCCCGCTGCTCTTTGCCCGGCGCATTTCCAGAATCGCCGTTGCCGGGAATGAATTATGTTATATTGTTACGTTAAGTCAAGATTTTTTTACCGCCCCTCCCTCCTCAGCCGGTCAATCAGCTGATGGGCGCTGGGCGAATTCCAGTGGGCCGGGCCGGTGAGCATGCCGAACTGCTTGCTGTCCCGGGTGATCAGCACGGTGGAGGGGTAGCCGATGGATTTCATTTTGCGGGCGAGCCGGCCTTTTTCATCATAGTAAAGCGCAAGGTTTTTAACGCCGATGTCGTCAAGAAACTTGCGGGAGGCGGCGAGCCCGCCGCGGTCGACCGATATGATGACGACCTTGAAGTCATCCCCGCCCTTGTCCCGCTGCAGGGCGTCCAGTTCCGGCATTTCCTCGCGGCAGGGCACGCACCAGGTGGCCCAGAAATTGACCAGCAGGCTCTGGCCCTTGAAATCCGCCAGCGTCACCTTGTCGCCCTGTTCGTCAAGAAACGCCATATCCGGCGCCGGGGGGCGGTCGCCGTAAACGCTGAACAGCGCCTTGCCCGATTTCATGCTGCTGTCGAGGGCGATCAGTTCCGCCTGGCCGGGGGCATCCTTCCCCGCCGGAACAGGATCCTTATCCGGGCCGAGGAGATATAGCCCGCCGAGCAGCAGGGCGACAACAGCGACAATGAGCAACAGGTTTTTATGCATGGATTTCCGGCATTCCCATATAACTGACAAACTGAATATCTTGCGACATCATAATATCGCGATCGGCCATAGCCTAGGGGCGCCGGCGCAAATGATCAAGCAAACAATGGATCCGTTTTTTGTGACGCGGCGACGCTGCATAATATTTGGATAAAGCTTGCCTAATGCAAAGGATTATCGTATTTCCCGCCATATTATATTATAATTTGGCGATCATCATTTCAGTTCCGGAGACGAGTAGGGCGCATGGCATCACAAAAAGACACTTCATCCGATCAGGCAAACAGTCTGTGGGGCGGCCGTTTCGCGGCGGGTCCGGCGGCGATCATGGAAGAGATCAACGCCTCGATTGATTTTGACAAAATTCTCTACGCCCAGGACATCCGGGGCTCCAAGGCCCATTGCCGGATGCTGGCGGCCGAAGGCATTATTTCACAAAAAGACGCGGACGCCATCCTCAAGGGCCTTGACCAGGTGAAGGCGGAAATCAAGGCCGGAAAATTCACCTATGATCCGGCGCTGGAAGACATCCACATGCATGTCGAATCGCGCCTGACGGAAATCATCGGCCCGGCCGCCGGGCGGCTGCATACGGCGCGGTCGCGCAATGACCAGGTGGCGACTGATTTCAAATTATGGGTCCGTGACGCCATGGATCAGATGGATCAGGCCCTGAAAGGGCTGCAGACTGCGCTTTATACCAAGGCGGAAGGCCACGCCGATGTCATCCTGCCCGGTTTTACCCACCTGCAATCGGCCCAGCCGGTGACCTTCGGCCATCATCTGCTGGCCTATTTCGAGATGTTCACCCGCGACCGGGACCGTCTGCGCGATGCGCGGGGGCGGCTCAATGAATGCCCGCTCGGGGCGGCGGCGCTGGCCGGCACCAGCTTTCCCATCGACCGGTTTCAGACCGCCGAGGCCTTGAAATTTCGCAAACCGACCGCCAACAGCCTCGACAGTGTTTCGGACCGGGATTTCGCCCTGGAGTTTCTGTCGGTGGCGGCGATCTGCGCGACCCATGTCTCACGGCTGGCGGAGGAAATCGTCATCTGGTCGTCGGCCCAGTTCAATTTTGTCGCCTTGAGCGATAAATTCACCACCGGATCGTCGATCATGCCCCAGAAGCGCAACCCGGACGCGGCGGAGCTGTGCCGGGCCAAGGCGGGGCGGATCATCGGCGGCCTCAACAGCCTGCTGGTCGTGATGAAGGGTCTGCCGCTCGCCTACAGCAAGGACATGCAGGAGGACAAGGAGGCGACTTTCGACGCCGCCAACGCCTTCGCCCTGATCATCGCGGCGATGACCGGCATGATTGAGGATATGACAGTCAACGAGGCCGCCATGAAGGCGTCGACGGCGAAGGGTTTTATCACCGCGACCGATCTGGCCGACTGGCTGGTGCGGGTGCTGGATATGCCGTTCCGCGACGCCCATCATGTGACCGGCGAACTGGTGGCGCTGGCGGAAGGCAAAGGCTGCGATCTCGACGGGCTGAGCCTCGCGGAAATGCAGGGCGTCGCGCCGAAAATCACCGAAGACGTCTTTTCGGTGCTGACGGTGGAAAGCTCCGTCGCCAGCCGCAACAGCTATGGCGGCACCGCGCCGGATCAGGTGCGGGCCCAAGTCGCGGCGGCCAAGAAGCGCACGGAATGACAGGCGAAAACCCCGGCTTGGGAATTGGCCCGATCCTTCACGGATAATTCAATAGGCAGGGTAGCGACCCCTTGCTATGATGGGGCCGAATTGACTGCGAGGAAGTGAAATGAAACAAAAAACCGTTATCGCCTTGTGCGCCGTCGTCATATGTCTGGGGCTCGCCTCCTGCGGCAAGCGGGGCGATCTGTTGCCGCCGTCGGCCCCGGAACAGCCGGCCGAACAATCGTAACTTAACCGGGGCGACCCCTAAAAAATCCAGAAAGAGTAGATAGAATGGACCATTTCGGCTTTATCGAGGGTGAAATGTATGCGGAGGACCTGCCGGTCAGGGACATCGCCGCCGAGGTCGGCACGCCCTTTTACTGTTATTCCACCGGCACCCTGATCCGCCATTACAAAGTCTTTTGCGAGGCCTTCAGGGACGATGATTTCCTGCTGTGCTACGCGGTGAAGGCCAACACCAACCAGGCGATCATCAAGACCCTTGCCGATCAGGGTTCGGGCGCCGATGTGGTCAGCGAAGGCGAGATGCGCCGGGCGCTCAGGGCCGGCATTCCGGCGCAGAAGATCGTCTATTCCGGGGTCGCCAAGACGGCGCGGGAAATGGCCTTCGCCCTTGAACAGGGCATCTTCCAGTTCAATGTCGAATCAGAGCCGGAACTGCATCAGCTGAATGCGGTGGCGGCGGGGCTCGGCAAGGTGGCGGCGATCGCCTTTCGGATCAATCCCGATGTTGACGCCAGAACCCACGCCAAGATTTCCACCGGCAAGTCGGAAAATAAATTCGGCGTGCCCTGGACCCGGGCGCGGGAGATTTACGCCGCGGCGGCGAAACTGCCGGCCATTCGGGTGCAGGGGGTGGATCTGCATATCGGCTCGCAACTGACCGACCTTGAACCCTTCGAGGAAGCCTTCCGCCGGATCGCCCGGCTGGTTACCGACCTGCGGGCCGACGGGCACGATATTTCGGTGCTCGATCTTGGCGGCGGACTCGGCATTCCCTATAACCGGTCTTCTTCGAAGCCGCCGTTGCCGGTTGAATATGGCGAAATGGTCAAGCGCGTCGTCGGCCATCTCGGCTGCAAGATTATCATCGAGCCGGGACGGCTGCTGGTCGGCAACGCCGGGATACTGGTCTCGCAGGTGATTTATGTCAAGCAGGGCGAAAACCGCCGGTTCCTGATTATTGACGCGGCGATGAACGATCTGGTGCGGCCCAGCATGTATGACGCCTTCCATGAGATCGAGCCGGTCCGCCAGACGGATGCGCCTACATCCGCCTGTGACATTGTCGGGCCGGTCTGTGAAACCGGCGACACCTTCGCCCGCGACCGGCAGATGCCAATGCTGGAAAGCGGCGATCTGGTGGCGATCCGCTCGGCCGGCGCCTACGGGGCGGTGATGTCATCGACCTATAATACCCGGCCTTTGATCCCGGAAGTCTTGGTCAAAGGCGATGAATATGCCATAGTAAGGCCGCGGCCGGATTATGACAGCATCATCGGCCTTGACATCCTGCCCGACTGGCTGGACCGGACCGGGGCGGATTAACCGATAGGGATTTATTCTGAGCGACCTGAACACAGACATCAGCAAACACAGCGCACAAGGCGGCCTGATTTCCGGGCTGTTGCAGGCGGTGATGCTCTATCTGCTCTATCTGGCGCTGTCCCTGTTCGACCCCTGGGGCTATCTGGCGGACGGATTTCATCTGGCGGCGTTCGGCCTGCTGTTTGTGGCGATGATGATTCTGATCCTGCGCGGCCTGATGGCGCGGGGTTTTCTCCCCCTGAGACCCGCCCTCCGCCTGACAATTTTATCGCTGCTGCTGGCGGCGAGCGCCGGGATATGGGCCGGGCCGGACGCCAAGCGGCGGCTGGAGGTCGCCGTCAAGCCGCGGGCGCTGTTCACCTATCCGACGCCGGAAATCACCATGGCGGTGACGCCGCCGGCCTATAGCGGCCGGGCGTCCTTCACCGAACGGCTGGACCCGGCCGGCGAAATCTTAACCAATCCCGCGGCCAATCCCGCGCCGGTTCCCGAAGGCAGCCGCATTCTGGTAAGGGTCGGCAACATCCCTTATGCGCCGACGCTGATTTCCGGCGATCGTCAGATTCCGTTCCTGGCGGCCGAAAGCGGCGGATATGTGGCGGAATTCACCGTCACGGCGCAGACGGACTGGCGGATCAACCAGGGCAGCCATCAGATCGGCCGCTGGCCGCTGGTCATTCTGGAGGATGAAGCGCCGGTCATCGGGCGGGCCGAATTCCATCAGATGGCGGACGCCGGCGGCCTGTTCGGCCTGTCGCTGGCCCTGTCGGATGATTACGGCATTGAAACGGTCTCCGTCGCGGCGGGCCCCTCAAAGGCGGGCGATCCGGCGGCGGTTCAGGATCGGCTGGTTCTGCCGGTGCGCGCCCTGAAAAAATTTGACGGTGATGTCTTTGTTGACCTCACGGCGTCGGCTTACGTCGGAAAGGTCGTTGATCTGGTGATCGAGGCCCGGGACGGGGCCGGCCAGATTCAGCATAGGGTGATTGAGGACATTACCCTGCCGCAGAAAGTCTTTCGCGCCCCGCTGGCCCGCAAGATCATTGAAATCCGCGACGGCATACGCCAACGCCCCGAGGAGCGGCTGAAACTGGCGCGGCAACTGATGGCGCTCGGCCTGACGCCGGATGACGGCCGGACGCCGCCGGTCTTTTACATGGCCCTGCGTTCGGCTTACTGGCGATTGACCAAGGCGACGGACGGGCGCGACGTGGACAGCGCGCTCGGCATCCTGTGGGATCTGGCCCAACGGCTGGAGGAGGGGGCCGCCGGTTCCTTCAGGACCGACATGCTGGCCCGGCTCGCCGCCCTGAAGCTGGCGACCTACCAGCGACAGGGCCTGCCCGAGATCCGGCGCCAGCTTCAGGAGATTGACAAGGCGATGATCCTGTTCCTGCGCCGCGAGGATCTGTCGGCGCGGGAGCGTCCCATTGATGTCAAGGCGCTGCGCAATCTCTACAGTAAAATCCTGCTTCATACCCATCATAAAAGAACCGGCCGGGTGATCGGCCTGATCAGCTATCTGGAGCATGGTTTTATCCATGAGGATAAGGGCATTTTATCGGGCGAGGGGGTTCTGCGCTTTCAGGCGGCCCATCAGGCCCGCAGCGCCGTGCAGGAACTTGAAAAGATACAGCGCCGGATTCTGACGGTTTCGCTGCGGAATTCGGTGAAGCTGGAACTGGCCAGCGCCACCAGCGGCGGCGAGATAAAGATGCCGGCGCGCGGGGACATGTCGCAATGGATCGCCGCGCAAAAGAAACTGGGGGACAATATTTCCGACCTCGGGCGGGATTTAATACAATCGGGCATCGACGCGTCCCGGCTGACGGTGCCGGCAGGTGATCTGGTGCGGGATACGCTCGACAGCCTGGCGGCCGGCGACATGGAGACGGCGAGCCAATATCAGAGCCAGATCATGACCCTGCTCGACAGCCTGAAAAAACTGCTGGACGCGGAATTGCGCTTCGACCCCATGGGCCGCTCCGGCGCGGCGGACCTGTCGCCGTGAAGGTCTCAGGGCGTTTCTTTCAGTGGAGTTTCTGGCGGCTTTTCAGCACCTGCTCCACCGTATTGCACAGTTCATCCAGGGAGAAGGGCTTGCTGATCACGTCATGGATCAGCGAATCCAGGTTATGGGCCCGCTGACGTTCGTGGGAATAGCCGGTCATCATCAGGATCGGAATATCCGGATATTCCGCCGATACTTTAAGGGCCAGCGCAATGCCGTCCATCACCGGCATGACAATATCGGTCAGCAGCAGATCGAAGCTTTCTTCCAACAGGGCGTCAACCGCCGCGCCGCCGTCCGCCACGCCCAATGTGCTGTGGCCCCGGTGCTCCAGGGCCCGGCTGACAAACAGGCGAACAGCCATTTCATCTTCTGCGATCAATATACGCGCCATCGTTCTTATTTATACTCCGCTGATAAGCCGACTTCGGCTATAAGGCAAAATCCTTTACATTTTCTTTACGTTTCAGAAAAGAAGTCCTTAGTTTTCCGCAAAGGTGACGCTGATGCTGGTGGCCGTTTCAGGCGGATTGGGCAGTGAGGTATAAAAAGGGACAATTTCATCCGGCGAAATTGTCGCCGCCGATGACTTGAAAGTCCATTCCCTGACGGTGGCCCCCTGATCGTCCTTGAGGGCGATTTTCAGCAGCGGCAAACGGCGCGTTTCATCGCTCAGGCCGACAATCTTCCCTTCGACCTTCAGGGTGACCACCTCGCCGTCGATAACCTTGCTCGGGATGGTGTCTTCAATCCTGAACAGCTTCTCCAGGGGAATTGCCGGTTCGGCCTTTTTTCTGTTCCCGCTGTGTGTCGGGCGGCTCTCGTCCATCCCCATCGCCCGATAGAGTTTTTTTGACGGCGGCCAGACTTCGCTGATGGTGGGCTGGAAAAACATAAAGCTGCTGACGATGATGGCGATGAAGGCCGCCAGGCCGTACCAGCCCCAAAGGGAATCCTGGTGCTTGTGATCCTGCAGCGCCGGCAGGTTTGAGCCCTTTGGTATCGGCCGGGGACGTTTTTGCCGCGGCGGCCGTTTCAGGGCGAAATCATCCTCCTCCGCCCCGGGGCTGTCGTCTGTCGGGGGTTCAGGGGGCGGTTGACCGGCGTCTGTTTCCGGTCGGGCCGGCGGATTGGCCGGGCCTTCGGCTTCGGCGGCCTTGACCCGCGGAATTTCCTGATCCGGCGCCGATTCCCGCCAGCTGTGTTTGCATTTGGCGCATCTGACCACCCGCCCGTTGGGGAGCAGGGCCTTGGGATCGACAAGGTATCTTGCGGAACATTCAGGGCAGGTCAGGATCATGAAAAACCTGTAACTCTTATTATCTTTAAGGGGTTATGATATATACGGTTATAATCTGATGAAATGATTAACGCAAGCTTCCTGCGGCCGTCAATGACGGTAAGGCGCTCCGAATATGGCCTGCAGCGGCGTTGACGCCGAAAAAGATCGGTCCGATTACGGGTCAGAGTCTGGCGAAACCGGAGTTTTGCCATAATTTCAGATCAGTATTGCGCAGCAGGCGGATGAATTGGTAAGGTGCGGGATAAAGAACACAATGAGGGATATGCGGTGATTCATTTCGAGAATGTTGGCATGAGATACGGGATGGGATCTGAAATATTGAAAGATATTTCCTTTAATCTCAAACCGGGTTCATTGCATTTCCTGACCGGGCCGAGCGGCGCCGGCAAGACATCCCTGCTCAAACTGATGTATCTGGCCCATCGCCCGTCCCGGGGCAGCATCCACATGTTCAAGGAAGACATTGTCAATACGCCGCGCAGGGAGCTGCCCCGACTGCGCCGCAGAATCGGCGTTGTTTTTCAGGACTTCAGGCTGCTTGACCATTTGACGGCGATCGAGAATGTCGCCCTGCCGTTGTGGATTTCCGGCGGCAAGGGAGCTGAAATTGAAGAACATGTCGAGGAGCTTCTGGCCTGGGTCGGCCTGAAAGCGCGGATGAAGGCGCGGCCGCCGACGCTCTCCGGCGGCGAAAAGCAGCGGGTCGCCATCGCCCGGGCGGTGATCAAGCGGCCCGATCTGCTGCTGGCCGATGAGCCGACGGGCAATGTGGACCCCGCCCTGGCCCGGCGGATTTTGCATCTGTTCGTCGAACTGAACAAGCTGGGGACGACGACGGTGATCGCGACCCATGACATGGCCCTGGTCGAGCGGACCGGCGCCGACCGGCTGCATCTGAGCGAGGGACGCCTGCGCCTGATCCGGGCCGGCGACAGCGAGGCCCGGACCGAGGACATCGGCTTCGAGGCGGCGGAATTTTCTGATCATCGCCTGAATCAGGCGGAATTTGGCCCCCGGACCTACCCCGAGGAGGACGCGGAATGAATAACGCGCTGAGATTTCTGCCCGATGAAAAAGGCAAGGAGGCGACCCGCCTGTTGCCCTATGTCATGGCGGTGATGGTTTACTTGAGCGCGCTGGCGCTGATGGGCGGCATGCTGCTGCATAAGGGGTTCGGCGACTGGACCGAAAGCCTGAGCAACCGCTTGACGGTGCAGATCACCGAAGAGGACCGGGCGCGGCGCGAGGCGCAGGTCGGCGCGGTGATCGACATGTTGAAAAAGACGCCGGGAATCGCCACAGTCCGCCAGTTGAATGAGGTCGAGATTGAAAACCTGCTGGAGCCGTGGCTGGGCGCCGGCAATGTGACCGAGGACCTGCCGGTGCCGGAGATTCTTGATGTGACGGTGAGCCGCAGCCTGACCCTCGACCTTGCGGCGCTCGGCGCCCGGCTTGGCGCGATTTCGCCGAATATTCATCTCGATGATCATCAGCAATGGCTGGGCCGGTTTCTCAGGCTGATGGATACGGTGGAATATACCGCGCTTGGGATATTGATTCTGGTGGTGCTGGCGACCATCTGCATTGTCATATTCGGCACCAAGGCCGGCATGGCCGAACATCGGGATATTATCGCCATCATGCATCACCTGGGGTCCCACGACGGCATGATCGCCCGCGCCTATCAGGACCGCTTTATGAGATATGGCCTGAAGGGCGGGATTATCGGCCTGGTGCTGGCCTATATCAGCCTGCTCAGCATGATTTATCTGTCCCGGGGACTGGCGGCGGGGCTGGTCGAGGTGCCGGAACTGCCGGTGATCGAGGTCGCCCTGCTGCTGGTGATTCCGCTTTTCGCCGCCTTGATTTCCATGTTAACGGCCCGCCTGACCGTCCTCAGGGACCTCGGTGAAATGGTCTGAGCGGAAGGAGCGGCGCCAGATGAAATATATTTTTTACCTGCTTTTTTGCCTGGTCCTTCTGTGGTTGGGCGGCCTGGGCTATTTCATCTACAGCCTGTCGAATATGGCGCCGCCGACCGATGAGAAAACCGACGGCATTGTCGTGCTGACCGGCGGCAAGGACCGGCTGAAGGCGGCGGCCGACCTGCTGGAGCAGGGTCTGGCGGGCAAATTGTTTATATCGGGCGTCAACGCCCAGGTCACCGATGGCGAGCTGCGCGGGCTTCTCGGCATATCAAAGAAACTCGCCGACTGCTGCATCGAAAGTGGCACCATGGCCCAGAATACGGTCGGCAATGCGGAGGAGATTTCCCTCTGGGTCGCGCGGGGCCGCTTGTCATCCATCCGTGTGGTGACGTCCCTTGAGCATATGCCGCGAACTCTGGTTGAAATGCGCCGGATCATGCCCGGCACCCGGATGATTTCCCATCCGGTCGGCCAATGGCGGCCGGACAGAATCCGTTTTATTCCCCTGGTCCGGGAATATAGTAAATATCTGGTCAGTTTATTTCGCAACTGGTTCCTTGATATTGGGTGGTGAACTCCCATATTGACATTGAAACAACCACGATAAGAATATATCAAACAGGGTGGAAACCGGTATTGCGTCTGCGTTCTGTGATTTTTAAGTTCGTCTTTTATGTCTGGGGGACAATCGCTTGCCTCATCGGGGCGCCGGCGCTTTATCTCCCCGGGGCGCCGCGCCGCTGGCTGGTCCGGCTGCAAACGCTGTGGTCGCAGAGCGTCATATTCTGGCTGCGCACGGTTTTGAACCTCCGGATGGAGATTCGCGGCGCGGAACATATCGCCAAGGGTCCGGTGATTTACGCGATGAAGCATCAATCGATGCTCGACACCTTCATCATGCATGCGATTATACATGACCCGTCCTTCATCATGAAAAAAGAGCTGCTGAAAATTCCGCTCTATGGCCGGTTGTGCGCCAAAGTCGGCAATATCCCCATTGACCGGGAAATGGGCCGCAAATCCATGAAGCAAATGCTGTTGCGCTCCCATCAGGAAAAGGACGCCGGCCGGCCGGTCGTCATCTTCCCCGAGGGCTCCCGCGCCGCGCCGGGAGAGAAACACCCCTATATGACCGGCATCTTCGGCATCTATAAATATCTCAAAGTTCCGGTGGTTCCGGTTGCGGTCAATACCGGACTTTTCTGGCCCCGGGACGGCAAATTGAAGAAGGGCACATTCGTTATTGAATTCCTGCCGCCGATCGAACCGGGCATTCAGAAACATGATTTCATGTCGACGCTGGAAGGCTCCATTGAAACGGCGAGCCGCAAGCTGCTGGTCGCCGTCTGAAACCGGGCCGATTTACTTTAGCGGCGAAATTCTATATGAATCGTCAGGTAAATTTCAGGGAATATGATCATATGCGGTTAAAAATTCTGGCTTCGACGGTTCTGGCGGTGGTGCTGGGCTATACGCTGTTCTGGCACTATATGGCCGGTGAAGTGGAAGAACGGATCGAACTTTGGGTCAAGGATCAACAATCCCGCGGGATCAGCATCCATTATAAGGATCTGGAAATCTCCGGCTTTCCCTATCGGATGGAATTGACCCTGACGGCGCTGAATGTGGCGAAAGCAGGCGGCAACACGGCGCCTGTTTTGATCAAGTCTCCGGCGGTCACCCTGGTGGCCTTTCCGTGGAAAATCAATCACGGCGTCATCATCGGCAAGGGCGGCGAGATCCGGATCGGCGGCCGCAACCGGCCAAAAATGGAATTAACGTTTGCCGGGGCCCGGTCATCAGTGGTTGTGGACCTGGGGCGTCGCGTGTTCGAGCAGGCCTCATTCGTGCTGTCCGACCTGAGCTGGACCAGCGGCAAACCCGCCGGTAGTCCGCGAAAATCGACGGCCCGCGAGGTCCGGCTTCATATTCTGAAGCCCGCCGCCGCCTCCTCGTCCGGCGATATGGAGCTGCCGGTGCAGATGAAAATTTATCTCGAGGCGTCCGATGTGGTCGCCCAGGAAATTCCGGTGGGGATTTTCGGCAGGAAAGCCGACAAGCTGAAGGTCGACCTGCAGCTTCACGGCAAAAAATTCCCGCCCTTTACCCGGGACGGTCTTGGCCAATGGCGCGACACGGGCGGCACTCTGGCGGTGAATAATGTCGAGATCATGTCCGGCGAAATGGATCTGCAACTGGCGGGGGAAGCCAGCCTGGACCAGGAGCTGAAACCTTTGGGGGCCTTTTCCTCGACGATTTACGGCGTCGATCATATCGTCAACATACTGGCCGACCATTCCGCCTTCCAGAAAGAACCGGGCAACATGATCCTTGAGGAACTCCGCCGGATGAGCAAGGTTGAACAGGCCGGCGCCCGTCAGGGCCGCCAGGCGATCGACCTCGCCATCAGCCTGCAGGGCGGATTGCTGTTCCTCGGCCCGATACCGGTTTATGAACTGGATCCCGTCGTCGAATAGAATCTACTGCTCGTCCAGATGGCGGCCGAAGTCCGGCACATCCTCATCCTGACCGGCGTCGATGATCTGCTTGCGGATCCGCCGGGTGCGGTCAAACAGGTCAAACAGCTTGTCGCCCTCGTCATAGCGGATGGAGCGCTGCAGCGCGGTCAGATCCTCGGTGAAGCGCCCGAGCATTTCGAGCACCGCTTCCTTGTTGTTCAAAAAAACGTCGCGCCACATGGTCGGGTCGGAGGCGGCGATACGGGTAAAGTCGCGAAAGCCGCCGGCGGAAAATTTGATCACTTCCGATTTGGTGACTTCCTCCAGATGGCGGGCGGTGCCGACAATATTATAGGCGATCAGATGGGGCAGGTGGCTGGTGATCGCCAGCACCATGTCATGGTGATCCGGGGTCATGCATTCCGTCATGCTGCCCAGCGCCCGCCAGAATTGTTCGAGCTTTTCCACCGCTTCCGGGCTGCTGCCCTCGGCCGGAGTCAGGATGCACCAGCGGCCCTTGAACAGGCTGGCGAAACCGGCGGCCGGCCCGGATTGTTCGGTCCCGGCGACCGGATGACCCGGGATTAGAAAGCAATCCGCCCGCATATGGGGCGCGAGCGCTCTGATGACGCTGGCCTTGACCGAGCCGACATCGGTCAGAATGGCGCCCGGTTTCAGGACGGGGCCGATCTGGCCGCCAAGATCGCCGTAGGTGCCGACCGGGGTCGCCAGAATCACCAGATCCGCGTCGTGCGCCGCCTGCGCCGGGTCGGCATATATCCGGTCGCAAAGTTTTAGCTCCCGCGCCGTCTCGCGATGGTCCGGGTTGCTGTCACAGCCGATCAGGCGTTCTGCGACCTGATTTTGCCGGGCCGCCCGGGCGATGGAGGAGCCGATCAACCCCATGCCGATGATGGTGATTTGAGGGAAAATAGTCATTTATTGTTCCAGAAATTCTTTTAACAGGCCGATGACGGCGCGGTTTTCCGCCGCCGTGCCGATGGTCAGCCGCAGGCAGTCGCCCAGTCCCTGTCCCGGCAGCCAGCGCAGGATATAGCCTCTGCGCAACAGAAAGTCATTGGCGGCTTCGGCGGATTTCTCCTGCCGGTCGGGGAAGCGGATCAGGATGAAATTGGTCACGCTCGGCACCGGCTCAAGACCAAGGGCGATCAGTTCCTCGCGCAGGATGCCGAGCCATTTGTTGTTATGGGCCAGGGCCTTCTGCTCGAATTCAATATCCCGCAGAGCGGCGACGCCGGCGACCTGGGTCGCGGTCGGCACGTTGAAAGGGTCGCGGATACTGTCGAGGGTGGCGGCGATCTGCGGACAGGCGTACCCCCAGCCGAGGCGCAGGGCGGCGAGGCCGTAAAGCTTGGAAAAAGTTCGGGTCATCAGGACGTTCCGCGCCTTGTTCACCAGTTCAATCCCGGCCTGATAATCTTCTTCATCGACGAATTCCGCATAGGCGCTGTCGAGGACAAGCAGGATATGGTCGGGCAGGCCGCGCCACAGCCGCTCCACCTCGGCGGCCGCAATATAGGTGCCGGTCGGGTTGTTGGGATTGGCGAGGAAGACGACCCGCGTGCGTTCGGTGACTGCGGCGAGGATATTGTCGACATTCAGGCTATAGTCGCTGTCGGCCACTTCGACCGGCACGCCGCCGACGCTTGCGGTGGCGATCGGATACATCATGAAGCTGTGGCGGCTGTAGATCACCTCGTCGCCCGGCGCGACATAGGCCCGGCAGGCGAGTTTGAGGATCTCGTCGGAACCGACGCCGCAGAGGATTTGTCTGGCGGCGATGCCGTAGCGTTCGGCGAGGGCGGCCCTCAGGTCATGATAGGCGGCGTCCGGATAGCGATGCAGGGTTTCCGCGGCGGCGCGATAGGCTTCCATGGCCCGCGGGCTCGGGCCGAGGGCGCTTTCGTTGGAGGACAGTTTGACGGCCTTTTCAACCCCTTCGGCGCGGGATTTCCCGCCGACATAAATGTCAAGTTTTTCAATCCACGGGCGTGGCTGTGGTCCACTCATGGCTTTATTCCTGTATTTATTCGCATGTGGTAATTTCGTGGCTTTCATATTCATCTACACTGATTGGGGGGATTTAACCACCTAAAAATTGGGCGACTAAAAATTTCGGCTGTCTTTTTTCGCCATATTGGCTATGTTGTCGTTCGATGTTTTTTCGTCAGGACAGATCAGGATTCATGAAACAGGACGCACCAGAGACGATTACGGACGACGGCCATGCCGCGGTGGCGACACTGGGTCGGGACCGGCCGTTGCGGCTTGATTCCGGCGGCCGGATCGGACCGTTTGATATGGCCTATAAATCCTGGGGCCGGCTGAACGGGGACAAAAGCAATGCGGTTCTGGTCTGCCACGCCCTGACCGGTGATCAATATGTCGTGGGGGAGAATCCGATCACCGGCAAGCGCGGCTGGTGGGAAAATATGATCGGTCCGGGAAAACCGGTCGATACGGAACGTTATTTTGTTATCTGCATCAATGTTCTGGGCTCCTGCGCCGGCTCCACCGGGCCGCTGTCGATCAATCCGCAAAGCGGTGAGGCTTACGGCCTTGATTTTCCGGTGATCACCATCGGCGACATGGTCCGCGCCCAGGCGATGCTGCTTGATCATCTGGGGATCGAGACCCTGTTTTCGGTGATCGGCGGTTCGATGGGCGGCATGCAGGTGCTGCAATGGGCGGTGTCCTATCCGGAACGGGTGAAAACCGCCGTCGCCATCGCCACCACCTGGCGGCATTCGGCGCAGAATATCGCCTTTCACGAGGTGGGCCGCCAGGCGATCATGGCCGACAAGGACTGGAATCACGGCCGTTATATGGATCAGGGGAGCCGGCCCCACGCCGGCCTCGCCGTGGCGCGGATGGCGGCCCATATCACCTATATGTCGGAATCCGGCCTGACCAGCCGCTTCGGCCGCAATCTGCAGGACCGGGAAAAGCTCACCTTTGGCTTTGACGCGGATTTCCAGATCGAAAGCTATCTGCGCCATCAGGGCATATCCTTCGTCGATCGCTTTGACGCCAACAGCTATCTCTATATCACGCGGGCGATGGATTATTATGACCTGAGCCTGCCTCATGACGGAGTGCTGGCGGAGGCCTTTCGCGGCTCGGAAACCCGGTTTTGCATTCTGTCCTTCACCTCGGACTGGCTTTACACCACCGAGGAAAGCCGCCATATCGTCCGGTCGCTGAATGCGGTCGGCGCCCGGGTCAGCTTTGCCGATGTAGACATGGACAAGGGCCATGACAGCTTCCTGCTCGAATGCCCGGAAATGAACGGCATCGTCAAGGGTTTCCTCAATTCCGAGGCGGAACTGATGGGGGTCGAACTGTCATGAATGTCCAGAAGATTAAAGAAAAGAAGATCAAAGAACAGAAAGCCCGGGAGCAGCAGACGCGGGCGTCGGATATCCGGGTTGACCTGCTGGAAATCGCCCGGGTCATCGAACCGGGAACGACGGTGCTCGATGTCGGCTGCGGCGACGGCAGCCTGCTCGATTATCTCGTGCGGCGAAAACAGGTCGACGGCCGCGGCATTGAACTGAGCCCCGAGGGGGTCGACCGCTGCATCGCCCGCGGCCTGTCGGTGATCCAGGGCAACGCGGAAGAGGACATCGCCTTCTATCCGGATGACTGTTTCGACTATGTGATCCTCAGTCAGACCCTGCAGGCGATGAAACGGCCGGACCGGATGCTGAAACAATTGCTGCGGGTCGGCCGCAAGGCGATTGTCTCCTTCCCCAATTTCGGCCACTGGAAGGTGCGGATGAATCTGGCCCTGCTGGGCACGATGCCGGTCAACAGGACGCTGGATTACCCGTGGTATTCGACGCCCAATATCCATTTTTGCACCATCCGGGATTTTGTCAACCTGTGCCGGCAACTGGATATTCAGGTGGAAAAATCCATGGCGATCAACAGCAGGGGGGCGCGGATGCCCTTTTTGAGCCTGTTTCTGGTGAATTTGTTGGCGACGCAGGGAATGTATGTCATAACGAGAAAATAATATTGCAAGAGTTTGGGATAATTACAAACGCCTTCCCCCGAAGGCTTTAAGGAAAAAATATGTCAGAAGAAAATAACACAAGCGAAAATTCAGAAAATCCGTCACCGGTCCTCTATCAGCGGCTCGCCCCGTTGCTGACGGATGTTCACAAGGACCTGAAACTGGTCAAGAACCAGAATTTCAGCTTTGTCGCCAATGTCAACGCCGTGCCGATTGTGATGCAGGAACTGCCCATGGCGGCGAAATTCTACCCGATCGTCTTCGCCAGCGACGCGCCGGGGGTCATGCTGGCGGTGATGGGCATCCGCAACGGGGAAAACCTGTTTGTCGATGCAGAGGGAAAATGGCGGGAGGACACCTATATCCCGGCCTATATCCGGCGTTATCCTTTCTTTGTCGCCCGGCCCGGCCCGGACAGCGATCCGGTGATCTGTATTGATGAGGAAACATCCTTCCTGTCGCCGGACGGCGATCTGCCGCTGTTCAAGGACGGCGCGCCGAGCGAAGAACTCAAACGGGCGATGGAATTCACCCGCACGGTGCAGGGCCATATCGAGGCGACCGTTGAATTCGGCGAGATGGCCGGCGAGAAGGACCTGCTGGAGGACCGCTCGGTGGAATTCAAGACCGGCGACGAGGTCAAGGCCAACGTTAACGGCTTCAAAGCGATTAACCGGGCCAAATTTGACGAACTGGACGGCGAAACCCTGAAGGACTGGCTGGGCAAGGGCTGGGTCGACGCCGTCATCCTCCATCTGGCGTCGGGCGGCAATTTCGACCGCCTGTGGCAGATGGCCCTGAAACGCAACGGCTAAACAACGGATTTTTCGATAAAACGCCCCGTTATATTATATGGCGGGGCGTTTTTGATGTCAGACGCGTCAATTCAGCCTTAAAAATCATAGAGCAGCCCGGCCCGGGCGATGGTGTCGGTTTTCTTGCGCTCCAGCGGCGCATCCCGGTCATAAAAAATGTCATAGGAAAATTTGCTGCTTAAGGCGCCGTTAATTTTGACCTTCAGGGCCGACTTGCTTTCGATGACGCTTCTGTTGCCGAAGAAGACAACGGTCTTGTTGGAAAAATTGCTGCGGTCGTTAATGGTCCATTTGAAGATGCTGTTGGCGAAACCGTTAAAGCTGCTGCTGTAGCTCTCGCCGGGCAACTCCTTGGTGAACAGGATGCTGGGGCCGCCCTCGACCTTCCAGCTGTATTTGTCATCAATAATGATCGGATAACCGATACCGAGGGAGGTGGTCACCCGCTCGCGGAAGGCGCCGAACTGGTCGTTTTCATATCCGGCGAATGCCGTGACATAGAGTTTTTCGGAAAAATCATAATCCAGCTTGTAGGCCAGACCCCATTTCTGCTTGTCCTTCTCGCCATCGTTTTTGTTCAGATCGAAAAAGGTCGTGATCGTGTGGTGGAATTTATCCGCGTTGCGCTCCATCTTGCCGCCGAGGCCGAAGGACTGCTGGCGGGTGTTGCCGGTGGTTTGCAGGATATTCAGCTCCACTTCGCCGTCCCAGCCCCGGAGGCTGAAATATCCCGGGTTGTCTTCGGCAAGGGCGGCTTTGTCGGCCTGCATCGGCGCGGCGGGTGTCGCGGTGGCGGCCTGTTCAGGAACGGGCGTTGCCGGACCGGCGGCGATTTCGACCGCATTGATTTCCGGGGTGGTTTCCGGGGTGGTGTCCGGGGCGTCTTTCGGGTCAATTTTCCGTTTCAGGTTCGCCACAAGCTCAAGAATATCCTTTTCCGCGTCCGGTTTGGCGGCGATGGCGAGTTTGGCGACAAGGTCGAGGTTGGCCCCGCCATCCTTTTCCGCCGTGACGATCAGCAGATTCATGATGTCCGGCGAGACGGCGGCGAGGGCAGGGCTGGCGCCGGCCATAACACAAGAGAGCGCGGCGGCGGCGGCCGCTGATTTAAGGGTAAAAGACATGTTTCACTCTTTGGCTTAGGGCGTTTGTGTAAAGGTTAAGTGGAAGACGACGGGCACGACGGTGCTGATCGACGGCAACTTCGCCAGTTCCTGTAGCTTTTTCAGGCCGGGAAGTAAATTAAATTTTTCCACATCAAGGAAAATAATCTCATGGTTGAGGATGACGACTTTATCTTCGCTCAGACGCAGGATGGCCAGTTCGGCCTCGACATTCTGGCTCTCGCCATGCAGGGTGAATTCAAACGTCATCTCCAGAGTCCGCTGACTGCCGACCGCCATGTCCTGAAACTGCGCCATATCCACCTGGCCGCTGAGGCTGGCGACGGGGAACAGTTTTGTTTTGAAAAAGAATTCCTTCATCCGCTCATTGCGAATATCGACCCAGGTTTCGACACTGCCGAGATCAATCAGCAGCGTCACCGCGCCGCTGTCCGAGATCCGGCCCTCCATCTTCTGAAAATGGTTGCTTTCGCCAATGCTGTTTTTCTTGATTGAACCATAGGCGAGATGGGAGTTTTCTTCGTCGAGCAGCCAGTCGGCCCGGGCGGGGGCCATGGCGAGGACGGCGCCTACTGCGGCGAACAGGAGGATTTTATAAAATTTTGAACGGGGGCGCATGGTGAATTCCCTGAATGAATTTGGCCGGGTATTGATTTTGCCTCAAGGTAACAAACTTACAGTTGCCTGACAATTCATATGGTTAAAATTTTGCGCCATGGAAAATATAAAAAGGCCGGCGGGGTGGCGCCGGCCTTTTGGGTTTCGGATAAAATTCAGCCTGTTGCGTCAACTGTAGAATTTTTCATCCCTGGCCGCCTTGTCCTGCAACAGTTTCGGCGGCAGGAAGCCGGGGCCGAATTTGTCAGCGAGCGCCTGGCATTCATCGGTGAATTTTTTGACGCCGATGGTGTCCACCATGCTTAAGGGCCCGCCGGTCCAGGGGGCGAACCCCCAGCCGAAGATGGCGCCGATGTCGGCGTCTTCCGGCGCCAGCAATACCCCTTCCTCATAACAGCGGATGACCTCGATCGCCTGGCGATAGAGCAGCCGGTTGGTAACCTCCTCGGCGCTTGGCTGACGGTCGGCGACCGGGAAATGTTCGCCGAGGCCGGGCCAGAGATATTTTTCACCGCCTTCGGGATATTCATACCAGCCTTTCTGGTTCTTCTTGCCCTTGCGTCCCAGTTCGAGATACATCTTTTCGACCACGGCATCAGCCGCCTGCGGCACATAGGCGTCGCCGAGACCCTTCTTGGTCGCCTGGCCGACATGATAGCTGAGCTCGATGCTGACCTCGTCGCCGACGGCGAAGGGGCCGACGGCCATGCCGCTGTAGACGCCGCAGTTTTCAATCAGGGCAGGGGATATGCCTTCGGCCAGCATATTGATCGCTTCGGTGACATAGGTCGAGAAACAGCGGCTGGTGTAAAAGCCGCGGCTGTCGTTGACGACGATCGGGGTTTTACGGATCTGGGCGACATAATCCAGCGCCTTGGCGAGCGCCTTATCGCCGGTTTTTTCACCCATGATGATTTCGACCAGCGGCATTTTATCGACCGGTGAGAAGAAATGAATGCCGATGAACTGATCCTCGCGCCGGGAGGCTTTCGCCAGCTGGGTGATCGGCAGGGTCGAGGTGTTGGAGCCGTAAATGCAGCTTTCCGGCACCACGGCCTCGGTCTGGGCGGTCACTTTCGCCTTGACCTCGACGTCCTCCAGCACCGCCTCGATAATCAGGTCGCAGCCTTCAAGGTCGGCATAATCGGTGGTCGGCGTGATCAGCGACAGGATCTTGTCGGCTTTTTCCTCGGTGGTTTTCTTGCGCTTGACCCGCTTGGCAAGCAGGTTTTCGGAATAGGCCTTGCCCTTTTCCGCCGCTTCCTGGCTGACGTCGAGCAGAACAACCTCGATCCCGGCCATGGCGGAGACATAGGCGATGCCCGCCCCCATCATGCCGGCGCCGAGCATGCCGAGCTTTTTGGTCTTCATCGGGGGGATGTCTTTCGGACGACGAACGCCTTTTTCCGCCGCCTGCTTGTTGACGAACAGGGTGCGGATCATGTTGGGCGCCACATCGCCGAGCAGAAGTTCGGTGAAATATTTGCTTTCGACCTGAAGCGCCTTGTCCATCGGCAGCTGATGGCCTTCGTAAACGCAGGACAGGATGCTGACCGTCGCCGGATAATTGCCCTTGGTTTCCTTCTTGGTCATCGCCGGGGCGCCGACAAAGGTCTGGACGATATTGGGATCATAAACCCCCTGACCGCCGGGGATCTTGAAGCGTTTCTGATCCCATGGCTGTTCGGCCTTGCCGCCGTCCAATATCCATTTGCGGGCAGTGGCGACCAGTTCGTCCTGGGGGACGACTTCATGGACCACATTATTCATCTTGGCCTGTTGTGGCGTCATGTTTTTGCCCTGCAGCAGGTAAGGCAGCGCCATCTGGATGCCCATCAGGCGCGGCAGACGCTGGGTGCCGCCGCCGCCGGGCAGCAGGCCGACCATCACTTCCGGCACGCCGAGGGTGATTTTCGGATTGTCGGCGATCACCCGGTAATGACAGGCGAGGGCGATTTCGAGTCCGCCACCGAGCGCCAGTCCGTTGACGGCGGCGGCGAAAGGCTTGCCGCAGGTTTCCATCGCGCGCAGGGCCTTGTTCATCCGGTAGGCGGCCTGGAATAATTCCTCCCGCGGCGCGGTCTTCACCATCTCGGACATCTCAAGCAGCATGGTGAGATCGGCGCCGGCGACAAAGGAACCTTGCTTGCCCGACGTGATCACCGCGCCCTTGACCTTGTCATCGGCGGCGATCTGCGGCACGAGCTTCTCCAGATCCTCCATGAATTCGCGGGTGATGACATTCATCGATTTGCCCGGAACGTCAATGGTGAGGAGGGCGACGCCGTCGCTGTCCAGTTCGTATTTGATTGTGTTGGTCATGGATTGTTCCTCCTTACACGCGTTCAATAATGGTTGCGGTGGCCATGCCGCCCGCGACACAGAGGGTCGCCAGACCGGTCGATTTATCGGCCCGCTCCATCTCGTCAAGGGCGGTGCCGAGGATCATCGCCCCGGTGGCGCCGAGCGGATGGCCCATGGCGATGGCGCCGCCGTTGACATTGACCTGGTCGGCGCCGAGCTCCATTTCCTGACAGAAGCGCAGGACGACGGACGCGAAGGCCTCGTTGATTTCCCAGACGTCGATGTCATTGGCGCTCATGCCGGCGCGCGCCATCGCCTTTTTGGCGGCGGTGCCGGGACCGGACAGCATGATCGTCGGATCAATGCCGATGTCGGCGAAACCGATCATTTTCGCCCGGGGTTTCAGACCGAGCTTGTCGCCCATCTCCTTGGTGCCGATCAGCATGGCGGAGGCGCCGTCGACGATGCCGCTGGAATTGCCGGCGTGATGGACATGGTTCATTTTTTCGACTTCGGGATATTTCTGCAGGGCGACGCTGTCAAAGCCCAGTTGCCCCATGTCGATGAAGGACGCCTTCAGCTTGGCGAGGTCGTCAAGGGTGGTTTCGGGGCGCATATGCTCGTCATGATCGAGCAGGGTGAGGCCCAGCTGGTCCCGGACCGCAACGACGCTGTTGCTGAAATGGCCCTTGTCCCAGGCGGCCTTGGCCCGCTGCTGGCTGAGGATGGCGTACTGGTCGCATTCCTCGCGGCTGAAGCCGTATTTGGTCGCGATCAGGTCGGCGCTGATGCCCTGAAGGACAAAGCCGACTTCATTGGAGACCTGGGGATCGAAAATCCATGCGCCGCCGTCAAAGCCCATCTGGACCCGCGACATGCTTTCGACGCCGCCGCCGACCATCAGGTCGGCCTGGCCGGCCATCACCCGCGCCGCGGCGTAATTGACCGCCACCAGAGCCGAGGCGCAGAAGCGGTTGACATGCATGCCGGCGACCTCATCGCCGTATCCGGCCATATAGGCGGCGAAACGGCCGATATTGCCGCCCTGTTCACCGACGCCGGTGACGCAGCCGGCAATGACGTCGTCGATCAGTTTCGGGTCAAAGTCATTGCGGTCGCGGAGCGCCGCCATCATCTGGGCCAGCAGGTTGACCGGCGTCACCTCATGGAGGCTGCCGTCTTTCTTGCCCTTGCCGCGCGGGCTGCGGACGTGATCAAAAATATATGCTTCGGTCATGTTCTGTTCCTTTAGAATGAGTGGGCGTCAAGACCCATGACGCTGTCGGCGCCGGCCTCGATTTTTGCTTTCAGGGCGACGGTTTCCGGCAGCATGTGGCCATAGAAGAAATCGGCAGTGATCAGTTTGTTTTTGAGGAAGGTTTCATCGCCTTGCGCCGCGGCCAGCATTTCATGCGCTTTTTTCGCCATGTCGGCCCAGAAGTAGCCCATGGTCACCAGCGCCAGCAGGTTGAGGTAATAATGGGCCGCCGCCCCGGCGTTGTCCGGATTCGACATGCCGTTCTGCATCAGCCACATGCTGGCGGCCTGCAGGCGGCCGAGGGCTTTTTCCAGCTGGGGAATATAGGCGGCCAGGGCGTCATTTTCCTTGTTCTCATCAATGAAAGTCTGCACCATTTCAAAATAGGCCCGGATCGCGCCGCCGCCGTTGGCGGGCAGTTTGCGGCCGATCAGGTCCATCGCCTGCACGCCGTTGGTGCCTTCATAGATCGGCGCGATGCGGCTGTCGCGGAGGAATTGCTCCATGCCCCATTCGCGAATGTAGCCGTGACCGCCGAAACACTGCAGCGCGCGGCTTGCGGCCTCGACCCCCTGGTCGGTCAGATAGGATTTCAGCACCGGCGTGATCAGGGCCAGCAGTTCCTCGGCCTTTTCCCGTTCCTTCTCATCGGGGTGCTGGCGGGTCTTGTCCACCAGAATGCCGGCCCAGACGGCCATGGCGCGGGAGCCTTCAATGAAGGCGCGGTTGGTCATCAGCATGCGCCGCACATCGGGATGGACGATGATCGGGTCGGCCTTGTCATCTGGGTTTTTCGGTCCGGTCAGCGCCCGGCCCTGCAGCCGGTCATTGGCGTAGATCGCGGCGTTTTGCTGGGCGACCTCGGCAATGGCCAGCCCCTGGATGGCGACGCCGAGGCGGGCTTCATTCATCATGGTGAACATGGCGCGCATGCCTTTATGCTCCTCACCCAGCAGATAACCGGTCGCCTGATCATAATTCATCACGCAGGTGGCGTTGGAATGGATGCCCATTTTTTCCTCCAGAGAGCCGACGGAGACGCCGTTATTCTCGCCGATCGAGCCGTCGTCATTGATCTTGTTGCGCGGCACGATGAACAGGCTGATGCCCTTGACCCCTTCGGGGCCGCCGGGAATTCTGGCCAGCACCAGATGGATGACATTTTCCGTCAGGTCATGGTCGCCGGCGGAGATGAAAATCTTGGTGCCGGTGATTTTATAACTGCCGTCGGCCTGGGGTTCGGCCTTGGTGCGCAACAGGCCGAGGTCGGTGCCGCAGTGCGGCTCGGTCAGATTCATGGTTCCGGTCCATTCGGCGGAATACATTTTCGGCAGATATTTGTCTTTTTGTTCGTCGGTGCCCCAGGTGTGGATCGATTCGGTCGCGCCCTTGGTCAGGCCGGGATACATGGCGAAGCCCCAGTTGGCGGAGACCATGATCTCGTTGAGCACCAGCCCCAGGGTCTGGGGCAGGCCCTGGCCGCCATATTTTTCATCGCCGGTCAGGCCCTGCCAGCCGCCTTCGCGATACTGGTTATAGGCGTCCCTGAAGCCGTCGGGGGTGATCACCTTGCCGTCTTCGAGCCGACAGCCCTGTTCGTCGCCGGGCAGGTTGAGCGGATGAAAGACATTCTCCGCCACCTTGGCCGCTTCGTCCAGAATGGCGTCAACCAGATCCGGCGTCGCCTCGGTGAAGGCCGGCATATTGTTATACTGCTGTATATTGAAATAATCATGTAAAAGGAATTGAATGTCTTTTACGGGGGCTGAATAGCTTGGCATGGGTTATTTCTCCATTTGCTCGGGATAATTTTCTTCCATGAAAGTCGTGACCGTCCGCACAAGGCGGTTCAGATCTTTCAGGGTTTCATCAATGTCCTGTTTCTGTCGTTCGAGGTTCTTTATGCGTTCCTCGCAGGCCGAAATGGTGACGCGGCATTGTTCGGCCTTGCCGCCTTCCCGGTAATGCATGTCCAGCACCTCGCGGATGTCGGTGATGCTGAAGCCGACCCGCTTTCCCCGGAGAATCCAGATCAGCCGCGCCCGGTCGGCGGCGGAATATATCCGGGCCTGGCCATCGCGGCGCGGTGACAACAGCGCCTGATCCTCATAATAGCGCAAAGTCCGGGGCGTGATGCCGAATTCTTCGGAAAGTTCGGAAATGCTGTACTGTTTTTTCATCATGCCGATCCGTTATTGATCCATAATCCGGGGCGCCCGTGCGGCATAAGGGCCGGGCGATTCGCTCAGAGCATTTTAGTTTACCTTTACGTAAAGGTCAACCAAAAATAAAACGGTCGTTTAGTCCGCGGAAATATAATCAGGAAAAATAGTCAAAAAGACAGGCAGAAAAAAATCAAGAAGACAGGGGAAAATCTGGAATCCTTCAAGAAAACAGTATGAATATCAAGGAAATTTGTTTAGGATTTACAGATGGAATAAAAGGCGATAAGCGACGCCCGTCAGGGATAAAGAAAAACAGTCAAAGAAGAACAGCGCGCATGCAAATCTACCTGCCCATTGCTGAAATCTCGATCAACATTTTTGTGTTGTTGGCCATGGGCGGCGGCGTTGGCTTTCTGTCGGGTATGTTCGGCGTCGGCGGCGGTTTTTTGATGACGCCGCTGCTGATCTTTGTCGGGGTGCCGCCGGCGGTTGCGGTCGCGACGGAAGCCAATCAGATCACTGCGGCGTCGGTCTCGGGCGCCTTGGCCCATGGCCGGCGCGGCGGCATTGATTACAAGATGGGCCTTGTGCTGATCGCCGGCGGGGCGGTCGGCTCCTATATCGGCGCCTGGTTCTTCACCATCCTCAAGGCGACGGGCCAGGTGGACCTGATGATTTCGCTGGCCTATGTGGTCTTCCTCGGCGCCATTGGCGGCATGATGTTTATTGAGAGCATCCGCGCCCTTGTCCGCCAGCGCAAGGGGGTTCCGCCGAAGACGGGCCGCCGGCCGCGGACCTGGGTCGACGCCTTGCCGTTCAAGATGCGATTCCGCAAATCCAAGATGTATGTCAGTCTGCTGATGCCGCTGGCCATTGGCGCGCTGGTCGGCGTTCTGGCGGCGATCATGGGGGTTGGCGGCGGCTTTATCATGGTGCCGGCGATGATCTATCTGCTCAACATGCCGATCAATGTGGTGATCGGCACCTCGCTGTTTCAGATCACCTTCGTCACCGCCAGCGTGACTTTCCTCCATTCGGTGAACACCCAGACGGTTGACGTGGTGCTGGCGCTGATCCTGCTGATCGGCGCGGTGATCGGTGCCCAGATCGGCGCCCGGGTCGGACTCAGGCTCAAAGGCGAGCAGCTGCGGATTCTGCTGGCCCTTCTGGTGCTGGTGGTCTGCGCCAAGATGGCGGTCGACCTCGTGGTCAAGCCGGCTGAAATCTATACCGTTTATCCTGTGGGAGGGATGCATTGAGTCGCTCTCAACGCCATATCGCCGGTTTTCTGGTGGCGGCAGTCGTCGCTTTCATGAATATTCAGATGGCCCGGGCCGAACGCATGGTTACGGATCTGTCGAGCCATGTAATTGAAATCACGTCGCAATTTTCAGGAACCGAGCTGTTGATCTTTGGCGCTATCGAGCGCACGATTCCCCAGGCCGATGGCGGTCACGGCGTGACCATAGAAGGCGCCGATTACGATATTATCGTGGTGGTGCAGAGCGAACGACACGATATGATCATCCGGCGCAAGGAATTGATCGGCCCGGTCTGGGCCAATAAGACCGCCCTGACCCTGAAGGACATCCAGGGGTACTATGCGATCACTTCGACCCGGCCACTTGACCTAATCCTGTCCGCGGAACAATTGGAATTTCTTGGCGCCGGCCTTGATCAACTTAAGATTGTGTTTGACGAGCCGGTCTCCGCCGCGGAAATGCAGGCTTTTCGCCGGGGTTTCATCCGCAACATGCGGGCGAAGAAGCTTTACAGCCAGCAGGAAGGCGCCATCAGCATACTGGATGATATATTGTTTCGGGCCATATTGGAATTTCCGGCCAATATGCCGGTGGGCGATTATCAGGTCGACGTCTATCTGGTGCGCGACGGCGAAATTATCCTCGCCGAAAAGTCGCCCCTCGAAGTGGGCAAGGCGGGTATCGAACGGGTGATCTATAACTTCGCCCATGAACGTCCGTCGTTATACGGGATGATGGCGGTTCTCGTCGCCCTGTTCGCCGGCTGGCTGGGCGGCTTCCTGTCCCGCAAAATGTCCGCCTGATCCGTCAACTGAAATTTCAGCAAATATTTCAGCAAACATAATCGTGATGTAAAATTTCCTTGCGCTTTGCGGCGACGGCGTTAGAAAGAGGTCATGGAAAGTCTTGAAGTCTCATATCTGGTCGCCCTTCTGAGCGGTATGTTCAGTTTCTTGTCGCCCTGCGTGCTGCCGCTGGTGCCGGCCTATATCTGTTTTATCACCGGCAACAGTTACCAGGACCTTCAGGGCGGCGAAAAAATTGATAAATGGGCCATGCTCTGGCCGGCGGTGGCCTTTGTTCTCGGCTTTTCAACCGTCTTTATCGCCCTCGGCGCCGGCGCCTCCTCCTTCCAGGGGTTTCTACAGGAATATAAGGATATATTCGCCAAGGTTTCCGGCGTGCTGATCGTCATCCTCGGCGTTCATTTCACCGGCCTGATCCGGCTGAGCTTCCTGTATAAGGAGGCGCGGTTTCAGACCCGTGACGAGCCAAAGGGGCTGGTCGGCGCCTATATTGTCGGTCTGGCCTTCGCCTTTGGCTGGACGCCCTGCATCGGTCCAATTCTGGCGACCATCATCACGCTGGCGGCGACCCAGGAGCATTTTTCCGAGGGCGTCACCCTGCTGGCGATCTATTCGCTCGGCCTCGGGGTGCCCTTCATCATCGCCTCCCTCGCAATAAACCGCTTTCTGGCCGCTTCCGGCCGGCTGCGACGCCATATGCAGGCCATTGAGCGCATCATCGGCGCCCTGCTGATCCTGACCGGTATCGCCATCTTTACCGGCTCCCTGCAGAGCCTGGGCTTTTATCTGATCGAGGCCGTGCCGTGGCTGGCGAAAATCGGCTGATCATTCCGGCAACAGAACAAAAAAAGCCCCGGTGATGTTTTGTTAACGTCACCGAGGCAGTCAGGCAGATGAAAGGTCATAGGAATGACCTTTCAAGGGATTCTGATATGAGTACAACCTATGGGTTAAGTATAGAGGATGAAAGCGAAAAAAAGCAATGAATTTTTAGTGCAGCGCCGCCGGGGCGGGTGAAATTCGTTGACTTAAAATGTTCAGAATCTCGTTCCAGAGATATATTCCATTTGGATTATCCGTTTTGATCATATTTTCCAGCATAATTCGTGCATATGCAAAGACCTTGGGGCCGTGGATGGAAAAAATATCATTGGCCGCCGTCTCCAGAATGGGTTTCGGATCCATGCCAAGCGATTTCATTTCCTGAATAAGATCGACGAAGGAATAGTCCGCATGGCCAAAAGCGCTGGTGCTGGTTGGAGTTTCCGGAATTGGTTTGTTCATAATTTTCTCCTTGTGCATATTTTTCTATGCAAAAGGCGCGCCAAATGACGGAAGGCCGGAAAGGCGGGATCGCAGGCCGGATTTGGATATTTACCGGCCGGTAAAAATCGTCCTGCTGGGCAAAATATACCGCCAAGACTTATTTAGTTAACAAATGTCACCATGTTTTGGTTTTGTTCATTTCGGGCCAGTTTATGAACGGCGATATGCGGTAACATTTTCGTGAAGTCGGCAATGACAATATCAAAATTTATATAATTTTCGAGCGACTCGGAGACGATCAGGCCCAAAATTTCAACGTTACGTTGCTGAATGGCGGTGAGACAGGTCAGGGTATGGCTCAGGGTGCCGAGGTAGGATCCGGTGACGATCAGGCAGGGACTGCCGAGCCGTTCAACAAGGTCGAGGGTGGTCTTTTCGCGGTTTATGGGCGTCATGATGCCGCCGACCCCCTCAATCAGCAGATAGTCCAGGTCAGCGCGGGCCTGATCCTGACAAAATTGAACCAGTTGGTCAAAATTTATCGGCCGGCCGGACCGTTCGGCGGCGAGATGGGGCGGCAGCGGCTCGGGATAACGCCAGGGCGAAATCTGCTCCGCCCGGGCGAGGGTCGGCGCCTCACCCATGGCCTGTAATATTTGACCGCTGTCTGACTGTTCAACGGCCGCCGCGTCAAACCCGCTGATGACCGGCTTGATGGCGCGGGCCCTGTGGCCCTGTTCGCGAAGCTGTTCCAGCAGCAGGCAGGTGACGTGGGTCTTGCCGATGTCGGTGCCGGTCGCGCCGATAAAAATCACCTTGGTCATGGCGCGATGCCGTGTTTTTTGATCGCCGCGACCAAGGCGCGGATGTCCGGCTCCCGATGATCGGCGGAAAAGGTGAAGCGCAGCCGCGCCGTGCCCGCGGCGACGGTTGGCGGCCGGATGCCGGTGACCAGAAAGCCGTCCTCTTCCAGCAGGGCGGCGTATCGCATGGTCTGTTCCGCAGCGCCGATGATGATCGGCACGATCGGGCTTTGCGGCGCCGGCAGATTCAGCAGTTCGGCAAAGCGACGGGCGTTTTTCAGGGGGCGGGCGCAATAGTCATGCTCGCGTTCGATGATCTCCAGCGCGGCGAGGGCGGCGGCGACGCTGGCCGGCGGCAGGGCGGTGGTGTAAATCAGGCTGCGGGCCCGGGTTCTGATCAGGTCGATCACCGGCCGGCTGGCGCAGAGATAGGCGCCGAAGCTGCCGATGGCTTTCGACAGGGTGCCCATCTGCAACGGAATATCGGGCGGCGGCGTGAACATATAGCGGCTGCCCCGATTGACAACACTCCGGTTGCCGACACCCCGGCCGACGACGCCCAGGCCGTGAGCGTCGTCGCTCATCAGCCAGCAGTCATGCTGCCGGGCCAGTTCGCTCAACCGGTCAAGCGGCGCCAGATCGCCGTCCATGCTGAACACGCCATCGGTGACAATCAGGGCGTTGGGGTGGCTTTCGCGCCGTTGTTTGATCAGGGTCTGCAAATGATCCATGTCATTATGGCGGAAGTAATGGATTTCGGCGCGGGAAAGGCTGCTGCCGGCCCGCAGGCTGGCGTGGCTCAATTCGTCCAGGAAGATAATGTCGTCCCGGCCGATGAAGGTCGGGATAATGCCGATGTTGGCGAGATAGCCGGAACTGAAGACACAGGCCTCTTCCGCGCCCTTGAGCCGGGCGAGCCTTTGCTCCAGCTCCCGGATCAGCGGGTGATTGCCGGTGATCAGCCGCGAAGCGCCGGACCCTGCGCCATAACGGTCGATGGCCTCTTTCGCCGCCTGGCGGACTTTCGGATGATGGGTGAAATTGAGATAGTCATTGCAGCAGAATGAAATCATCTGCCGCCCGTCGCGCACCGCCCGCGCCCCGGGCCGGCGCGCCGTGATATGAATCTCCCGCTTCAGCCCCTTGTCGATCAGCGGCTGCAGTTTCTCTCTGGCGAATGAATCAAGCGATGTCATGACAATGCCCTGTCGGTGATTTGCCTCGGCGGCTCCACGGTGAAGCCGCCCTTTGTTACTTGCCCTGCATAATGTTATAGTGGGGGCCGTGTCAATCAAAGAGCAAAAAACTTGACTCTTCGGTAACCTTCGGGGAAGGTGCTGTCAATAACAGACCAAACAGAGCGAAATGGAGTGAAGATGTCCGTGTCAAATGTGTCGACTTTAGCCCGTGACGAGGCGGTGTCCCCGGCGGACAAGCCGCCTGTGGAGAAGGCTCCGGTTGATAATCCCTATCCCGACGGCTTTCGTCATAACTGGACCAAGCGGGAGATCCTCGCCTTTTTCGACCTGCCGATGATGGAGCTGATGTTCCGGGCCCAGACCGTGCACCGGGAACATTTCGATCCGAACCGGGTGCAACTGTCGCAGCTGTGCAGCATCAAGACCGGCGGCTGCCCGGAAGACTGCAAATACTGCCCCCAGTCGGCGCGTTATCAGACCGATGTTGACGCCGAACGGCTGATGGCGGTGGAGCAGGTGCTCGAAGGCGCCCGCAACGCCAAGGCCAACGGCGCCACCCGCTATTGCATGGGGGCGGCCTGGCGCAGTCCCAAGGGCCGCGACATGGCGGCGGTCGTCGACATGATCAGGGGGGTCAAGGATCTGGGCCTCGAATCCTGCATGACGCTCGGTATGCTCGATGCGGATCAGGCGGCGACCCTGAAGCAGGCGGGGCTTGATTACTATAATCATAATGTCGACAGCTCGCCGGAATATTATAAAGAGATCATCACCACCCGCACCTATGAGGACCGGCTCGACACGCTGGAAAATGTCCGGCAGGCCGGCATCAATGTCTGCAGCGGCGGCATTGTCGGCATGGGCGAGAGCAAGGAAGACCGGGCGGGCATGTTGCAGACCCTGGCCAATCTGCCGACCCATCCGGGCAGCGTGCCGATCAATATGCTGGTCCAGGTCGAAGGCACGCCGCTTTACGGTGAAGGCCAGATGGACCCGTTTGACTTTATCCGCACCATCGCCGTGGCCCGCCTGCTGATGCCGGCGTCCTATGTGCGGTTGAGCGCCGGACGGGAAGCGATGAGCGACGAGATGCAGGCCATGTGTTTCATGGCCGGCGCCAACAGCATCTTCTACGGCGAGAAACTGCTGACCACGCCAAATCCGGTGCAGAATCACGATCTGGACCTGTTTGATCGTCTTGGCATCATTCCCGAAGGCAAATAATGTCGTCACAGAAGGATAATGCGAAAAATCTGCCGGACTGGTACCAGCAAGGTTACGGCAATATCTGGCTGCCCTATGCCCAGATGCAGACCGTCGATGACGCCCTGCCGGTGGTCGGCGCCGACGGCGTGACTCTGGAGCTTGCCGACGGGACGAAGCTGATCGACGGCATCGCCTCCTGGTGGACCGCCTGTCACGGCTATAACAATCCCCAAATGCAGGAAAAGATGATCGCCCAGGTGAAAAGCATGTCCCATGTCATGCTCGGCGGGCTGGTCCATGAGGGGGCGGCGACGCTCGCCAGACGTTTGGCGGACCTGCTGCCCGGCGACCTCAACCATGTATTTTTTTCCGAAAGCGGCTCGGTGTCGGTCGAAGTGGCGCTCAAGATGGCGGTGCAATATTGGACCAACCAGGGGGCAACGGGGCATGACCGCTTCGTCTGTTTCAAGTCGGGCTATCACGGCGACACCACGGCGGCGATGGCGGTCAGCAATTCGGGCGGCGACAGCGACGGCGGCATGCATCAGGCCTTCAGCGGCTTTCTGCAGCAGCAGTTCCTGCGCCCCCTGCCGGAAACGGCCGAAGCGATGGCTGAATTTGACGATTTTCTGGCTGAAAACCGGGATCACATCGCCGCAGTGGTGATGGAGCCGCTGGTCCAGGGGGCGGGCGGGATGAAATTTCACGGGGCCGATACCCTGGCCGCGATTGCGGACGCCTGCCAAAAGCATGATGTTCTGCTGATCCTCGATGAAATCTTCACCGGTTTCGGCCGCACCGGCACCATGTTCGCCTGCGAACAGGCGGGCGTCATGCCGGATATTATCTGCCTGGGCAAGGCGCTGACCGCCGGCACCGTCGCCATGGCGGCGACGGTGGCGACCGACCGGGTTTACGGCGCTTTTCTGTCCGATGATCCGGCCAAAGCCTTCATGCATGGTCCGACCTATATGGCCAATCCTTTGGCCTGCGCCGCGGCCAACGCCTCGCTCGATATTTTCCGCGATCAGCCGGTGCTGGAGCGGGTCCGGCGGATCGAGGGTCACCTCGGCCAGTCGCTGGAACAATTCCGCGACCTGCCGGAGGTGGCCGATGTCCGGGTCAAGGGGGCGATCGGCGTAATCGAAATGAAGAAAATCACCGACGTCGCCCGGCTCCGCCGACGGTTCGCCCGGGAAGGCGTCTGGATCAGGCCGTTCGGCAATGTCATCTACCTGACGCCGTCCTTTTCCATTGAAAGTCATGAGCTTGCGGCATTGACACAGGCGCTGGATAAAGTGCTTAATACGCAACAAGCAAAATGATTCTCGGGGAAACGTCATATGAACAACCGGCTGTTATCATTGCGTCAGAGCCTGCGAGACCTTAAGCTTGACGGGTTCCTGATCCCCCATGCCGACGAACATCAATGCGAATATGCGCCGGAACGGTCAAAAAGGCTGGCCTGGCTTACCGGCTTTACCGGTTCGGCCGGCCTGGCGGCGATCAGCCTGAGCCGGGGGGCCATATATGTTGACGGCCGCTATAGCCAGCAGGTGCGCCATCAGGTCGACGGCCATATGTTCGAGCCGCTGAAGCTTGATGAGGATCAGGTGGAGGACTGGTTTCTGTCCCATCTGAAAAAAGGCGACCGGGTGGGCTATGATCCGTGGCTTCATCCGCGGCCGTGGCTGGAGAAGAGGGCCGAGGCGCTGAAAGCCGGGGGCGTTGAACTGGTGCCGGTGGGGACAAATCCCATTGACCGGATATGGCGGGATCGTCCGGCGGCCCCCTGTGCGCCGGCCTACCCGCATCCCTATGAATTCTCCGGCGAGGAATCCGTTTACAAACGTGAGCGGATCGCGGCGGAATTAAAGACGGACAACCTGTCGGCGGCGGTGCTGCCGAGCCTCGACAGCATCGCCTGGCTGCTCAATATCCGGGGCGGTGATGTGGCGAATTCGCCGCTGGTGCTGGGCTATCTGATTTTACGCAAATCCGGCAAGGCCGACTTTTTTGTCGACCCCGACAAAATAGCGGACGCGGTGCGCGATCACCTGGGGGATGATGTTAAAATTCTTCCCTATGAAAAATTCCTGCCGGCGCTGAAAAAACTCGGTCGCGGGGGGCGGCGGATTCTTGTCGATGACCGGCGCTGTCATGCGGCGGTGCTGGATGCGCTCGAACAGGGCGGCGCTCAACTCATTCTCCGGCAGGACCCCTGTCTGCTGCCCAAGGCCTGCAAGAATGATGTGGAATTGACGGGCGCCCGCGCAGCCCATATCCGTGACGGCGTCGCCATGTGCAAATTTCTCAGCTGGTTTGAGGATAATGCGGCTTCCGGCGAGCTGGATGAATTGTCGGCGGCGGCGAAACTGTTCGACTTCCGTAAAGAGCAGCGCCATTTCCGGGGGCTGAGTTTTGACACCATTTCCGGCGCCGGTCCCAATGGCGCCATCGTCCATTATAAATCATCGCCGCAGACCAACCGCAAAATCACGGCGGGTATGCTGTATCTGCTTGATTCCGGCGGCCAGTATCGCGACGGCACCACCGACCTGACCCGGACCATCGCCATCGGCCGGCCAACGGAGGAACAGAAGGATCGCTTTACCCGGGTGCTCAAAGGCCATATCGCCCTCGCCCAGGCGCGCTTTCCCGTCGGCAGCAGCGGCGCCCATCTGGACAGCCTGGCCCGTAAATCGCTCTGGGATATCGGCCTCGATTATGATCACGGCACCGGCCACGGGGTCGGCAGCTTTCTGGGCGTTCATGAAGGGCCGCAGTCGATCTCCCGCCGCGGCTTCGAGGTCGCGCTGGCGCCCGGCATGATCCTGTCCAATGAGCCGGGCTTTTACAAGGTCGGGGAATATGGCATCCGGATCGAGAATCTGATGATCGTCCGCGACAGCCATTTTGAAAATGAACTCTGTCCGATGAATATCTTCGAGACGATCACCTTCGTGCCCATCGACACGCGGCTGGTCAACGCCCATATGATGACGAGCAGCGAAATTACCTGGCTGAATATTTATCACGCCCAGGTGCGGGAGAAGATCTCGCCCCACCTGAGCGGCCGCGAGCTTGAATGGCTCGAGCGGGCGACCCAGGCGATCATGGTGCTTTAGCCAGGAACGGTAATATAATCGCCATCGAGAAACATCAGCGGGGAAATCTCGTCGCGGGTGATGATGCGTTTGACCTTGCCGATGAAAATCGTATGGCTGCCGTAATCATAGCTGCCGTCAAGGTCGCAGAAAATCGACGCCTGGGCGTCGGCGAGATAGGGGATATTATCGTCGTCTTGCCGCCAGTCTCCCAGATTGAATTTATTTTCGCCCTTTTCCTTCCAGGCGCAATGGTCGGAAATATCCTGCTGGTCGCGAAACAGGATATTGACGCAATAGCCGTGCCCTTCGGAGAGGGCGTGATAGAGGCCGTTGTCCTGATTGACGCAAACCAGCAGCGCCATAGGGTCCATTGACAGGGAAGTGACGGCCGTCGCCGTCATGGCGTAGGCCCGGTCGCCGTTGTGGCTGGTGACCACGGTAACCGACGCGCCGAGCCGCCGCATGGCCTGTTTCATCTGTTCCCTTAATTGTTTGGTCGATGGGGTCATTTGATACTCCGGGCGCCGGCGTTGGCTTTTGTGGCGTGACAGCCGTCAAACAGTTACTTTAGATGATAAGCTATAACGGCAAGTTCACGGTATTTCCAGAGTAAAATAAGCCCATGATTATTCAGGTCCGCCCGGCTGTCGCCAACTTTACGCTTGCCGCGCCGATCATGCGATCATGCTGTTGCTTCAACAGCCGGGTGAGAAAACGGCAGACCGCATCGACCCGGGCGACATGGCGCAGATCCTCATGAACCACCAGCCAATATTCCCGATCGATGACGATGCGGTCGGCCAGCACCGGGATCAGGCGCGGGTCCTGATCGGCCATGAAGCAATGAATCATCGACAGGCCGATGCCCTCGAGGGCGGCGTTATATTGCGCCATGACGTTGGTGCTGCGGAAAACAACGTGAGGCGCCTTGACCACCTGATCGAGAAAGCGCAGTTCCGGCAGTTGAATCAGGTCGTCAATATAGCTGATGAAATCGTGACCGGCGAGGTCGTCAACCCGGCGGATCGCCGGATGGCGTTCGAGATAGGATTCGACGCCATACAGACGGAGCCGGTAATCGCATAATTTCCAGGCGATCACCCGGCCGGAATCGGGGCGCGCCAGAGTGATGGCGATGTCGGCTTCGCGCTTTGACAGGCTGGTCCGGCGGGATTCGGCGAGCAGCTCCAGTTCAATATCCGGGTGCATTATCCGGAATTGCCCCAGATTATGGGCGATAATATGGGCGCCGAGCCCTTCCGGCGCCGCAAGGCGCACCGTACCCGACAGGCGGGCGTCCTTGCCGGATATTTCCTGATACAGGCGGTTCGACTGGGATTCCATCTGCTCCGCATAGGGCAACAGCCTGAGACCGGCGTCGGTCAGCTTGTAGCCGCGCGGCGATTTGTCGAACAGGCGGGCGTTCAGTTCCTCCTCCAAGGCGGCGATGCGCCGGCTGACTGTCGTGTGATCGACATGCAGCTTGCGGGCCGCGCTGATCAGCCGCCCCCGGCGCGACAGCTCGAGAAAATAGCGCAGGTCATTCCAGTCATACATGGGTTTATCGCCTTTTGTTGCCCGATCAATCGTGCATAATTGCACAATGATTGTGACTATTTTGGCATAGAAATGCAAATTTGTCTTTAGTAAACTGGGCGGGAAAGATTACTTTATACGATCATTTATCCATATGGAGGACCGGGACCATGAAACAATACAGCCATTATATCAACGGAGAGCATTTTGACGGCGCCAGCGGCCGTTTTGGCGACATCTTTAACCCCTCAACCGGGGCCAAATCGGCGGAAGTGCCGCTCGCCAGCAAGACCGAAGTGGAAAACGCCATCGCTGCGGCGGAAGCGGCTTTTCCCGCCTGGTCCGCCACCTCCGTATTGCAGCGTTCGCGGATCATGACCCGTTTTACCGAACTGCTCTACAAGCATCAACCGGAACTGGCGGAACTGGTTTCCCGCGAACATGGCAAGGTGATTGAGGACGCCATGGGCTCCGTGCTGCGCGGCGTCGAGGTTGCCGAATTCGCCTGCGGCATTCCCCATCTGCAGAAGGGCGAATTTTCCGACAATGTCGCCGGCGGTATTGATATTTATTCCATGCGCAAGCCTTTGGGCGTTGTCGCCGGCATCACGCCCTTTAACTTTCCGGCGATGATTCCGCTGTGGATGGCCTGCATGGCGATGGTCACCGGCAACACAGTTGTCCTCAAACCGTCGGAAAAGGACCCGGGCTGCCCGATGCGGATCGCCGAACTGTTTGTCGAGGCCGGCGGTCCGGCCGGGGTCCTCAATGTGGTCAACGGCGACAAGGAAGCGGTCGACACCCTGCTCAATGACCCTCGCATCAAGGCGGTCAGCTTTGTCGGTTCGACGCCGATCGCCAAATATGTCTATGAAACCGCGACCCGCAACGGCAAGCGCTGTCAGGCCATGGGCGGCGCCAAGAACCATATGCTGATCCTGCCGGATGCCGATCTGGAAGGGGTGGCCAACGCTCTGATGGGCGCGGCTTACGGTTCCGCCGGCGAGCGCTGCATGGCGATTTCGGTCGGCGTCTGCGTCGGCGACGAGGTGGCCGACAGGCTGGTTGAGCTGCTGACGCCGCGCATCAAGGGGCTGAAGATCGGCGCCAGCCTGGACAAGGGTCTGGAAATGGGACCACTGGTGACGGCGGCGCACCGGGAAAAGGTGATGAATTATATCCAGATGGGCGTCGATGAAGGGGCGGAGCTGCTGATTGACGGCCGGGACTTCACCCTGCCGGGCCATGAAGAAGGCTTTTTCCTCGGCGGGTCGCTGTTTGATCATGTGACCCGGGACATGCGGTCCTACAAGGAGGAAATCTTCGGCCCGGTCCTGCAGTTGATGCGGGTGCAGAGCTTTGAAGAAGGCATGGCGCTGGCGAGCGATCATGAATATGGCAACGGCACGTCGATCTTTACCCGCAACGGCGCCGCCGCCCGCACCTATGCGGACAAGGTCGAAGTCGGCATGGTCGGCGTCAATGTCCCGATCCCGGTTCCCCTGGCTTTCCACAGCTTTGGCGGCTGGAAAGCGTCGGCGTTCGGCGATCACAACCAGTATGGCATGGAGGCCGTGCGCTTCTACACCAAGGTGAAAACCGTGACGGCCCGCTGGGCGGAAAGCGCGATTGCGACCGATTTTTCTATCCCGACCCTGAAATAATGTCTTAAACTGCCTGTATAAGGATCTGTGTAAGGATCTGAAACGACAAGAACCTGTAAAGGAGTTTAGGGATGGATTTTCATCTGAACGAAGAACAGCGGGCCATTCAGGATATGGCCCGCGACTTTGCGCAAAAGGAATTCGCGCCCCACGCGGAACAATGGGACCGGGATCATATCTTTCCCGAAGCCGCGTTGCGTAAAGCGGCGGAACTGGGGCTCGCCGGCATTTATGTCGGTGAGGATGTCGGCGGGTCGGCCCTGCATCGGATCGACGCCGCGATCATCTTTGAAGAATTGGCCAGGGGCTGCACCTCGACGGCGGCCTATCTTTCGATCCATAACATGGCGACCTGGATGATTGACTGTTTCGGCAGCGAAACCTTGCGCCGGAAATTCTGTCCGAAAATGACACGGATGGACTGGTTCGGCAGCTATTGCCTGACCGAGCCGGGCGCGGGCTCCGACGCCGCCTCCTTGCGCACCCGGGCGGTGCGCGACGGCGACGATTATATTCTCAACGGCGCCAAGGCCTTTATTTCCGGCGGCGGCCGGTCCGAGGTCTATGTGGTGATGGCCCGCACCGGCGATGACGGCCCCGGCGGCATCAGCGCGATTGTCGTCGAAAAGGACGCGCCGGGCCTCGGCTTCGGCGCCCAGGAGAAGAAACTCGGCTGGCACAGTCAGCCGACCTGCGTCGTCAATTTTGAGGACTGCCGGGTGCCGGCGGAAAATCTGCTGGGCCGGGAGGGCGAAGGCTTCAGGATCGCCATGAAGGGCCTCGACGGCGGCCGGATCAATATTGGCGCCTGTTCGCTGGGCGCGGCCCAGGCCTGCCTCGACCTGACGGTGCGCTATATGTCTGAACGCAAACAGTTCGGCAAGCCGCTGAGCAGTTTTCAGGCGTTGCAGTTTCGCATCGCCGACATGGCGACCGAACTGGAGGCGGCACGGTTGCTGCTCCACAAGGCGGCGCTTAAAATCGACGACAAAGCCCATGACGCGACCCATTTCGCCGCCATGGCGAAGCGGCTCGCGACCGATACCGGCTTCAGGGTCGTCAATGAGGCGTTGCAGCTTCACGGCGGCTATGGCTATGTTCAGGATTACCCGATCGAGCGCTACCTGCGCGACGTCCGGGTTCATCAGATCCTCGAGGGCACCAATGAAATCATGCGCCTGATTATCTCGCGGAATATATTGTCTTAAAATTTGCATTTGATACTTTTTCACTACAGATTTTTCCGGGCTGGCGGGCTATAGTCCGGAAAGAAAACCATCAGTCGGAACAATCCGTTCACAAGCCGGAGAAATCACCTATGACCACAGACGCAGAAATTCTTTTTGAGCAACGGAATGGCCTGGGCATTATCACCCTCAACCGCCCGAAGGCGCTCAATTCCCTGAGTACGGACATGTGCGCCCGAATGGATCAGGCGCTGATCAGATGGGCCGGGGACGACGCCATCAAGGCGGTAATTATTCAGGGGGCGGGGGAAAAGGCTTTCTGCGCCGGCGGCGATGTCAAGACCCTGGCGGAAAACAGCCCCGAGGATCACCATCTGGCGACGGAATTCTTCGCCACCGAATATGTCATGAACAGCCGGATTTATCATTTTCCCAAGCCCTATATCGCGCTGCTTGACGGCATCACCATGGGCGGTGGCGTCGGCGTGTCGGTTCACGGCTCGCACCGGATCATCACCGAAAGGACCCTCTTCGCCATGCCGGAATCGGCTATCGGCCTGATTCCCGATGTCGGCGGCAGTTATTTCATGCCGCGGCTGCCGGGCCGGCTCGGCATGTATCTCGGACTCACTGGCGCGCGGCTCCGGGGGGCGGATATTCTTTATGCCGGGATCGGCACGGCCTACGTGCCGTCGGACCGGCTGGCGGCCCTGGTCGCGGCGCTCGCCGAGGCGGAGATCGCCGACGCCGCCGATGTCGACCGGGTCATTGCCGACTTTGCCGAGGATCCGGGCGAGGCGCCGCTTGATGAATTCCGCGACCTGATCGACGCCGCCTTTGGCGAGGAATGTCTCGAGGATATTCTTGATCATCTCGACGCCATCGACCATGACTGGGCCCGCAAAACGCTTGCGACCCTGAACCGGATGTCGCCGATCAGCATGAAGGTGATCATCGAACAGATCCTGCGCGGCGCCGAACTGGATTTCAACGCGGCGATGAAGATGGAATATCGCATCGTCAGTCATATCGTATCCTACCAGAGCGATTTTTACGAAGGCGTGCGGGCGGTGCTGATTGACAAGGACCAGAAACCAAAATGGAATCCGCCGACGGTGGCGGCGGTCAGCGACGATATGGTGGCGGCTCATTTCAAAGAGCTGGGCGACAGGGAGCTGGTGCTTTAGGGATCATAAGGACATACATAAAAGCAATCAAAGGAAAGACAGATGGCGAAAGTTGGATTTATCGGATTGGGCAATATGGGCGGCGGCATGGCCCGCAATATTCTGAAGGCCGGCCATGAGCTGAAGGTCTTCGATCTCAACAGCGACGCGGTCGCCGCCCTGCGCGCCGAAGGGGCGCAGGCGGCCGCCAGCGCCGTTGACGCGGCGACGGATGTCGATGCGGTGATCACCATGCTGCCGGCGGGCAAGCATGTCAGATCGGTCTATCTCGGGCCGGAGGGCGTCATCGCCGCGGCGGCGGCGGGGACCGTGCTGATGGATTGTTCGACCATTGACGTGGACAGCGCCCGCGCGGTGGGCGAGGCGGCGTCGGAAGCCGGGCTTCTGATGGTTGACGCCCCGGTATCGGGCGGCGTCGCCGCGGCGGCGGCCGGCAGCCTGACCTTCATGGTCGGCGGAACCGCTGACGCCTTTGCCGCGGCCCGGCCCTACCTCGACCAGATGGGCGCCAACGTTATTCACGCCGGCGACAGCGGCGCCGGGCAGGCGGCGAAAATCTGCAACAACATGATGCTCGGCATTCAGATGATTTCCGTCGCCGAAGCCTTTATCCTGGCCGAAAAGCTCGGCCTTGAAGCGCAAAAGCTGTTTGATATTTCGTCAAAGGCCTCCGGCCAGTGCTGGTCGCTGACGTCTTATTGCCCGGCGCCGGGGCCGGTGCCGACCTCGCCGGCCAATAATGACTATAAGGCGGGCTTCGCCGCCGCCATGATGCTGAAGGACCTGCGGCTCGCCCAGGACGCGGCCGCCAGCGCTGGCGCGGCAACGCCGCTCGGCAAGATGTCCCGGGATCTCTATGAGAAATTCGCCGCTGAAAGCGCCGATGACATGGATTTTTCCGGCATTATCAATATGCTGCGCGGATAATCCGGTCGCCCATCCCCCTTTCGCGAGGGGGCGGGTTATTCGTCATGTTCCGGTACCGTAATAATCGCGCCGTCGAGCTTGTCGCTCACCTCGATCTGGCAGCTCAGGCGGCTGTTTTTGCGCCGGTTGTCGAGGAAGTCGAGCAGATATTGTTCGTCTTCCTCCATGGCGGGCAGGGCCTTGAAGAAAGCGTCGGGCAGAATCACATGACAGGTGGCGCAGGCGCAACCGCCTTCGCAATCGGCGTCAATGCCGGCGATATTGTTTTTGACCGCCGCCTCCATCAGGGACTGGCCGGGCTCGGCGCTGACGGTGGTTCGGCTGCTGTCGGGGGAAATAAAGGTAATTTTGGTCATCGGTATTTGAGTATTCACTGTTAGAAGTCCTGGGAGCGGAATCAGGGGGAGAAGCCTTCAACGGCCCCCCCCCGGACTCCCGTCTGTTATCTGCTTTGTCAACTGTCCGGGATGGCGATGGAGCTGGTCGATTTGACTTCCTCCATCACCACATAGGTGTGGGTGCTGCTGATGTCGGGCAGGACCGACAGTTTTTCGCCCAGGAAGCGGCGGTAATGGGCCATGTCGCGGGTCCGGACCTTGATCAGGTAATCAAAACCGCCGGCCACCATATGGCATTCCTGAACCTCCTCCATTTTCATGACGGCGCTGCGGAAGTCATCGAGCGCCCGGGTTGTCGTCCGGTCGAGGGAGACTTCGATAAAGGACACCAGCGCCGAGCCGAGCAGGTCGGAATTGAGCAGGGCGACATAGCCCTTGATATAGCCATCCTTCTCCAGCCGCTTTACCCTTTCCAGGCAGGGCGTCGGGCTCAGGTTTATCGACTGGGCCAGTTTGACATTCGATATTCTGCCATCCTTTTGCAGGATTTTCAGGATGCTTTGGTCGATTTTATCAAGGAAACGGGTCTTTTCAATCTGCATAGAATTATATTCTGTTTCGCTCGCGTCAATATAGATTTTCTTTCAAATAAAACCGTAATATAGCAACACATTCTGCTTATGAAAAGCTATTCTGGAACAGAAGTGAGGGTAATTGCTGTTTTATCGGGTAGAATGCTGATTTCAAGGGATAAATTCAGCCATTTGACCAAGATTATGGGATCGTCAAGGCGAACCCGACGGGTTGGTTCTCGCGTGCTTATTAAAAAAAGATATGACGGGGTGGCTTTTCCGTCTGTCTTGAAAAGGTTATCTGGTATGATTTCCTCCCTTCATACCGTTGTGGCACTAAAGATAGCTTTTGTTGTGGCTAACTGAGCACGCGAGACCATCTTTTTTTGAACTTTTCTCTGTTTTTTCTGATTTTTTCTCTGACTTCTTTTTGCCGGAGATCCCCGGCGATTTCACGAATTTCCCCATTATGAGCCTGCGTTTTGACCAATATTTTTTTCCCGCCCTAAAAAGCCGAGATTGCCGTTGACAAAGCCGGTTATCCGGCGTAATTGGTGCTCAGCAGTGGAATATATTGCGAGGACGATTATCGCTGCGGCATAAATTCGCCATAATTATGGTGGATATTTAAGAGGTTAAATGTGCGACTTGGTCAATATGAGTGAAAGAGTGGGTATTGATATGGCTGATGAAACTGTGGAAGCGTTGGCGAAACAGCTTATCCGTCGATTAGGGCGTTCTCAGGCGATGCAGATCTGTCAAACCAATAAATGGTTTCGGGTGCTTGATCACATCAAAGCGGTTGACAAGACCCTGAACGCCAAATAAGACGGTCCGAGAGCTGGCTGTGGCTCTGCGAAGTTATTCACGGAGTGGCTGATTATGTTCCTGAGCGTTTTTGATCTGTTTAAAATCGGTATCGGACCGTCAAGTTCCCATACCGTCGGCCCGATGGTCGCCGCCCGCAGTTTCCTGCTGTCTCTCAAAGAGGCGAATCTCCTCTCCCCGGTTGAAAAAATTCATATTGATGTTTATGGCTCGCTCGCCCTGACCGGCATTGGCCATGGCACCGATGTCGCGCTTTTGCTGGGCCTGATGGGTCACCAGCCGGACCTGATTGATCCGGACCTGATCCCCGGGCTGGTCGCGGCGGCGCGAGATGAACGCCGGCTCAACCTGCTGGGGGAGAAATATATCGCCTTCGATCCGGCCGCCGACATGCCGTTCCGGATGGAGGAACTGCTGCCCCATCACACCAACGGGCTCGGCTTCAGGGCTTTCGACGCAAAGGGCGGCCTGTTGTCGCGGGATAATTATTATTCCGTCGGCGGCGGTTTCGTCCTGTCGGAAGCGGAGTTTGGCCGCAATGCGCCGGACAAGGCTCAGGCGCCGGTGCCTTACCCGTTCGACACCGGCGATCAACTGCTGGAAATCTGCGAGAAGAATAAAATAAGTGTCGCCGAAATGATGTGGGCCAACGAGACGGCTCTGACCGGCGCGGCGGAACTGCGGTCCGGCATGGATAATATCTGGCAGGCGATGGAAAGCTGCATCGACCGGGGCTGCAGCGTGCGCGGCACATTGCCCGGCGGGCTCAAGGTCGAACGGCGGGCGGCGCAACATCACAAGGATCTCTGTTCGAGCCAGGAACGTCAGCTTTGCGATCCGACGGTGATCCTCGACTGGATCAATCTGTGGGCCCTGGCGGTCAATGAGGAAAACGCCGCCGGCGGCCGGGTGGTCACGGCGCCGACCAACGGCGCGGCGGGGATTATCCCGGCGGTGTTGCGCTATTTCGATCGTTTTTACAACCGGCGCGACATGGACGGCGTTCATGATTTTCTGCTGACCGCGGCGGCGATCGGCTCGCTCTATAAGAAAAACGCCTCGATCTCCGGCGCCGAAGTCGGCTGTCAGGGCGAGGTCGGCGTCGCCTGTTCGATGGCGGCCGGGGCCCTGACCGCGGTCATGGGCGGCACGCCGCGGCAGGTGGAGAATGCGGCCGAGATTGGCATGGAGCATAATCTCGGCCTGACCTGTGACCCGATCGGCGGCCTGGTCCAGGTGCCCTGCATCGAACGCAACGCCATGGGCGCGGTCAAGGCGATCGACGCCAGCCGGCTGGCGCTGCGCGGCGACGGCAAGCATATGGTGTCGCTCGACAAGGTGATCGAAACCATGCGCCAGACCGGCGAGGACATGAAGGTGACCTATAAGGAAACGTCCAAAGGCGGCCTCGCGGTCAATGTGGTCGAATGTTAGAATGCGATTTATTGTAATATAAAAAACTACCTTTAAGCTGAAAATATAGATTTAATATCGTCAATTAACGTAAAATAGCGAGATATTCTGCTGAAATATCATTATATTGCCCTCATATATATTTAATTATTTCAAGAGGAACGACGATGTATTCTTTGGCTGAAAACGCAAGCGACAAGCCCCGGGGCCTGGCCGAAATCCGCCGCGAAATCCGGGTGATGACCCATGGGGACGAGGAAGCCTGTATCAGCAATCTGCTGGAAAGCAGCAGCCTGTCGCGGGTGGCGCGCGACCGGATTGTTCAGTCGGCCCGCGAACTGGTGACGCTCTCCCGCGCCAAAAGCGATATTCAGGGCACGATGGATTATTTCCTCCAGGAATTCGGCCTGTCGAACCGGGAGGGGGTGGCGCTGATGTGTCTGGCGGAGGCGTTGCTCCGGGTGCCGGACGATCTGACGGCGGACAGGCTGATCGCCGAAAAAATCAAGTCCGGCGACTGGTCGGACCATAAGGGCAAGTCGGAATCGATGTTTGTCAACGCCTCGACCTGGGGCCTGATGATGACCGGCGGCATTGTCACCCTGGGCGATGATGTGACCGGTAATTTTTCCGGCTGGATGAAGCGCCTGATCGCCAGGAGCGGCGAGCCGGTGATCCGCACGGCGGTGATGCAGGCGATGCGCATCATGGGCGGGCAGTATGTTCTGGGCCGGACCATCGAGGAGGCGGCGAAGCGGGGCCGCAAGGAAAACCGGCCCGAAACCCGTTTTTCCTTTGACATGCTGGGCGAGGGGGCGCGCACCCTGGCCGACGCGGCGCAATATTTCCGCGCCTATATGGAGGCGATCGAGAAGATCGGCGAAGCCAACGACAAGGATGACGTCTATGCCGCCCACGGCATTTCGGTAAAATTTTCCGCCCTGCATCCGCGCTATGAATTCGCCCAGGCCGAAACGGTGATGACGGATATGTATCCGAAGATCCTTGAGCTTGCCGTGGCGGCGCGGCGCCGGGGACTGGGCTTCACCATCGATGCCGAGGAAGCCGACCGGCTGGATATTTCCCTTGATATATTCGAGGCGCTGGCCCGCGAGCCGGCGCTCACCGACTGGGACGGCCTCGGCATCGTCGTCCAGGCCTATCAGAAGCGCGCGCCCTATGTCCTCGACTGGCTGATCGCGCTCGGCCGCGAACTGGACCGCCGCTTCATGGTGCGGCTGGTCAAGGGGGCCTACTGGGACAGCGAAATCAAGCACGCCCAGGAAATGGGCCTGCCGGATTATCCGGTCTATACCCGCAAGCCGACCACCGATCTCAGCTATCAGATCTGCGCCGAGCGGATGATGCGGGCGCGGGATGCGCTTTACCCGCAGTTCGCCACCCATAACGCCTATACGGTGGCGCTGATTTTGGAGCTCGCCAGAAACAATCAGGGCGATGATGACCGGGATTTCGAGTTTCAGCGCCTGCACGGCATGGGCCATCTGCTGTATGACCAGTTGCGGAACATGACCAGCCCGCCGGTCAATCTGCGGGTTTACGCCCCGGTCGGCGCCCATAAGGACCTGCTGCCCTATCTGGTGCGGCGGCTGCTGGAAAATGGCGCCAACAGCTCCTTCGTCAACCGCTTCATGGACAAGAAAGTCCCGGTCGAGGAACTGATGCAGGACTGTGGTGATCTGGTGGAAAGCGCCTCGCCCCGCCGTCATGGCCGGATTCCGCTGCCGGTGGATATTCTGTCGGCCTCGGGCTGCGAGCCGCTGCCGCGCAAGAACGCCGCCGGGCTTGATCTGGCGGACCCGGTGACCGTTGATCATTTGACCGGAGAGATGGCGAAAGCCGTCGCCGAACCCCTGGTCGCCGGGCCGATCGTCGGCGGCGAGCTGTTGGCGCGGTCCGGCGAAGATGTGGTCAATCCGGCGCATAATTCCGAAGTGGTCGGCACGGTCGGCCTGCCGGAGGAGGCGGATATTGACCTGGCGCTTGAGAAATCAACGGCGGCCCAGAAAGCCTGGGATGCGCTCGGCGGCAAGGCGCGGGGCGATATATTATGCCGGGCGGCGGATTTGATGGAAGCGGCGCAGGCGCGGCTGATGGGCATCATCACCCGGGAGGCCGGCCGGACGATCCCCGACGCCCTGTCCGAGGTGCGCGAAGCGATCGATTTCCTGCGCTATTACGCCCAGCAGGCGACGGTGAATTTCGAGACGCCGATCCCCCTGCCCGGCACGACCGGGGAACAGAATGAATTATCGCTCCACGGCCGGGGAACCTTCCTGTGCATCAGCCCGTGGAATTTCCCGCTGGCGATTTTCACCGGCCAGGTGGCGGCGGCGCTGGCGGCCGGAAACGCGGTGATCGCCAAGCCGGCGGAACAGACGCCGCTGATCGCCGCCGAGGCGGTGCGGATTCTGCATCAGGCCGGGGCGCCGGGCGATATTCTGCATCTGATGCCGGGCGCCGGGGCGCGCATCGGCGCGCGGCTGGTGGCCGACGAACGGATCAGCGGCGTCGCCTTTACCGGATCGACCGAGACGGCGAAACGGATCAACCGCGCGCTGGCGGAGCGCGACGGGGCGATCGTGCCGCTGATCGCCGAAACCGGCGGCCAGAATGTGATGATCGTCGACAGCACCGCCCTGCCGGAACAGGTGGTTGATGATGTGATTTCCTCGGCCTTCCAGTCGGCCGGCCAGCGCTGTTCGGCGCTTCGCGTTCTCTATCTTCAGGAGGAAGTGGCCGACAAGATCATTGAAATGCTCAAAGGGGCGGCGGCCTGCCTGAGGCTCGGCGATCCGATGCAGTTGTCGACCGATGTCGGGCCGGTGATCGACGGGGCCGCCCGGCGGATGTTGATGGATCATGTGGCGCGGATGGCGCGGGAGGCGACGCTGCTCGCCGAGGTGGCGCTGCCGGAAGATTGTCAGGCGGGAACCTTTTTCGCGCCGCGGATATACGAGATCGCCGCGCTCGATCAATTGCCGCGGGAGGTCTTCGGCCCGATCCTGCATATCATTCGTTATCGGGCGCGGGATCTGGACCGGGTGCTGGATCAGGTGCGACGGACGGGATATGGCCTGACCCTCGGCGTGCACAGCCGGATCGAAGCGACGGCGCGGGATATTTTCCACAAACTTGATGTCGGCAATACCTATGTCAACCGCAATATCGTCGGCGCGGTGGTCGGCGTCCAGCCTTTCGGCGGCCAGGGGCTGTCGGGCACCGGTCCCAAGGCCGGCGGCCCGCGCTATATGTATCGTTTCGCGACCGAAAAGACCCTGACGGTCAATACGGTCGCCACCGGCGGCAATACGGAGCTTTTCTGTCTGGAGGACTGACCGGGTCCAAAGGGGGGGTAAATTCCGCTGAATTCAGGGCAAATCTGGCCAACGGTTAGCGTATGGCCCGATTTATTTTTTATCCTTAAAAAAAGCGGCGGGAAAACCCGCCGCTTCGTAGTGAGATGCTTATTCTAAACGCGGCGGTTTAGAATTTCGCTGTTACCGTGGCGTGGAAATAACGTCCCAAGGTGTCATAGTAACCGGCGATGGTGTTGGCGTTGGTGGAATATTTACCGCCGATCATCGGAGGTTCCTTGTCGAAGACGTTGTTCACGCCGACGGTCAGGCCCATGGTTTCGTTGATGTCGAAATTCCCCGTCAGATCAAAATAGCTCTGGGCGGCGATGCCGGCATTGATGCCTTCATCGGTTTCCGGATTGTCGACACTGCCGAAGTAGCGCCATTTGACGGAAGCCGTCCAGAAGCTGTTGGACGCATAGGTCAGACGCAGGGTATGACGCCATTCCGGAGACGCAAAGCAGTTTGAGGAAATCACGCCTTTACAGTCATACTGGGAGGATTCGAGGCCGGGAATTTCCTCGGTAAATTTCTTGAGCAGCATGGAGCCCGTGAAATCTGCGCGGAAGGTGCCGCTGTCGCTGACATCCATGGTATAATCGGCCGCGAAATCAATCCCCTGCCAGTGGCGGCTGCCGAGGTTGATATTGGTTGCGGTGACATAACCCTGCTGACCCAGCCACAGGCTGCCATTCGGTGCCCGGTTGATCAGGTCACAGAAGATGGCGTCGCTGGTTTCGCCGCATTGGGTAATGGCCAGTTCCTCGGAAATGGTGTCGATGACATCTTCGACCTTGATGTCCCAATAGTCGATGCTGAAACGGAAGCCTTCAAACGGATTGGCGACCAGACCCAGAGTCCAAGTGTCGGCGACTTCGGGATCCAGATCCGGGTTGCCGCCGAACAGGCCGTTATATTGGCTGGCGGGACTTGCGGAGATGTTGCCGTATTGTGCCGCGGTTACGCCAGAGTTGGCGCATTGTGCCGCAGTAAGGGTTGGATTGGCGCCCGCACAAGGGTCGGTGCCTTCCCACAGACCCAGATTCTGCGGAATAAACAGCTCCGTAACGTTCGGCGCACGTACCGCCCGATTATAGCTGGCGCGGAATTTCACCATATCAATCGGCTGCCAGTTCATACCGGCCTTATAGGTTTCCGTGCTGCCGACTGAGCTATAATCAGACAGACGCAGCCCCAGTTCCAGGGACAGTTCCTGGGCGAATTCTTTGTCCTGCACCAGCGGGACAAAGGCCTCGGCAAAGACTTCCTTCACGTCATAATCGCCGGCTACGGATACGGTTGGGCCGCCCTGACCGAGCAGAAGGCCCTGTTCATAGACCTCATCGCTCAGACGTTCGAAGACTTCCTTGCGGTATTCCGCCCCGAACACGACCTGGATCGGGTCGCTGGCGCCCGGGATAGTCAGCGGCAGATCACCGGCGACATAACCGTTCATGATATATTCCTTGGTGATCCCGTTTAGGATACCAACACCGGTCAGGCTGTCGGCCTGTTCGGAAGTGACGCCCTGATAGGTGAAAACTTCATAAGGAATACAGGTGTCGCTGCCGGACATGCAGACCAGTTCGTTGTTGTCGCTCTCCACATTCACGGCGTCGCGGATCTTATCGGCAAAGAAGTCATTGACATAGGATTCGGAACTGGTGGTTGAACCATACTGGAAGGAAACGTCATAGCGCCAGTTGTCGGAAATGTCGCCTTCACTCCCGGTTACGATGCGGAATGCATTATGTTCCAGGCGGGCCTGACGGGGGCCGCCTTCGACGTTGCGCTTACCGATATAAACAGCAAACTCATCATCCGGACTGAGGCCGTAGCTGCCGCAGAGTTCAGCCTGCTGCTGGGCGCTGAGCAGTGGGTTTGAACAACTCAGGTGATATTCTTCATTAAAGAAGGTGCCGCTTTCGGCGATCTGGGCCACGGTCCGGTCGCGGGTGAAGCTGATTTCCATATAGGGTTTGAAATATTCATTGACCTCATAATTCAGGAAGGCACCACCGGACCAGCGTTCGTCGGGACGCTGGAAATGATTGACCGGAGCATAGTTATACAGGTTGCCTACAGCACTGGTGAAGCCGCCGTTGGAATCCAGCGTATAAAATTTGTTGGCGCCGGTCTGGTTGGCCCAGGGAAGGGGAACCCGACCGCCGTTCGCATCTGTGTAGGAAATGAAGCCGTCGCCGCCGACAATCAGTTCACCCACGAGATCCGGATTGGTAATGATGCCGTCATCCAGCATCTTCTTGGTGTAACGGTCGTAACCATAAATCGCGCCGCCCGTATTAGGGTCAATCGGATATATATCGAAGTTGGGTACAACGGCGTTATAGGAGCCGCCACAGGCAGTGCCGCTGCCATTCAGGGCACAGGAGGAATAATCCCGGTCGCCCTGGCGCAGTTCTTCCACTTTACGCCAGTTGGCATAAACGGTGACATGCCCCCGGTCGTCGGCAAAGTTGCCGCCGGCAATCATGTCGATGTTATACTGTTCGCCGCCCCAGGTGCTGCCGCTGGGATAATCATAGCCGGCGTCATCCATCAGGGGAGGAAGATAGTCGTTGTTGTTGTTATGCTGATAGGCAGAAATACCAGCAGAAATTTGGACGCCTTCGAAATTTTTGTCCATCACGAAGTTGACAACACCAGCAATGGCGTCGGCGCCATAGGTGGAAGAGGCACCGCCGGTGACTACTTCAACCCGCTCGACCAGGCCGGCCGGAATCTGGTTGATGTCAGGGGAGTTTGTATAAACCCCGCCGGGCTGCAGGCGACGGCCATTCACCAGGACAAGAGTCCGTACAGGGCTCAGGCCGCGCAAATCCAGAGACGCCGTGCCTGTGGCGCCGTTGGCGATAAAGGCGGTCTGCGCTGACTCAAGTTGCGGCAGGCTGTTCAGCATGTCCTCCATACGAGTATGTCCGCTGAATTTAATTTCCTGCGCATCCGTAATGGTGAGGGGACTGACGCTCTGTACGTCCTTACGAACAATACGTGAACCTGTAACAATGACTTCTTCAAAAGTCACTTCTTCCTCAGCCGCCGCGTCATCAGCAGCGTAAGAAGCCTGGATCCCGAAAGGCAGAATAGTGGCGACCGCGATTGCGGAAACGCCATATTTGAGACGCGAAGTAAAATCGCTCTTCATAATATTTCCTCCGTAGAAGTTAAAATTGTGGGACAGTCTGTTTTTATTTTTTCGACTCACAATCATTGCCGCTTTCTTTGAAAAAAAAGCGGCGTAAAAAAACAGTAAAATTTAGGCAGGCCTCCTCATGATCTTATGCTTAAATTCCCGTCCCGTTTTTAAAGTACATATTGGCGGCCGAATTCTGCTTTTTTCAAAGCCCACACAGAATGAATCCGGCAACCTGTACATCACTTACCCGCTTCGCCCTTATTAAGGGGCCCACACATTATTGCGGGTAAATAACTGGAAGAAGCTATCACCACCGGGATTCCCGGTCAATTTTTTTGAAATTTCAACTGTGGCAAAAACAGCACAGGCAGGCGGTGCATTTATGTCACAGTGGCGATGTTTACGATTAAAACATGAAAATACGGCGTTAAGCAGAATAATATTTTGAATATTAAGTCAAAAAAATAAAATAATTCGGTAAAGATAAATTTTAATTTAATTGGAAAAGATGCCTTTCAAAATTATTTCAGGATTTCCCGGATCAGGGCCATTGAAATTTTATTGCCGAAATCCGCGCGACAGGGTTAATTTTATTAAAGTATGACGAATCAAGTCATTCGATGCGGCCTGGCGGGGGAGTTCGGTTAACCGCCTGGAATTTATGCTGGCTTGCCGATAGGGCGCCGCCGTCGCAATGCGATTTATCTCATGGTAAATTGAGCGGCGGGCAAGAGAGTTAACATGGGAAAACCAAGCGGCCGGATGGCGTAATTTTTCATTTCAACCTTTATTTAACAGGATAAAAATTATAAGTTCATACGATCGGCGCGGCCAAATGCAGGGCGCAAGACGGGACTCGGGAGGGGTATTGTCCCGTATATATCTGGTATATAAGGATTTTCACAATCGTTCGGAACGGGAAAATATGAGGAAAGATGCGCATTCGCGCCATATCAGACAGGCCGGTCGTCCGGGAGAAAACAATCGGTTTTCGCCGCTGGCCGGCAAGGGGGGTATAAAAGCGCATTTTCATGAAAAACTGATCGCTTGGTCACAAATATACATATCTTTGACATGTATCAAATATACTTGTTAAGAAAAATCTTATTGCTGCAGGTGTCGATGAGACGCCTCGTCCGGTGACAGTTTACGAGAAGTGCGATGCAAACGGAATTATAGTAATAATGCGGATGAATATGGATAAAGTGAAGCCTTTGTTGTTGAGCATCCTGTTTATTGTTTTGGCCGGGATTTTCGTTCAGGCCCGGGCCGCGACAGGCGAATTGGAGAAATATTTGTCCGAGGTGCCGGCGGAGGCGCTTTTCGCCGGGGCCGACCGTTACGGCGATCTGGTGGACGGCGCGCCGATCGCTCCTGTCCTGAAGGGCGACAAGGTCATGGGCTACGCCTTCCTGAACACGGATTTCGTCGGCGCCATCGGCTATTCCGGCAAGCCGATCATGGTTCTGATCGGCATGGACGGCGAGGGGCTGATTTCCGGCGCCCGTCTGGTCAAGCATTCGGAGCCGATCGTCCTTGCCGGCATTCCGGAAAAGGAAATAACCGACTTTATCAACGGCTACCGCAATATTGATATTCTGACCATGGCCAGGGAAAAGGGCGGTGAGCCGCCGCCGGTGGATATTGTCTCCGGCGCCACGGTGACGGTGATGGTCATTGATGACACCATCAAGCGGGCGTCGGTCCGGGCGGCCCGCATTCTGGGGCTCGGCGGCCTGACCGCGGAAGTTCAGACGGCGAAAGCGATCAAGACCGTCGTTCCCGGCGAGATGACGGAGCTTGACTGGGCGACCATGCTCGGCGACGGCTCCATTCGCCGGATGCTGCTGACGGTCGGCCAGGTCAACCAGGCCTTCGTCGAGCAGGGTAATCCCAAGGCAATTGAGCGGCCGGAAAAAGGCGCCGATGATGATGTCTTCATTGATCTGTATGCGGCCTCTCTTGCGGTGCCATCGGTGGCGAAAAGCCTGCTTGGCAAGTGGGAATATCGCAATTATCTCAAGCGGATCAAGGAAGGACAGCAGGCCTTTATCGTGATGGGCAGCGGCAGCTATTCCTTCCGCGGGTCGGGCTATGTCCGGGGCGGAATTTTTGACCGGATACAGGTTGTGCAGGGCGAGGAAGCCTTCCGCTTTAATGATCACGGCTATAAAAATCTTGGCGAGGTGCTGGCGGACGGAGCCCCTGAATTCAGGGAAGTCGCGCTTTTCTATACCCCGGAAGGCGCCGTCTTTAACCCGGCCGACGGCTGGCAGCTGCAATTGCTGGTCCAAAGAGCCATCGGTCCGCTGGAGAAGGTCTTCATTGCCTACGACCTGGATTATCAACTGCCGGGCAAATATGTCAAAGTTGAAAAACCGGCTTCGCCGCCGGTGGTGCAATCCGCCGCGGATGAGGATGCGGCGGCGGTCAATGCGCTGTGGATGAAGATGTGGAAGGCCAAGACCACGGATATTATCATTCTGGTGACGGCGATCATCCTGCTGACGGGGTTGTTCTTTGTCCAGAATCAGGTGGTCAAATATCGGGCGCTGACCGATAAAATCCGCCTGGGCTTTTTGGTCTTCACCCTGTTTTATATCGGCTTTTACGCCCAGGCCCAACTGTCGGTGGTCAATGTCTTTGTCTTTGTCAACGCCATGCTGTCCGATTTCCGCTGGGAATTCTTCCTGATGGAGCCGATGATTTTCATCCTCTGGTGTTCGGTGGCGGCCTCGCTGCTGTTCTGGGGCCGGGGCGCCTACTGCGGCTGGCTGTGCCCGTTCGGCGCGTTGCAGGAACTGACCAACAAGATTGCGAAATTCTTCAGTGTGCCGCAGGTCAGGGTGCCCTGGTGGCTGCATGAACGGCTGTGGCCGGTGAAATACATTATCTTTCTCGGGCTTTTGGGCATATCGGTATATTCCCTGAATACGGCGGAGCATCTGGCGGAGATCGAGCCCTTCAAGACGGCGATTGTGCTGAAATTCATGCGCAGCTGGCCTTATCTGTTGTTTGTCGCGGTCATTCTCGGGACGGGCCTGTTTATTGAGCGCTTTTACTGTCGCTACATGTGTCCGCTGGGCGCGGCGCTGGCGATCCCGGGCAAGCTTGCGATGTTCAACTGGCTGAAACGCTATCGCAACTGCGGCGATCCCTGTCATATCTGCGCCCAGGACTGCATGGTTCAGGCGATTGATCCGAAGGGAAATATCAACCCCAATGAATGCCTGCACTGCCTGGCCTGCCAGCAGACTTATTTTGATAAAAAAGTCTGTCCGGTGATGATCCATAAAACAGCCAAGGGCCGCAAGAGCGGCGCGGGCGCGGCGCAGGCGGCGCCCGTGCGCAAAGGCCGCAAGCTCAACCAGGCGCGGGAAATAGGAAGTTAGGCCCGGGCGATTACGCCCGGGGCCACAAAGAGCAGAAACGGATCCGGACCTAGGAAACCCGGATCTCAACCGTAACCAGAAGCAGACCCGAACGTAGGAAATTCGAGTCTTTAAAAATGAAAGGAAGCCGCAATCCGGACGTAGGAAGCCGGATTTTGGAATTTAATTAAAAACAGGAGAAAATGATGACAGAAGAATCCAAGAAAACAGGATTTTCCCGGCGTTCCGTGCTGGGGGGGTCCGCTCTTGCCGCCGGGATCGGTATGGTCGGGGTCAGCTCCATGCTGCCGCAAGCCGCCCACGCCAAAGCCAAAAACGAAGTCCATCCGGGCGACCTGGATGAATATTACGGTTTCTGGAGCGGCGGCCAGTCCGGCGAAGTGCGTATTCTCGGCGTGCCTTCCATGCGCGAACTGATGCGCATCCCGGTGTTTAACCGCTGTAGCGCCACCGGCTGGGGCCAGACCAACGAAAGCCGCAAGATCCTGACGGAAAATATGCTGCCGAAGGAAAAAAAATTCTGGGCCGACAAGGGCGGCATTCCCACCAACGGCGACACCCATCACCCCCATATGTCGTTCACGGACGGCACCTATGACGGGCGCTATGTCTTTATCAATGACAAAGCCAATACCCGCGTCGCCCGTATCCGTTGCGACATCATGAAGGTGGACAAGGTTATTTCCATCCCGAATGCCGCCGATATTCACGGCCTGCGTCCGCAGAAATACCCGCGCACCGGCTATATCTTTGCCAATGGCGAACATCGGGTGCCGCTGCCCAATGACGGGTCTGTGCTTGATGACCCCAGCAAATATCACGCGGTCTTCTCCGCCATTGACGGCGACACCATGAAGGTCGCCTGGCAGGTGATCGTAGATGGCAACCTGGATAACACCGATGCCGATTACCAGGGCAAATACGCCTTCTCCACCTGCTACAACTCGGAAGAGGGCGTGACCCTTGCCGAAATGACCGCTAACGAACAGGATTGGGTCGTGGTCTTTGACCTCAAGGCCATCGAAGCCGGCGTCAAGGCCGGGGACTTCAAGACCTATGAAGGCGACGTGCCGGTGCTCGACGGTCGCAAGGGATCGAAATATACCCGCTATGTTCCGGTGTCCAACAGCCCGCACGGCATCAACACCTGTCCCGATCGCAAGCATGTGATGATCAACGGCAAGCTGTCGCCCACCGTATCCGTCATGGATGTGCGCAAACTGCCGGATGTCTTCGCCGACAAGATCAAGCCCCGCGACGCGATCGTCGCCGAACCGCAACTGGGCCTTGGTCCGCTTCATACCGCCTTTGACAACCGGGGCAACGCCTATACCACCCTGTTCCTCGACAGTCAGGTCTGTAAATGGGATATTGAAAAAGCCATTCAGCAGTATCAGGGCAAGAAGGTTGATCCGATCATTCAGAAACTGGATGTTCATTATCAACCGGGCCATAACCATACTTCCATGGGCGAAACCAAGGATGCCGATGGCAAATGGCTGATCTCGCTGAATAAATTCTCCAAGGACCGTTATATCAATGTCGGTCCGCTGAAGCCGGAGAATGATCAGTTGATCGATATTTCCGGTGATGAGATGAAAGTGGTTCATGACGGTCCGACCTTCGCCGAGCCCCATGACTGCATCATGGTTCACCGGTCGCTGGTCAATCCAAAAAATTCATATGGTTATGATGATCCATATTTTGCCGATCTGAGACAACAGGCCCTCAAGGACGGTTTCGAAAGCCTCGATGAGGCTGACGGCGTGATCCGCGACGGCAACAAGGTCCGGGTTTACATGTATTCCCAGGCGCCGAGCTTCTCACTGGAGAAATTCACCGTCAAGCAGGGCGATGAAGTGACCGTCATCATTACCAATATTGATGATGTCGACGATCTGACCCACGGCTTTACCCTGTCCAACTATGGTATCGCCATGGAAATTCCGCCCCAGGGCAGCGCGTCTGTGACTTTCACCGCCGATGCGCCTGGCGTGCACTGGTTCTATTGTCAGTGGTTCTGTCACGCGCTCCATATGGAAATGCGCGGCCGGATGCTGGTCGAGCCAAAGTAAGGCATTGAAGTGATGTGGTATGGATTATCACATAAGGTTTGGGGTGCGGCGGAGATTTTCTTCGCCGCATCTTTCTTCTTGTTCGCGGCGCTTTTTTGTCAAACAGCGAACGCCCGGGACATCCGGGTGACAAAAGATTTGCCGCAGGCCATCGCCAAGGCGGAAGCGGGCGACAGATTACGCCTCGCCAAGGGAACTTATGCGGGGCCGGTCGTGCTGGAAAAACCGGTCAGCATTATTGGCGACGCGGAAGTTCTGATCAAAGGCGACGGTAAAGGCAATGTGATCACGGTGAAAGCGCCGGACGTGACCCTGTCCGGGCTGACGGTGACCGGCTCCGGGCTGCTGCTGGAAACACAGGATTCCGGCATTTTCCTGTCCAAGGAAGCGACCGGGGCCATTGTTGAAAACAACCGGGTCATGGATAACCTGATCGGGATCTATGTCTGGGGGGCGCAGAATTCCACTGTCCGCGGCAATATTATCCGCGGCCGTCGCGACCTGCGGGTCAATGAGCGCGGCAACGGGGTTCAGATATGGAACGCGCCGGGCGCCGTGGTTGACCATAATGATATTCAGTATGGCCGTGACGGCATCTTTGTCACCACCAGCAAGCGCAATATATTTCGCAACAACACTATTCATGACGTGCGTTTTGCCGTGCATTATATGTATACCAACAAAAGCCAGGTGATCGGCAATGTCTCCACCGGCAATGATATTGGCTATGCGATCATGTTTTCGACCCGTGTCGATGTGATCAACAATCGGTCCATTGGTGACCGGGAACGGGGCATCCTGTTTAATTACGCCAACCGGATCAGGGTTGTCGGCAACCGGGTGCGCGGCAATGGGGTTTTAGGTGGTCCGGAAAAATGCATTTTTATCTATAATTCCAACAAGAATAAAATCACGGATAACCTGCTGGCGGAATGCGACATCGGGGTTCAGTTCACCGCCGGCTCCGAAGGCAACGAAATCCTCGGCAACGCCTTTGTCGACAACCGGACCCAGGTCAAATATGTCGGCACCCGCTGGCTGGAGTGGTCGAAAGACGGCCGGGGCAATTACTGGAGCGACAACAGCGCCTTTGATCTGGACGGCGACGGCGTCGCCGATAGTGTTTACCGGCCCAATGACCTGACCGATCAGATTTTATGGCGTTATCCGGAGGCGAAGCTGCTGGTCAACAGCCCGGCGGTGCAGGTTCTGAAATGGGCGCAGTCCGCCTTTCCGGCGCTGCATCCCGGCGGCGTGGTCGACAGCGCGCCCTTGATGAAAATACCGGAAGGGTTAAACTATAAAAAAGCGCAACGGGGTAACGAAGGGCAAATGAAGGTACAGGAATGACTGAGGATTTCAGTATAAGGCTTGAGGCGGTGACCAAGACATATGGCGACAGCCATGCGGTGGACGCCGTCGACCTCGCGGTGCGGCCGGGCGAATGCCTGGCGCTTGTCGGCCATAACGGCGCCGGTAAAAGCACGCTGATCAAGATGGTGCTCGGCCTTGCCCGTCCGACCGGCGGCGCTGTCCGGGTCATGGGGCGGGACCCCATGGACGGCGGCTTTAATGGGGTGCGGAAAAATATCGGTTTCCTGCCGGAACAGGTTCTGTTTCAGAATAACATGACCGGCCGGGAAACCCTGCAATTCTACGCCCGGCTGAAAGGCACCCCGACGGCGGGCCTTGACGATCTGTTCCGGCGGGTCGACCTGCTGCCGGCGGCGGGCAACCGGATTTCGACCTATTCCAAGGGCATGCGCCAGCGGCTCGGCCTGGCCCAGGCGCTGATCGGGACGCCGGGTCTGCTGATTCTCGATGAGCCGACGTCGGGCCTTGATCCGGCCTCGCGGCAGAATGTCTACGGCATCATCAATGACGCCAAGCTCGCCGGGGCGACGGTGCTGATTTCCTCCCATGCGCTGACCGAACTGGATGAACGGATCGACCGGGTGGCGATCCTCAACCGGGGCCATCTCGCCGCCGTCGGCGCCATCGCCGACCTGCGGCGCAATATCGGGCTCGAGTCTGAAATCCGGGTGGCGGCGACGGCGGAAAACATGCAGGCCCTGGCGCAGCATTTCGCCGGCCATCAGGCGGGCCGCTATGATGAAAGCCGCTTTATGAACGGGGTCGCCATATTGTCCTGTCCGGTGGCGGACAAGGTGGCTTTTCTGAAGGACCTGATGAGCCTCAACATCAGCATCGCCGATATTGAGGTTAATGACCCGAGCCTGGAACAGGTCTTTATGGCCTATACCAATGGCGCTGCGGCGCGGAAGGAGGCCGGAAATGGATAAGATCTGGACCCTGATCACCAAGGAGGCCCGGGACGGCTTCCGCAATCGCTGGGTGATCATGATCACCCTGGTCATGACCGGGCTCGCCCTGACCCTCAGCCTGCTGGGCAGCGCGCCGACCGGCACTACCAGCGTCAGCCCGCTGGCGGTGACCGTGGTCAGCCTGTCGTCCTTAAGCATCTTTTTCATTCCGCTGATCGCCTTGTTGCTCGCCTATGACAGCGTGGTCGGCGAGGCCGAGCGCGGCACCCTGACCCTGCTGCTGGTCCATCCGGTCAGCCGCAACCAGGTGATCATCGGCAAATTCATTGGTCATCTGTTCCTGCTGTCGGTGGCGATCGTCATCGGTTACGGGGTGGCGGGGCTGACCATCGCCTTCACCGCGGACGCGGGTTTCGCCGAACAGGAATGGACCAGCTTCCTGAAACTGCTGCTGTCGTCGGTCCTGCTGGGGGCGGTTTTCCTCGCCATCGGTTATATGGTGAGCGCCTGGGTTCGCGAACGGGGCACCGCGGCGGCCTACGCCATCGGCATCTGGCTGCTGTTTGTCCTGCTCTATGACATGGGCCTTTTGGCCCTGCTGGCGGCCGACAGCGAACAGCAGCTCGGCGGCGGCCTGGTCAAATGGCTGATGCTGATCAATCCGACCGACAGTTACCGGATGTTTAACCTGACGTCGAGCAACGACACCGCCCTGCTGTCGGGCATGGCGGGCCTGAGCGCCGACCACCGGGTGGGCGACGGCAGCCTGATCCTGATCCTGATGAGCTGGATCGTCCTGCCACTGGGCGCCGCCTGCATGATCTTCAACAGGAGACAGTTATGAGGAGGGGGCTGATATTGGCGCTGTTGCTGCTTCTCGCCGCCTGTCAGGAAGAGATCGTCGCGCCGGAGCCGGTGGCGCTGACCCGCGAGGCCGAAGGCTTTTACTGCAACATGATCGTCATTGATCATCCGGGCCCGAAGGCGCAGCTTTACGAGAAGGACCGGCAGGGCGCAATCTGGTTTACCTCGGTCCGTGATGCGCTGGCCTATAATATGCTGCCCGGCGAGGCCCAGCATGTCCAGGCGATCTATGTCCATGACATGGGCCGGGCCAACAGCTATGAAAAACCGCAGAAGGACGGCATCTGGATGCGGGCGGAAGAGGCCGTCTATGTCATCGAGAGTCACAAACGCGGCGGCATGGGGGCCAAGGAAACCGTGCCCTTCCGCCTGCGATCGCAGGCCGAACAGTTCGCCGCTGAATTTGGCGGACGGGTTGTCGCCTTCAATGACATTCCCCAGGATTATATCCTCGGCGATCAGGGGGAATATGATGCGCCGTAAGGCCGGATTGTCCCATGCTGAATAGACGCCGGTTTATCTCCATCAGCGGGGCGGCGGCGGGGATGACGGTATTTGATCGGTCAACGGGGTTTGGCGCAGCGCGGCCGGAACTGATGCGCTGGCGCGGGGCGGCGCTCGGGGCCAAGGCGCAGATCATGCTCTATGGCGAGGATCCGGCCCGGGCGCAGGAATTGTTCGACAAATGCCAGCAGGAAATCCACCGGCTGGAGGGAATTTTCAGCCTGTATCGGGCGAATTCGGCGGTACGGCGGTTGAACGCCGCCGGTTATCTGGACAATCCGGATATTGAACTGCTCGACCTGCTGTCCCGCTGCCTGTCCTGTTATCAGATCACCGACGGCGCCTTTGATGTGACGATCCAGCCCTTGTGGCGGCTTTACGCCGATCATTTCGCCGTCCCCGGGGCGGATCCCGCCGGGCCGTCGGCGGACCAGATCAAGGCGACCCTGAAGCTTGTCGGCTCCGATAAAATCCGCCTTGACGCGGGGCGCATATCCTTCGCCCGGCCGGGCATGGGCTTGTCCCTCAACGGGGTGGCCCAGGGCTATATCACCGACCGGGTGGCGCAGCTCCTGAAAGAGGCCGGCTTTGAAAACCTGCTGGTTCATATGGGCGAGACCTACGCCATGGGCCGCCATGACGACGGCCGGCCGTGGACGGCGGGCGTCTCGTCACCGCTGAGAGATCATAAACTGCTGAAAAATGTCACCCTCGATCATCAGGCGCTGGCGACGTCGGGCGGTTACGGCAGCCCCTTTGCCGATCAGAGCCGGTTGCATCATCTGCTCGACCCGAAAACCGGCCGTAGCGCCAACCATCACGGCGCCGTTTCGGTGATCGCCCGGGACACGACGACCGCCGACATGCTGTCGACCGCCTTTTACGTCATGCCCTATGACCGGGTGGCGCGGGTCTGGCCCCGATACCCGCAGCTCGAAAAGGCGATCTTCGTCGATCATGAGGGACGCCTCACTGAATATGACGGATAGGTTCGGGGCGGGGATTAGCGCTTGAGGGTTTCGGACGGCGATTCGCCGTAAACCTTTTTATAGGACACGGAAAAGCGGCCAAGCTGGGTAAAGCCCCACTTCAGGGCGATGTCGGTGACGCTTCTGTCCGGGCCGGATTTCAACAGGTCCTCCCGCACCTTCTCAAGGCGCAGTTGCAGGACATATTTCATCGGCGTCGTGCCGCGAAAACTGCGAAAGCCTTCAAATATGGATCGCTGGCTGACGCCGGTCACCTCCACCAGATCGTCAATGGACAGAGGATCCTTCAGATGGTCAAGGATGTAATCCTCGGCCTTTTTGACATGTTTCGGCGCCGCCTGATCTTCCTGCGCCAGCAGCGTCGCCATATAATTGTGATTGAAGGAATAGAGCAGGCTGGTCATCAGGTGACGCTCCATATCCTCCAGCATGGGACGGGAGCGCCACGGGTCCATGTCATTGTCAAGGTCACTGACCAGATGGCGGATCTGCCGCCACCAGCTGGCGGCCAGCCGGTTGTCGGCGGAAATACACTGGTCAAACAGAATCGGTTTGTCGATCGGCCGCATGAGCAATCGCGACAGGCGCATTTCCATCGCGTCCGCCCTGATCTGGACCAGCAGCTTCTTGCAGTCCTCATTCCAGTGCATTTTGGTGTATTCGGTCGGATTGATCGCCGAGGCCATGCCGACCGTGGTGGTGAAGTCCTTGTTATCGGTGGTGATCCGGGCCGCGCCCTCGACCGGAAGCTGGAACAGGAAAAACCGGTCAAGATAGCCGGGCTCGACATAAATATCCGAGCCATATTCCATATAATTGACCGAAACCGCGGACAGGCGCGCCCGATTGTGACAGGCGTCCAGCGGGCCCGAATGGCTCGGCATCAGGGTGTGGTCGCAATAGACTCTGCTGACAATCTCCCGCGCCTCATCAGCGTCTGTTGTATGAAACAGGCTGTATTTCTCAAGCGGTTTGGTCATAATATACCCTAAATCAATAGGCTGCGACTGTAGCATAAATTTTTATCTTCCGCGAATCCGAATTAACTGAGCGGCCATATGCCGGCTGTTCCGCCCTGTCAAGGACCGGCCGAAGCCGGCCTTTGACAAGTTTAAAAGCGACAGGTTTAAAAGTTAAAGCGCGCGGTGACATACCATTCGCGCCCGCGGTCAAAAAGGCCCTCATAGGACTGGAAGGCGTCGCCGATAATCCCGGTATGGAGGAATTTCTCGTCGGTCAGGTTTCTCACGCCCGCGACTAGCGACAGATTCTCCTCACTGTTCTCCCAGGTGATGTTGGCGTTCACCAGATGATAACCGGTCTGATGAATCTGCGGGGTGTTAAAGGCGTCATTGTCGAATTCGGAACGATAGGACCAGTCGACCCGCGGGATCAGGCTGCCGTTGTTGCCGAGGGCGATTTCCTTCGATATGGCGGCGCTTAACGTCCATTCGGAAACCCGGTCTAGATTGTTGTTCTTGTCGACGAAGGTGGTGGCGAAATCAATTGCGTCATAGCCCGCGTCAAGATAGCCAATGCCGGCTTCAATGAACCAGCCATCGGCCGGCGTCATCTGCATGTCGAGCTCAAACCCCTTGATGGTCGCCGCCCCGGCATTCTTGGTGATCGGCGCGACGCTGGTGAAAACCTGGACCTGCATATCGGAATAGTCGGTCCAGAAGGCCGCGCCATTGAGCCGCATCTTGCCGTCCATGCCGGTAAATTTGAAGCCCAGTTCGTAAACCTTGACAAATTCCGGCAGGAAGGTCGGGATCAGGTCGATGTCCGGCGTGCCGGCCGGCGCCGTGAAGGGGGCGACGATCGGCGGAAACACCCGCTGGGAAAAACCGCCGGACTTGAAGCCTTCGGAATAGCTCGCGTAAACCATCAGGTCGTCGGCCGCGTCAAAGGACAGGTTGAGATAAGGGTCGAAATTGTCATAGGTCAGCTCTTTTTCCAGAAACGGCAGAATCCGTTCGCCGGCCTGCATGAAGGGGGCGTCGAGCTGGGGATGACCGCTGCCGGCAAAGTAATTCTGGTGAATGATCTGGTCGGGCCTGAATTTCTTCTTTTCGTCGGTATAGCGGATGCCGGCGGTGATATGGAAGCGGTCGGTCGCGTCATAGGTGCCCTGGGCGAAGGCCGCGAGGCTGCGGTTGTCAAATTTGCCGCCGCTGCGGAAGCGGGAGACGGTAAAGTCCAGTTCATTGACGTTGTTGCCGTCTTCTCTGAAATAATACAGGCCGGCGATCCAGTTGAGCTTGTCTTCAAAGGCGGTGCCGAGCAGCTGGAGTTCCTGGGTGAACTGCTGTTGTTCCAGCAGGTCGTCGAACTGGGATACCCGGAAAGGGGAATGATCGCCGTCGCGGGAGAAGGTGGCGTCGAGATCGCGGTAGGCGGTGATCGAGCGGAGTGAGATATTCTCGCTCAGGGTCCAGTCGATATTGAGGTTGGCGGCCCAGAAATCACTGTTGGAAAAGGCCGGCGCCGTGCCGGAGCTGCGTTCCGCGCCGGGATAGACGTAGCGGTCGTCATAGCAGCCCGGAACCGCCAGATTCAGCGGCGCCGGCGGTATGGCGCAGGGGATCGGCGGGCCGCCGGCGGCCAGATTGGCGCCCACGTTATGGATCGTCGCCATCGGCGGGGTGTCCGGATCCACCGGGTTGCCGTAGTTGATGCCGATCAGGGTCAGCGCCGGGCCGTTTTCCCGGTCCCGACTGCCCTCAAGGGCGAAAGTGATCTCGAGATCCTCATTGGGCGCGAGCAGGAAGGAGGCCCGGCCGGACAGGGTGTCGTCATCGCCGAGATCAATACCGTCGTCGCGCATGACATAGCCGTCCTGGGACAGATAGGCGACGGAGAATTTGCTGAAGAAATTATCGCTGATCGGAAGATTGACCGTGCCCTTGAGGTCAACCCGGTCATCCGTGCCATAAGTTGCGGAAACCTTGCCTTCCAGTTCGTTATGCGGTTTTTTGGTCGTGATGCTGATCGCGCCACCGATGGTGTTGCGGCCGAACAATGTGCCCTGGGGGCCTTTCAAAACCTCGATCCGTTCGACATCGACCAGATCCAGAATGCCGCCGACGGAACGGGCGATATAAACGCCATCGACATAAAGCCCGACCCCCGGGTCAACGGTCGGCAGGAATTCCTTCTGGCCGACGCCGCGAATATAAATCGCCGCCGAATTGCTGGCGCCGCCGAAGCTCGGGTTGTTCTGAAACGACAGGTTCGGCGTGAAGGCGGCGATTTCGCCGACATTGGTCACGCCGCGATATTCCAGGCTGTCGCCGGAAAAGGCGGAAATGGCGATTGGCGTGCTTTGCAGCCCTTCTTCCCTTTTCCGGGCGGTGACGGTGATCTCCTCAAGCAACCAACTGGCGCTGTTGGCGTTTCCGGTATCGGCGTCCCGGGTCGTGGCCGCCGCCGGCAGGCCGAGCATCATGGACGACAGGGCGGTGTAATAAAACAGGCGTGTAGATGGACTGATCCCTTTGCGGGACGGGAGTTTCCTTTGCATTATGAAGCCTCATATTTTGATGTTTTTTTTAGTTAACTGATTCTATATTTTGGTTTTATTTATTTAATGAGTTAAATTTATTTAAGGGGTTAAATAATCCATAGAGTATTTTACGATTAAACTTTCCGGGCTATTCAGATAGTGCAGCGGTTATTTATTTTGTGCGGATTTTCTTTAGGGTTTAAATGATGTTTGAAGCAGATCAATGCATGTCATCGCGCCTCGGCGGCCCGTGGTCCCGATGCAATTTTAGCTCTATACAGGACGCCTGATGTGTTTCATACTCAGGGTATAAATGCGCATGACGCAAATATTCTGGGCGTGAGGAACGGATAGTGAAGAAAATGGCGACCCATTCCGCCCCGGCGACGGGGATATTTTCCGCCCCGCTCTGGCGGAGCGCCTTTCGGCCGTTTTATCTGCTGGGGGTGATTTACGGTCTTGGCGTGATGGCGGTCTGGTTGCTGGTGCGGGCGGATATTGTCGATCTGATCCCGGCCGCCTACAATCTGTCGCTGTGGCATGGTCATGAAATGGTCTTCGGTTTTTCCGCCGCCATTGTCGCCGGTTTTGTCCTGACGGCCCTGCCCGGATGGGCCGGAACGGCGGAGATCGACCGCGGCCGCCTGGCGCTGCTGGTGGCGCTGTGGCTTCTGGGCCGGCTTGCCGTCCACAGCGGCGGCCTTGTCCCGGCGATGGTGGTGCTGGTTTTGGATTGCAGCCTTTTTCTGGTGCTGGCGGCGATGGTGACGCCGGGGCTGTTGCGGGCTGGAAATAAATATTATCTCGCCCTGCTGCCGATTGCGGCGCTGTTGTTCATCGGCAATGTCATTTTTCATCTGGCGCTGATTGACGGCGATCTGGCGCGGGCCTCCTGGGGCGTCCGCATGGGGCTGATGGGCATTGTCGGCAAATTCATTCTGGCCGGCGGCTTTCTGACCACGGTCTTCACCGGCAACGCCCTGCGCCAGAAGGGCGGACCGGAACTTGCGGTCAAGCCGTGGCTGGAATATCTTTCGGCCTTGTCGCTGGTTGCTTTTATCTATGGGGCGCTGGGCGACCTGCCGGACCGGACGGCGGCGGGACTGGCGTTGTTCGCCGGCCTGGTGCAGCTTGCGCGCTTCCTGCGCTGGCGGACGATGCGGATTCTCGACGCGCCGCTGGTGGTGACCATGCATCTGGCCTATGGCTGGTTTATTGCAGCGCTCTTTTTGTTCGCCGCCGCCCGGGCCGGGGCGGAGATTGCGCCCGAGGCCTGGCTGCACGCCTTTACCGTCGGCGCCCTCAGCCTGATGATGCTGTCGCTGATCACCCGGGTCGCCCTGCGTCATACCGGCCGGTCGCTGACCCCGGGGCGGATGATGATCCTGTCCTTTGGCCTGATGGTCATCTGCGCCCTTTTGCGGCTCGCGGTGTCGCTGGATATGCTGCCGGACGGCTGGCTGCCGCTGACGGCGCTGACCTGGTCCGGATCCTTTCTGATCTATCTGCTGATGCACGGACTTTACATGATCCGTCCGAGCCAGCCGAAAAAGCGTCGCGGGCCAAAGCGGGCGGCGGAAATTTCCACCACGTCCTCCTGATATTTCCGGCGACATCCCGGATCACTCTTCCGCGCAGTATCTAAATAGCTGATGCACCATATGAATAGACCGCCGCCGCGCGCCGGCGGATAGTGGACCCATAGGTGAAGGACGAAATCAGACCGCGGGCCAAACGCGGCGGCGCCGAAACCGGGAAATCTTATCACTGCTATGGGCTCAAGGTAAAAGGAGAAACAGCACGAGGAGACTCTAATGACCAGTCGCGTGATGCGGGACTTTGATTTGTTGCTGCCGGAATCCGTTCCGGACGCCATGGCTTTACTCACCACCCATAAAGAAAATGCCGCCGTCCTGGCGGGGGGGACCGATCTTCTGGTCGCCCTGAAATTTGATTATAGCATTGATTACGTCATTTCGCTGGCCCTGACGCCGGGGCTGGATCATCTGGCTTTTGACCCTGAAGACGGCCTGACCATCGGCGCGAAGGTTACGGTGGCGGATATTCTGAGATCTCCGGCGGTGAAGGAAAATTATCCGGCCTTGCATCAGGCGGCGCAGGTTTTCGCGACGCCGCAGCTGCGCAACAGCGCGACGGTCCTCGGCAACCTGCTTCGGGCCTCGCCGGCCGGTGATTGCAGCCTCGCCTGTTATGCTATTGGCGGGACCATGGTGCTGGAAAGCGAGCGCGGCCGGCGCGAGGTCGATCTGGACGATTTCTGGATTTCCTACGGCGTGACGGCGCGGCGGCCTGATGAACTGGCGGTTGAGCTCAGGCTTCCCCCCCCGGCGCCGGGGCAAAAAAGCGCCTTCCGGCGGATGACAAGAACCCATGAGGATCTGTCGAAGATCGGCGCGGCGGTTCGCCTGGACATGGACGGTAACATTTGTCGGCGGGCGCGGGTCGCCATGGGCTGCGTCGGGCCAACCCTGATCCGCCTGCTCAAGACGGAAGAAATGCTTTCCGGCGCGGCGATCACGCCGGATCTGCTGCAATGGGTCGCCGACAGTGTCGCCGGGCAAATCTCGCCGATTGATGACAAACGCTCCTCGGCGGAATACCGCCTGCAGGTCGGCGGCATCCTGGTCCGCCGGGTAATGGAAATGGCGCTGGGGGAAGACCGTTCGCACGAAGGAGAAAAGTAATGAAAAAACATGCCATAACATTGACCGTCAATGGCGAGGAACGGGACCTTCTGGTGCCGTCCAATCGCACCCTGCTCGACGCCCTGCGCGAAGACCTGGGCTATACCGACACCAAATACGGTTGCGGCACCGGCGAATGCGGCGCCTGCACGGTGCTGGTCGACGGCGCGACCAGCATCAACGGCTGCCTGACGTTGGCCGCGACCATGGACGGCCGGTCGATCACTACCGCCGCCGGTCTGGCGCGGGACGGTCATCTGCATCCGGTGCAGGAAGCCTTTATCGACAATGACGCCATTCAGTGCGGCTATTGCACGCCGGGCATGGTGCTGAAAACCATCAGTATTCTGGAGGAAAACCCCGATCCGACCGAGGCGGAGATCCGCCACGGACTTGAAGGCAATATCTGTCGCTGCACCGGCTATACCAAAATTGTCGACGCCGTTCAGGACGCCGGGGCGCGCCTCAGGGGACAAAAATTATCGGCGGCGGGAGAATGACCATGACTGAACATACCGTAATCGGAAAAAAAGTCGAACGGGTTGACGTTCGTGCGAAAGTCACCGGCGGCGCGCTCTATGCCGCCGATATTCAGATGGCCGGCATGCTCTATGGCAAGATCATCCGCTGTTATGATTACGCCCACGCCCGCGTCACCGGCCTTGACCTGTCGGAGGCGGCGAAATGCAAGGGGGTGATCAAGGTGCTTGGCCCCAAAGACGTGACCGCCCGGGAATATAACGCCTCGGTCCTTGATATGATGGTGTCGGCGCAGATGCGCGGCGTCCTCGGCGATATTGATGACCAGAAAATTTTCACCGACCATGTCAAGCATTACGGCGACGCCATCGCGGCGATTATTGCCACCTCGGAAGAGGCCGCCGAACGGGCGGCCGAAAAGGTCAAAGTCACTTATGAGGAACTGCCGGTTTATCTGACGGCGGCGGCGGCCAAACAGCCGGACGCGATCCAGTTCCGGCCGGAAAAGCCGGGCAATCTGGCCTTCCAGCTGCCGGAAATGGCCTTCCCCGACAATGCCTACGCCTGGGGCGATGTGGCGGACAGCTTTGCCGAGGCGGATATTATCGTCGAGGACACCTTCTATGTGCCGAAACAGAAACAATGCCAGATGGAGCCCGGTGCCTATATCGCGCTTTATGATGAGCAGCAGCGGCTGAATTGCTGGACCTCGACCCAGATGCCGAAGCTGGTGCAGAAAAAACTGGCCAATCTGTTTGAACTGCCGATGACCCGGGTCAGGATCAACCAGACGGTGATCGGCGGCGGCTTTGGCGCGCGGCTCGGCATGGTGCTGGAGCCGGAAACCTGCGCGCTGGCGATGGCGGTGCCGGGGCGTCCGGTTAAGCTGTTATCGCCACGTGAGGAAGACTGGCTCACCTCGCCGTCACGGCATCCGGGGAAATACTGGATGAAAATGGGCTTCAAAAAAGACGGAACCCCGGTCGCCTGCGACGCCAAGTTCGAAAATTACAAGGGCGCCTATTATGTCGACGCCTCGGGCACGGCCTTCACCACCGGCGCCTGGCTCGGCGGCATGTATAAATTCGACAGCCTGCGCTATCGCGGCGAATCCTATTACACCAACCAGAGCATCTGCGGCGCTTTCCGCGGCTATGGCAACCCGCAGACCAATTTCGTGATGGAGCAGATGATTGACCGGGGCTGCGCCGCGCTCGGCATGGACCCGATCGCCTGGCGCAAGAAATGGCACAAGACGGTCGGCGACGACGGCTGGTGTATGGGCGTGCCCTATAACAGTTGCGCGCTGGACGAATGCCTGGACCGGGCGGCCAGCGCCATCAACTGGACCGAAAAACGCGAAAAATACAAAAACCAGACAGGAACCAAACGCCGGGGGATTGGCGTTTCGGTGATGAACCATACCAGCGGCGCCATGCCGATGCTGCTTGAGCATACGGTCTGCGACGTGCTGATCCATCAGGATGCGACGGCGACCGTCAACCTCGCCTGTTCCGACATGGGGCAGGGATCGCACACCACCCTGCGGCAGGTGGCGGCGGAGACGCTCGGCTTTCCCTATGAAGACGTTCATATTGCCGCCGGTGACAGCGATGCAGCCGGCTTTGACATCGGCGCCCATGCCAGCCGGACGCTTTATGTCGGCGGGGGGGCGGTCAAGCAGGCCTGCGAGGATGCGAGACGCCAGATCTTCGAGCGCGCGGCGCGGGCTTTGGAAGAGAAGGTGGAAAATCTTTATATGGAAGACAAGATCATTCATGTGAAGGGGGCGTCGAACAAGTCGATCGCCGTTGAAACGATCACCGATCAGGGAGTCAATAATTTCATGGACCCGGAAAGCGGCGAACTGATTGGCCAGCCGGGTCAGATTCAGGGCTACGCCAGTTTCTTCCCGCCTCATAATGCGCCGCCCTTTGGCGCGACCATCGCCGAGGTCGAGGTCGATCTGGAAACCGGCGAAGTCCGGGTGCTGGAACTGGTCAACGCCCATGATGTGGGCAAAGCGATTCATCCCGGCGTTGTCGAGGGCCAGCTCGACGGCGGTGCCCAGCAGGGGCTGGGCATGGCGCTGACCGAGGAGACTTATTTTGATAACAAGGGCATTTGCCAGAATAACAGCTTCACCGACTATAAGATGTTCGGGCCGTCGGACATGCCGAAAATGACCAATATTCTGGTGGAAAACCCCGATCCGACCGGGCCCTATGGCGCGAAGGGGGTCGGCGAGGCCGGGCTGGTGCCGCCGGTCGGGGCGACCGCCAACGCCATCTTCAACGCTATCGGCATCCAGATACTGGAGGCGCCGATCACGCCGGAGAAAATCCTGAAAGCGCTGGCCGAAAAGCGGGCCGGATCATAACGGACGTCCTCTGTAAAACCGCCAGGCCGCCTTCTCTCCCGTTTGACGAAGGCGGCTTTTTTTGTCAAAGGGTCAATCTTAGCGGTTGGCGCCAGGCACCCACAGCACATCGTCGGCGCCATTGTTGTTGAGCGCCCGGCTCATGACAAAGGCGTGGTCCGACAGCCGGTTGAGATAGCGGATCACCGCCGGGTTGATCTCCTCCGTCTCGGCGGTCCGCACCAGCAGCCGTTCGGCGCGGCGGACGATGGTCCGGCATTGGTGCAGATGGGCCGCCGCCTTGCCGCCGCCGGGCAGGATGAAGCTGTTGAGCGGGGCGAGGTCCGCATTCATCTGGTCGATTTCCTGCTCCAGCCGCGCGACCTGACTGTCGATGATCCGCAGTTCATATTCCGCCTTGACGGAGCCTTTCGGCGTCGAGACATCGGCCCCGGCGTCGAACAGGTCATTCTGGATCCGCGCCAGCATATCGTCATAGTCACCCGTGGTGTAAAGCCGGGCCAGGCCGTAAGCCGCGTTGGCCTCGTCAATGGTGCCGTAAGCCTCGATCCGCGGCGCGTGTTTTGGGTGCCGGCTGCCGTCGGTGAGCGAGGTCTGGCCCGCATCACCGCCCCGGGTGTAAATTTTCGTCAGTTTAACCATGGAAAACCCTATGTGTAGAGGAACAGATACAGCACCACCAGAACCAGGGTGATAAACTGGGCGATCACCCGGGCCTGCATGAGTTTATTGCCATGTTCCCGGTTGAAATCACCGCCCCGGCTCATGGAGCCGACCCCCAAAAGCATGATTCCGCCGGTGATGAATATCCCGATCATAATCAGGACCAAGAGCCAGTTCATTTGAATATATTCCTTTTTTTGCCGGTTATCGGGATATTTTATATTATTTCCGCCATAAAAATAGCAGAAAATGCTGAGATGCAAAATATTCACACAATTTTCTTGGTGATCTCCGGCTTAGGCTATAAGGTTTTGCGCCGGAGAGAAAGCAAATTAATCTTTAACAGGGGAAGGCCATATGAACTCATTCCGAACGTTGCGTGATTTTGCCGTGGTTGTTTTCGTCCTCACCGGGTCCGCCATGACCGCGGCGCAGGCGGAAAAGGCGGCGTCAAACAGGACGACAAATCCGGATGAGTCTTTGCTGTGGCTGGAGGAAGTCGAAGGGGAGCGGGCCCTCGACTGGGTCCGGGAGCAGAATAAAAACACCCTTGATGAACTGACCGCCGATCCGCTGTTCAAGGATTTCAAACAGCAGGCTTTCGACATCCTGACAGCCTCCGACCGCATCACCTACGGCAGCCTGCGCGGCGGTTATGTCTATAATTTCTGGCGCGATGAGAAGCATGTCCGCGGCATCTGGCGCCGGGCGACGGTCGCGAGCTACAAGGCCGGCAGGCCGGCGTGGGAGCTGCTGCTCGATGTGGACAAGCTCGCCAGTGACGAGGGCGAGAACTGGGTTTATAAGGAGGCCGACTGTCTGGCGCCGTCCTATAACCGCTGCCTGGTCAGCCTGTCGCCGGGCGGCACCGACGCCACCACCTATCGGGAATTCGACGTTGCGGCCAGGGATTTTGTCGACGGCGGTTTTCAGGTCCCTCTGTCGAAGACCAACCTGGGCTGGGAAGACGAGAATACCCTGCTGATCGCCACCGACTGGGGACCGGATGAACAGGGCGTTTCCGCCATGAACAGTTCGGGCTATCCGCGGATCATGAAACGCTGGCGGCGGGGCGCGCCATTGTCCGCCGCTGAACCGGTTCTGGAGATGGACCCGCAGGAAACATTTTCCTTCCCGGTAAAATTCACCCGGCCCGAAGGCGCGGCGGTGATCATCATCCGCGGCCATGACTTTTATCATTTCACCTATTATGCGGTGGATCAGCGCGGCGGACTGAAGCAACTGCCGCTGCCGAAGAAATCCAGTATTGAGGGCCTCTATAAAGGGCAGCTTCTGGTGACGTTGAAAGAGGACTGGCGCGGCCATAAATCCGGCAGCCTGGTCAGTTTCGATCAGGCCGACTTTATGGAGACGGGTGAAATCAAAACCGTACAGGCGGTCTTTGATCCCGGTCTGAGCGGCACCATCGAAAATGTCGTCATCACCCGGGATGCGGTTTATGCGGTCGGTCTTGAACATGTTTCGAGCCGGATCCGGGAATTTTCCTTTGTCGACGGCGCATGGTCCAACCGGCGGATCGATTTCGGCGGCGAGGATGTCTTTTCGATCCGCTCGGCCAATGGCGACAGCAATGACATGCTGATGGCGCGGGATGGCCTGCTGACGCCGGACAGCCTCTATTTCGTCAATTTTATCGAGGGCGTGGAGCTTAAACTGCAATCGCTGCCGGCCCGTTTTGACACGAAAGACCTCAAGCTGGAAAAACGCCTCGCCACCAGCCGGGACGGCACCAGGGTGCCCTATTTCATCGTCTATAAAAAAGGCGTCAAGCTCGATAAAAAAACGCCGGTGCTGCAATATGGCTACGGCGGGTTCGAGATTTCGATCCTGCCCCATTACAATGCGCTCAGGGGCAAGCTGTGGCTGGAAAAGGGCGGCGCCTATGTGATCGCCAACATCCGCGGCGGCGGCGAATACGGCCCGCGCTGGCATCAGGCGGCGCTCCATGAGAACCGCCAGCGGGCCTATGAGGACTTCTTCGCCGTCGCCGAGCATGTCCAGAACAGCGGCCTCAGTTCGCCGCAGCATTACGGCGCCGACGGGCGCAGCAACGGCGGCCTGCTGATGGGGGTCAGCTTCACCCAGCGGCCCGACCTGTTCAACGCCATCATCTGCGGCGTGCCATTGCTTGATATGAAGCGCTACAACAAACTGCTCGCCGGCGCGAGCTGGATGGCGGAATACGGCAATCCGGACACCGACGACTGGCAATATATCAAACAATATTCGCCGTTGCAGAATCTGCAGCGGGACAAGTCATACCCGAAGGTCTATTTCTTCACCTCGACCAAGGATGACCGGGTGCATCCGGGCCATGCGCGCAAGATGGCGGCCAAGATGGCGGCCCAGGGCCACGGCTATTATTATTTCGAGAATATTGAAGGCGGCCACAAGGGCAACGCCAATTATGACCAGGAAGCCACCATGCGGGCGCTGGAATATGTCTATCTGTGGCGTCAGTTGGCCGGCCAGGAACAAGAGAGTCAGGAATAAGAGAGAAAGGGATCAAAACCTTTCCACTATTGGGGGAACGGGGGGAAACAAGGCGTCGCCATAAGATGCCGGATAAAAAGATCGACGACAGAGGCCTTAAGGTCCGGACGGTCAGTTGGGATTGTCAGCCGGGGGACCGTCAGTGTGGGGACTGGCGGATTAAGCTGATATTTGGGGAATTATGGGGATAATGCCCAACCTTTGGGACAGGTTATTGGTTCGCCTGTCCCAATTTATTTTTTAGGCGTATAGGAGTTACGTGCTTAACCCGCCAGAAGATGTCTCATTGAATGCAAATAAAAAACCGCGGGGAGCCGCGGTCTAATTTCAGGAATATCTTCTGGTGACGACGCTGACCGCGAGCTTGCTTTCGCTCTGATGGTCAGCGGCCCTTGGTAGGGTCTTAGACGAGGATGACAAGAGCAGCGCCTCTACTTGGGTATATAGAGTATTATAGGTGTTTTGTCAATGTGGAAAGTCCAAGGCCGTGCAGAACACAGCGCCTAACCTCTCGAAACAAATCATCTGGTAGGTGCTGATATTGGTATATCCTTTTCCCGTTGTTATCTTTTCCCAGATTTAAAAAATTGACTCGGTGAAATCCGACAGCATTTACCATGTCTCCTTTTATCCATCTATTTGCCTTGCCCCATCGTGTAGGGAGTTCAAAAGGAATATCTATTTGTTTGTGAAAGGGCATTATCTTCTCTGGCTCTGTTAAACTAAGGGGGACAACCGTAACCAGTTTGGGGCGGGCCCGAATCTTTGGCGATAGAACAATAGCCAATCTCAACTTATCCATTTCAGGATTTTTGAATCCTTGATTATAATCAACAGTGATAACCGATCCCTGTGGTGGATGTTCTTTAATTGGCAATATGATTTCCCCCGAATATAATGCGAGTCAGTCTACTTTATTCGTCTTCCTTATGAGGAGCAATGGCAAATTGCGCACAGATGTGGGGTAAATTTTCGTTTTAATCCACCCATGCACATATTTTTCAAATGTCCCCCGCCGATAGACTGCGCTCGCGTCCAACGCCTAAATTCCCGCCGCGCCTTGGTGGAGGGTGATTCGTGGGCTGAACGCTTTCGCCGTCATGGAATTCAAACCATGATTCAACCGGGTCGGCCGTAAAAAGGACCGGGGAAAAGAAAAAAAGACCGCACAGAGGATGTCCTCCAGGCGGTCAGTTGGGATTGTCAGAACAGGTGTTCTGACGGGGGATAATCTGGTATCCATTCGGCGCGGCTTACCGGCGACGTTTACCGCAAAATGCGCCATTGGCTCTATTCCACTATATCTGATGCGGAATTTTATTTTCAAGGGCCTTATGGCATAGAAAAAACCTCAAATCAAATAATATTCTGTTTTTAAGTCAAAAATCACGATAATAATCGTCTGGCGATTACATCTGCCTGAATTTCTGCGGCTCCTTCAAAAATATTGAGGATGCGGGCGTCACACAGGACCCGGCTGATCTGATATTCCTGGGCATAGCCGTTGCCGCCGTGAATCTGCAGCGCATTGTCGGCCGTCGACCAGGCGACGCGGGCCCCCAGAAGCTTGGCCATGCCGGCCTCCAGATCGCAGCGCCTGTCCTCATCCTTCTGACGGGCGGCGAAATAGGTCAGCTGGCGGCACATCATGATTTCAACGGCGGCGAGCGCGACCTTGCCATGCACCCGCGGAAAATCATAGATCGGCTTGCCGAACTGCACCCGCTCCGTGGCGTAGCGCAGGCCAAGCTCGAGGGCGCATTGGGCGACGCCGAGCGCCCGGGCCGCGGTCTGGATCCGCGCCGATTCGAAGGTGGTCATCAATTGCTTGAAGCCGTTGCCTTCTTCGCCGCCGAGCAGATTTTCCGCCTTGACCTTGAAATCATCGAAGCCGAGCTCGAATTCCTTCATGCCGCGATAGCCGAGCACCTCGATCTCGCCGCCGGTCATGCCGTCGGACGGGAAGGGATTATCGTCCGTGCCGCGCTGTTTTTCGGCGAGGAACATGCTGAGCCCTTTATAGCCCGGCTGGTCCGGGTTGGTGCGGGCGAGCAGGGTCATCACATCGGCTCGCGCCGCATGGGTGATCCAGGTCTTGTTGCCGGTGATCCGGTAATGATCGCCGTCGCGCACCGCCCGGGTTTTGAGGGAGCCGAGATCGGAGCCGGTGTTGGGTTCGGTAAAGACCGCCGTCGGCAGAACTTCGCCGCGGGCGATTTTCGGCAGCCAGTGCTGTTTCTGCTCTTCGGTGCCGCCGCCCATGATCAGCTCGGCGGCGATTTCCGACCGGGTGCCGAGCGAGCCGACGCCGATATAGCCGCGGCTGAGCTCCTCGGAGACGATGCACATGCTGGTCTTGCCGAGCTCCGAACCGTCATATTTTTCCGGGATCGTCAGGCCAAAGACGCCCATTTCGCTCATCTTGTCGATGATCTCCATCGGGATATAGTCATCCTTCAGATGCCATTCATGGGCGTGGGGTATCACTTCCTCATTGGCGAAACGGCGGAACTGGTCGCGGATCATCTCATACATGTCGTCAAGACCCGGATTGCCGAAGGCGCCGCTGTCCACGCTATGCTCAATCAGCCGCGCCAGCTTCCGGCGGTTTTCCGGCGTGTTGCCGCCTTCGATCAGGGCCTTGACCTCCGGCGTATAGAGGGCATGGACATCCTCATCAGCAACCCACATATCATCGGGCCGGATGATTTCGCTCTGACTCATGGGGATGCCGCCCCACATCTGACAGAGATATTCGCCAAAACCGATGCGGACGATAAGTTCCTCCAGTTCGGTAAACTTGCCGTCGCTGTCGAGCGCGATCGCCCAGGCCAGGGTCTGGCGCAGGGCCTCGACATAGGTGGCGAGCCAGGAAAAGCCGTGACAGGCGTATTGATGTTCTTCCATCAGCGCCCGGTCGAGCTTGCCGTCCTTCACCAGATGGGCCTTCAGGCTTTGCCGCGCGGCGTCGGCGTAGGCGCCCGCCGCCTCAACCGCCGCGGCGCAATTTTTGAAAAGATCCTGACTCATCCGTTGTTCCCCGCTTCAACACAATCTTCAAAGGTATGCAGCCCGGGAAGTTTGGCGCTGACCAGCACCGCCATATTGCCCGGCTTATGTTCATTCTTCCACATTTTGGTGTGGGCCCGCGGGATGTCCTCCCAGGAGAAGACCTCGGACATGCAGGGGTCGATCCGCCGTTCGATGACCAGCTGATTGGCCTGGGACGCCTGTTTCAGGTTGGCGAAATGGCTGCCCTGAATCCGTTTCTGGCGCATCCAGACAAAGCGGGCGTCAAAGGTCAGGTTGTAGCCGGTGGTGCCGGCGCAGAAAACCACCATGCCGCCGCGCTTGACGACGAAACAGGACACCGGGAAGGTGGCTTCGCCGGGATGCTCAAAGACGAAATCCACGTCATTGCCCTTGCCGGTGATGTCCCAGATCGCCTTGCCGAATTTGCGGACCTTCTTGTTGTATTCGCCGTAGACCTTGGCGTCGTTCACCGGCGGCAACTGGCCCCAGCAGTCGAAATCCTTGCGGTTGATGACGCCCTTGGCGCCAAGCGACATGACAAAATCGCGCTTGTCTTCTTCGGAAATGACCCCGATGGCGTGGGCGCCGGCGGCGGCGATCAGCTGCACCGCCATGGAGCCAAGGCCGCCGGATGCGCCCCAGACCAGGACATTGTGGCCGGGCCGCAGGATATGGGGGCGATGGCCGAACAGCATCCGGTAGGCGGTCGCCAGCGTCAGGGTATAACAGGCGCTTTCTTCCCAGGTCAGATGTTTGGGCCGGTGCATCAGCTGCCGGGCCTGAACTTTGCAGAATTGGGAGAAGGAGCCGTCCGGCGTCTCATAGCCCCAGATCTTCTGCGACGGGCTGTTCATGGGATCGCCGCCGTTGCATTCCTCGTCATCGCCGTCATCCTGGTTGCAGTGAACCACGACCTCGTCGCCGACCTTGAAGCGTTTGACCCGGCGGCCGACCTTATAGACGATGCCGGACGCATCGGAACCGGCGACATGGTAATCCGCCTTGTGAACGTCAAAGACCGACATGGGAATGCCGAGACCGGCCCAGACGCCGTTATAATTGACGCCGGCGGCCATCACCAGAATCAGCACCTCGTCCGATTCGATGTCCGGCACATCAACGACTTCCTGCTGCATGGCCTGTTCGGGCGGGCCGTGACGGTCCCGGCGAATGACCCAGGCGTGCATCTTTTTCGGGATATGGCCGATGGGCGGAATTTCACCGACATCATACAGGTCCTTGATTTCGAATCCGCCTTCGAGGGAATCCAGTCCTGTTTCTTCATTTGCCATTGCTTCTGTCATTTTAATCCTCGGGTTATCCTATATCGTAGGTTATCTATTCGGTTATAAAGTCTGTTATACACTCTGGCTATCGCATTGCACCATAACGTGATTCAGACCCTTGCGCCAATCAGTGCTTTGGGTGTAGCCTTGAGCAAATATCTCAAGCCGTTCTGAATTTTATGTTGCGCTGCAATAATAATTATATTATTTCTTAAAAAAGGTCCAGAGGGTAATTATATTTTATTTTTGACCGATAATTAATCTATATACGGATCAGATCCGCCCGCCCTGGCGGCCATCTGCTACGGGAGTTTACGCCATGTCGCCATCACCGAAGTCCACCCCCGCGCCGCCTGCAAAAGACAGGCCCTGGCTGTTTCGGACCTATTCCGGGCATTCCTCCGCCCAGGCGTCCAACGAACTGTACCGGACTAACCTGAAAAAAGGCCAGACCGGGCTTTCCGTCGCCTTTGATTTGCCGACCCAGACAGGGTACGACAGCGATCACATCCTGGCAAGGGGCGAAGTGGGCAAGGTCGGGGTGCCGATCTGTCATCTCGGCGATATGCAGACCCTGTTTCAGGATATTCCGCTGGAGCAGATGAATACCTCCATGACCATCAATGCGCCGTCGCCGTGGCTGCTGGCGCTTTATGTGGCGGCGGCCGAGGCCCAGGGCGCGGATCGTTCAAAGCTCAGCGGCACGGTGCAGAATGACATCATCAAGGAATATCTCAGTCGCGGCACCTATATCTTCCCGCCCGAGCCGAGCATGCGTCTGATCACCGATGTCATCAGCTTCACCTATAAGGAAATCCCGCGCTGGAACCCGACCAACGTCTGCAGCTATCACCTGCAGGAGGCGGGCGCGACCCCGGTGCAGGAGCTGGCCTTTGCGCTCGCGACCTCGATCGCGGTGCTTGATGCGATCAAGGCCGGCGGCCAGGTGGCGGATAAGGATTTCCCGAAAGTGGTCGGCCGCATCAGCTTTTTCGTCAATGCGGGCCTGCGTTTCGTCACCGAGATCGCCAAGATGCGCGCCTTTGTCGAGCTGTGGGACGAGATCACCCGCGAACGCTACGGCGTCGAGGAAGAAAAATACCGCCGCTTCCGCTACGGGGTGCAGGTCAACAGCCTCGGCCTCACCGAGCAGCAGCCGGAGAACAACGTCTACCGGATCATGATTGAAATGCTGGCGGTGGTGCTGAGCAAGAAGGCGCGGGCGCGGGCGGTGCAGCTGCCGGCGTGGAATGAGGCGCTCGGCCTGCCGCGGCCCTGGGACCAGCAATGGTCGCTGCGGCTGCAGCAGATCATGGCCATGGAGACGGACCTGCTCGAATTTGGCGACCTGTTTGACGGCTCCCATGTGATGGCGGAGAAGGTAGAGGCCCTGAAGGCGGAAACCCGGGCGGAGATCCGGCGGATCGAGGATATGGGCGGCGCGATCGCCGCCGTCGAAAGCTCCTACATGAAAAATCTGCTGGTTGCGGCCAACAGCCGGCGCCTGCAGGCCATCGAGCGGGGCGAGCAGACGGTGGTCGGGGTCAATAAATTCACCGAAACCGCCCCCTCGCCGCTGATGGCGGACGGCGACGGCGGCATCATGACCGTCGATCCGAAAGCCGAAGCCGAGCAGATCGAACGATTGCAGGCCTGGCGGGCGACGCGGGACAATGCGGCGGTGGAACAGGCGATCGCCGAACTGAAAGCGGCGGCGGAGAGCGGCCGCAACATCATGGAGCCGAGCATTGCGGCGGCAAAAGTCGGGGTCACCACCGGCGAATGGGGCCAGGCCTTGCGCGATGTCTTCGGCGAATATCGCGCGCCGACCGGTGTCGGGGCGGCCGGCGATGACGAACGGGAGGCGGAAAAATTCGCCGTGATTCGTGAAAAAGTCAATGAAATATCGCAGACCCTGGGCGGCAGCCTGCGGTTCCTGGTCGGCAAACCGGGGCTCGACGGTCATTCCAACGGCGCCGAGCAGATCGCGGTGCGCGCCCGGCAGGCGGGCATGGAGGTCTTTTATGACGGTATCCGCCTGACGCCGGATGAAATTGTTTCCTCGGCGCGCGCCCATAAGGTCCATGCGGTCGGCCTGTCGATTCTGTCCGGCTCCCATATCCCGCTGGTCGGACAGGTGATGGGCCTGATGGCGGAAGCGGGCCTCGGCGGCGTGCCGGTCGTCGTCGGCGGCATCATCCCGAAAGAGGATGAGAAAGCCCTGCTCGACATGGGGGTGGCGCGGATCTATACGCCGAAGGATTATCAGATGACCGATATTATGACCGATGTCGCCGATATGGTCGGCCGCCGCCATAACAGCTATCCTTATTAGAGGCCGAAAAAAAGTGACCCTTATGGTCGCCCTTACATTTTGTCTTTCGTTTCCGAGATGTTATGCGGTCGAAGACAGAACATCACGGCTTTAGCCCGCGGGATTTGGCGGATGAATGAGCTATTCAAAGAGCGTCATGCTGAACCTGGTTCAGCATCCATCTGTCCGCATGGGAGCGGGAGGAAGCATAAACCCTGAATAAACTCAGGGTGACGGATGATCGTCTTGTATTGGATCGCGATGCGGGCCTAAGCCACAGGACTCCGCCTTTAGCCGGGGTGTTTATTTAACATCTTAAGGGATGGGCAGTGAATTCAGACGGCAATTGCGGGTTTTTCCTTTGCTATTTGAGGCATATGCAGGTAACTTTCAAGCAGTTTATTGCGGGGCGAAAGAAAATATTTCCGGACGGCGCATTCGACTTTTCCCGTCGCCGGGCGCAGGCTTAACTCTATGGCTTCACCTGGGTTATAAAAAGGCGGAAATGAGTCCGGAAAAAATAAATTAAGGGAGGAATGTTGTGGGAGTGATCATTTTTTGATGTCGGGGCTGTTGAGATTTTTTGCGGGGGCATTATGTGGCTTTCTCGTTCTGTTGCTGGGGGGATTTTCGCCTGTCGCGGCTGTTGAAACGTCCGCCCCGTCGGCGGTTCGCTTCCTCGAAAGGGTGAAGAGCTTTTATGGCCGGGATATTGTCCATGTCCTGAAGCAGGCGGACGAACAGATTTCCGATGAAGTGAGCGAACAGAATCTGCAGTGGATCTATCAGGCGCTTGAATATCATTATTATCTGGAAAATAAAGACCGGATGCGGACCCTTGCCGATCAGATGGAAAAGATCGCCGCCGCCCTGGGCCGGCCCTCATTCGTTCGGATGGCGGCGGTTTACCGGACCTACTGCCTGGCGCTTGACGGCAAATATGACGCGGCGATCAAGCAGTTGGAAAGCCAACTTGAGGAAGCGCTGCGGCAGAATGATAACCTTACCGCGATCACGATATATGACGCATTGGCGGCGCTGGTGCCTTTTCAGGGGGAATATTATGTCGCCCTGCAATATGCCGATCAGGCGAGCCGGCGGTTGAGCAAGGCGCCCTATCAGGACCGTCTGCGGCTGCATCTTTATTATACCCTGACCTATATCTATACGGAACTGGATGATCTGGACAAGGCCTTTGAATTCGCCAACCTGTCGCTGGATATTATTGAGAACAGCGGCCTCTATACTGATCTCACCGCCATCGTCTATAATGTGGGCGTGGCGTTGCAGAGCCAGAAAAACCATCAGATGTCGAACCGCTATCTCACCGAACTGATTTCCTTCTATCAGGATAGCGGTCAGGAGGAGCTCAGCTTTTACCCCCTTTATGGTCTGGCGCTTAATCATTATCGGCAGGAACAGCCGGCCGAAACCATGGTTTATGTGGAAAAGGCGCTGAAATATGTCCATGTGTCCGAGGATTTCGCCGCGTCCCTCTATCAGCTTGGAGCGATTCAGGCGGCGCGTCTGGGGCGGGTTGACCAGGCCCGGGACTATTACACCAGGGCGCATCTGTTTTTTGACAAATATCCGGAATATAAAGACAGCCGCTGGAACAATATGAATCTCAGGGTCGATGCGGAAATCGCCAATGCCGAAGGCCGCTATGAAGAGGCCTTCAAAATGTTCAACCAGTTTCATATCAAGGATCGGGAAGAGGCGGAAAAATCCTTTTCCAGCGATGTGCTGAAACTGAGGGCCGGGCTGGAGGCGACCATGCGCATTGAAAAGGCCGAGCAGAAGCTGCTGCTGGAAAAGAATGACCTTCATCTGCAACGCATGACCTATCTGATTATGGCGTTTCTGATTGTTCTGGTGGTGATTATGATCGCCTTTGTCGTGCAGCGCCGGACAGTGATCGCCCTCGATCAAATCCGGCGGGACGCCGAAATCGCCAACCGGACAAAGACTGAATTTCTGGCGAATATCAGCCACGAACTCAGGACGCCGCTGAATGCGATCATTGGCTTTTCCGATATGATGACCGCCAAAATTTTTGGTCCTCTGGGCAATCGCTATTATGAGCAATATGCTGATATGATCAACAAAAGCGGCCAGCATCTGCTGAATATCATTAATGAAATTCTGGATATGTCCAAGATTGAAAGCGGAAAATTCGAACTGCATGAGCAGGAATGCGACCTGATCGAGATTGCCCACGCCGCCGTAAAACTGATGAACGGCAAGCAGAATGGCAAGAATGTGGTTATTGATTTCGCCCCGCCGGAGACATTGCCGGACCTCTATGCGGACCAGCAGATCGTCAATCAGATTTTTTTCAACGCATTGTCCAATGCGGTCAAATTCAACAAGCCCGATGGCCGGGTTGAGGTCAGCCTGCATCATTTGCCGGAGAACGGCGCTATTCAGATCAAAATATCCGACACCGGGATCGGCATGAGCGCGGAGGAACTGGTCCAGGTCATGAAGCCCTTCGCCCAGGTGCAAAACAGCATGACCCGCGCCCATGAGGGCACCGGCCTGGGCTTGCCTTTGATGGCGGCCTTCATGAAACTGCATGGCGGTTCGGTGGACATTGAATCGGAAAAGGGGGTGGGGACGACTCTGATCCTGACCTTTCCGCCGAAACGGACCATGAATCCGGCGGCCTGATCCGGGGCGGGGCGATTCCGCCGATTTTGCACGACTGAAAAGAGCGGAGCATGACGATGAAAAAGATTTTTTATTTGGCGATTTTGATGTTGGCCTTTTCCGGCGGATATGCGGCGGCGGATCAGAACCCCGGCCGCGCCGCCGATAAAGCGGCGATCAACGGGCTGATGGACGGCTTCCACGCGGCGGCGGCCGCGGCGGACCGGGATCGCTATCTGGGGTATTTTAGCGAAAACGGCGTTTTTATGGGCACCGACGACTGGGAACGCTGGCCGCTCAATCCCGATTTTCGCAACTATGTCGCCGAACGGTTCAGGAAGGGCGTCGGCTGGAGCTATAAGCCGGTCGAGCGCCATATCGCCTTCGGTCCCGACGGCAAGGTCGCCTGGTTTGACGAAATCACCAGATCGGAAAAATGGGGCCTGTTTCGCGGCACGGGGGTGTTGTTAAAGCAGGATGGCGGCTGGAAGATCGCCCATTACGCCATGAGCGTGCTGGTGCCCAACGAAGCCTGGGTCGCAGTCTCCGACCTTAACAAGGCGGCGGTCAAGCGGCGGAACGCGGAAAAGGAACAGGCCCGGGAGTAGCCAGGGCATAACCCGGGAATGGTGGCGGGCGGTGATCGGTCTTGCCGCGGGGCGTCTGCCCGGCACAATGGGCGCTTACCCGTCCCATAAGTCCTTCGGGTCTTCGCCCTGCCGCCGCAAATCGCGCAGGGTCTTGCTGTTGTCCCGCTTGGCGTAGCGCATCCCCTGTTCGTCGGTGATCAACGGATGGTGAAGATAGCGCGGCGTCCCATAGCCGAGCAGGAACTGCAGCAAGCGGTGCAGGTGGCTGGCGGAAAACAGGTCCATGCCGCGGATCACATGGCTGATCTTTTGCAGATGGTCATCGACGACCACCGACAGGTGATAGCTGGTCGGAATATCCTTTCTGGCCAGCACCACATCGCCCAGAATCTCGCGGAGCACCAGGGGCGCAGCGGTCTGTTCGCCGGCCGCAAGGTCCTGCCAGGTCAATGTCCGCCCGCCAACCAGGTCAAGGGCGCGCGCCATATCAAGGCGCAGGGCGTAGGGCGTGTCGCGGCTGATCCTCTCCCGGCGCTCGGTCGGTCTCAGGGCGCGGCAGGTGCCGGGATAGAGCGGGCCTTCCGGGCGCGGTTCGGTCAGATCATGGGGGGCGCGGCCGCTTTCCTCGATTTCGCGCCGAATATCCTTCCGGCTGCAAAAACACGGATAGAGCAGGCCCATCTGATCGAGCCGGTCGAGCGCCGCCCGGTAATCGGCCATATGTTCGGATTGCCGCCGCACCGGCCCGTCCCAGGTCAGGCCGATCCACGCCAGATCCTGCAAAATGGCCCGGTCGAATTCCGCCTTGCAGCGGCCCTGGTCGATGTCTTCGATGCGCAGCAGGAATTTGCCGCCCCGCATCCGGGCGAAATCATGGGCCTGCTTCGCCGAATAGGCGTGCCCCGGATGGAGATAGCCGGTCGGACTCGGGGCGAAGCGGGTGATGACCAGCTCTGATGTGTCTCGTACAGTCATGGATGCGCCAGATGTTGAACCTTATTATTCCCGTAAGAGATGTTCTTAAACGGAAAGATCATCTTTGGCAAAACCATATAGCGCCTGCGCCGGCGGTCAAGGCGAAAAATCCGGCCCCGATGGCGAAGTCAGGGGAAAGGGTGAAAATGAACGGTCACAAGAGCGTCGTTAATTTGTAATTTTATATCGCTATTTTGCAATGAGTCTAATGATGCTATACTGACGCCATTTCGATATGGCCTGATTTATGATCCAGGAGAATTGCGGTGCCTCTGTCTCAAATTAGCGATGTGCGGAAGATGCCCCGGGACGCCGGCAGGTCCCTGGAATCCTGCCCGGCGCTGGTCCTGAACGCCGATTTTAGGCCACTGAGTTATTTTCCCCTGTCGCTGTGGGGCTGGCAGGATGTCATCAAGGCGGTCTATCTCGACCGGGTGACCGTGGTCGAGGAATATGACCGGGTCGTTCATTCCATCTCCTCGCAGATCAGGCTGCCGAGCGTCATTTCCCTGAAGGAATATATCTCGCCTGGCGCCTATCCCAATTTTACCCGCTTCAATGTTTTTCTGCGCGACCGCTTCAGTTGTCAATATTGCGGTTTCAGCGCCGGCAATGGCCGGAACCTGACCTTTGACCATGTGGTGCCGCGCCGCCTGGGCGGCCGGACCAATTGGGAGAATATCACCTCGGCCTGTTCGTCGTGCAATCTGAAAAAAGGCGGCCGGACGCCGGAACAGGCCTGTATGAGCCTGCGCTCAAAACCCTATCGGCCGACGATCTACGCCATGCAGAATATCGGCCGGGCCTTCCCGCCAAACTATCTGCATGAAAGCTGGCGCGATTTCCTCTATTGGGATACGGAACTGGAGAGCTGAACGGCTTCCGGGCGGCCGCGATTATCCCTTTTTCTCAGAAAAAAACTTGTGCCGGATGGCGGAATCGGCTGTAAAGGCGGGCGTTTCATCTGTTTCATTCAAGGGAAATTTCAATCATGACTGTCGAACAGCAATTACAGGACCGGGCCGGTTCAAAATGTGAACTTTGCGGCGCAACGGATGCGCTTGCGGTCTATGAGGTGCCGCCGGAATCTGACGGCGCGGCGGATCAGGCGGCCTTGCTCTGCGCCACCTGTCGCGCCCAGATCGAAGACCCGCAACAGGTCGATGTCAACCATTGGCGCTGCCTGAATGACAGCATGTGGACGCCGGCGCCGGCGGTGCAGGTGCTGGCCTGGCGTATGCTGGACCGCCTGCGGGCTGAGGGCTGGCCCCAGGATCTGCTCGACATGCTTTATCTGGAGCCGGAGGTTCAGGCCTGGGCCGAAGCGGAAAAGGCCCAAGCCGCTGATGATGCGGTCCGCCACCTCGACAGCAACGGCGCGCCGCTCGCGGCCGGGGACACGGTGACCCTGGTCAAGGATCTGAATGTCAAGGGCGCGGGCTTCACCGCCAAGCGCGGCACGGCGGTGCGCAACATCTCCCTGGTTCAGGACAACCCGGATCAGATCGAAGGCCGCGTCAACAGCCAGCAGATTGTCATCCTGACCAAATTCGTTAAAAAGTCCGCCTAGCTCAGAACTTATTGATTATGTCCGGGTTAATTATACCGGCAGGATCGTGCTTTTACGGGTGGTGAGCGACGTCGGCGCGGATCACTTCGGCGGCGCGCCGGGCGGTCAGGATGCAGCCCGAAAGGAAGGTGCCCTCCAGCGAGCGTTTGCCCGAGGCGCCGCCGCCGCCAAAGCCCGCCGCCTCGCCAATGGCGTAAAGACTGGCCATCGGCGCGCCGTCGGTCGCCATCACCTGACAATCCAGGTTGGTCTGCATGCCGCCCAGGGTCTTGCGGGAAATCAGATGGGTGCGGATCGCCAGCAACGGCCCGGCCTTGGGGTCGAGGATCCGCTGGTGTTTGCAGGTGCGGATTCGGTCGCCGGTCCATTGGCGCAACTGGTTCAGCCGCCGCGTCTGGTCATCATTATGATATTTCGGCCCCCGGGACAGGCGATCGTCATAGCTGGTGACGGTTTGTTCAAGGGTGGCGGCCGCAACATGCGGCGCGCCGGTCAGCTCGTTCATCTTGCGGGCGAGTTCGGGCAAGTTGCCGCCGGTGATGAAATCCCGGCTGGTTTCGGTCATCCGGCGGGTCAGGCCGTCATCGGCGAGCAGCAGCCGGAGCGCCATGCGGATAAATTTACGGTCGCGCAGGTCCGGGTTATGCTCCGCGCCGGATATGGCGAGTTCGCGCCGGGTGATCTTCCAGTTCATCACATGCCAGCTCCAGGGCTTTTTCTGGGCCGCCACCTGCCGGCAGAGGAAGCTGGTGTCAAAACCGGTGACCAGCGGCTGCGGTCCGATGCGCCGGCCCTGATGATCGAGCCACAGGGAGGAGCGGGTCGGCACCAGGCTCAGGCCGTGGCCGTCAAATCCGGGCGCGGGATGGGCGACGCCGGCGGCGTAATTCCACATCCGGTCGAGATGGGTGACCTGGCCGCCCACCGCCTGCACCTGATCATGCATATGGCCGTCGGCCGACGGATGGCAGCCGTTGAGGATCACTTCGGGCGGCGAACCCCAGTCCCGCGGCCAGTTGTCCTTCACTTTCCGGATATTGCCGCCGATGCCGCCGGTCGCCAGCACCGTGATCGCGGCCCGCAGGCGGAAAGGCTGGTCCCGGGCGCGGTTCCGGCCCGCAACGCCGATCACCTCTCCGCCGTCGGTCAGGAAATTTTCCACCCGGTGATTGAAGCGCAGGCTGAGATGGCCCTTTTCCGCCGCCGCCTTCAGCCGCCGGATCAGGACCTCGGTCATATATTGCGCGGTGCCGAGCAGGATATGATAGCGCGGCAGGCTGTTGCCCGGCGTGTAAAGGCCCCGTTCGACCCATTGGACGGCGGGGAGGAATTTCAATCCCATGCCGACCAGCCAGTCGTGGACCTTTGGCGTCACCTGGCGGACATAATATTCCGCCCAGCGCCGCGGCCAGTGATCCGCCTCGTCAAATTCGGCGAAACTCAGCCAGTCGTCGAGCGCGATCTCCGGACTGTCGCGGATGCCGGACCGGCGCTGGACCGGGGTATCGACCAGCATCATGCCGCCGAAGGCGCTGCGGGCGAGGCCGCCGAAATCCTGTTCGCCTTCCGCATCCAGCAGGGTGATATGGCGCTTTTCCCCCCGTTCCAGAAGATCAAGGGCCAGCGCAATACCGGCGATGCCGCCGCCGACAATGGCGATGTCCGTCTGGTCTGTTTGGTTCTCCGCCATGATCAGCCGGTGACCTTTCGGGCGAGCGCCCGGCCGATGAAGCGCATTTTGGTGCCGAAATCAAAGCGGTCGAGATTGGCTTTCATCACCCCCCTGGTGAAGCGGGTCTGCTTGCTGTAGTCAATATTGACCTCGACGATGACCGGCCGGCCCTTGCCGGCAAGCGCCAGGGCCTGCTGAAGGCCGCTTGCCACATCCCGGTTTTTATCCATCCGGACATAGCCGGCGCCGACGGCCTCGGCGAAGGGGGCGTATTTCAGCGGCGGCAGGCTGGTGCAGGTCTTGCGGTTATAGGGCGTCTGCTGGGCCTGGGCGATCTGGCTCAGTTCGCCGTCGGCAAAGATGAAATAAATGACCCCCAGGTCGTTGGCGGTGGCGGTCAGTATCTCCATCGCGGTCATCAGGAAGGCGCCGTCGCCGACGATGCCGACCACCTGCCGGTCCGGGTTTTCCAGCCTGGCGGCGATGGCGGCGGGCACGCAATAGCCCATGCAGTTGAAATCGGTCGGCGAGATGAACTGCCGGTCGCCCCGCAGCGGCATCAGTTCCGCCGTCAGGAAGGTATGGTTGCCGTCGTCGGCGAGGATGATCGCCTGGTCATTCAGCGCCCGGTCAAGATGGGTGAAAAACTCCCCGGGATTGACCCGGTCGGCCGACTCATGCGCCCGCCATTCGGCCCGATAGTCTTTTTTCTTGCCGGCGATAAGGGCGGCCATCTGTTTCCTGTCCCGGGCGCGATCTGTCCGGTCCAGACGCGCGGCGAGGCGGGGGAGCGCCACCGCCGCATCGGCCTCGATTCCAAGCTCGGCCGGATAATTGGCCCCCAACGCCGCCGGGTTGATGTCAATATGAATGATTTTCTGCGGTGCCGGCGCCGAATAGCTGGCGGTGGCGATTTCGGCGAAGCGCACGCCGACCGCCAGGATCACATCGCATTTTTCAAAGGCCGCCTCGGCCGCCGGCACCGCCGCCGGACCATATCCCATGCCGCAATGCAGCGGGTGATCATGGGGAAAGACGCTGAGCCCCTGAAGACTGGTGGTAACCGGCGCGCCGAGCTTTTCGGCGATGGCGATCGCGGACTCGCGGGCCTGTCGGGCGCCCCAGCCGAGGAACAGCCCCGGCTGGCGGGCGCTCTCCAGCAGGTCCGCCGCGGCGTCAATGTCGCGCTGCTTCAGTTCCGTGCGGCACAATTGCAGTTCTTCCGGTTCCGGAAGGTGAGATACCGGCCCCTTGGTAAACTGGATATTGACCGGAAATTCGACATAAACCGGCCCCGGATCGCCACTCATGGCGCAGGCGTAAGCCTCGAAAATGGTCGGCATCACCTGATCATGGCTTTCGATTTTGAAGGTTTTTTTGGTCAGGGGCGCCATCAGGGCCTGCATGTCCATATCATGCAACTGGTATTTATGGTCAGTGTCGCTGCGCACGCCGCCGGAGACAACCAGCATGGGGATGCCGTCAAGGAAGGCCTCGCCGACGCCGCTCATGGCGTGGGTCAGCCCGGCCGCCGGCACCACCACCAGAACCCCGATCCGGTCCGACGTCCGGCTGACCGCATCGGCCATAAAACCCGCCCCGGCCTCATGGGTGACCAGCAGCGGCCGGATCTGGTTCGACAGATTAAGCTCATCATATATTTCCGTCGTGTGAACCCCCGGAATGCCGAAGGTGTGACGCACCCCGAGCGCTTCCAGTGCGGTGCGAAATAGACGGGCGCCTGTTCTCTGCATGATATTCCCCTGCTTTCTGTGGTGTTTCCCTTGATCGGCATAATATATCTTATAGATATAAAAGTGAAGTCCTTCCGCCTGTTCGGGCCATATTTGCCCCCGTTCGTCGCTATTATACGCGATTCCGTCACCGGTGAAAGCCCGGGCTGTGTGATGGCGCGGAAGTTCCCTCGATGGCGGGAATTGGCCGCTGAAGGGTCTTATAAATAGGGGACGCACGCGGGGAAGCCGGGGTTGAATCGGGAGGATAATTGAAAATTCGGCCCGTTTCGCGTATACTGGACAGTCAAAGGGGTAGGATATATGCGCGGAATCACATGTGGCGATGAAGTGGATGATATATGCCCGTTTTGCATAAAGCATATCTTTTTATCTCTCTTGTGCTGATTGTTCTGGTCGGCGGCTGCAGCAGTTTCAAAACCCAGGAACCGGTTTATTCGGCCAAGGTCATCAGCCGGGCCGATTTATTGTCGGGACAGATCTTGTTTGGGGAGGAGGCGCGTCATTTGTCCCTGCCCGAGGACCGGGTTCTGGACCTTAACGAGCGGATGATCGCCTATGTGGACCGCTATGTTCCGAAGAACCATGCTGAAGTGCCCCAGGTCAGAAATCTGTTGCGGATGATGGTCAGCGCCGGGGCCATGGGCATGGAATATGATATGTCAAAAACCTATACGGCGCGGGAAGCCTTCCGCAAACTGGAAGGAAACTGCCTTGCCTTCAGCTATCTGTTTGCCGCTTTCGCCCGGAACCGGGGCCTGAAAGTCAGTTTCCAGGAAGTTGAAATTCCGCCGGAGTGGGACCAGATAAGCGACGAGCTGTTATATCTCAGCCGCCATGTCAATGTCCGGGTTCATATGCGGCAGAGCCGGGATTATGTCGTCGACATCGACAGGATAAATTACAAACCGCATTATCGGGCGTGGAAACTTTCGACAAATTACGCGGTGGCGCTTTATTACAGCAACAGGGGCGCCGATTATCTCAATGACGGGGATTATAAAAACGCCTTCCGGTATCTGGCCAAGGCGTTGAAGCTGTCCCCGCGGGATGCGGCGATCTGGTCAAACCTCGGCGTGCTGTACCGGATGCAGGGAATTCATAATTACGCCGAAAAAGCCTATTTCATCGCCCTTAAATATGACAGGGCTCACCGGTCGGTATTAAACAATTTAAGCGTCCTCTATGATGAAATGGGCGAACCGGAAAAGGCGGACTATTATGCCCAGCTTGCCCGGGAGCATCAGATGAGAAATCCCTATTACCGATATTATCAGGCGCTGGAAGCCTTTGAGCAAGGGGACTATGCGCTTTCGCTCAATCATCTGAAGGCGGCGGTGAAATATCGGGATGATGTCAAGAAATTCCACGACCTTCTGGGTCAGACCTACGCCAAACTGGGGGATGAATACCGGGCGAACCAGGCGTGGGAAAAAGCCAGACGGATATCATACCGGAATTAGAACCAATTCGGCTAACATCTTGAAGATAAATGAAGGCCACGGTAATATTCCGGCGAGTCGTTAGGGGAATAAAATATCAGGGGAGGGATGCGGGAGATGCCGGATAATCAGGAGAATATGATCGTTTTGCCCCGGGACAAACGGGGAAAAATGCCTGATCCTCCTTTAAAACTTTACGATCATCTGCCCTTCCAGATTGGCATGCTGACCAATTTGATCCGTCAGGTGACATCGGATGTTTATGTGCGCGAAAGCGGCCTGTCCGCCCGCGAATGGCGCGTTCTGGCCATGCTGGGCTGCAAGGGGGCGATGATGCCGGCCCAGGTGGCGGCCGAGACCGGCATGGATCGGGCGACGGTGACCCGGGCCGTCAGCCGGCTGGAGAAGCTCGGCTATATCTTTAGCGGCGGCGATGCGGCCGACCGGCGGCGCAAGGTGCTCTATCTGACGGAAAAGGGCGCGGCGCTATGCGATGACATTCGGCCCCTTATGGAGGCAAGCGGCCGGGAGCTTCAGAATGTCCTGAATAAAACCGAACTGAAATATTATTATCAGATCATGAAAAAACTGCAGATCAAGGCCCGGCAAATGCTGGATGAGGTGTAAGGCGCGGCTTTTTTTGGAGGGTTGTATCACAGGCTGATTTTCCCGTAATTTTACAATATGGCGACTTTAGGGTATTCTATGCGCTCCATTACATAATAAAGGGGAATTTTATGATGAATATCAAGCGGCTTGTTTACGCCATTGTCGCGGCCTATGTCGCGATGTCAATTGTTGCGATTGGTCTGGATCTTCTGCTGGCGGATTATATGTCCGGCATGAAGGCTATCATGCGGGTTGGCGCCGACCTCCAGGCTCACGCCATCTGGATGTATCTGGGTTATCTGATCGTGACGATCATGTTTTGTTATATCTATGCCCATCATCATGAGGGGAAAGGCTGGATGGAAGGGGCGCGGTTCGGCCTGTGGATCGGCCTGATGATGGCCGGCATCAGCATGGTGATGTATGGCACAATGCCGCTGGACGGCATGGAAAGCCTGGTTTCAGCGCTGGTCGGCATCATCATTTATATGGTTGGCGGGGTTGTCACCTCACTGGTCTACAAGAAATAAGATGATCCGGAATCGGTCCTGTCCGGAGGAACCGGGCAGGACCTATTTCATTTTTGTTTGATACGCTATCTGTTGCCTGATCCTGGCCCAGTTGTCATGGGCGGCGCGGATATTCTGTTCCCGCCTTTCCCGCCACAGGGTGCGGGTCTCTGCGGAATAAAACAGATATAATTTGCCGGACTGGATTTCCCAAAGCTCCGGCGCCGCCGGCTGTGCCGCGCCATTGATGGCGACGCCGTACGGGTCATAGCCGCCAAACTGGGGCGCGAACCGCTCCGGATCAGCGGAAAAGCGCTGGCGGTTTTCCAGGGTGGCGAAATACCAGACGGCGTCATTCCAGGAAACCTGATATTTATGATCGCCCCGTTGCGCCCGGCCGGCGGTGTGATAGGCCACGGCGTCAAAGCCGTCTATGGCGATCCCGGCGGCATTTTCATTGGTCAGGGCGACCGGCTGATAACTCTTATAGGTGAGATAGAAGGAAAAACCGCCGCCGATCACCAGGACCAGCGTCGAGATCAGCATCAGAATTTTTGTCAGATTTGTCATTTTATTTTCCGCTTAAAAAAAATCAGTTGCCGTCTTGGCTGTCCTTGGCGCCGAATGTATCGCCGCCGCCGGCGAGAAAGGCTTGTTCTCCGGCGGTGGAGGCGCGGCCCAGAACCTTGTTGCGATGGGGGAAACGGCCGAATTTTTCGATGATGGCGTGATGGCGGACGGCGTAATCAATCTGCTCGTCCAGTTGGGTCCGCTGTTGAAACAGGCTGACGCAGAGTTCTTGATCCTGCAGGTTTTCGCTATGCTCCAGCGGCATATATAGGAACGTTTTCCACATGTCGTTCATGTCAAGGTCATGCTTTCGGGCCAGCGCCTGATAGCAGAGCGCGCGGGCCAGCGGGTCGGTTTCAAAGGCGCGGGCGCTGTTGCGGAACATGTTGCGCGGCATCTGGTCGAACAGCAGGATCGCCGCCAGGATCTGTCTCCCGCTCAGCTCAAGGTCGGGCAGGTTCATATCCTTCAATCTCTGGTAGGGCGCCAGAAAGCGGTCCGTAATCTCCCGATCCAGCTGGTTCGACGGGGCGAACCATTGGCCGGGCGTCAGCCTGTGGAACCAATAGTCATTGATCCGCTCCAGGTCGTTTTTATCATTTTCTGTCAGCATGGGGATGATCCGTATCTCCTGTTGTCCCAGTATGTCATTATTTTCGTCGCGGATCAAAAAGTCTGAATGAAAAACGAAAAAACGCCTTCTCCCGATGGAAAACGCGTTTTCTCAATTGCGATGGCCGGTTTGGCGGATCGGCTCAGCGGGTCGGCACCGGTTCTTCCCCGCGATAGTCATAAAAGCCGCGGCCCACTTTCTGGCCGATCCATCCGGCTTCGACATATTTGACCAGCAGCGGGCAGGGCCGGTATTTGGTGTCCGCCAGGCCCTCATAAAGCACCTGCATGATCGACAGACAGGTGTCGAGGCCGATGAAGTCGGCCAGCTGCAACGGGCCCATGGGGTGGTTGGCGCCCAGCCGCATGGCCTTGTCAATGGCGTGGACGGATCCGACGCCTTCATACAGGGTGTAAATCGCCTCATTGATCATCGGCAACAGCAGCCTGTTGACGATGAAGGCCGGGAAATCCTCTGAATTGGCGGAGGTTTTGCCGATTCTTTCGATGAAGGTTTCCGCCATCCGATAGGTTTCTTCGCTGGTGGCGATGCCCCGGATCAGTTCGACCAGCTTCATCACCGGCACCGGATTCATAAAATGAAGGCCGATGAATTTTTCCGGCCGGTCCGTGGTCGAGGCGAGCCGCGTGATGGAAATCGACGAGGTATTGGTCGCCAGAATGGTTTCCGGCTTCAGGATCGGGCAGACCTCTTTCAAAATGCTGATTTTTACCGCTTCATTTTCGGTTGCGGCTTCGATGGCCAGATCAACATCGGAAAAAGCGGACAGGGCCGTGGTCGTTTCGATGCGCTTAAAGGCGTTCTGTGATTTTTCTTCCGTAATAAAGCCTTTGGCGACCTGCCGATGCAGGTTCATCTCGATCTTGGCCATGGCCTTTTGCAGGGCTTCCTCGCTGATGTCATTGAGGGTGACATCATAATCGGCCAACGCAAATACATGGGCAATACCGTTGCCCATTTGACCAGCACCTATAATACCGACTTTTTGCACCATTAGGGGTATCTTTCTTTCATACTGTTTTTACTGAGGGCGGGCGGCTTTTCGCGGACCGGCCCTCAGCGCTGTAAAGTCTTAGGATAACTCTTTTTCGAGCTCAGGCAAAGCCTGAAATAAATCGGCGACAAGGCCGTAATCCGCCACCTGGAAGATCGGGGCTTCTTCGTCTTTATTGATCGCGACAATGACTTTGCTGTCTTTCATGCCGGCCAGATGTTGGATCGCGCCGGAAATGCCGACGGCGATATAAAGATCGGGGGCGACGATCTTGCCGGTCTGGCCGACCTGATAATCATTGGGGACGAACCCCGCGTCAACCGCGGCGCGGGAGGCGCCAACCGCGGCGCCAAGCTTGTCAGCCACCGCTTCCACAAGATGGAAATTTTCACCGCTGCCCATGCCGCGGCCGCCGGAGACGATGATCTTGGCGCTGGTCAGTTCCGGCCGTTCCGATTTGGACAGCTCGGCGCCGACATAGCTGGAGGTGCCGGGGTTTTCCGCCGCCGCGACATTTTCAATGGTTGCGGTCCCGCCTTCCGTGCTTGCCGCGGCAAAGGCCGTGGTCCGGACGGTGATCAGCTTCTTGGCGTCGCTGCTCTGCACGGTGGCGATGGCGTTGCCGGCATAGATCGGCCGCTTGAAGGTATCGGCGCTTTCAACGGAAATAATGTCGGAAATCTGCGCCATGTCGAGCAGGGCCGCCACCCGCGGCATGAAATTCTTGCCCGATGTGGTGGCTGCGGCCAGAATGGCGTCATAGCCGTCGGCCAGTTTGACAATCAGCGGCGCCAGGGTTTCGGCCAGGGGGTGTTCATAATCGGCGCTGTCGGCGACCAGAACCTTGGCCACGCCCGCCACCTTGGCGGCGGCTTCGGCGGCGCCGGAACAATTGGAGCCGGCGATCAGAATATCCACGTCACCCAACTGGGCGGCGGCGGTCACGGCGTTTAACGTACTGTCTTTGAGGGCGCCGTTGTCGTGATCGGCGATTACAAGTGATGTCATGATCAGATTACTCCTGCTTCGTCACGCAATTTAGCGACCAGTTCCTGAACGCTTTCAACTTTGACCCCTGCTTCGCGTTTGGCGGGTTCTTCAACTTTCAAGGTCGTCAGCCGGCGGGTCGTCTCGACCCCGTAATCAGACGGCTCTTTGGTCTCCAGCGGCTTGCGCTTGGCTTTCATGATATTCGGCAGTGAGGCATAGCGGGGTTCATTGAGCCGCAGGTCGGTGGTGATCACCGCCGGCAGGGTCAGTTTGACCGTCTCCAGTCCGCCGTCAATCTCGCGGGTGACCTCAACGGCGCCGTCAGAGAGCTTGACTTCCGAGGCGAATGTCCCCTGGGGCCAGCCCATCAGCGCCGCCAGCATCTGACCGGTCTGGTTGCAGTCGTCATCAATGGCCTGCTTGCCCATCAGCACAATGTCAGGATTTTCTTCCGCCACCACGGCCTTGAGAATTTTGGCGACCGCAAGGGGCTCGACCTCATCATCGGTTTTGATCAGGATGGCGCGATCGGCGCCCATGGCCAGCGCCGTGCGCAGGGTTTCCTGGGCCTGGGCCGGGCCGATGGAGACGGCGATGACTTCTTCGGCATTGCCGGCTTCCTTGATGCGCAGGGCTTCTTCGACGGCAATCTCGTCAAAGGGATTCATCGACATCTTGACATTGGCGAGCTCGACGCCGCTGTGGTCCGACTTGACCCGGACTTTTACATTATAATCAATTACCCGCTTTACCGGGACCAGAATTTTCATCGGGGTTGTTCTCCCATCGTTTCAGCAATTATATTTCTTCAAGCAAGAAATCTGATTGTGCAAACCGACCCGCAGGCTTTGTTGCAGTGCAATAAAATTACAGTTACCTCATGGAAAGGCCGCTGTCAATTGAATCAAGGCTGCATGATACATATGAGACAGAAAAAATAAACGGTTGTTTGGCCTTTATTTGTTTTATTTTCAGGGGAAAGTCCGTTTTCGGGTTTTTTCAGAAAATATTTTAAATTTCGGGCGCGCGTCCTTAAATCGGTAGAGCTATGCGGAATTAAGCCGGAACAAGAGCCAGACTCCGGTCACGGCCGCGCAGGTGATTCTGTCAAATCAGGATTGATCCGCGGGTTTGTCGGGCGCCGATTTGGTGGTTTTTGGAAAAATATCGGTAAAAAATAATCGATACCGGTTTTTTTTCGTCGCCGCGGCGGAATTTTTTTTTCGACTGCGCCGCCGCCGGGGAACCGGGTTGCCAGCCGGGCGTGTTTTGTGATAAGAAAAGGAAATATATTCTAATAAAATATATAAAAGTAGGACAAAATTAACTTTGATAAGATAGATTTAGCACTTCTTGACTTGCTTCAGAAGGATATTAGTATGTCCGTCGATGAATTGGTCCGGCGGGTGGGTTGACCAAAACCCCTTGCTGGCGACGGGTTCAGAAATTGGAAAAAAGCGGTTTATCGAAGCGACCAGCCTGACCGACGTCACTTCCAATTTCGCCATGGAAGAAATCAAGAATTCGACCGAGATTTATCCGGGAAATTTTGATTGATCCTGTCCGCCGCCCGCCCTTCGGTCCGCAATAGAGTATGGATGAACCAAATGACAGAGGGCGTGCAGGCGATGGAGCGACAGAATAGTGAGGCGGGGACAGCGGAACCGGGCGGGCTGCTTGAGCAGATCAGATCTTCAGTCATTGGCGAGGGCCGGCTGCTGCCGACGCCGTTCGGCGACCGGCCGCTGATTTATGCCGATTACACCGCCTCGGGCCGCGCCCTGAGTTTTATCGAGGATTATATCACCGAAAATGTGTTGCCCTTTTACGCCAACACCCATTCGGAGGCTTCGGCCACCGGGCGGCAGACCACCGCCTTTCGCGAGCAGGCGCGGGGTCTGATCCGCAAATCGCTCCGGGCGGGCGACGAGGATGCGGTGATCTTCTGCGGCTCGGGGGCGACCGGGGCGATTCAAAAACTGGTTGAAATCCTCAATCTGCGGATTCCGGCCAACCTGGAGGATCAATATGATTTTTCCGCCCGGATCAGGACCCGGGACCGGCCGGTGGTCTTTGTCGGGCCTTATGAACATCATTCCAATGAACTGGCCTGGCGGGAAAGCATCGTTGATATGGTGTCGATTCCGCTGGACAAGGCGGGCGGCATTGATCAGGACAGACTGAAGGCCGAACTGGAAAGATACGCCGATCGGAAACTGAAGATCGGCAGTTTTTCCGCCGCCTCCAATGTGACGGGGCTGCTCAGCGATGTCAGGGGCATCAGCCGGATTTTGCATGCCCACGGCGCGCTGGCCTTCTGGGATTACGCCGCCGCCGGGCCCTATGTCGATATTGACGTCACGGGGGCGCCGGATGAATTGGGCGACAGTTCGATCGACGCCCTTTATCTGTCGCCCCACAAATTTATCGGCGGGCCGGGCACACCGGGGGTTCTGGTGATCAAGCGCCGGCTGCTGACCAACCGGGTGCCGTCGGTGCCCGGCGGCGGCACGGTGTCCTATGTTTCGCCGGAAAGCCATATCTATCACAAGGCCGGCGAGGCTCGGGAGGAGGGCGGCACGCCGGCGATTGTCGAATCGATCCGCGCCGGCATGGTGTTTCAGTTGAAAGACGCGGTCGGGGCGAAAAACATCGAACGCCTCGAGCATGACATGGTGCGCCGGGCGATCGGGCGCTGGTCGCCGCATCCGGCGATTCATATCCTCGGCGATCTGAAAGCGCCGCGAACGTCGATCGTCTCCTTTCTGATTATGTGGCGGGGCCGGCCGCTGCATTACGGTTTTGTCGATGCGCTGATCAATGACCTGTTCGGCATTCAGCTGCGCGGCGGCTGTTCCTGCGCCGGGCCTTACGGCCATGAACTGCTCCATATCGACAGAACGCACAGCCGGGCGATCGCCGATGCGGTGGCGGCCGGTTATCCGGTTCTGAAGCCGGGCTGGGTGCGGCTGAATTTCAATTATTTCATTGGTGAGGAGACGTTCGACTATCTGCTGCGGGCGGTGGAACTGATCGCCGAACATGGCTGGAAGCTGCTCGGGCAGTATAAATATGATCCGGCGCGCGGCCTTTGGCGTTACCGGCGGGGGCAGTATGCGCCGTGCCTGGACCTCAATCAGATCCATTATGATCAGGGCAGGTTTCAGGCCGGGACCTGCGGCATGTCGACAGAGCGCGCGCCGCTGGGCCATTATCTCGACCTGGCGGAAGAGGTGTTGAAATCAGCCGAACCGGTTCAGGCGCAGCCGGTCGATGCTTTGCCGGAATGCTATGAACATCTGCGCTGGTTCAGCCTGCCGGAAGACGCCGGGGAAAATTCCCCCGAGGCCCCTGTTCCCTCAACGATAATGACCGCCGGTCCGAAGCCGGCCCCTTCGGTTCGGTCAGGGCGGTGAAAGACTGGCTTATTTCCCGCTTTCGATCCAGTCGTTGACCACATCCTCCAGAATGGTGACCGGCAGCGAGCCGTTGCCCAGCACCGTATCATGGAAGGCGCGCAGGTCGAATTTATCGCCGAGCGCCGCTTCGGCCTTTTTGCGCAGGCCGGTGATGCTCAGCTCACCGATTTTATAGGCCAGCGCCTGGCCCGGCCAGGTGATATAGCGGTCAATTTCGGTGGTGACGTTATGTTCGCTGAGCGACGTATTCTCCATCATGAAGTCGATGGCCTGCTGGCGGCTCCAGCCGAAGGCGTGCATCCCGGTATCGACCACCAGCCGGCAGGCGCGCCACATTTCATAGCTCAGGCGGCCGAAGTCGCTGTAGGGGTCCTGATAAAAACCGACCTCAAGGCCGAGCCGTTCGGCATAGAGCGCCCAGCCTTCGCCGTAAGCATTGAAATAATGATATTTGCGGAAATTGGGCAGGTCCAGCTCCCGCTGAATGGCGCCCTGCAGATGATGGCCCGGCACCGCCTCATGGAAGCTGAGCGCTTCCTGGTCATAGAGCGGCCGGCTTTTCAGCAGCGAGGTGTTGACATAGTAAAATCCGGCGGTCTTGCCGGAGCCGTCGGACGGCATGTAATAGGCGGTGGTGGTTTTTTCCGCAATATCGGCCGGGATTTCCCGGATGCCGTAAGGATTGCGCGGCAGGAAGCCGAAGAGCTTCGGCAACTGGCCATCCATCCGTTTGGCGATCAGGGCGCTTTTTTCCAGCAGGTCCTCCGGATCATCGGTGTAAAACTGCGGATCATTGCGCAGGAAGGTAACAAATTCCCGGAAGCTGCCCTTGAAATTGACTTTCCGGATGATCTTGTCCATCGCCGCCCGCAGGCGCTTGACTTCCCTGAGGCCGGTTTGATGAATCTGTTTCGGGCTGAGGTCGGTGGTGGTGAAATTGCGGATCAGATAGTCATAATATTCCGCGCCGCCCGGAAGGCCGGTAATGCCGAGCGTCTTGCGACAGTTGGGGGCGTATTTTTCCGTATAGAATTTGTGGAAGTCCCGATAGGCCGGAATCACCCTGTCGCGGATCAGCGCCACGCCGCGCTCGGTCAGTTCCCGGCGGCGGTCGGCGGAAATTTTCGCCGGGAAGCGGGTGAAGGGCTGATAGAAGGCGCTTTCGGTCACATCGTCGACAATATGACTGGAAATGGAGGTTTCATAGCCTGTCATGGAGGCGCAGTAATGGGTGAAGCCCTTGTCCACCGCTTGCCGGAGACGGGCGATGTTTTCCGCATTATAGCGCGGGTAGTCGGCGAGCTGGCCGAGATAATTTTCATAGTCGGCTGCCTCAAACAAAGACATGCTGCCGGCATTTTGCGCAAAGGACATATGCCAGCCTTCGCGGTTGGTGATGGCGAAGAGGAAACCGGGATGCTGATAGCTTTCCTGTTCCATTTCCCGCAGGCGCCGGAACACCTTGTAATTCAGCCGGGCGGCTTTATCCAGTTCGCCGACCTCAATTTTATCCAGCCGGTCAAGGGTCTGGTCATTATATTTTTTGCGCCTGTCCCGGGCTTCCGGCGTGTTTTCCGCCAGCCTGCCGTCATATTCCCGATGGCCGAGCCGGGCGGCGAAGGCGGGGTTTTCCTTCAGGCTCTGCGCCCAGTGATCGTCAAGAATTTTCTGGAACATCCCGGCGGCGCTGTCGGCCAGGGCCGTCGGGGCGGGCAAGATCAGCAGGCCGAGGCTGAGGACCAGGGACAGGAAAATTTTCTTCATTCTGCGCTCTCTCTATAATATGATATTTCAGGAACAGATTATCGGCTTTTCCTGCGCGCAACAACCGGATAAGTTGATATTTGTCACTGTTTTTGGTCGGGCAGGCAGTGGAAAATTCTATTTCAGGTCGCGGCGGCGGCGTCAAAAAAATCTTTACTCGCCAGTAACATTTAGGCATACTGCGCCGCACAACATAATGATCCTTTTGACACAGGTGGAATATTCGATGACGGATGGCAAGCGCAACAGCATTTCGGACTGGCAAAATCTGGTGACCAAGGAACTGCGCGGCAGGCCGCTGGCGGATCTGACCTGGGCGACGCCGGAGGGTATAGACGTCAAGCCGCTCTATACCGCCGAAGATGTCGCCGACATCCCTCATATTGATAATCTGCCGGGCTTCTTCCCCTTCACCCGCGGCGTCAAGGGCAGCATGTATGCCGGCCGGCCGTGGACCGTGCGGCAATATGCCGGTTTCTCCACTGCCGAGGCCTCGAATGCCTTTTACCGCCGCAATCTCGCCGCCGGGCAAAAGGGCCTCTCGGTCGCCTTTGATCTCGCGACCCACCGGGGTTATGACAGCGATCATCCGCGGGTTCAGGGCGATGTCGGCAAGGCGGGCGTCGCCATCGACAGCGTCGAGGATATGAAAATCCTCTTTGACCGGATTCCGCTCGATCAGATGTCGGTCAGCATGACCATGAACGGGGCGGTGATCCCGTGTCTCGCCTTTTATATCGTCGCCGCCGAGGAACAGGGGGTCGCCCGGGACAAGCTTTCGGGCACGATCCAGAATGATATTCTGAAGGAATTCATGGTCCGCAACACCTATATCTATCCGCCGGAGCCGAGCATGCGCATTATCGGCGACATCATCGAATATACCTCGAAAGAGATGCCGCGCTTCAATTCGATCTCCATCTCCGGCTATCATATGCAGGAGGCGGGCGCGACCCAGTTGCAGGAACTGGCCTTTACCCTCGCCGACGGCATGGAATATGTCCGCACCGCGCTTAACAAGGGGCTTGATATTGACGCCTTCGCCCCGCGCCTGAGCTTCTTTTTCGCCATCGGCATGAATTTCTTTATGGAGGTCGCCAAACTGCGCGCCGCCCGCACCATCTGGGCCCAGATCATGGAGAATTTCGGCGCCCGGGATCCGAAAAGCATGATGCTGCGCACCCATTGCCAGACCTCGGGCGTGTCGCTGACCGAAAAAGACCCCTATAACAATGTGATCCGGACCACGGTCGAGGCGATGGCGGCGAGCCTTGGCGGCACCCAGTCGCTGCACACCAACGCGCTGGACGAGGCGATCGCCCTGCCGACGGATTTTTCCGCCCGCATCGCCCGCAACACGCAGCTGGTGCTGCAGGAGGAAACCGGCATCTGCAATGTGGTCGATCCGCTGGGCGGCTCCTATTATGTCGAACATCTGACGAACGCGTTGGTGCAGGACGCTTGGAGGTTGATCCATGAGGTCGAAGAGCTCGGCGGCATGACCCGTGCGGTCGAAAGCGGCATGCCGAAAATGAAGATCGAGGAGGCCGCCGCCCTGAAACAGGCCCGCATCGACAAGGGCGAGGAAGTGGTTGTCGGCGTCAATAAATACCGGCTTGAGAAAGAGGATCCGATCGAGATTCTTGATGTGGATAATGACGCGGTGCGCGAGGCGCAGATTGCCCGCCTTCAGAAAATGAGGGCGATGCGCGACGAGGCGAAATGCCAGGCGGCGCTCACGGCCTTGACAGAGGCCGCCGCGGGCGGCGATAATCTGCTCGAACGCGCCGTGGATGCGGCGCGGGCGCGGGCTTCACTGGGAGAGATTTCAGACGCCATGGAAAAAATATTCAACCGTCACCGGGCCGAGGTGAAATCCATCTCCGGCGTTTACGGCTCGGCCTATGAGGGCGACGCCGGGTTTCGGAAAATCGGCGAGGACATCGAAAAATTCGCCGAAAAACAAGGCCGCCGGCCGCGGATGCTGGTGGTGAAGATGGGCCAGGACGGCCACGACCGGGGGGCGAAAGTGATCGCCACCGCCTTTGCCGACATCGGCTTTGATGTCGATGTCGGGCCGCTGTTCCAGACCCCGGAAGAGGCGGCGCGGGAAGCGATTGAAAATGACGTCCATATCATCGGCGTCTCGTCCTTGGCCGCCGGGCACAAGACCCTGATCCCGCAACTGATCGCCGCGCTCGAAAAACAGGGCGCCGACGATATTATCGTCGTCTGCGGCGGGGTGATCCCGGCCCAGGATTACGATTTCCTCACCGACGCCGGCGTCGCCGCCATCTTCGGCCCCGGCACCAATATCCCCGAGGCCGCCGCCCGGGTGCTCGAGGTGCTGGCGAAGCGGGGGTAGATTTCCGCACGTCCTGCGTTATTTCCATGAAGATGGGAATGCGAAAAGGCAAACCCTGAAAGGAGACGCCCGATGAATCTCAATCAGGTCACGCTGCCGGCAAATGATATGGCGGCCGCGACGGATTTTTACCGGCGGATGGGGTTTTTGCAGATTGTCGATACGCCCCATTACGCCCGCTTTGAATGCGCGGACGGCGGCGCGACCTTCTCCCTGTCGCTGACCGAGGGTGAGTTTCACAATGGCGCGGTGATTTATTTCGAGCATCAAAAGCTCGACCAACTGGTGGAGCGGCTGCGCGCAGCGGGCTTTCAGTTTGATCAACTGCCGACCGACATGAGTTATCTGTGGCGGGAGGCGATCCTCCATGATCCGTCCGGCAATAAAATAAAGCTTTACTGGGCCGGCGACAACCGCCTGAACCCGCCGTGGCGGGTCACGCGCACGGCCGAGCTGCGGGCGATGGAAAAATTCCTCAAAAAACATCTTGGGCGGTAGGCGCGCCGAATTCTTTCTTGCATAAAAACGGCTGATGCTTTATCAGCGGGCAAACAGAGGGGCCTGATCCGGATTTGGATGCAGGTCCCTTTTTCCATAAAATGCCGGCCAACGCGCCATATTCAACGGATATGCGGGACGCAGATTTGGCGGGGTATAGATAATTCAGGGTAAATATGATGAACAACCAGACAAAATCTGCCGCCGCCGGCCGCAAGGGGCGTCGCCGGCAATGGGTCGAGGAATTCGGGCTCAATTCCCCGCATCGGATCAGGACCGAAAGCTTTTCCGGCCTCACCGTGGCGCTGGCGCTGGTGCCGGAGGCGGTGGCCTTCGCCTTCGTCGCCCAGGTCAACCCGCTGGTCGGGCTGTATGCCGCCTTTATCGTCGGCCTGGTGACGGCGCTGTTCGGCGGCCGGCCGGGGATGATTTCCGGCGCGACCGGCGCGCTGGCGGTGGTGATGGTCAGCCTGGTGGTCAATCACGGGGTGGAGTATCTGTTTGCGACCGTGGTGCTGATGGGCGTCCTTCAGATCATCGCCGGCATCACCCATCTGGGCAAATTTATCCGCATGGTGCCGCATCCGGTGATGCTGGGCTTTGTCAATGGTCTGGCGATCGTGATCTTCCTCGCGCAACTGGGCCAGTTCAAAACCGCTGACGGGCAATGGATCGCGGGGATGCCGCTTTATCTGATGCTGGGCCTGGTGGCGCTGACCATGGTCATCATCCACGTCATGCCGAAAATCACCCGCGCGCTGCCCGGACCGCTGGCGGCGATTGTGATTGTCAGCCTGCTGGTGGTCGGCCTGAATCTGGATGTGCCCCGGGTTGGCGACCTGGCGTCGATCGCCGGCGGCCTGCCGCAATTTCATATTCCGGACATGCCGCTCAATCTGGACAGTTTGTTGATTATCCTGCCCTATGCGGTCATTCTCGCCGCCATTGGCCTGATTGAATCGCTGCTGACCCTCAATCTGGTCAGCGACATGACCAACCGGCACGGCCCCGGGGCGAGCAAGGAATGCGCGGCGCAGGGACTGGCCAACCTGATTACCGGATTTTTCGGCGGCATGGGCGGCTGCGCCATGATCGGCCAGAGCATGATCAACGTCAAATCAGGCGGCCGGGCGCGCCTCAGCGGTATCGTCGCCGCCCTTTGCCTGCTGGCCTTCATCCTGTTCGCTTCCAGCCTGATCGAGCGGATCCCGCTGGCGGCCCTGATCGGGGTGATGTTTATGGTGGTGATCGGCACCTTTGCCTGGAACAGCCTGAAGCTGATGGGCAAAATTCCGCGCCATGATATTTTCGTCATCATTTTCGTCACCGGGATTACCGTCGCCTTTGACCTGGCGGTGGCGGTGGTTGCAGGGGTGATTATCTCGGCCCTGGTTTTCGCCTGGGAGACGGCGAAAAACACCCATGCCAAAACCGAATTCGATGACAGGGGATCAAAGATATATAAATTGTCCGGGCCGTTGTTTTTCGGTTCGGTGGCGAGCTTTATGGAGCTGTTCGACCCGAAGAATGACCCGGATGATGTGATTGTCGATTTTCTGGATTCGCGGGTGCTCGACCATTCCGGCCTGCAGGCGATTGACGGTCTGGCGGAAAAATATGAAGCGGCGGGCAAAAAGCTGCATCTGCGGCACCTGAGCGCCGACTGCCGCCGGCTGCTGCACAAGGCGCGCAAGATTGTCGAGGTCTCGGTGATCGAGGATCCGGCCTATGGCGTCGCGGTCGATTATGAAGGCAATTATGTGATGAAGACGGCGGTCCAGTCGGAGCAAGGCTGATCGCCTGGCCCACGACACGGCTGGCCCCTTCCGGCGTTTAATTTTCTTGCCTCTTGCATTTGGTCTGCGCACTAAATAAAAATAAGGGAAAGACGTTAGAGCGGGTGAGGCATGACACAGGTGGAAAAACTCAAAAAGAATTTGCTGACGGGCCAGCGGCGGGCGCTGGCCAAGGCGATTACCCTGATCGAAAGCACGCGGGCCGACCATCAGGCCACGGCCCAGAAGCTGCTGGCGGAGATCTTGCCCGATACCGGCAAATCCATCCGCCTGGGCTTTACCGGCACGCCGGGGGTCGGCAAGTCATCCTTCATTGAGGCCTTCGGGCTCTATCTCACCGGGCGGGGCTATCGGGTGGCGGTGCTGGCGGTCGATCCGTCGTCGACCCGCACCGGCGGTTCGATCCTGGGCGACAAAACCCGGATGGAGTTGCTGTCGAAGGACCCCAAGGCCTTTATCCGGCCGTCGCCGTCGGGCGGCACGCTGGGCGGGGTGGCGCGCCGCACCCGGGAAGCGATGCTGCTGTGCGAGGCGGCGGGCTATGATGTGGTGCTGATTGAAACCGTCGGCGTCGGCCAGTCGGAAATCGCCGTCGCCGATATGGTTGACATGTTTCTGCTGATGCTGTCGCCGGGCGGCGGCGATGACCTTCAGGGCATCAAGCGCGGCATTATGGAGCTTGCCGATCTGGTGATTGTCAACAAGGCCGACGGCGACCTGAAGGCGGCGGCCGGCCGGGCGGCGGGCGATTACAAGGCGGCGCTGCATCTGATGCGGCCGAAATTCAGCGGCTGGACCGCCGGGGTGGTGCTGGCCTCGGCCCTGAAGGGCGAGGGGCTGGATCAGGTCTGGCGACAGGTGCAGAGCTTCGAGGCGGCGCTGCGGGAGCAGGGGGAACTGGACCGGATGCGGGCCGATCAGGCGAAGGCCTGGATGTGGTCGGAAATTAAGGACCAGATGATGGACGCCTTCCGCGCCCACCTGCCGGAAAGGCTGCCCGAAGTCGAACAGGCGGTCATGAAGGGCAAAACCCCGCCGACGGCGGCGGCCCGGATGCTGCTGAAAGATTTTCTGAAGTAACAGTTACTATCATTTATTCTTCCCTGTATCCGGTATGCGTATAAACTCCTTGACGTGTTCCGCCTTATGCCATATATACCGCTTTCATATTTCAAGGGACCTCCCGTCGATTCTTTCTGTCGCGGTGACGGACCGGAACCATGTTTAAGAATTTATAGATTTAAGGACAAGATTATGTCTCGCGTATGTGAACTTAGCGGCAAGACCGTAATGAGCGGCAATAACGTCAGCCACGCGCTGAACAGAACCCGTCGGAAATTTCGTCCCAACCTGATCAAAGCCACATTGCTGAGTGATGTGTTGGGTCAGTCCGTGCCTTTGAAGATTTCCGCCAGCGCCCTGCGGACGGTGGAACATAACGGCGGCCTGGATAACTTCCTGGTCAAGGCCCGCGACGTTAACCTGTCGATCAAGGCCCGTCGCCTGAAGAAACTGGTCAAACAGAAGCTGGCCGAAAAAGCCGCCTGATCTTCACCAGACCGGAATTTCACCAAAGCCGCTGAAAATATCAGCGGCTTTTTTTATGGCCTGTTTTGGCGGAGAAGGCTGTCTCAATCGGCAAGGCGGAACATCATCATCAGATTGCGCTGCAACCGGTTAAAATTATTGTCCGACATGATATAGATGATGGTCTCGCCGGCGGCGTTCCGGCGCACGGCCAGGGCTTCCATATTATCCAGGTTGTAGGGAAAGCACAGGTCGGCGATGACTTCGCCCTTCAGGGTGCTGCCCGCCCGGATCGAACGCAGGGGAAGCCGGGTCAGACGCGTCGCCATACCCTTGGCCAGAGACAGGTGCCGCTCCAGCACCAGGATGTCGCCGTCCGGCAGGGTCGCCATGTCGGTCGGCTTGAAGGAGGGGCTGATTTCATAACTCAGGGGCTCAACCCTGCCGTGACCGATCAGCCAGCCGAGCGCCAGATCCTTGTCGCCGAATCTTTTGGTATTTTCCGAGATCGCCAGCATCCGCCCGTCGGGCAGGGTCGTCAGGGCCTCTATGCCCAGATTGTCCGGCAGATCGGACAGGCTGAGCGGCAATTCAGGGGCGAAGCTGATCTTCTGGGCCTCGGCGGAAAAGAGCGAGGCGTAATCATGGGGGTGCTGCGCCTGGAAATATCTCAGGGTATGGGGGCTTTCAAAGGAGACGACATATCCGGCGCCGTCAACGGCGGTGACCGCCTCGGCATCCCGGATATCGCCCTTGCTCTGATCATGGATGCTTCTTAAAGGCGCCATGCGGGCGTTGGTCAGGCCGGCGAGCCGGTCGCGGCCGTCATAGACAATATCGGCCACCAGCCATTGATTATGGTCGGATACGCCAAGGAGCTGGCGGCCGTCCGGGCTGATCTCAAAACCGGAAATGCCGCCGAAACGACTGTCGGGGCTGGTGATTTTCAGGCCGCCCAGATAGTGGAGCTTGCCAATGGTGGTGATGGCGTGGTCTGTATGATTGAGGGGGATCGGGGCGACCGTCAGCGGCACGGCGTATTTGTCGATCTCCCGCCCGATGTCCTGCGGCAGGGAGCCGGCCCACGCCATCTGCAGCATGCCGCCGACAAGGGCCGGGATCATGATGAAAAGTAACGGTGTCTTCTTTTGTCGCTTCATGGGGTTGAGGTTCATTCCGCCCGGGTCCAGTCAATTTAACTCAAATCTCACTTATTCAATAAGAATATGTTAAGATTGTGATGCAAAGATATAAACCAATCAATTGGTGAATGATATATCAGAAGTAGAAAAGTGCTAGCAGAAAAAACAAACCCGCCAGAAACCGACAGGGGTGAAGCCGGAATGCAACGCGCTGACCACGGACCGAAAGACAGATTGCGGGAAGAGGCGAAGCGCCTGTTCCATGAACGGGGTTACGGCAAGGCAACCCTCGGCCAGATCGCCCGGGCCGCCGGGATGACGGCTCAGGATGCCGGCGCTTATTATGGCTCACTTGAGGAAATCTGCCATGAGGTGATTGAAACCTACCGGATGGCGCAGGCGATGCAGTTTGAAGAGATCTCCGCCAACGGCAACCCGCGGCAACGCCTGAGCCTCTATCTGGACAGCCTGGCGGATCAGGCCGATGATCTGGCGCGCTGCGGCTGCCCGATCACCAATCTTTATTTTGACGTCAAGCGGGAAGACCGGGAACTGGCCGATCATGCCGCCGAACTGATGCTGCAACGGTTTAACTGGATTGCGGAGCAGTTTGTGATCATCACCCGGGTGGAAACCAGCCGGGAACTGCCCGAGCGGCTGACGAGCGCCATTCACGGTATCGGCATTCTGGCCCAGGTTCGCGGTAACGCCCGCCTGATCCGGAACCAGGTCAATCAGTTGAAATCCTGGATTCGCTCCATGTAGGGAGCTTCAGAAATTTACCATCTAGAGCAAAATCATATCAAATAGATTTATATCCTGCATGAGCGAAATAATTCCGGCATTCGTCTGGGGGAAATTCATCGAGCAGGTTGGCTATGGTCCTCCATAATCCCTCAATTGTTCGTTCAGAG
>Ga0209475_10000228_pt1 | contig 154829 bp, 148 predicted proteins | sample tdDd471_FD_187128 | JGI IMG/M metagenome (GOLD analysis project Ga0209475, IMG submission 187128) | Marine sediment microbial communities from the Atlantic coast under amendment with organic carbon and nitrate - tdDd47.1 (SPAdes)... | ecosystem: Environmental > Aquatic > Marine > Coastal >... | reverse complement strand
AACACGAGCTTTACGCTCTTCAACAACAAACGTGCCGAAACCGGTCAAGGTCAGCTTGCCTTCGCTCACCAGAGTACCTTCAACGGTTTCCAAAAAGGCGTTCAGGGAACGCTCGGCGTTTGCTTTTGTCAGATTGGCCTTTTCAGCGATTTTGACAACCAACTCAGCCTTTGTCATCAGTCCTTCCTCCTCAATAAGAAATTATCCTACCATATTGATTAAGTGCAGCCAGAATGCGTCACGACATTCGCACTATACTTCCAAAGCACATTACCTCTTGGCCTTTAAATGAACTTTCACTCTGTGTCCAGTCCACGAGGCCAAAAAAACCGAAAAAACAACGTAATCTGGACCTTTCAGAGGATTTTGCCCTTCTTCGCTTTCTGCTAGAATTCATTTTTTTTGAAGAGTCAATAGGAGAAAAACCCATTTTTTGTGAAAAAATGAACTAAATGTACTGCGATAATCCAAGAAACTGCGCGGGGGTCAGATTTTCGGGACGCCAGTTCGTCATGACTTCCTCACGCCTGAACCATTCTTCCATTTCCGGCGACCATTGCTTTTTAAGAATTGTCGAAAGCTGCTTTCTACGTTTCTGAAACAACATCTTAATGAGTCTTGAAAGATTTTCCGGCGATTCAGGCCACTGTTCGACCGGGCGCGGAAGAAAAGCAACTACTGCTGAATCAACCCTCGGTTGAGGGCGGAAGACTGTCGGCGGAACTTTGAAAAGATATTTCGTATCAGCAAAATTCTTAACCCATGCAGTCAGTCCGCCATACGCCCTGCCGCCAGGTTCAGCCGTTAATCGCAGGGCAACTTCATGTTGAACCATAAACACGGCTTTTTCCAACGTTTTCACTTTACTGACTATATCCCAGATGAGCTTCGAGCCGACATTATAAGGAAGGTTCCCGATTATTTTGCAACTATCGAGACTGTTGAGTGATTCCCAGGAAAATTTCAGTGCATCACCTCGAATAACCTCAAGCTCTGAATGTGCAGATTCAAGGCGGTCCGCCAATTCATCGTCCATTTCAAGGACAGAGAGCTTTTTGGGAGCAGCGTCTATAAGATGTTCGGTCAGAGCCCCCTGCCCCGGTCCAATCTCAAGTATATGATCATCGTGACTCGGCCGGATGGCGTCCACGATTTTTCGACAGATATTCTGATCTGTCAGAAAGTTCTGTCCAAGGCTTTTTTTAGCCCGATGGTATTTTTTTTCTGTGTTCATTACTTCTCCGTGTGAAAACACGTCTAGCCGAAGTGAATGATCGTGGCAACATTATTGACACGATGTTGATATCGCCCTTATGAATCAACGGTACTTAATTCAGGAGGATTCAATGAACTTACGAGACTACGTCAGAGATATTCCGGATTATCCCAAAGAAGGGATCGTCTTTTTTGATATTACCCCGATTCTCAGCGACCCGGATGCCTTCAGGCATACTGTGGATTGTCTGGCAGAAAAATTCAAGAACTCAGGCGCAACCAAGATTGTTGCAGCCGAAGCTCGCGGTTTTATTTTCGGCGCGCCTCTCGCATATAAAATGGGTATAGGTTTTGTGCCCGTTCGCAAACCCGGCAAGCTCCCTTACAAAAGCCGGTGTGTCAGTTATGAACTCGAATATGGATCAGACACGCTCTGCATGCACGAAGACGCCATTGAAGAAGGTGAAAAAGTCCTTATCATTGACGACCTGCTTGCCACGGGCGGCACAGCCGAAGGCATGGTTCAAATCGTCAAAGAAGCCGGTGGCGACCTTGTCGGATGTGGTTTTGTCGTCCAGCTTGGCTTCCTTGATGGTCCCCAGATCATGAAGGATGCAGGGCAGGATCACTGCTTCCTGCTTGAAATCAATTAATCGGGATTCATATGACAAAAATAGGCATTATCGGCGGCAGTGGCCTCGACAATCCTGATATTCTTCATGATGCGAAGGATGTCGAAGTCACAACCGCCTACGGGCAGCCCACTGCTCCGCTCATGGAAGGCACCATTGCAGGCAAGGAAGTTGCCATTCTGGCACGACATGGCCGTGAACACACCATCCCGCCCACTCACGTCAATTACAGAGCAAATATCGTTGCTCTTAAGGATGCTGGCTGCGATGTCATTCTTGCAACGACAGCCTGCGGTTCCTTGCGAGAGGAAATCGACCGGGGCCATCTGGTGATTCTTGATCAATTCATTGACTTTACCCGCCTGCGGCACCTTTCGTTCCATGATGAGTTTGCTCCTCATGGTGCGATACATACTGGAATGGCAGAGCCATTCGATGCTTCCCTGCGCACGCTCATGAATGACACCTGCGAACAGATGGGAATAGCTCATCATAAAATGGGAACAGTCGTAACCATCGAAGGCTCCCGTTTCTCTACTCGAGCTGAATCAAACATGTTTCGCATGTGGGGAGCGGATGTCATCAACATGAGCATTGCTCCTGAATGCATTCTCGCCAATGAAGCGGGAATTCCATATGCAGCGGTTGCCATGAGCACGGATTACGACTGCTGGAAAACCGATGAAGCTCCAGTTACTTGGGATGAAATCCTTGAAGTCTTCAAGGGTAACGTTGAAAAAGTTACATCCCTGCTCACAAAAGTCATAGAACAAATGGACTGATCTGCTCATGCAATCAAACAATTCATCTGCGTCAAAACAGACGCCATGTGACCTGCTCATCAGAGCAGATGTAATTGTTACCCAAAACGACACCCGCGACGTGATTCAAAACGCGGGTGTCGCTATTTCAGACGGCGTTATTCAATCTGTCGGGACATACGCCGACCTTGATGAATGTTATGTCCCTGCATCTAGTCTCGACATGGCCGGAAAAATGCTCATGCCCGGTCTGGTCAATGGCCATACGCATCTTCCCATGACGCTGTTCAGAGGATTTGCTGATGACCTGCCGCTCATGGAATGGCTGGAAGACCACATATGGCCGGTAGAATTTCAATTGACTGAGGAAATGCTGGAAATCGGCGCAAAGATTGGATGCGCTGAGCTTATACGAACCGGCTGCACCGCCTTTCTCAACGGCTATTTCAATGAGCACGTCACAGGAGATACGGCTTCAAGTGCCGGACTTCGAGCTGTACTCGGGGAAGGTTTTTTCCATTTTCCATCACCGATGTTTCCCACTGCGGAAGATTGCTGGAAAACGCTTCGTACACTTGCATCACGTTATGAGGGCTCTTCCCGCATTCGAACGGCAATAACTCCCCATGCAGTATTTACTGTCAATCCGGATGAACTGAAAACAAGTTTCGCATTGGCTGAAGAATTGGATGTCCCATGGCAGATTCATTTGGCTGAATCCCCTGCTGAAACGGCTGTATGTTTGGAAAAATATGGAAAACGTCCTGTCGAATTGTTGCGTGATCTTGATTTACTCACACCTCGGACAACACTGCATCATTGCGTTGACGTGACGGATGAAGAGATAGCTGCAATCGCAGAAGGGAAAACCAAGGTCGTTCATAACCCGGCATCCAATCTGAAACTCTGTTCAGGGATGGCTCCCATTCAAAAAATGGTTGATGCGGGAGTGACTGTCGGTCTCGGAACTGATGGAGCATCCAGCAATAATCAACTCAACATGTTTCGCGACATGGCTCTTGCGGCGCTGATCGGAAAAGTCAAAAGCAATCACGCATCCGCAGTTAATGCCCAAACCGCATTGGACATGGCAACCCGTGGATCGGCAGAATGTCTCGGCTGGCCCGAACTGGGCCGCATCGAAAAAGGATGTCCTGCAGACATTATCGCTCTTGAGCTTTCAAGTCCGAATTTAATGCCTGCCTATGATTGTATTTCCCATGCCGTATACGCAGCTACAGGAATGGAAGTGTGCATGACGATGGTCGCAGGTGATGTTCTTTACATGTATGGAGAATACAAGACAATGGACATTTCAGGGCTGAAAAAGGAGGCAAATACGGCTTCTCAGTGGGTTTTTTCGAAGGCAAAAAAATAAAAAAAATACCCAAAAAACTTGACAACACCCCCCTCGGGTGCATATCGAATTCTGCTCTTACACCAAACACGAAATTTTTTGCTGCTAGCATATTGTGAGCCGCATCATTTTTAGGAGGAAGGCATAAAATGGCCAAGAAGAAAATTGTTTCCCTGGAAGGCGCTGTCAAAACCGACGCAGGTCTGAGCTACAAAGGTATCATCATGGAACCTGTAGTTGAAAAATGTGAAGGTTGTGAGCGTATTGTCGCCTTTGAAGGTGACAACTACTGCCCGACCTACGCCCAGCCCGAAAAGAAGTGGGCACACGGTGTCTGCAACTTTGCCACTCATGTCCGTGCTGAAATGGACAAGGCCGGCAAGGTCAAGGTCAACCCGCTCAAGGCATCCAAGCGCGCTGCCCGCGGTCGCTAGACCGATTGAGACTAAAAAAAGGCGGGGCTTGTCCCCGCCTTTTTTTGTTTATACGGTCTGTTTCGACTAATTTCGCTGCAATATAACCAACCGGAGATCTCATGGACGCTCTTTTCACCATTCTCGACACTCAGACGGAAGCCGTTGTCGATCTTCAAACGAAGTTGACAGCCATCCCAGCCCTCGGCCCCAAAAACGGCGGAGATGGGGAAAAGGCGAAAGCCGAATTCCTTCTCTCGCACCTCAAAAATATTGGAATAAAGGATGTTCGGGAACTCAAGGCTCCTGACTCCGAGGTTTCCTGCGGTTATCGCCCGAATATCGTTGCAGTTCTGCCCGGTAAAAACACAGAAAGGACAATGTGGGTCATTTCTCACATAGACGTGGTTCCTCCGGGAGATCTTAAACTCTGGAATTCCGATCCTTATACCGTCGTGCGTGATGGCGACACTCTCATCGGACGTGGAGTTGAAGACAACCAGCAGGGAATGGTATCCTCACTCCTGACGGCTCAGGCATTGCTTGAAGGTGGCGTAACACCGGAGATTAATTTCGGAATGATTTTTGTCGCGGATGAGGAAACCGGAAATACTTTGGGAATTAATTACCTTGTTCAAGAGCACGGAGATATCTTCGGCAAAGATGATTTGTTTCTGGTGCCTGATTTTGGTGAACCCAATTCGGAGATGGTCGAAATCGCCGAAAAGTCCATGTTCTGGCTCAAGGTCACTGTCGAAGGAAAACAGTGCCACGCTTCCACCCCCAATCAAGGTCTGAATACGCTTGTTCCCACGGCGGCGCTTATTCTCAAGGTCAAACAACTGGAACAGATTTTCGATGCGGAAAACCCGTTATTCGACCCGCCTTGCTCTACTTTCGAGCCGACAAAGAAGGATGCCAACGTGGAAAACGTCAACACCATTCCGGGGCGTGACGTGTTCTACATTGATTCCCGCGTATTGCCTGAATATGACCTTGATGTAATCCTTGCGAAGATCAAGGAGTATGGCGTGGAGGTCGAAGAGGAATACGGCGTGAAGGTCACATTTGATGTGGTCATGCGTGAACAAGCTGCTCCCCCAACTCCGGAAGACAGTGAAGTTGTCCAGAAGGCTATAAAGAGCATCAAGAAGGTTTATGCCAACAATCCGCGTCCTGTTGGCGTAGGAGGCGGAACCGTCGCTGCAGGGCTGCGTCGTAAGGGGCATAACGCCGTTGTATGGGCTACATTGAATCACAATGCACATCAGCCGAATGAATCGGCATCCATCAAAAGTACTATCGGTGATGCCAAGGTTATCGCCGACATGCTCCTGTCGTAAGGCTGGAGCGGAGGGCATATGTTGAAAAAGGCCCCCTTTCCCGAGAAATTCGACCTCATCGTCGTCGGTGCAGGCCATGCCGGTTGTGAAGCCGCCATGGCCGCATCGCGTCTCGGCCTGAAAACCCTGCTGCTGACCATCAACGCAGACCGCATTGGACATCTCTCCTGCAATCCCGCTATTGGCGGACTTGCCAAAGGCCATATGGTCAAGGAAATCGATGCACTCGGCGGCATGATGGGCCTATGGGCCGACGCCGCAGGCATTCAATTTCGCATTCTCAATACCCGCAAGGGGCCTGCCGTCAGGTCCAGTCGGGCACAGATTGATCGTGCAGAATACATGCGCGTCGTGCAGAAGGATATTTTCAATCAGGAAAATCTCTGGGTTTTTCAGGATACCGCGGACGTCATTTTGACTGAAAACGGTCGTGCATGCGGTATTCAGACAGAACTCGGCGAAATCATCAAGTCAACATCTGTCCTGCTGACAACCGGAACCTTCCTCAAGGGACTCGTGCATGTCGGCATGAACAATTTCAGCAGTGGCCGTATGGGCGACCCTGCGTCCAATAGTCTGTCCGACAGTCTGCGTGACATCGGATTTGAGCTGGGACGACTGAAGACAGGCACAACTCCTCGTCTCCTCAAGGCGTCAATTGATTTTGACAAGATGGAGATACAGCCGGGTGACAATCCGCCTAAACCGTTCAGTTTTCGTAACAAAACGGTCCCTATGCCGCAGGTCCCCTGCTATCTGACTTACACCAATCCAGACGCGCACGAGGCCATTCGTTCAGGCTTTGACCGCTCTCCCATGTTTACGGGAGTAATCGAAGGAACAGGAGCCAGGTATTGTCCGTCCATTGAGGACAAGGTTGCCCGCTTCCCGGAAAAAGACCGTCATCAGGTGTTTGTTGAACCGGAAGGACTCGATCATCCGGAAATGTATCCAAGCGGCATTCCGACGAGTTTGCCGTTTGATGTACAAAAGAAAATGGTTGCGGCTATCGTCGGACTCGAAAATGCCCAAATAGTCCGCCCCGGTTACGCCATTGAATACGATTTTGTTCCGCCTACCCAACTCAAGCCCACACTTGAGACAAAACTTCTTCCCGGTCTTTACCTCGCAGGCCAGATCAATGGTACCTCCGGTTACGAAGAAGCCGCAGCGCAGGGACTTTGGGCTGCAATCAACGTTGCTCGCCAGCAACTGGGACAATCCTCCTTCCTGCTGTCTCGAGATCAGGCATACATGGCCGTCCTTGTTGACGACCTTGTCACCAAAGGCACACAGGAACCGTATCGTATGTTCACTTCTCGAGCTGAACACCGCCTCCTGCTGAGGGAAGGCAACGCGGATGAGCGGTTGACAGCTATTGGCCGTGATGTCGGTTTGGTGGATGATTCACATTGGAAGCTGTTTTCCGATAAAATGGCAAAAATGAAGATCGCGCTTGATGCGATGAAAAACATTCGTATCAGGCCGAATGCAGAAACCCGTGAAAAGCTCGATAAGATCGGTGCGGCCACTCCGGGCAAGGCTGTTGAACTTGCGGCGCTATTGCGTCAGCCTCAGATGGAAATAGAAAGGCTTTCAATTTTTTATCCGGAACTTGAAGGAATGGATGAAGAAATTCTGCGAGAAGTTGAAACGCAGGTAAGATACGAAGGTTACTTGAAAAAACAGGAAGACCTTGTTGCGAAATTCAAACTTCTTGAGGATGTCGCTCTGCCGCAGGAAATAGATTACGAAACGGTTTCAGGCCTTACTCGGGAGGTCATAGAGAAGCTGACGAACGTCGCTCCGATGACCTTGGGGCAGGCAAGCAGAATTTCCGGCATCACACCTGCCGCGATCAGTTGCCTTGAAATCCATTTGAAAAAAATGGGACTTTTGTAACAGTAATCATGCAGAGTGTTGACATGACGGTCTCCTCTGACTAATTATTTTGTCTACGCTGTACGTTACTGCAATTTTTTGTTTTAAGCGGCGTATCATACCCACATTTATCAAGGAGTCTGATCTTGGACGAAGGGTCTGACAGTCGATTCTCACATATTTTCAAGAAATTATTCGGTTCCAACGGCCAACAGCTGGAAGAACACATCCTCGAAGCCAAGGCAGAAGGCGAAATCGAGGGTGACGAAGTTTCCATGTTGCTCAACGTTCTGGACTTTGACGACAAACAGGTCACTGAAATAATGGTCCCGCGAACGGACATGGCCTGCGCAGACGCCCAAAGTACGGTGAAAGATATCGCCGACATAATTATCAGTCAGGGCGCACATTCTCGTATTCCCATCTATCAGGACACCAAGGACCATATCATCGGCGTGGTTCATGCCAAAGACCTGCTCAAGCCTCTTCTTGAAGGCCTTGGGGATACTCCCATACGTGATTTGATGCGTCCGGCACTCTTTGTGCCGGAAGAACTTTGCCTTGATGATGTGCTGTCTGCCTTCAAGCGTGAAAAGCTTCATATGGCGATCGTCCAGGATGAATACGGCGGTACATCCGGCATGGTGACCATGGAAGATGTCCTTGAGGAAATCGTCGGAGAAATTGCAGATGAGTATGATCAGGAGCGCCCTGATGAAATTCAGGTGCTTTCTGATGATACTTTTATTGTTTCCGGCCGCGTTCCGCTGGATGAAGTCTGCGAAAAATGTGCGCTGGAACTGGAAAGTGGTGACGTGGATTCCATCGGCGGTTTTCTGGCAGCCATGGCCGGCCGCATTCCGCATAACGGTGAATTTTTCACGTTTGACGGTAAGCGGTTTACTGTCCTTGAGGCAGACGAACGGCAAGTCTGGTCCATAAAAATTGAACCCATTCAAGGCTGATCCGTGTTCAAACTCGTTCTGATCGCGACTGTTGGAGCATGGCTTGGCTATGCAAATCCTATTTTTCAGTTTCCCCTTGCCGTTTTGGCATTTCCGCTTGGTCTTGCCTGGATAGGCTTCCGTGCCACCTCCAAGCGCAATGCCTTCAAGTTCGGCTGGCTGGCCGGTCTGCTCGCAGGTATCGGCTGTTTTTACTGGATGGTCATTCCCGTTGAAATATACGGTGGACTTCCATGGTTTATCGCCCTGCCCTGCCCGGTGCTTCTGTCTGCCTTCATGGGTATTTATTACGGCCTGTTTTCCTTGGGCATGTACTATGCCGGAAGATATATCGAAGGCATCCCACTCTGCCTGCTTGCGGGACTGAGCTGGGCCTCTCTGGAAATGCTGACCAGTCAACTTTTTTCAGGTTTTCCATGGATGAACCTGGCCTCGGCATTTGCTCCATGGCCATTTGCCGTACAAATGGCGTCAGTGGTCGGCGCTTACGGCCTTTCAGGAATATTGGCGACCCTGGCGGTGGCACTGCTGCTCTATTCGACCTACCGCAGTGCCCTGCTTTTTTCTGTTGGTCTGACAGCACTTCTGGTTGCATTCGGTTTTTACCGTATCAACACCATTGATGATTCCAATGCCGATTACATGATCTCACTGGTGCAGGGTAACGTCGAACAGGGAATGAAATGGGAACCCAAGTATCAGCGGGATACGGTTAAAAAGTATGCGAAACTGACTCTGGAAGCAGCTGAAAAGAATGACCCCCGCATTGTAATCTGGCCGGAAACCGCCATGCCTTTTTACATGCAGGACCGCACCCTGTTGCGCAAAGCTGTGGAAACACTTGCGCGGGGAACAAAGACAAACATCATCACAGGTTCCCCGGCTTACCGTGTCACGAACATGAAGACCAACGACTACGTTCTGTATAACCGGGCATGGCTGATGGACGATACGGGACGAACCACACAATCATACGACAAGGAACATCTCGTCCCGTTCGGCGAATACATGCCGTTTGAAGAGCTGATTCCGTTTGACAAGCTGGTTCAGGCGGCAGGTGACTTTGTGTCAGGCACTCAAAACAAGCCGCTTATGCTTGATGGCGTTGCTCTTGGCATGCTGATCTGCTATGAAGCGATTTTCCCGGAGCTTGCACAAAAGCAGGTTGAACGCGGAGCCAGTGCTCTTTTGAACATCAGTAATGACGCATGGTTCGGCGAAACCTCTGCTCCAAGACAGCACCTCAACCTGACCATCATGCGTGCCGTTGAACAGGGACGATGGCTTGTACGCTGCACCAACACCGGCATTTCCGCATTTATTGATCCCGTTGGTCGCATCGCAGCTGTAAGCAACCAATTTCAAGCTGAAACTTTAAGCGCAAAGATTGCGCCCATCAAGAAAACGACCATTTACCATCAGGAATTTTCCTGGATCGGTCCGGCGACATACATTTTAACCATTCTAAGTTTTTGCTGGATTGCTTTTGCTGCAAGAGAACAAAATTAAAGGACACTCTGATAATGCTCGAATATCCTGAAATGAAAGCTTCCTCTGCGGAGCTTCTGGAAAAGTTTGAAACCCTTTGGGGGCGTCTTTGACTATGTCGAGACGAAACAGCGACTCGATGAGATAGAAACAGAGCTCTCCAAACCGGGCGCATGGGACAAACCGGATGCCTTGACGCCGGTTCTCAAGGAAAAGAGTCAACTTTCCACCAAGTTGCAGATGTATGATGCCCTTGCAGAAGCCAAGGACGATCTTGAAGCGTGGCTTGAACTCGCACAGGACGCCGCAGACGAAGAAGCCCTTGGCGCATTGGAAGCACAGGTCGCTGTCTTCAGGGAACGACTTGGGAGTGTTGAACTGGCTACCATGTTCGCATTCGAGCATGACAAGAACAACGCCATTCTTGAAATACATCCCGGAGCCGGTGGTGTTGAATCTCAGGATTGGGCGGAAATGCTGTTGCGCATGTACAACCGCTATGCCGAGCGCAAAGGATTCAAAGTCAGCCAACTGGACTTTCAACCTGGTGATGAAGCAGGCATAAAAAGCGTCACACTGCAAATTGAAGGCCTCTACGCCTACGGCCTCCTTAAGGGAGAAGCCGGGGTTCACCGCCTTATCCGCATTTCTCCATTCGATTCTTCCGGTCGTCGTCACACCTCTTTTGCCTCAGTAGATGTCTACCCCGACATGGATGAAGACATCGAGATCGAACTCAAGGACGAGGATCTTCGAATAGACACTTTCAGGTCCAGCGGCCCCGGAGGCCAGAGCGTCAACAAGACGAGTTCAGCCGTTCGTGTTACGCATATCCCGACAGGAATCGTGGCTCAGTGTCAGAATGAAAAATCTCAGCACAGAAACAAGGCGACCGCTCTGCGTCTCGTTAAAGCCCGCCTTTATGAACAGGAACTGAAGAAAATCGAAGAAAGCCGCAGGCAGGACTATCAGGCCAAAGAGGCCATCGCCTGGGGAAGTCAGATACGGACATACACCCTGCAACCATACCGACTGGTTAAAGACCATCGTTCCAATTCCGAAAATGGCAATGTGGAAGCATTCCTTGACGGAGATCTGGACGAGATGATCCGAAACCACCTATTATTCATCCATGCCAAAGGAAAATAACATCACATTTCCCCAGAATGAGCTTGCGACTGAACTTGCAATGCTCCAAAAGGAACTCGGTAGCCATTTCGATTCATCCAATGGATCGAAATTGGCAGAATCATTGTGGGTTTTCAGGCAGATTGAAGGTCTCTCCACAGAACAGTGGGACTCTCTTTCATCCAAGCATGATCTCGCACAATGGATCACCCTGCCTCTTGATGGCGACGCATTTCCACACCTGAACAGGTTGCAGAAAACGCTCGAAAGACTTGCCTACCAGACGGAGCACGACCCTCTGACAGGACTTGCCAATCGTCGAGCTTTCGACCGTATTCTGGATATCGAAATGGAGCGTTCCAAGCGTGCCAAGACTCCTCTGTCTCTGGCAATCTTTGATCTCGATAATTTCAAGAAGGTCAACGATACGTACGGTCACCCCAAAGGCGATGAAGTTCTGGTCGAATTTGCGAAAAAACTTCAGGAATCGACTCGGCGTTATGATCTGGCCGCCCGTTTCGGCGGAGAAGAATTTTCGCTCATCATGGCAGGCTCCGGATTAGTGAAAGCCCAGCGATTGCTCACGCGACTTCTCAAAGAATTCAAAGAAATAGAATTTGAAATACCTGAAGGCAACGGCACATTCAACGTAACCTGTTCTGTTGGCTTAACCTGCTACAAGGGGTCCGTGAATATAGAAATCAGCGAACTGATCGAACTGGCTGATGGTGCTCTCTATGAGGCCAAACAAGCTGGAAAGGATCAGGTCAAGGTTTCAAGATTACCCTTTGTAGACAACGTTCCAGACGACACTCTGGTCCATGCAAACGAAAAGCAATTCCTGTTCGGCGGGAAATAACGGAGACAGGATATGAACGATAATAATACACTCAGTCTATCTATCATGAGCGGCAAGGGCGGTGTCGGTAAAACAAACATCGTCCTGAATCTCGGTTACGCTCTGCATGGAGCCGAAATGACATCTATGCTCATGGATTGCGACCTCGGTCTCGCCAACCTCGATGTCCTGCTTGGCATTTCTCCTGAACGCACTTTGCACGATCTTCTCCAGACAGGCGTGGATGCAGAAGACGTTCTGGTGGCAATTGAAAATGGCTTTGACATGCTTCCAGCCACAAGCGGTGTTCCCGAATTGGTGGAAATGGATGAGGACATGCAGGACATCCTGTTCAAGAAGCTGATTAATCTTGCGGGTGAATATGACTTCCTAATGCTCGACCTCGGAGCCGGAATCAGCCATACGGTCCTTTCCTTCGCCTCATTAACACAATTGCGTATTGTGGTTGTCACGCCGGAACCGACTTCACTGACCGATAGTTATGCGATGATAAAGGTACTCGTCACACAGCATGGGGTAAAAGATTTTCTTGTTCTGGTAAATCAGGCTACTTCTGCCGGTGAAGCGAAACAAACCTTTGAACGACTGTCTGCCGCGTGTAAAAATTTTCTGAATATCGATCTCAGAAATCTCGGATTTATCCATCAGGATTCAACACTTGTGGAATCCGTACGCCGCCAGACACCGCTTTTAAAGTTTGCTCCAAACGCCCAAGCAAGTAAAGATATCAAGGGGATAGCAAAAAAACTAATGCGTTACCGAGATGACAATCTTGAGCGTATATCAGGCCGTGCCATCCTGAAAGATTTCCCGACTCCATGAAAAGTAAAATAAGGGGTTGACGAAAAGAGTCATTTTTCGGCATAGTTAGTGAGAATTTATTAGTGATTCTCATTTGTCATCATGTTAGATCGATTCTGTCGATCTGTTGTGGTCAACTCAATGTCTCAGGGGGAAACCATGAATAAGAGCGAATTGATCAAGGCTCTTTCGGAAGAGAAAAAAATGCACGTAGACGAGGCCACCAAAGTGGTCGGAGCCTTCGTCGATTCCGTCAAGGAAGCCCTGCTACGTGGCGACCGTGTCGAAATCAGAGGATTTGGCAGCTTCAAGATCAAGGATTACGAAGGCTATACTGGTCGTAATCCTAAGACTGGCAGCGTTGTCCAGGTTTGCTCCAAAAAGCTTCCTTTTTTCCGCCCTGGTAAAGAGCTGAAAGAATACATCAACGATTAGAATGCGACGAAATTTCATCTGCCTGCTTTTGGCTGTGGGCTTGTTTGCGGTCAATGCGCAGGCGGCTGATCCTGTTCTGTCCATTCTTTATACGGCAAATACGTACGGCATCGTTAGGCCATGTCCTTCCTGAGGTGGTAAAACATTAGGAGGCGTGGCCCGGCGGGCTACGTATTTTTTTGATTTTCAATCATCTGCGCCGTACCTGCTCGTTTCCGGTGGATGGGAGTTTATGGACACCAAAGGGAATAAACCATCCCCTCAAGTCATAAACGGTCTTGCCAAAGCATTTGATTTAATGAAATATGACATTGGTCTTCTCGCCCAAGGCGAGGCTGATGGCATGGATAAGACCTTACTGCCACTTGATTCAACTCGAAAAACTGCACGCAGTGAGCCTGTTAAAGTTGTTACGACTTCAACAGGGGACCGAATCGGCTTCATCCGCCTGCCCTCTCTTCCAAAAGGTGAAGATGTTCCATCCAAGAAAATGATTCAAAAAATCTCCTTGATGGTAAAAAAAGAGCAGGAACAGGTAAAATTGCTGATTGCCCTCTCCGACTGGGGTTGGATTGCCGAGCGAGAATATCTGGCTCAGAACCCAACGTACGTGCCGGATATTCTTATGGGTAGTGGTTATGGTTCTGGTGTAAGCGGTCGTATTCAAGCCGACAAACGTTGTTTCTGGATTCGTCCCTATGACAAAGGACGAACCCTTTGTGAAATCGAAATTTTCAACTGGCCGGATCGTACCACGAAATTCGAATGGGAAGCACCGGCCGACATCAAGGCTCTTTCTGTGGGCCTTGGTGACCAGTATCAAGACAACCCGGACGTGAGCGCCATCCTCCATTAAGGCGCAAAGCGCCTAGGTCTATACTCAGGAGGGATTAACATGGAATTCAGAGGAGCCTACACAGCCCTCTCGACACCATTCGACAATGGCCAGATCGATGAAAACAGCTACCGCGAATTCATCGAATGGCAGATCGAACAGGGAATCGATGGGCTTGTTCCGTGCGGAACGACAGGTGAAGCCGCCACCATGACTCATGAAGAGCAGGGACGGATCATCAAGATATGTGTAGATCAGGTCAAAGGTCGCGTTCCGGTTATTGCCGGAGCAGGCTCTAACAGCACCAAGGAAGCTATTGAGCTTACCAAACTGGCGAAAGAGGCCGGTGCTAACGCAGCGCTACAAATTACGCCCTACTACAATAAACCGACTACCGAAGGTTTAATCGAACATTTCAAAGCCATTGCCGCTGAAGTGTCCATGCCGTTCGTCATTTACAATGTTCCTGGACGTACCGGTTTGAATCTGCTTCCTGCCGACCTTAAACGCATTGTCGATGCCGTACCTGAAGCCATCGCAGTCAAAGAAGCAACGGGCAACATGACACAGGCTGCCCAGGTCGTTGAATACTGCGGTAAAGACTTCCAGCTGCTTTCCGGTGATGACTTCACGGTGCTTCCGCTCCTTTCTGTCGGAGGCCGTGGTGTTATTTCGGTTATCTCCAATATCATGCCCAAGGCCATGAGTGACATGTGCAGGCTTTTTGATGAAAAAGATCACGCAGGAGCCTTGGACATCAGCCTCAAAATGGCTCCGGTCAACAGAGCCATGTTCATGGAGACAAATCCGATTCCAGTTAAAACGTCCCTGAACATGATGGGAATTTTCCCGAAAGCCGAATTCAGGCTTCCCATCGTGCCATTGCGAGAAGAAAATGTACCGAAATTAAGAAAGGTACTTGAAGAAGCCGACATTCTGTAAAAAGTAAAAGCCCCGACCAAATGCCGGGGCTTTTTTCTTATACAAATACAGAGCGTGTCTTGGTTATTCTGAAGCCACATGCGGTAAACGCTGAATTACACGAATGGTGCCGACAGCCAGTACTTCTTTCCAATCATCGAGCTGGGTGATTTCATTATAAAACAGGGTTACCCCGTCCCAAGTCGTAACATCATGAAAAGCTATCAAGCCTGATTCAGGGACATAGGGACTCCAGTGCAAAAAATCTTTCCGCGTAGCTTCATATGAGTGGTCGCCATCAATAAAAAGCAGTCTGATAGATTTTGACCACTCCGAAACAGCCTTACTACTTTCGTTGACTATGGGCTTTACCTTTTCATCAAAACGGTGCGTAGCGATATTTTTTAAAAAAATTTTCAGTGTACTGCCGTCAGTCGTAATGGCCGCCTGTTCGCCTTGTTCGCCAGCCTGATGCTCTCTAGAGCCTTTAAACGTGTCAATGGCATAAACAACCCCTCTGCCATTGCGAGCACTGCCTGAAGCCAAATAACAAGTAGAACGGCCATACAGGCTTCCAATTTCCACAATCTCCCCCTTTCCCGGACCAAAGGCAGCTATTGTGTGAAGAGCATATCCCTCAATGGGCTCCAGAAACCCTTCAATGTCTTTAAATCTGTCGGTCAGCAACCAGTAATCAGTCGCTGGCTTAAGCAGTTGTGTAACAGCCTCCATCTAATGCCCACTCCGTTATTTAGAGATATTTTAACATTCACCTCCGCCTATAGCATTCTTTCTGTTTTTTGTGAAAAGAACGCAAAAAAGCCCGCCAGCACAACGCTGACGGGCCTGACTTTGCGCTATAACAGTAGGTTACTACTAGCCTTCGAAGGCCTTGATGAAGTTGGGGGCAACCTGCTTCTTACGGCTCATGACGCCGTCAAGGTAAACGGGCTTGCCATCGGTGGCGATACCGAAAGCTTTCTCAACCACGGACGGATCGTCAGAGGCGATGAGCATTTCAGAACCCTCTTTCATGATGTCGGTCAGCAGCAGGAAGACGGAATGACGACCGTCAGCCTTGACCTTCTCAATCTCAGCCTGCAGAGCTTCCTTGTGAGCATCCAGCATGGACAGATCAACGACTTCCAACTGGCCGATGCCGACCTTGTTGCCGGACATGTCGAAGTCCTTGTAGTCACGGAAAACCAGCTCATTGGCGGAAGCACCGTCAACAGCGGACTTGACCTTGAACATTTCCATGCCCAGAGCCATGACGTCATCAACACCAGCGATCTTGGCCAGAGCTTCAACAGCAGCTTTGTCCTGATCGGTGCAGGTGACAGACTTGAACATAACGGTGTCACTCAGGATGGCACACAGCAGGATACCTGCGATGTTGGCCGGAACTTCTACGTTGTAGAAATCGTACATGGCCTTGATAACAGTACCGGTGCAGCCCACGGGCCAGACCCACATCTCGAGCGGGTTGGGAGTGGTGACGTCGCCCAGCTTGTGGTGGTCAACGACAGCGAGGAGTTCGCCCTTGTCCAGATTGTCAATGGTCTGAGAGATGTCAGTGTGGTCAACCAGAATGATTTTCTGATCGGTAGCATCAGTGACGATCTCGGGAGCAGCCAGACCGAATTTCTCCAGCACGAAAACAGACTCGGGAGCGATTTCGCCCTGAGTGATTGCCTTGGCCTCCTGGCCACGCTTGGTGAACAGATCTGCGACAGCGATCGCGGAAGCGACGGTGTCGGTATCGGGGTTTTTGTGTCCAACAACCAAAATTGCCATATCTAAAGTCCTCCTAATTAAATTACTCCTGAAATCAGGAAAATTTGCCCTTGAAATAGAATGTGCCGAATATCACAATCTTTTACGACTGCCAAGCTAAAAGCGTCCCAAGATGTCGTAAAGAACGACAAAAGAAATACCAACAGTCAAGACGACATATACTCGTTTTACCCTGAGAGCCATGAGTCCGCCTAGTGTTGCGGCGATCCAGAGGTGTGCCCAAGTAATATCAACAGACGATAAAAATCCCGGATAGATTGTGAAAAGAGTGTTAAATGCATATCTGAGCACAAGAATTGTTATATAAAAAGACACCCAGGACAGCATAAATGTTCGTCCAAGCGACCGCATGACCAATGAAGTTGGTAACGTTGGCGATTCCGGGTTGCGAGCCCAGTTGAGCAATTTGTTGTAATTAATCTGTTCCTGCTCACGGAGTCGGGCTTCCACCTTCATTCCAATCCAGGCCAATGGCATACTGGCGAAAAGTACTCCCATGATTCGTGCAGGTTGATCCAGACCGAAATATGTTGATAGCGCAAGAGCGGAAAAGGTTGCTGCAGTGAGATGCGGAGGAAGGAATGTTCCGACCGGTATCAAATCGAGCCAGAATAATTCAAAGAAAATGGCTATATAAAGACTTGTGTGAAAATCGCCCGTAAATGCGCCCCAAAACAATCCAATAACAAGCGGGCGTTCAAGTAGGCCGATGCTTATGGAATAACGGAACAGGGAAAACAGGGCAAAAAAAAAGCAACTATGGCAAACCAGAGATAGGGATTAGACATGGCCATAACTAAAACCTCACCTGAACGGGGTCATTGGGGACACATCGAAAATCAAGGACCACGCCCATGCGGGACAATTGACGCAGACACCCCTCTTCTTCATCGGACAGCGCAACGCTTGGAGAAATCTGTTTTTTGCCAGGACTATAGTGGACATTGCCTATATTCAGATTTTCAAAACCAAATCCGCTGTCAAAAGCTCTTTTTGCATCTGAACAGTTCGAGAACAGGATAAGAATACTTTCAGGATTGCTTACTGGCGATTTATCGAGTTCATGAGCCAATCCCTCCACGTTAACGAACAGAGTTGTCACAGACTGCGGAATAGCAAGAGACATAATTTCCTGCTGCAAAACATCTCCGGCCAACTCGTCATTGGCGACAATTATTCGACTTGCCCCAGTGTGCGGCAACCAGGTTTCAATTATCTGGCCATGAATCAATCTGTTATCTATACGAACAAGAGCCACGGCGCTTTCCTATTTCTTCCCTTTTTTACGCAGCATGGCTCCGGCAACCTTGATTCCTTGCTGCCCAGCTTCCTTGGCCTTTTCTGCAAGGGCATCCAAATTCATTGCACGATGCTGTAACGTAGCGACCAGCATAGGCAGATTGACGCCGGTAATGACTTCAAGGTGTTCCGATTTCATCAGGGACAAACTCATGGTTGTCGGCGAACCGCCGAACAAATCAGTCAGTGTTGCGACTCCTCTGCCTGATTCAACAGACCGAATAGCCTTACGAACAGTCTCCATGACCTCATCAACACCCTTCTGGACATCGACACCGACAGCCAGACAGTTTTCCTGTGGGCCGAGCACTGTTTCAGCAGCTTCCAGAAGAGTTTGGCCAAAAGAGCCGTGCGTGACAAGCACAACGCCTACTTGTGAATTCTTATTATTAGACTTTGCAGCCATTTTTATCCCAGTTCCATATGTCTATGTTCAATTGTAACTGCATACCTCTTTTTCAAGAGGGTCGCCAGCACGGATTCAGCAACAGAAACCGAACGGTGCCGACCGCCGGTACATCCAATGGCGATAGTGATCCTGTACCTACCCTCCTCTGCATAGAGGGGGAGCATATATGTCAGGAAATCAAGAAATTTTTCGTTGAACTTCTTACCAACTTCACTACCGATCACATACTCTGAAATAGCCTCATCCATCCCAGACAGCGGGCGAAGTTCCTTTTCGAAATATGGATTCGGTAAAAAACGTAAATCAAAAACAAGGTCTGCTTCAGAAGGAACGCCATATTTGAATCCGAAAGTAACGATATGAACACGCATTCCCCGGCCCAATTCTTCAATGACAGACCATTTGGTCTGAATCACCCGCCTGAGGTCATGCACTGAGTATCCGGTTGTATCAAGTACCAGTTCGGCAGTATTGCGTATCGGATCCAGAAGCTTTTGCTCTCGCTCCAAGGCCTGTTCCAATCCGAGGGACTGGCTTTCAAGCGGATGCGGTCTGCGCGTTGTCGCGTAACGCCGAACCAGTTCCTCCCGTTTCGCTTCAAGAAACATTATCTGAGGCGTAATCCCCATTTCTGCCAATTCATTGAACGAAACGTCCCATCCTTCCAAAAATTCATTCTGCCGCATGTCCATGCCAAGAGCCAGACCGCGATACTTGGAGTCCTGCTTTAAAATAAGCTCGGCAATCTTCGAGGCCATTCCGGACGGCAAACCGTCAATACAGAAAAAGCCCAGATCCTCAAAAACCTTGAGGGCTGTGCTTTTTCCTGAACCGGAAATGCCGGTCACAACAACGACTGGAAAGGTGTTGCAGGGAGTCAAGGAAGTATTCCTACATGATTAGACATCTTTTAACAGTTCCCACAGAGCATCATGAGTATCGGCCTGCAAAAAAGCCGACCGGAAGGCTTCATCTTTCAAAATTCTGGAAACCTGAGCCAAAATACGCAGATGCATTCCAGCGACCTGCTCAGGAGCAAGAACAAGGAAAAAGATTGAACAGGGCTTGTTATCAAGCGCCTCAAATTCAATCCCCGACGAACTGCGGCCGACAACCAGAATAACCTTATCCAGATTTTCCAGCTTGCCATGAGGGATCGCGATACCGTCCCCGATACCGGTCGTTCCGAGTTTCTCACGATCAAGAAGGACACGGACCGCTTGGTCCGTGTCCAATTCAGGATATTTTTTGCCCAGAGGGGCAACAAGTTCTTTCAAAACTTCTGATTTGTTTTCAGAAGTCAGCGAAGGAAAGACAAGTTCCTTCTCCAGATAATCTCCAAGTTTCATGCTCAGTATCCAGGATCAATAAGGCCGTAATCGCCGTTTTTCCGCTTATAAATTACATTAACACCCTCGGTTTCCGAATTGAGAAACACAAGGAAATCATTTTCCAGAGAGTTAAGCTGTAATGCCGCCTCATCAACGGACATGGGCTTTGGCTCATATGAATCAGTCCCGACAATGGTCGGTCCGGATTCTCCTGCAAGGTCTTCATAGGAAAGGAAGTTCATCTGAACTTTACTCCCACGGGCCTTGCGGCTGCGATTCTTCATTTTTTCACGCATCTTGCGCAACTGGGCCTCAAGCTTATCAAGCACCATGTCAATGGTGGAATACATGTCTTCGGAGTCTTCATAGGCCGATATGTGAATACTGTCCGCGTTCAGGATGACATCCGCTTTGTGCCGAAATTTGTCGACCAGCAGGTTGACCTGCAGATCGGCTTCGGAATCGGAAACGAACTTGGCTACCTTTTCAAAACGCTTTTGCGCATAACCCTTGAGATGATCGGACGGCTCAAAGTTCTTGAAAGTGAAGCTGATGTTCATACGCTACCTCCTGGTTATGGGTGCAGACTTAAATAACCTAAAAATACTGTTTGCGTTTGGAAGATGAAGCAATGCCCATAGCTGAACGATATTTGGCAACTGTGCGCCGAGCGATATTCACATCAAGCTTTTCCTTGAGAATTTCGCCAATTTTTTCATCGCTGAGCGGCTTCTTGGTGTCTTCCCCGGCGATCATCTGTTTGATGAGCGCCTTGACGCTTTCCGAACCAACCTGTGAACCGTCATTCAGATCCAGCGCACTGTTGAAGAAAAACTTCAACTCGAAAATCCCGTGCGGTGTGGAGACATACTTGTTTGTCGTAATACGACTCACAGTGGATTCATGCATCTCGATATCTTCGGCAACCTCCTTGAGAATCAAAGGCTTGAGTTTGGTGACGCCTTCTTCGAAAAAGTTTCGTTGAAAACGGACAATACTCTCAACTACCTTATACAATGTTCTCTGACGCTGGTACAGACTTTTCATCAACCATGCGGCAGAACGCATCTTTTCCTGAAAATATTCTTTCTCTTTTTCCCGGGCCCCTTTCATGGTGTCCATATAGTAGGAATTCATCTGCAGACGGGGCAACCCATCTTCATTCAAAATAATGACGAACTCGTCACCGTATTTGTAAACAAAGACGTCCGGGCTGACGTAATGCGGCTCATTGCTGGCAAAATTGGCACCCGGCATGGGATCAAGCGTCTGCATGATATCAAGATAATCCTTGAGTTCTTCCATGGATATCTTGAACTTGCGAGACAGCGGCTTATATCGGTTTTTCTCAAGGTCCTCCAGATGATCCCGAACAAGAGAAACCAGAATCGGATCATCGTATTCGAGAACGTCCATTTGAACGAGCAGACACTCTTGTGGCGTACGGGCAGCAACGCCGACCGGATCAAGACGTTGAATACGCTTGATGACAGACTCAACCTCTTCTTCGGTTGCCTGCACCATGCCAATGATTTCTTCACTCGTTGCCTGAAGATAACCATTATTATCGACATTGCCGATAATAATTTCGCCTATGGCGATATCATGTTCGGAAAAATTGGAAAGGCGCATCTGCCAGTTGAGATGTCCTTCAAGGGAAGGCTTGGAAGCCAGACGGGCTTCAAAAGACAGTCCTTCTTCCGGGACTTCGGAATCACGCGCCGAGGCCTGCTTGGAAGTACTGGAAAACTCACCCAGATAGTTCTCCCAATCCGCAGTACGAACCAACTCTTCCTCGGCCTGCGATTCGGTCAACTCTTCCTTTTCACGGATTTCAGTTTCCGTCTCAGTTTCGTCGAGAAACGGATTTTCCATGAGTTCCTGCTGAACAGTCTCAAGAAGCTCCAGCCGGGAAAGTTGCAGCAGCTTGATGGCCTGCTGCAACTGGGGTGTCATAACCAGTTGCTGAGAGAGCTTAAGTTGCTGTCTGAGTTCCAATCCCATATATTCGAGCCTCAAAGGCTAAAAGACAATTTGCTTTCAGGTGGCGGTTATTTTTTTCGCCACTTCCATCACTTCTTGGTTCTGATTATTACACAGCCAACACAACGAAGCAACACTTTACTTGTAACACACCGAGACCGTTGGATTATTGCCAACAATCTTCATACATGAAAAAAGTGTACCAATGATTCTGCGATCTGTAAATCGCCAATAAGGGAATGACTCGAAAAAAGGATTACAGGCTGAAATCTTCACCAAGATATATCTGACGTGCACGACTGTCCTGAACGATATCCTCAGGGGTACCCTCCAAGATGACAGACCCTTCATAAACAAGATATGCCCTGTCGCAAATATTCAATGTTTCCCGAACATTATGGTCGGAAATAAGAATGCCGATGCCCATGCTTTTCAGAACGGAAATGATTTCCTGAATATCAATAACAGCGATAGGGTCAATGCCGGCGAACGGTTCATCAAGTAAAATGAACTGCGGGGCCATAATAAGGGCCCGCGCAATCTCAAGTCTCCGTCTTTCACCGCCGGACAGAAACATTGCGGCCTGATCCGCAAGTTTCGTGATGGTGAACATTTCCATCAACTCTTCAGCCCTTTTCTTCTGGGCTGCGGAGTTCATTGAAGTCTGCTCGAGTATGATCTCAAGATTCTGTCTAACGGACAGTTTTTTGAAAATGGAGCTTTCCTGCGGCAGATAGCTGACCCCCATGCGGGCACGTTCATGCAGAGGCTTGTCGGTCAATGATGTGCCGTTAAGAACAACACTACCCGTGTTGGGCTTAACTATGCCTACAAGCATATAAAAAGTCGTGGTTTTCCCTGCCCCGTTGGGGCCGAGAAGTCCAACAACCTCTTTGGGATTCAATTCGAGATTGATTCCATGCACGACCTCTTTCTGGCCGTACCGTTTGGACAGATTTGCAGCAACCAGTCCTTCGCTCATTACTGCCTCTTCATGTTTTCTGGGGTCATGAATACCGCTTTGACCCGTTTGCCCTTTCCGCCCACAACTTCACTCCGATTCTCACGCACATGAAATTTGATGATCTCACCCGTCAGGCTGTTAGGACCATCCTGAAGGAGCGGATCTTTTTCCATCTTCAGCAACTGCTTGCCGACCAAATACGTCAGCTTACCGCATGTGCCCTCAGTGGTGCCTTTTTTAACGCGGACAGTCCCTTCGGCAACAATTCTATCCACGCTGTCCGCAGAGAACTGCTTGTTGGACTTGGAAGCAAAGTAGGCAGAAAGTTTTTCCGACCACAAAGTCAATTCACCGTGTTCTGCCACTACATTTCCGACAAAAGAGACGACCTTGCCAGTTTCATCATACGTCATACGATCCGATGAAATCTTAACAGGCATTCGGCTTGGATCAACACCGACCTTGATAGGATCCGGCTGAGGGGTTGCCTCCACAGGGGCCTTTACCTCTCCTTCACCTTTAACAGTCACCGGTGCAGTTTTGCGCTTGACTGGAGCAGAAGGAACGTCCTTTTTCTTTGCCATCTTCTTTTCAAGAATGCTCACGTATTTCACGTTGACATAACCGATAGCGCGTTTTTCCGAACGAACAGTTTCATTGAGACTGAAAACTGCTCCCCAACCGTCCTGAATGAAATCCATCTTGACCCGCTGCCCTTTTGCCAAAGTAACAACGTGTTCACTTTTCGGGGTTCTTTTTTCTCGGACATTCAGATTGCTTTTGGCCTCAACAATCTCACCCCAGCCTTGAGCCTGAGCAAAAGACGCAGTCGCAAACAGGCACAGTACGACGAAACACACACTGAAAAGTTTTTTTGTCATGAGCATACTCATTACCTATTATTTAAGTGGGTTGTTTTCCAACCCCTGAGGAGCCAACAAAGCTTCAACGCCGCCGGCTGCAACCATTTCCCTGCTGAGAAGATCAATTTCAACCGCAACTGCAGTCAGGGTCATATCCGGCCTTCTCACTGTCACCCCGCCCTTGAGATATACCTTGCTGATCGCACCGACATAATCCAGATGCTGTGCATCCAATGCCAGATCACCAAATCGGCCGGTCACATTGTCATAAAGGGTGAGGTTATCATTGGTCTGATCAACCTCTCCGCGTTCGGCCTTGACATACACTTCCTGGCGATCATCGCCAAAAAAAGCCGTCAACTGAGGACGATCAACTCCAACCAGTTTTTTTTCCTGATTATATTTGGCTGAGGTGGCCAGCAATTTCCACGTCATTGCCCCCTGCTTACCCTGCACGAGTTCAATATCCTCGGCAGTGACATCAGCCTCATCGAGCAATTGTTTGCGAGATTTTTCGGAAAGAGTTTTATCAGCGACAGGCTCAATTACGGAGTCGGAAAAAAAGACCGCCTTGACCGCGATGCCAAGTGCGATTCCAACTACGAATATGATAATCAGAGGCAAACGCCTTTTCATTTATCCAGCCCATTCTTTCATGGCTTCATCCAGCAGACCCCGGGCCTTGAGAATAAAACCAATCGCTTCGCGCACTGCCCCCTCGCCGCCGGAACGGGTTGAAACCCAATCTGCGATTTCGACAACCTCCGGCTGTCCATTGGGTACAGCCAGAGCCATCCCGGCACTGCGCATGGGAGCAATATCAATCCAATCATCCCCCATGAAGGCTGCCTCAGACAACTCAACGCCGACTTTTTCGCATATTTCTTTCAATAAAGGAACTTTTTTGTGCTTGCCCGCATAGTAATGCTTGATGCCCAGCTCGTTGACCCGATTGGCCACAGGCTTTTGATCGAGCCCTGAAATAACACCGATTTCCAGACCGACAGCCTGTGCAAGCTTGATTCCCAAACCGTCCTGTACATTGAACCGCTTCATGGCAAGCCCGTTGTCGCCATAATACAGCCCGCCGTCGGTCAGAACCCCGTCCACGTCCAGTACAAGCAGCTTAATGTTTTTCGCGAGCTCGAATGCGCGATCACTCATTACCAAGCTCCCAGATCGCCTTGAGACGCTTCAGAAGCGCTTTAACCTGATCAAGCGGAATACTGTTGGGACCGTCACACAGAGCCTTGTCCGGATCGGGATGCGTTTCCATAAATACACCACTGGCTCCAGCTGCGACGGCAGCTGCGGCGAGTACAGGCACGTATTCGCGCTGTCCGCCGGATGCTCCGCCGAGCCCGCCGGGAATCTGGACTGAATGTGTGGCATCAAAAACCACAGGCACATCGAATTTCTTCATTTCAGGAATGGAGCGCATGTCCACAACCAGATTGTTGTAGCCATACGTAGAACCGCGCTCTGTCAGCCAAACCTGATCGTTGCCGGATGCACGCACCTTTTCAACCGCGTTTTTCATATCCCAAGGGGCCAGAAACTGCCCCTTCTTGATATTGATAACGCTGCCGGTCCGGGCCGCGGCGACAAGTAAATCCGTCTGGCGACAAAGAAATGCCGGGATTTGCAGCACGTCAGCGACTTCAGCCACGACAGCAGCCTGTTCGGGGTGATGAATATCAGTGACAACCGGCAAACCGGTTTCCTTTTTCACCTCGGCCAGTATTTCGAGCCCTTTGTCAATTCCGGGCCCACGAAAACTGGTAACCGACGTCCTGTTCGCCTTGTCGAATGAGCTTTTGAAGACAAGGGGGATATCAAGCTCTGCGGCAACTTCAGCCAGAACTCCGGCAGTTTGCAGTGATATTTCCCGACTCTCGATAACGCACGGTCCGGCCAATATAAATGGGCCGGACCGGCTAAATGAGTAAAGTTCGCTTACAGCCAACTATTTATCCTTTTCGTTTTTCGCGGCCTTGATGAAGTCCCTGAAAAGCGGATGGGGATTCATGGGCTGAGACTTGAATTCAGGATGGAACTGGCAACCGAGGAACCACGGATGATCGGCCAACTCGACGATCTCCATCAGAGATTCATCAGGAGCAGTACCGGAGAAGGTCAAACCATGTTCTTCGCAGCGTGCAATGAATTCATTGTTGAACTCAAAACGGTGACGATGGCGTTCATCGATGTTGACGGTCTGGTAGGCAGTGTAAGCAACGGTGTCCTTCTTGAGCTTGCAGGGGTAAGCTCCAAGACGCATGGTGCCGCCCTTGTCAGACCCTTCGTCACGCACTTCGGTCTTCTTGGTGCGGAAATCGTACCATTCCTTCATCAGATAGATGATGTTGAACGGAGTGTTCTGGTCGAACTCTTCGGAGTTGGCACCTTCAAGCCCGATGACATTACGGGCGAATTCGATGCAGGCACACTGCATGCCGAGACAGATACCGAAGAACGGAACCTTGTTTTCACGGGCATACTGAATGGCCAGAATTTTACCTTCCACGCCACGAGCGCCGAAACCGCCGGGGACCAGAATACCATCCAGCCCTTTCAGTTTCTTTTCTACATTCTTGGCCGTGACCTTTTCGGAATTGACATATTCCAGTTCGACCTTGACTTCGTTAGCGACGCCGCCGTGAATAAGGGCTTCATGCAGGCTCTTGTAAGCCTCTGTCAGATCGACATATTTGCCGATAATACCGATTTTGACAGTACCTTTCGGATTGTGGAGCGAATGAACCAGGTTCTCCCACGGTGCAAGCTCTGCATTCTTGGCAGGAAGCTTGAGCAGAATTGCGATCTTCTGGTCAACACCCTCTTCATAAAACTCCAGAGGAACTTCATAGATCGAGGAAACATCAATGCCTGTGAACACGGCATCGCGATCAACGTCACAGAACAGGGCGATTTTCTTTTTGAGATCTTCTTCAAGATCCACTTCGGAACGGGCGATGATGATATCCGGCTGGATACCGACACTGCGGAGTTCCTTGACGGAATGCTGGGTCGGCTTGGTCTTCAGTTCGCCTGCTGCCTTGATGTAGGGAACCAGGGTCAGGTGAATGTAAAGAACATTTTCCTTGCCGAGATCGTTTTTCAACTGACGGATAGCTTCGAGGAAAGGCTGGCCTTCGATGTCGCCGACAGTGCCGCCGATTTCGATGAGCGCGACATCTTCGCCGTTGGGAAGATTGATGACAGCTTCCTTGATGGCGTCAGTGATGTGCGGGATAACCTGCACGGTACCGCCGAGGTAATCGCCGCGACGTTCTTTCTGAATGACGGAGTTGTAAATGGAACCGGAGGTGTAGTTGTTCTGCTGGCTCAGGGAGGTGCCGAGGTAACGCTCGTAATGACCGAGATCAAGGTCGGTTTCGGCACCATCGTCGGTGACATACACTTCACCGTGCTGGAAGGGATTCATTGTTCCCGGATCAACATTTATGTACGGATCGAGTTTCTGAATTGTGGCCTTGAGCCCCCGCGCTTGGAGCAGCGCACCAATGGAGGCCGCAGCCAGACCTTTGCCGAGGGAAGACAACACTCCACCCGTGATAAATATGAATTTGGTTTTCATACCGAGGAAATCCCCTTCGTTCTACTTGATTTATAAGGAAATATCATGGAAACATCCATGCATCGTCCATGTTGACTGACTCGCGTTGGACACGTATGTTCCTGCCCGAACGCATAGCCGCTTTGCAAATTATGCAAGGTCTTGCCCCAAAGTCAATACGAAGAGGAGAATTTCATGGCCCGCGTTAATGCACTTGTCATCACGGGATACGGAACCAACTGCGAAAATGAGTCCGCTTATGCTCTCAAGGCAGCCGGAGCGGAATCTGCTGATATAGTCTATTTTTCGGATCTCGCTGCCGGTCATGTCCGCATGGACAAGTACAACTACCTGCTCTGCCCCGGCGGATTTCTCGACGGCGACGATCTCGGCGCAGCCCAGGCCGCCGCTCTCCGTTGGCGTTGGTCAAAGACAACAGACGGTACACCTGTTCTTGATCAACTTAAAGGCTTTTTCAACGCCGGAGGAATCATTCTCGGCATCTGCAACGGCTTCCAGCTGCTTTGCAAACTCGGCCTGCTTCCTGCCATCGGCGAGAAATATTTCGAACGTCAGGTTTCCCTGTCTTATAATGATTCAGGTCGATTCGAGGATCGCTGGGTCACGCTGAAGACAAATCAGGAGTCCCCTTGCGTCTTTACCAAGGGAATTGACTGCATCGAGGTGCCCATTCGTCACGGTGAAGGAAAAATCATTCCCATGAATGATGAAACACTTCAGCACATCGTGGACAACAACCTCCACGCTGTTCAGTACGTTGACCCGGAGACCAAGGAACCGACTCTGGAATATCCTTACAATCCGAACGGCTCTCCGCTCGGCATCGCAGGCCTGACCGATCCTTCCGGACGCATTCTCGGCCTGATGCCCCACCCCGAAGCATACAATCACAAGACCAACCACCCGTCCTGGACCCGTGGTACGGATGAGAAGATGCCTCTCGGACTGGCCATGCTCGAAGCCGGCGTCAACTACCTGAAAGCCAAATAAACCGCACCGGATTATATCCATGTCTGTCAAAACACCGCCAAGCGAACCCGAGGGTATCACTTGGCGGTCTCTTATGGATGTGGCGTTTGAAGAAGCCTGCAAGGCGGCCAAAGACAATGAGGCACCCATCGGCGCTGCGTTGTTCAGCGCAACCGGCGAACTGATCGCCAAAGCGCATAACGCCCCGATCTTCCTGAACGACCCGACGGCCCATGCTGAAATCCTCTGCCTGCGCAAAGCCGCCGAAAAAATCGGCAACTACAGGCTCACGGATACGATCATGGCGGTCACGCTTGAGCCGTGTCTTATGTGCACCGGCGCACTCATCCATGCCCGCGTCGCAGGACTCGTCATCGGCGCAATGGACCCAAGGGCCGGAGCAATATCCTCGAACCTTGAAGGCCATGCCCTGCCGTTCACCAATCACTCAATGTGGTTCATAAACGGCGTCATGGAAGATGAATGCAGCTCTCTCCTGAGACGTTTTTTTCTCGAACGGCGCAAAAAGCGGAAAAAGGGATAATCAACAATCCCGATAAAGCTCAAAATAAACAAACTTCTTGCAAGCCGCGGCGAGTCTGTTTATATACCCATTCCACATCGGCGTGAGCAGATGTAAAAAAGCTGCGGAGAGGTAGCGAAGTCCGGCCGTAACGCGCTCGACTCGAAATCGAGTTATGGGTCAAACCATACGTGGGTTCGAATCCCACCCTCTCCGCCATGAGAATAAAAAGCCCCTGAGTCAATGACTCAGGGGCTTTTGTATTTGGGGTAGGCGCGAAAAAACGCCCCAAAGGACCTTTCTTAATTTTGTACATTTAGGAGTAAAATGTATTGATTGCTAAACCTTTATACATCATGAATAGCAAAGTGGCCTTAAAATGGGAGACTTTACAGCCCCACTCCTTTAGTTATGTATAGCTTGGCTAATTACAACTTAAAAGGTAATTACGATGAATTACGTCCTTGCAGCTAGGATTAACAGAGGATATGTTTCGTAAATGCCATGCTGTAAATGTAGACAATATAATTGGGATGAACCCGCAGAAACGTTTTGGGTAGACTCCAACGACAACAGCGAGTATTGTCTATTCCATGCTCCAAGCAGCGTGAAGCAACAAGTTGGCAACTTCAACTTCCAGCTCAAAGTCTACATAAAGAGTCGAATCAGAGCTGGCTACAACTACTGCAACCTGAGTGGTATCATCTTCCCGCATCGAATCAAATTCTCAGAGACCTTCAAAGACATAGAACTTCCTTCGATCAATTTCTATGGTTCAGTGTTTGAACAATATGTAGATTGTGTTCAATTTCATTTCCCCGGTGACATGTCGTTTGGTGATGTAGTGTTTCACCAAAATGCTCATTTCCATCAAGCTTTATTCTCTGACCGAGTACACTTCATCGGAAGCACCTTCAAAGACTATGCATCCTTTACAGACGCACTCTTCGAGAAGGGAGTTGTGTTTCAATCACATTTCGAAAGCAACTTTTCCTGTGTAGGAATAAAGTCAACAGTAGAACTGGATATGTTCGCCTCTAAATGCGAAGGGTTCGCAGCATTCGACAACGCCAAGACTGAATCTCTTAAACTAATCAACTGTGAATTCAACAGCCACGCTTCATTCCGAGGGACCTGTTCAGGAAGTACAACGATTGAAAGGACTTCGTTCAAAAAAAATGCAGACTTCACAGGGTTTAGGTCATATGAAGGTTCAATCTTCAATGACACATTATTCGCAGGAGGAGCATATTTCCATTCAGCACTATTAGCTGAGAACACTTCATTTAAGCACACGAGATTCAAAGACTACTTATCCTTCGACAGAACTAAGTTCTATGGGAATGTCACGTTCAAAGGAGCCTACTTCGCAGAGGCCTGTCTATTTGGACGGTCACAGTTTACTCATCCAACTTCATTTGAAGGCTGCTCATCTAAAGAAATAATAAGAATGGATAGAGTTGATATGACAAACGTGCATCTGTTCAATTCACCAATAGAATCTTTCAATTTCATTTGTTGTAAATGGCCTAATTCAAATGACCATCAACATGTTAGTGACCACCCTTACTTAAAGCCACGGGAACTTGAAGACATATACAGGCGTCTCAAGAAGTCAGCTAAACAGAACAACGATGAGTTGGTAGCCTCTCAGTGGCACTGGCAAGAAAAAGAGATGTGTTTGAATGTACTTAAAGGTGAAGCCACCCCTTCCGTACGAGACCGCTTCCTCAAAATGATGCTCGAAATATACAGGCAGATAAGTGGATACGGGGAAGAACCACTTCAAGCACTTGGCTTCCTATTCCTCTTTACAATCGCTCCACTTTTTCTGTTTGGAGGACTCAAGCTCTTTGAAACAGGTATACACTTCACATCAATCGACTGGAAGGAAGTCGTCAACGTAACCTCATGCTGGTTTCAATGTATGCCCTTAGCTAAAGTCTCAGCTTCATCCATTAATCTAACCAATGGGCAGAAATGGATATGTTGGCTGTCACAGATAGTTATCACCCTTCAAGCTGCGCTATTTGCCTTTTCTCTTAGAAATAAACTACGAAGATAACTAGCTTACCAGACTCAACACAAAAACCAGCTATGAAATACTCTTATAATTATCTAGCTATACTAGTGAGATGTAGCTTCAACAAAAAATTCTAATCTTATCCGCCATGGTCACAAAAATTCCTTGAATCAATAACTCAAGGACTTTTCATTTTCCTTTCGAATATCCCATCGCCTCACATCCCCAAAAAGATATCGTAATAAGGGCAGAATATTCACTAACCAACTCACCCCTTCCCCCCGCCCCAAGTAATAACAACCCTCCGCTTGCCCCACTTTCTGGCTAGTGCAACGTCGTCGCCGAAGAAAATATCGATCTTGTTGGTCCAGCGTTTGTTCATTTTGTCGAGGACGCGGTATGTGCCGGACAGGCCGTGGATTGTGACTTCGGTGTTGTGCCCAAGGCCGAGCGGGATGAGGTCGCGGGATACGGCAATGGCTTTCATGCCGGGTTCGAGCTTGTCGCCCCATGCCGCTACACCAAGTGCGTAGTTCTTGGTTTCCTGAGGACGGAGGGTATACGCCGATGCTTTGACAATCATGGAGCGCATGCCGTTCTTTTCGGTCATCTGGCCCACTGGCTCATTCACGCTCACGGGGAATCCGTGTTGATCGGTTTCAACATGCTTTTCACCGCCGGAATCATCGTGGCCGCACCCGCCGAGGGAGAAAAGTAACGTCAGGGTAAACAGAAGACAAAGAACAGAGCCTCGAAACGGATAAATTATACTGCCCCCCATCATCTTCTCCGGCCCCTTCCTCTTCCGCGACCGCCCTGCCGGTTGCCCATGCCTGACAAAAAGCTTTGATGAGGACGTCCTGTCACCCTGTTGAAAAGATACATGAAGAACGTCAAAGGCCAGAGAAGCGCCAGTCCGATCCGTTCCCCAAGGGCGACATTGCGTGTATTCGTGTAATAGAAAAAAACCGCCGCTGCGATAACTATATACAATATCATTATTATCTCCTTGCCACAGGCATATCAAAATCCTTGAGACAGGGGAATGAAATACCCTACCAAGATTCAATCACTATCCCATCTATCTTTCACTTGTTTGGCGCCACACGATTCTTACGCGCACACAGTACATGCAGGCCGATTTAAAATTGGCAGCTGTAATCCTTGACTTTGAATTTCAGCAGGCAGATATTTGTAAGCAGGATAATATTCACCTCATAATATCAGGAGGATAAGGAGATGAAAGACATTCAGTCGAAGTCAAAGCATGACAACACTGTTCGACATCGTACGGGAAGTTCCTTTGAAGCCCTGCACAATTTCTGGAGACACCCGCTCGGGGCACTGAGATACTTTCCCTTTGAAGGAGGATTCGACCATTTCCCCTTCATCACGGAAGAGTATCCTTCTCTGGATATCAGTGAAAATGACGAAGCCATTACGGTTTCAGCCGAACTGCCCGGTGTCGATCCGAACGACATTGAGATCACCGTGAGTCAGAGACGTTTGACGATCAAGGGAGAAAAGAAGTTCGAGAACGAAGAGCAAAAGGACGACTACCACCGTATCGAAAGAAGCTATGGCAATTTTCAAAGGGTGGTAACGCTCACATCGGACGTTGATGAGGAAAAGATCAGCGCCACATGCAAAGGCGGCGTGTTGACTTTGATCCTGCCGAAACTGACCATCAACAAGACGATCACAATAAAAGTTGAGTCCGAAGATTAACAAGCTGACAACAAATCAAAAAAATGGAGGGAGAAGACATCGCCTCCTCCCTCCGTGCAGTCCGGCCTAACCACCATAATCAACTTACTTCTTTCACCTCCACAGCTCCCATATACAACCACTCTCATTTCTGTTTTATTTTGCCAACCGCCCCTCATCCAGCCTTCAGCGTTATTATAATACTCCCTCCCTCTACGGCTTGTTACACAGTAAAGATGGAAAATTCTTTATCGCATACCAATTAGGGGGATGAGATGAAAAGAGGAATCGGAATGCTGGTCGGCGTCGCTCTTGCGGCTTTGCTGTTTAGCGGCTGTACGTCGAGTGAGCCTGTTGTTGACTTGGCCAAAATGACTTCTCAACCGAAGGAATTCGTTGGATCGGAAACCTGTAAAACCTGCCATCTTGAACATTATGATTCATGGAAGGTCACCAACCACAGCCGCATGGCTCAGGACGTAACCAAGAATGCAGATGCATTCATCGTTGATATTAACGAAAAGGTCATCAAGGCGGACTTTGCCAAACTCGAAGCCAAGGGCAAACTCAAAATGCCGCTCAACGAAATCTATTTCCCGCAAAAGGATGAAATCAAATACACGCTCGGCAATGAATGGAAACAGCGCTACATCATTGAAAAAGAAGGCGTGCTCTACATTTCCCCGATCCAATTCAACACCGAAACAGGACGCTGGGTGAACTATCACGAACATGACTGGAAGAAACGTCCCTGGCTGCTCAAATGCGGCGGCTGTCATACCACCGGCACAAAGCTGGACCTTGAAGACATGTCAAAATCCTCTTTCACGGAACCGGGCGTTGGCTGTGAAGCGTGTCACGGAGCTGGCTCATGGCATGTGGCCCTGCCCAAGACCGCGCTATTCGAAAAGCGTGAAACCATCCTCAATCCGGCCAAAATGCCTCGCGGAACATCGGTTCAGGTTTGCGGCAGCTGTCACAACAGAGGCAAGTCCACCATGGTCAAAGGCGCAAGCTGGCCTGTCGGTTACACCCCGGGCAAGGCGCTGGAACCATACTATGTTTCTACTTCATACGCTGCAGGAGACAAGAAACATATGTACGCCAACGAGTTTTCCAAGGGTCACCACCAGCAATATATCGACTGGATCAAATCCGAACACCGCAGGGAAGGCGTAACCTGTACATCCTGCCATTCCGTTCATCAGCTTGGCATGCCTGCCACGCGCTTCCAGACCAAGGGGAGCGGTTCAAAGTCCTGCCTGAACTGTCATGAACAGGTGAATACCAACATGGCACATTCCATTCACTCATTTGCAAACTGTGTTGGTTGTCATATGCCGCGCATCGCTAAAAGTGCGGAATCGCAAGATATTCACAGTCACGTCTTCAAGACGTTACTGCCGTCTGGAACGCTTAAAAACCCGGAAATCCCGAATTCCTGTCAGAATTGCCACAAGCATAAGGATGCCGACTTGGCACAACTGCAAAAGCAGTTCGAGGCTCTCGCCTTGATGCCTGCCCCACAGGGAAAGACCGTGGAATCTGTGAACGCCTACAAGTAGGAGGCGATCATGTTACGAGTCATTTGTACTGCCCTGCTCCTGACAGGCCTTGTTCTGACGTTGCCATGCGCGGCGCAGGAAGAAGTCGCCGGAGCCGACCGATACAAACTTCGGGAAGCAAGCACGGGCTATTACGAACAATACGAAGTCTTGCCCAGTCGAGGCAGTCCTTTTGTGCAATGGAATGCGCCCGCCGAGACTGTGACGACCGGTGGCCGCGCACCAGCCGCGACGTATCAGGCAGACGCACATGCCTTGGTGCAGAACTATCGGCATCAACGGTGCGAAAGTTGCCATAAGGTCGAGGCATACAACAATCGGCATGCAACGCGAAAAAACATCGCTTGCCGCCAATGTCATGGATTGGAACCGATTGCCGGAATCAACCATTACTTCTCACCTCTCAATCCTATACGCAGGCATGCCACAGTCTGTGCCAAATGCCATCAGGGAGCGAGCGGTTCATTCGCCATGTATGTAGTACATGAACCAGCTCCACTGAAGGCCGGAACGGCAAAAAGCTTCCCCGTGCTGTACTGGGCGGTATGGATTATGCTCGGCATTGCCATAGGAACCTTTGCCCTCTTCCTGCCGCATACCGGACTTTGGGTGCTGCGCGAACTGTTTGCTCGCAAAAAGGAAGGAGGTGACGCATGAGACTGAAACGATTCACCCCGGTTCAAAAAATATTCCATGCGTTTCTGATGCTCTCCTTCCTGATTCAGGCTGTCACAGGGACGGCCAGAATGTATATTGAAACACAATGGGGACAGCTCATTGCACAACCATTCGGCGGCTACGACGGTTGCCTTGAGGTGCATAAGATCGTCGGACTATTCATGATAGCGCTTTTCTTATGTCATCTCATATACGCACTGTTTGTCGTATTTGTCAGAAAAGTTGGAACGGAAGACGCCCTGTGGCCGGGTATAAGAGACGTGAAACAATTCTTTGCCCATCTCCGTTGGATGTTCGGAGGCAAAGCTCCACGTTTCGAGCGCTGGGTATATTGGGAAAAATTCGACTACTGGGCTGTATTCTGGGGAATGATGGTCATGGGAGTTACAGGACTCATGCTCTACTCGCCTTTGGAAACCACACGGTACTTCAAAGGATGGAGTTTGAATGTCGCCCTATGGGTTCATCGTATCGAAGCCTGTCTCGCCATGCTGCACGTATTCGTCATCCACTTCACGGTCGCCCATCTGCGACGGCACAATTTCCCCATGGACCGTGCCATGTTCGCCGGAGACTCGGACCTTGAAATAACAGCAGAAGAACGCCCAGCATGGATAGCTCGACTACGAACCAGTGAGGCGCTAAAAAGTCGAACAATTGCAGATGCCCCCGTAATAAGAATCGTTGTATCCTACGCTATTGGACTCAGCGCAGTGGCTCTTGGCATCTATCTGGTCGTAGGAGGACTGCTAAACGTCCGTTTTATCAATTGGTAGCCCTAGAAACAAAAAACAAGAAATCGACAACCTCAAAAAATAAAAGCGACCACACTCAGTGTGGTCGCTTTTATTATTCAAACGTAAACCTTTTATTCTTTGGTAATAGCCTCATTGGGACAGGTTTCAATAGCCTCGTCTACACAGTCGGCTGTTGAATCAGGCGCAATCACAATGGCTTTTTCGCCGTCATCGTCCATTTCAAAAACATCAGGACAGATTTCCACACAAGATTCGCAACCGATACATTCATCGGGATCAATGACTATAGCCATAGGTAAGCCTCCTGAATAATTAGATTAAATTAATTACATAAATCAATTTTTCAAGAAACTATAGCCCGTGTGCTATTTTACTTGCAACTGTTTTTATCAAGTTAACAGAATTATCTTTCGTGCAGACCGTGATACAGGGTATCGAAATATGGATAAAGCAAGTACTCCATGACCGTCCGCTCTCCCGTCTTGATTCCCACCAGTACTCGCATTCCCGGATAAAGCTGATAGTTACGTCCATCCTTTTCAAATCGATCATGCTCGGTTTCGACAAGGACTTTGTAATACATCCCCTCTTCCGGATGGGTGATCGCATCGGGACTGATTTGCTTGACCGTACCATCCAGATTGCCAAACATGCGGGCATCTCCCGTTGCCAGCTTCACTGTCGCAGGCTGACCTACCTGTACGTAACCAATATCACCGAGAGCGAGGTGAGCCTCGACAACAAGTTTGTCACCCGCAGGAACAATATCCAGTACGGTCATCCCCGGTTGAACGACTTCGCCTTCGCCCATGATGTATATGGATTTGACAATTCCATTCGCCGGAGAACGAATAATTGTTCGCTGAAGGCTGTCTGACATCTTACGCAAACGTTGCGAAAACTCGAGAAGCTCCCGTTGAGATTGTCGCAGAGACTCCTGAACTTCTTCATGAAATGTGTTGGAAATCTGATCGAGATGTTCCTTGGCTGCAACAAGTGCCGATTTGGCCCGCTCCAACGCAGCCTTATCTTCCTGGATCTTGCTGAGAAGACTCGATTCTTCCTTCAAGAAGCCCAAATGCTTGTAACGGGATGTCAGCTTGTCCTTGAGTAATTCTTCACTGATTCCAATTTGTTCACGGACATATTTCAGACTTTGACGCTGGTTCCTGATACGGACGGAAATTTCCTGAATATCCTGCTCACGCTGCTTAATCTTCTCGCGCTGTGAGTTGATATCATTTACAAGTCGCTCCCGTCTGGCCATATACAGTTGGCTGGCCTGTTCCACCAAGTCTGGGGCGTCGGCTGCCAATTTTTCAGGTACGGAGAAAGAAGCACCATAAGGATTAAAATAAAATTTCCCCGCAGTCTGCCACTTGGTATCATCGTCAACGGATTTGACTTTATCAGGATCAGCAAACCACTTAGCTTCAGCCTCAAGTCGCGCAACTTCCATCTCCAAAGATGAAACACGGACGTTCAGTTCTTCCACCGTAGAATCGCTAGCTGTCGCCTCAAGTTCTATAAGAGGTTGCCCAACCTTGACCAGATCTCCTTCGCGCACCTTGATTTCACGAACAATGCCGCCCTCAAGGTGCTGAATTTTTTTCACTCTGGAACTTGGGATGACTTCGCCTATGGCATCACTGACAATATCAAGAGGACTGACTGCCGCCCAGATGAAAAAACTGATGCAAAAGCCAGCACAAAGATAAAAAAATACTTTTGTCGTCTTATCAACTTCAGTTTTTTTCTTTTGCTCAGTCATGTTGAATCCCTACGATTTCAGGGGCGAACCAGATGCCCCTCCCGTGGTTTTCTTTTGCACAAGACCGATTTTCGGAACCGGCTTCACATTCAGATCGATAACAGCACCAAACCCCTTGACCACGTTAGGATCACGAGAAACGAGAATCAAGGTCACGCCGCGCTTTGCAAGCACATTCATTATCTGGAAAACTGCCTCACATCCTTCGACATCCAGTCCTTCAGTGGGTTCGTCAAAAACAGCCAGTCGCCCTTGTCCGACCAAGGCACGCGCTAAAGCCAGACGCTTTCTGATACCAAGAGGGAGACTCCGACCACCATCATTGAGAGGTGTATCCATTCCCGTAGAAGTACTGTCGAGGAATCGACGCAAATCAGCCATACGCACGATTTCATTCAAAGCTGCATCCTCAATATCAGGATTCAGCATGACGATGTTTTCTTTATAAGTGCCGTTGAGAAAAGTCGGCTCCTGCGGGAGGTACATGACCTGCCTGCGCCACCATTCAGGCGCAAGTTGACGCAAATCGACACCGTCAGCAAATATCTGCCCGCGTCCGGGCTCCAAAAGCCCTACGACCAGCTTGGACAACGTTGTTTTACCAGCTCCATTGGCCCCAACTATTCCAACGACGGTTCCCGGTTCGATCGTATACGACAACGACTCGAAAAGCGGCCCCGTCGCTCCGGGAAATGCAATGGCGACATCTTTGAACTCAAGACGACCGGAAAACTGCCGCATCGCGGTACCACCAGACGACTCACGTGGCAGACTGATAAATTCATTTATCATGTGCATGGTGTCGTCCGCCTTTGCCATCAAGAGGACAGTCTGCATGAAACTTGTTGAAATCTGGAGGGCTTTCGCAGAGAGGATGCTCGCGCCGATCAAGGCTCCGACGGTCAATTCTCCCATGACCACCTGTTTTGCACCGACCGCATAAATAGCAACTTTAAGCAAGGAACTCAGCCCCTGCACAACGGCAAGAGACCAACTTTTCTGATGCACGATGCGCTGTTTAAGCGCCATGACACGTTCAACCTGCTCCTCCCACATGGAACGAAGAAATCCGCCACCATGAAAAGCACGAACAGTTTCAGCACCATGAATAGCCGAGTTTACCCCGCCTCGATGACGAACAACCTCTTCCCTAAATGTACTATCTGACTTTCGGGATGCGTTCATGTTCATTTTGCCGGCAAGGACTGTCGACCCGACAGCAAGCAAAGTAATGACTGCAAGAGTCGGGCTCAGCATCATTACAGCAAGAATGAACAACAAAAAAAACGGCATGTCGAGTACGGACGCAATACGAGAAGCTTCGTAAGCAGCCTGAATGGTCTGCGGACCGGCCATGACTTCCTGAATCTTGGCCTGTGGAATACGCTCAAGAGCGGCTGTTTTTAAATGAGAAAGCGCATCTAACACCACAGTCTGCAACTGTCTGTCAGGTTCTGCGCTAATAACGGAACACATCTTGGTCCGGATCATCGTAAATGCCAAACCAAGTATAAGGGCGATCATCATCCCCGCAGTAAGAGTATAGAGTGTGCCGTCAAATCCATAGCCGATGTATCGACTTAAAATCTGGATGACAAAAATAGGAGAAGCAAGAAAAAGGATGTTAACAAAGAAGGAAGCAATAATAACTTCCACGGCAAGAGGTTTGGAGCGGAACAGCCGTCGAAGAAGCTCGTTCATAATCTCCCCTCTACGTGCTTGAATTCACGATAAATGCTGAAACGGTATCCCGCAGGCTAGCTTTCAGTAATATCCTCGGTAATCAACCCCATTTGATAAAGCAGGGTGTAACCGGCAATGATGATATCAATGTCTGTAGCCACTTTTGCGCTGATTGCGGAGATGTAATCACGCTCGCCAACGAGAATGTCCAACAGGCGTACTTCTTCACCTGTAGCCTTCTTTTTCTTGACGAGACCGAGAAATTCCCAAGTGATATTTGCCTGATTTTCATACAACTCGGAGTTCTGGCGAAGCGTTGTCAATTCAAGCCACGCATTACGCACACTCTCCTCAACCGTCCGACGACGATCAAGCAACGTGCGTTTTGCACTGGTCATTTCAGATTTGACGGACTGAATATTCTCTTTATCCTGAAAACCCGAGAAGAGATTGTAGGTCATCTGAAGGGACGCACGCTGTTCAGTACGGACACCGGGAGTTCCCTGATCATTTTCCTTGCGCTCATGCTCAAGCACTGCATCAAATCGAGGATAATACTTGGATTCACCGGAGGACAAATCGCCCTGCAATCTTTCGAGAGAATATTTAGTCTCGAGCAGCAGCGGGTTCTTTTCATATGCAATGGTTACCGCTTCATCCACATTACCTGGCAGGTACTTACGCGGAACGGGAACGGTTGCCATCTGACGAACTTCTTCCATGGTCGGCGCAAAACCGAAAACGGATTTGAAATTATTAATGGACGTCTGCAACTCACGCTCCTGAGTGACGCGATATGACTGAGCACCGGCAAGCTGTCCCTTAACCTGCAGTTCTTCATATGAATAACCGGCCCCGCGTTCAACAAGCACTTCCTGCATGCCGGAAAGCTCCATAATGCTTTCTTCCGAACGGCGTGCATATTTAAGCAGCTCACGAGAACGGATCACGCGAAGATATGCAGTTATGCCAAGAGATACAATTTCCTGCTTTGTTTGCAGAAGAATGGAATCAAATTCCTTGATTCGACCGGCAGCCGAATCAACCGTACCGGAAACACCACCAAAATCGTAAAGCAACTGTGTCGCGGAAAGCGTTTCTTCATTACGATTTTTTTGTGTTTCAGCAGATCCGGGCTTGCTCAAATTCTCCCTGCCCCCCTCAGCTGTGGCATCCACACGCGGAAGCCAACCGCCCTTCGCGCCTTCATATTGGTGCTTGACGGATTGCAGTTGAGCCTCGGAAGCCTTAATCCTGTCATGATTTTTAACTAAATTTTCCAACAGAGCATCAAGATTAAGATTTCTGTCGTCCTGCGCGGAAGCCCCGCTCACTGAAAAGACAACAAAAACAATCAGCACAAAACTCACTGCCAAAAATTTAATCAGACTTTTCAAAATCAACTCCCGCATGTATATAAAGGGTGTTCTTCCAAGAAAAACACAGCAAAGTTAACCAGTTAAAAAATAAACAATATAATTAATCGTTAGTACTCTATAAAATATCAAGAAATTTGGCAATAAAAAATATATTTTCGTTAGCGATATAGCCTTATTACCATAGTTATAGATATAGTATGCCATCAAAACGAGGAGACACTTCATGTTCGGCAGGCTGAAAAAACACTTCAAAAAAGATCAATTGATACTTTTTGTGACCGGCTTTGCGGCATCCATGCTCATGGCGGCTCTCTTTATTGCCCACCCCGCTTTTCTCCGTTTTCTTGACTACAAACTCTATGATCAATTTCTCCAAAAACACCACAGCTCAAACGCCACCAACATCCCCGTTGTTATTGATATTGATGAAAAAAGCCTTGCTGAACTCGGGCAATGGCCATGGCCCAGATATCGCGTGGCCATGCTCCTGAAATACATTCAGGCTTACGGCGCAGCTTCAATTGCTACTGATATCATATTTGTCGAGCCGGACAGAACATCCCCAGCTGTATTACAGCGACAATTGAAAAAAGAAATGAAGATCGACATAAAAATCGAGGGATTGCCGCCAGCTCTTACAGACAATGACAAACTTCTCGCTCACAACATCAAAACCGGCCCCTTTGTACTGGGACTCGACTTCATTACGGAAAGCCTTCTAGGAGAAGCGGAACTCGTCGAGAAGACAGGAGACTGTTTCGTCAAACCGGCAAAAGTCGCAGTGCTTGCTCCAAAAGGAGCCCCTTCCCCTCACAAGGTACTTTTCAAGGCAGAGGAAGCAATTTGCCCACTCCCTGATCTTGCCATGGCTGCACCCAAAACCGGATTCATCACTATCGCTCCAGATCAGGACAGCGTATACCGCCGCGTTCCCCTCCTTTTCAGCTGGAATGAAAAATTCTATCCCAGTCTGGCCTTGTCGGCCCTCATGCAGGCTACAGGCATGAAATCAATGGTACTCAAAATGTCGAATATCGGGGTAGAATCCGTTCGCCTCGGCAAAACAGTCATTCCCACGGATAAACGGGGAAGAATGCTGATCAACTACCGTGGCCCGATGAAAACATTCGAGTACATCAGCGCTGCCGATATTTTGAACAAAAAACTGAAGCCAGGAGCCTTGCGCGGCAAAATTGCATTCATTGGCACTTCTGCTGCCGGACTCAAGGATATCCGCGCAACTCCGCTGGACCCCGGCTATCCGGGCGTTGAAGCACACGCCACCATTGTGGACAACATTATCTCAAAACAGTTTCTCAACATACCGGACTGGGCCAAGGGCGTGGAGTTCGCCACGATGCTTCTTCTCGGTCTCATCACTACTCTGCTCCTCATGTGGGCCAGAGCAGCCTGGCTGGTCCTGCCACTACTCGGCATGGGATATGCTGTCTGGTTCGGATCAGTATATTTATATACTGATTACAGATACTACATTTCACCCCTCTATTCTTTCCTGAACCTCGGGCTGACATTCATCCTGCTTACCGTGATCAAGTTCTGGCGAGAAGAACATGCCAAGAAATTTATTCACGGCGCATTCGCACATTATCTGGCCCCGTCGGTCATTTCACAAATCATGGATGACCCGGATTCACTTTCCCTTGAAGGGCAGGAAAAAGATATTACCATCCAGTTTTCCGATGTTCGCAGTTTTACTTCTCTGTCCGAAAAACTGACTCCGACACAGGTGACCAACCTGCTCCATGACTATCTGACCCCCATGACGCGCATTATTACGGAACATCAGGGAACATTGGACAAATTCATCGGTGATGCTGTCATGGCATTTTGGAATGCCCCGCTTGATGTAGAAAACCATCAGGAAAAATCACTGGAAGCAGCGCTTGCACAGCAGGGCAAACTGGAAGAACTCAATGAACTCTTTATTGAAAAATACGGATTTACCATTGCAGTCGGAACAGGGATCCACTCCGGATCGGTCCGAGTCGGCAACATGGGATCAGCCGATTTGTTCGACTACACATTGATCGGCGACAACGTGAACCTTGCTTCTCGCTTGGAAGGTTTGACAAAATTCTACGGCCAGAAACTCGTCGTCAGCCAAACCATTGTTGACGCCTGTCGGGGAAAATACCATTTCCGAATTCTCGACAGCGTCCGCGTCAAAGGCAAGAAAAAACCCGTTACCATTTACACCGCCTACACACTTGAAACAGCAGCTCAAAGAAAAGAGGAACTGGACAAATATGAAAAGGCGCACACATTGTATCTGGAAATGAAATTCGATGAAGCGCGAAAACTGTTCGAACAACTCAAAGCACTTGAAGTCGAACCCTTGCTTTATGATTTATACATAGAACGTTGCGAACATCTCAAGGAAGAGCACCCGGGCGAGGGGTGGGACGGCGTATTCACTCACAAAACCAAATAAAAAAAGGGGCCGCATCTGCGGCCCCTTTTTCTTTTAATATCACATAGTGCTTAGGGATTATTCATCATCCCTTCGATAAACTCGTCAGGCCACAATGCAGGGGAAGGATCACCCTCCATAAGCCGTTTTTTCGCCTCAGCGTCCAGCTTGAAACCATTCTTGATAAAACTGGTGTAAAAACCCGCAGCATCAATTTCACCGATAAGAATACAGCCGACAAGCACATCATCCTTGAAAATCAACTTACGATAAACACTGTTTTCCCGGTCGAGCGTTACATCAATCTCGTACCCTTCCTCATCGGCAAGATTTGTCTCACCTACGGAAATGGTAGCAAGTCCATAATAGGTAATGGAGTTCATGGAAAGCCCGCCCGTATACGGCTTGTCCGCACCGGCCATATTCAGTCCGGCATATCTGCCCTGAGAATATGCATTGGGCCAAATGGGGCGAACAGTATATTCACCGGTAAGCAAATCCTTGGCTTCAGCCACATCTCCAGCGGCAAACACCTCCGGGTTGCTTGTCGACATGTAGTCATCAACGCGAATTCCCTGCTCTGTCTTGATACCGGCCTGAGCCGCAAGTCCCATATTCGGCCGGACACCGGCAGCCACGATGACGACATCGGCTTCAATGAACCCTTTATCGGTTTCAACGCCCTTGATTGTCCCATCACCATGACGAACAATTTCCTTGGTGCCCGTTCCCTGCATGAAATTGATGCCGTTTTTTTCAAGATGATCGACAATCATCTCGCCTGCCACTTCATCAAAATAGGTACGCATAATGCGAGAACGGACAACAATAGTGACATCCACGCCCTTTTCGGCAAATCCTTCCGCGGCCTTCAAAGCGATCAATCCGGCTCCGATGACGACAACCTTTTTCACTCGGTCAACGAGTTCACGCAAAGCCTCGGCATGCGCCACGGTAGTAAAATTATGAATCCCGGGTCCCTCAATACCGGGAATGCCCGGATTCACGGGAGATCCACCTGTAGCAAGAAGCAACTTGCCGTAAACGACTTTCTCACCGCTATCCAAAAGCAATTCCTTTTTTTCGGAATCAATGGACAAAACTCTGGCTCCGAGCTTCATTTCAACATTATTAGTCTTGTAAAACTCTTCCGGCCTGAAAGGCAGCGTCTCAAATTTAATCTTATCCGAGAGATAATAGGAAATCAGAGGGCGACCATACGTCGGCACTTCTTCGTCACTGACAATCAAAATTTTGCCTGTTTTATCATGTTGACGAATTCCTTCGATGGCTCCGATGGCGGAAACGCCATTTCCGACAATTACGTAATCCATATCCAATCTCCCTTCGATCATTTTTTGACATATTGCCAATTTTGCCAATTCACACTTGGCTAAACAAGAAGAATGATTGTCTACCTATTTTTCATTAAAAAATCCATAAATATAAATTCAAACACCAGTTTCACATTAACACATCGTGATTGTTGACAAAAGGCACAAAGCAAAGAGTTTGCAAGAAGAAGAAAAGACAGCTAATTAAGGCACCTTCACAACGCAATCTCAGGAGATAATGATTCCGTGAGTATCGAAGGAAATAAAGTATTAATAGCAAACAGAGGCGAAATCGCCGTTAGAATCATGGAAGCCTGCGCTGATCTTGGCCTTCCATTTGTCGCCTTGTACACTAAAGAAGATGAGTATTCCGGCCATGTTGACGTGGCTCGCAGACTCGGCGGCAACGATTCACTTTACCGTATCCAGAATTATTTGGATGCGGGCGATATCCTGTCCGTTGCTGATGAATCCGGCGCAACCGCAATTCATCCCGGTTACGGTTTCTTTTCTGAAAACTACCGATTTGCCCGACGCGTCACTGACCGTGATCGCCCAATGACTTTTATTGGACCGTCATGGGATGTGATTCGCGACCTCGGCGACAAAATCAATACCAAACGCCTCGCCCGCAAGCTCGGTGTGCCCACCGTCCCCGGATCCGACCGCGCCATCTATGACGAGCTCGAGGCTGAAGCCATTGCTGAAAGCCTATTCGAATTCCAGACTAAAATGGGCATTTCCCGTCCGGTTGTTCTGGTCAAGGCTTCTGCCGGTGGTGGCGGAATGGGAATCGACGAAGTCGAAGACATGGCCCGATTCCGGCAGACCTACCGCCGTATCCGCAACTACTCCCTGCGTACGTTCAATGACGAAGGCGTCCTTATTGAGCAACGTGTTTTCAACTTCAACCACCTTGAAGTCCAGATCGCATCTGACCGTACCGGCATTAATCCGGTTCATTTCGGTACCCGCAACTGTTCTGTCCAGAGTCCCGGCCTTCAAAAACGTATTGAGGTCGCACCCGGTTTCTGGCCGGAAAACCTCGCATATACCTTTGATGCACAAAAACTCTTAAATGATATAACCGAATATTCACTCTCCATCGCCCGTGAAATCAAATATGACAACGTCGGCACGTGGGAATGGATCGTAACCCCGAACGGTGAACCGTTCCTCATGGAAGTCAATACACGGATTCAGGTTGAAAACGGCGTCTCCGCCGACATTGCCTCCGTCAATGGTGACAGCAATGTCAATCTTGTCCGTGAACAGATTCGCATCGGTCTTGGTGAAGACCTCGGTTACACTCAGAAAGATGTTTCCTTTGACGGCGTCAGCATTGAATACCGATTGATCGCTGAAGATACCGAAAGCGGTTTCACCCCTTGGGTCGGAAAAATCAACGAACTCAATTGGACGAAGCAGGACTGGTTGTCGTTTCACACCCATGTCCCTCTCGACAGGCCATACCAGATTCCTACGGAATACGATCCCAACCTCGCTCTGGCGATCATTTGGGGCAAGGACCTCGCAGAGGCCAAATCACGAGGACTCGCCTTCCTGAACGACCTCAAGTTGAAAGGTGCTGACTCCAGCGGCTCTCCCATGAAGTCAAACATTCCCTTCCTCATCGAAAAAACTGAAAACCTGCTTGAATTTTAAACAGGTACGATATGAATATAGACAAAAAAACTACAGAGCTTCTGGAACGGGTCAACTACGCCCGTGAGATTCTCGGAAACAAATCACGCCCTGAGCTGGATGCCTTTTCCAAGGAAATCGGAGAGCTTCCCGTCAAATTCCAGAACAGGTCCGAAGACCGTGCAATTCGTGCACTTGAATCTCTCGATAAACGCTTGTCCACAATGGAAGCCGCAATTGACGCACAGCTGACAGCCATGGACAAAGTCCGCATTGTTCGCCATCCGCAGCGTATCTGTCTCAAAGACATCCTTGAAAATGTCTACGACAATTACACGGAAATCGGCGGCAAAGACGAACACTCCATCGACCCCGGCATGCTGATCGCCCGCGCGTATATTACCCGACGCAAAGGCAAGAAGATCATCAACCAGCCGGTCATGGTCGTTGGACAGGAAAAAGGTCATGGTCAGGAATTTCGCAACGGCGGTTCCATCAAACCATGGGGAAACAGCAAGGCCTTGAAATACATGGAAGTCGCCGCACGCGAGCAGATTCCCATCCATGCCTACGTCAACACTCCCGGCTCCTACCCTGTCGAGGATTTCCCCGGAGCAGCACAGCAGATCGCTGAAAATATCTATGAAATGGCCGGACTGCCCGTTCCCATCGTCGCCATCTTCTCCGAAGGCGGTTCAGGTGGCGCAGAAGCCATCGGCATGGCTGACAAACGTCTCATGCTTTCTCATGGGTATTATTCAGTCATTTCTCCGGAAGGAGCTGCTGCTATTGAAGGACGTATCAAGGGATCGGAACGTGCCCCGGTCGAACTGATCGAATCCTGCGCTATCTCCCAGCGCATCACGGCACAGGACAATCTCAGAAATGGTTATATTGACGAGATCATCCAAGAACCATCTCTCGGTGCCCGCCCGGATCATTTCGATTTTTACAAACAGATGCGTGAACAGGTCGTTCGCGCCACAGATGAAGTCGCACTGTCCATTCGCGGCATGAGCCTGTTCAGGGCCTTTGCCATGCGGCATTTCAGGAAACACGCCGACATCATCGTTCGCTGGTCACTCAGTGAAAAGGCACGCGAACGTCTGATCGCGCGTCGTTTCAAAAAATACCGCAAGCTTGCACAACATGCCTATCAGGACAATCGCTCGCTGCTTGAGAAACTCAACGCGACCCGAACCGGAATCGTTTCAACCACTACTTCGGCCGTCCAGTATGGCCTGATCAAACCGTTCAAGCAGAAAATCACTCGAATCATCGAAGAGGCAACTGACGAAATCCACGTCGTCACAGGCCGGTTCGAATCAGTGTTCAGCAAGGTTCTCAAAAAAGTCAGCGGCAAATCCAACGGAAAGAGTCAGGCAGAAATCGAACTTACCGGGCTGTCCCAGTCGGAACCGGAACAGAAGATTATCCCGACCGACTCAAACTACGTCAGCCCGCAGGCTCACCTTGACCGGGAAATCACTTGTCCGAATGCTGACAAGCGTGGCTGCCTCGACATCTGGGCACGTGACCTTTTCACCGATTTCGCAGGCGTCTGCCCCCACTGTGGTTACAACTTCCCCATGGAATACCAATGGTATCTCCACAATCTCTTTGACAAGGGATCAATTCGGGAATTCAACAGGGACATCGCCTCCGGCAACCCCACCGACTTCCCTAACTTCGAAGATCGCGTTCAGGCAGCCAAGGAAAAAACAGGACTTCAGAGCAGTTGCATGACCTTCAATGCGGCGCTGGACGGTATACGCCTGACCTGCGCAACGTTGATTGCCAATTTCCGAGGCGGCTCGGTAGGAGCTGCGGAAGGCGAAAAATTCATTCGTGCCCTGGAACTTGCCCAGACCAAGCACCAGCCGTTTCTGGCATACGTCCACGGAACCGCTGGTATCCGCATTCAGGAAGGCGTCAACGGCCTTATCCAGATGCCTCGCTGCACCATGGCGGTCCGCAAGTACATTGAAGAAGGTGGCCTGTACATTGTCCTGTACGACACCAACTCCTACGCTGGCCCGGTAGCATCCTTCCTCGGCTGCTCTCCGTATCAGTACGCAGTGCGTTCCTCGCGTCTCGGCTTTGCCGGTCCCGGCGTCATCAAGGAAACCACAGGCATTGAGATACCGCCGGATTACCACAACTGCTTCAAAGCGCTTTCTCGCGGACACATTCAAGGTGTCTGGAGCCGCAAGGATATCCGCAAGAATCTGCATCAGGCATTCCTGACTATCGGTGGTAGGAATCTCTATTACCGCTAGATAACAATTCCAAAATCATTAAAAGGCAGTCGCATTCATGCGACTGCCTTTTTTTTACACAAAAATCAGTCAACCCGTCACCATGTCGTAACAACACATACCATCCCACGTGTCACCTTTCTTTCAACGAAACACATTCATTTGCGTGTCAAACGCAATGCCTCAAAATAAAAGTCCTGCTCGACCTGATACTACAGAAGGGATTGATATGCATATGAAGCTTCCTGCTTACCTATTGGCAAACAAACGAATTTCCAACACTTCCGAAACCACTCTCATCCTCATTACAATCAAGGATCATTCAATATTGGAGGAGATGTACGGACACTCTTTCATTATTCGAATCAAGCAGGAATTGCAGAACATTCTTGCTCGAATAGCTACAAGAATATCCAACAGGGAAGCTATTGATTTCAGGAACACCGGCCCCGGTGAAATCGCCCTTCTCATTCCCGCCTACGACTCCCCTGCCGACATTGCATACGAATACAAAACTCAGGCACAAAACGCCCTGAAACGAACCATGATCCACCAGACAGGACGGGGAATCGAACTCGGCATGGGCTATGCCCTGCTGCCTGATGAATCTAACTCTCCCCAAAGTACGGAATTCAATGTCCTGTTGGAAAAAGCACGTCGCATGACCAAAATTCCCTTGGACATGAAACGGCTTGCCATCACAAATCGTTTCAACGAAATCGTTGAACAAAAGAATATCAGCACACACTACCAGCCGATTCTGGATTTCCGAACCGGAACAATTCTCGGATGGGAATCACTCACACGCGGCCCGCTTGAATCATCTTTCAGGTCTCCGGTAGTGCTTTTTGAAACGGCAGAACAACTTGGACGCCTGTTCGCCTTGGAAAAACTCTGCCGTGAATCCGCCATTCAAAATGCCGGTCACCTAAGTAGTGGGCAGAAAATATTTCTCAACATTCATCCCAAAACCATGGCTGATCCCGAATTCACTCCAGGCAACACGCTCAGACTGATGGGAAAAGCCGGCCTAAAGCCTGATGACATTGTTTTCGAAATCACCGAGCAACACAGTCTTCAAGAATTTGAACTGTTTTATCAAACCCTTGAGCACTACCGCAGCCAAGGTTTCAAAATCGCTGTCGACGACGCCGGAGCCGGTTATGCAGGCCTGTCAACAATTGCCCAGCTACGTCCGGAGTATATCAAACTGGATAAATCGCTCACGGAAAATATCCACAAGGATCCAGTCAAACGCGCTCTGGTAGAAACGACCGTCACCTTTGCCAACAAAATCGGCTCACAGATAATCGCCGAAGGCATTGAAACAAAGGCACAGGCTGTGTGCATCAAGGATATTGGCGTGCATTGCGGACAGGGGTACTTTCTCGCACGTCCCGCCGCCCCGAAACCCGGACTCACCAAGAAATGTCAGGAACTTCAATCGACAAACGACATATCAAGCCGAAGCGTCAACCTTTCACTTCCTATTGGGGATCTCGCTCAACCGCCATTTCAAATGCAGCCGGACAACATCGTTTCCGATGCACAGGAGTTTTTCAAAAAGAACAACCGGTTTTCAAGCATTGTCATCACTGATGAAGAAATCCCGCGCGGTTTGATAATGGAATACCATCTCAACCGTCAGCTTTCATCCCAATATGGAATAGCGCTCTACTACAGACGCTCCATTGATTCTGTCATGGACAAGACGCCTCTCATTGTGGACATGAATACGCCTGTGGAACAAGCGGCCCGAAAAGCCATGAAACGCGAATCACTCAAGGCGTATGACGATATCATCATTACCCGCAAAGGATTGCTGTACGGGATCGTCTCTGTTCAAAATCTGCTTGATGCCATGGCAAAAATCCAGGTTGAAATGGCCAAAGGGACAAACCCGCTCACTGGACTGCCGGGTAATGTCGCCATTGAACAGGAAGTTGAAGGACGAATCGCACAAGGCCGCACCTTCAGCATCATTTACGCTGACCTCGACCACTTCAAGGTTTACAACGACACATATGGATTCAAGAGCGGAGATAGAATCATAAAATTAGCAGCCGACATAATGACATGGTCTTCAAAAAAACACGCGTCGGCAAATTCCTGCCTCTGTCATATCGGCGGTGACGATTTCGTTCTTATCACCGACCCCGAATCCGTTGACAGAATATGCACCTCCATCACCCGTTGTTTTGGCCGTCTGGTAAAGAACTGTTACTGCATTGAAGACAGAAAACAAGGTTGGATAAAGGCAAAAGGGCGCGACGGAAAAACCCGCGAATATCCTTTGGTGTCAATATCCCTCGGCGTCATCAGCATCAACGGCCAATGTTCACTTATGGAAATTGGTGAACGTGCAGCGCATATTAAGAAATACGCCAAATCAATCCCCGGAAATTCAGTTGCTGTTGACCGAAGGCTCCCTCTCGGCAGCGAATAAAAAAGACCCCGCATCCTTGAATGCAGGGTCTTTCTATCTTCAATTATTGAGAAATTAGCGAGTCAGCTTGCGGAACTTGATCCGATGCGGCTGATCGGCATCCACGCCGAGACGCTTTTTCCTGTCCTTCACGTAATCACTGTAGTTGCCTTCAAGGAAAACAACCTTTGAATCTCCTTCAAAGGCAATAATGTGTGTGGCGACTCGGTCAAGGAACCAGCGATCATGGCTGATGACCAACACACAGCCAGCAAAGTTTTCCAGACCGTCCTCAAGGGCACGCATGGTGTTCACATCAAGATCGTTAGTCGGTTCGTCAAGCAGTAGGACGTTTGCACCGGACTTGAGCATCTGGGCCATATGTACACGGTTACGTTCACCACCGGACAGTACATCCACCGGCTTCTGCTGATCTTGACCAGCAAAATTGAAACGGGAACAATAGGCACGGGCATTGACATCACGCTCGCCGAGCTTGATGAACTCAGCTCCGCCACTGATAATTTCATACACGCTCTTGCCCGGAATCAAGGAATCACGATTCTGATCGGCATAAGCCAGTTCAACTGTCTGACCAACGGTCATGGTTCCGGCATCCGGCTGTTCTTCTCCGACAATCATCTTGAACAACGTGGATTTACCCGCACCGTTGGGGCCGACAATACCGACAATGGCGTTGGGAGGCAGGATAAAATCCATTTCTTCCACCAAAAGCTTGTCGCCCATGGATTTGGAAATCCCTTCGGCAACCACGACCTGCTTGCCGAGATGCGGTCCCGGCGGAATGTAAATCTGCAAGTCTTCGGCGAGACGTTCGCTTTCGTGGCTGATCATGGATTCGTATGCGTTGATACGCGCCTTGCCCTTGGCGCGACGGCCTTTGGGAGACATGCGAATCCATTCAAGTTCACGCTGCAAAGTCTTTTGACGGTCAGCCTCTGCTTTTCCTTCCTGAGCCAGACGGTTTTCCTTCTGCTCAAGCCAAGAAGAGTAATTGCCCTTCCACGGAATACCGCGTCCACGATCCAGTTCAAGAATCCATCCGGCAACATTGTCGAGGAAATAACGATCATGGGTCACGGCGATAACAGTGCCCGGGAATTGAGCGAGGAACCGTTCCAGCCATGCCACGGAATCTGCGTCCAAATGGTTGGTAGGTTCGTCCAACAACAGAATGTCAGGTGACTGCAACAGCAGACGGCACAATGCCACGCGGCGCTTTTCACCACCGGAAATGACGGAAACAGATGTATCCGCAGGCGGACAACGCAGGGAATCCATGGCCATTTCAAGCTTGGAATCAATGTCCCACGCTCCCTTGGCATCCATGAGTTCCTGCACCTTGCCCTGACGTTCAATCAGAGCATCCATTTCCTCCGGTTCCATGGGCTCGGCAAATTTTTCGTTGATCTCGTTGTATTCACGGATGATATCCATGACTTCGCCGACACCTTCTTCAACGACCTCACGCACGGTGCGCTCTTCATTAACGAGCGGCTCCTGTTCAAGATATCCGATGGAGTATCCGTCTTTGACCTGAATCTCTCCATCAAATTCAGTATCAACACCGGCAAGAATCCTGAGAAGCGAACTCTTACCGGAACCGTTCAGACCAAGCACACCGATCTTGGCACCATAAAAATATGACAGGGATATGTTTTTCAGCACTTCCCGCTGACCATGGCGTTTGGTCACCTTGTACATCGAATAGATGATTTTTTCGGCTTCGTTGCTCATTTATTACCTCATAAAGGGGATTTTTTCGTGTGCGAGAGGTGTTGCAAAGTTGCGTTGCTTTGTAAAGCGTAAAACAAAAGACAAACCAATGAAAAACGGCCGGAGGGAATCCCGTCCGGCCGTTTGTTGTTTCTGTTTACGCAGCAGTGGGAGCGGTAAAGACACGCTGCCCAAGGTCACGATCAAGCATGAACAGACCGCCTCCGTCGCCGACCAGCTTCAGCTTGCCGACAATATCGCCGACGCTGTCTTCTTCTTCCACCTGCTCGGCAATGAACCACTGAAGGAAAATTCCGACAGCATGGTTCTTCTCTTCAACGGCGAGATCAGCAAGGTCGTTGATACGAGCGGTAACACCCTTTTCATGTGCCAGAGATTCTTCAAAGGCCTCCAAGGCAGAACCCCAGGAATGCGGCGGCGCATCAATGATTCCGAGCTTGGCATGTCCGCCCGCCTCGTTGATGTAATCGAAGAACTTCATGGCATGGAACATTTCTTCCTGATATTGCGCGTACATCCATTTTGAAAAGCCACCAAGCCCTTCCTGTGCGAAATACGAGGACATGGACAGGTAGATATGAGCCGAAAAAATTTCCCAATTCATCTGGTCATTGAGTGCTTCTTCCATTTTCTGACTAAGCATATGATCTCCTTTGGTAACATTGATTTACTGGGCGATATCGAATTGATTCCGTAAAGAATACAATGAAACCTCACGGAAGCATTCGCCAGAGTCAATCCAGCATTTTTCCATGCGATTTGCAAGATAATGAGAACGATTCCTGAACTTTTATCAGAAACCAAACGTATTTTATGAAAATCAGATAAGGCGATTCTGTGAAAACATGGACCGCAGCCTGTGAGCCAGATGCGTACTGCGCTTGCCGGCGGTCGCGTTATTCAAGCCGATCTGAAAAGCGCGTTCGCTGCCGATCATTACTGCGAGTTCTCGAGCTCGCGTCAGCCCGGTATAGAGCAGGTTCCGCTGCAAAAGCATGAAATGCTGCGTAACGACAGGCATGACGACTGCCCTGTATTCACTGCCCTGCGACTTATGTACGCTGACCGCATAGGCAAGACTCAATTCATCCAGTTCGCTGGATTCGATGTGAACATTGTTGCCATCAAACTCGACGAGCATTTCACGGTCATCCGGCTCGATATCCACGATCCAGCCAAGGTCGCCGTTGAAGATTTCCTTGTCATAATTGTTCTTGAGCTGAATGACTCGGTCACCCACACGATAGGTCGCAAATTTCCGCTTGATTTCCCTTACTCCCGGTCCCCCCGGATTCAGGCGCTCCTGCAACACACCATTCAATGCCTGTGTACCGACATCCCCCTTATGCATGGGCGTCAGCACCTGAATATCACGAAGCGGATCAAGCCCGTACCGTTCCGGTATCCGGTCACATACGCTGTCCAGAATCAACCGTTGGACTTTTTTCGTGTCATCCTGTGGTATCCAGTAAAAATCAGCTTCAGGAGCCGGACATGGATGCTGTCTCGGAAACTGCCCGTTGTTGATACGGTGGGCATTGACGACAATGAAGCTTTCCTGCGCCTGTCTGAAAATATGCGTCAACACGGAGCATGGCACATGATGCGAATTAATGAGATCACCTAGAATATTTCCCGGCCCGACACTCGGCAACTGGTTCACGTCTCCTACCAGAATCAAACGGCAGGTATGCGGCAGAGACCGCAGAATAGAGACAAAAAGATGGGCGTCCACCATGCTTGCTTCGTCAATGACAAGCACGTCCGCCTTAAGCTTCTGGTCTTCGCAATAATGAAAACCGCCGTCTGGCTGATATTGCAACAACCGATGGACTGTCAGCGCGGAATGGCCTGTCGCCTCGGACATGCGCTTGGCGGCACGTCCGGTGGGAGCGGCCTGTTTGATCTTCAGCCCCAACTCCTTGAGCGTGAGCATGATGGCCTTGGTAATGGTCGTTTTACCGGTACCCGGCCCACCTGTAATGATGAAAACCTTGTTGCTGCATGCTTCGAACACCGCTTCCCGCTGCTCGTCAGACAATTGAAAGCCGAGCTTCTCTTCGACACGGGGCAGCGTCTTGTCGATCTTTTTGCGACTGACCGGCGTCGGGTGGCTGATGAGTTGATACAAGCGCTGTGTAATTTCATTTTCATGATGAAAAAAATGAATGAGATACACAGCTTCATCAATTCCCTGCTCAGGCAGGTCTTCAATGCGGATGCGCTTCTTTTCCTCAATCGAATACAACGCGAGTTCCAGCTTCTCGAAATCACTGGTGTCGAGCATTTTCGCGACATCTTCGAGCAATGTTCCCTTGGGTATGAACATATGCCCGCTCCGTTCACAGGACGAAACCAGACTGTACAGGATTGCGGCCTCAAAACGCTGTGCACAGTCAGGCGCAAACCCCAGTTTCATGGCCATCTGATCGGCTGTCCTGAAACCGACGCCACGGATTTCATACGCAAGTTCGTATGGATTATCCCGCAGCTTGCGTTCGGCCTGTGCACCGTGAAGATGAAAGATTTTACCGGCAAAAGTCGTCGGGACGTTGTGTGTCTGCAAAAACACGAGCAGATTCTTGATCTCGCGCTGCCGCCCCCATGATTCGATGATATCCTTCAGCTTGTTCTTGGAAATACCCTTGATTGCAAGGAGTTTGTCCGGCTCATCATCAAGGACGTCCAACACTTCAACACCGAACTTTTCAACCAGACGAGTCGCGGTTTTTTCGCCGACCCCCTTGATGGATGACTGCAAGAAACGAATAACGCCGTTTTCCGTAGCCGGACGCGCCTCATCGAATGTCTTCACTTCAAACTGACGTCCGAATTTTGGATGAACGGTCCATTTACCGTGCATATCAAGAGTGGAACCGGCAACCAGTTCCCCCATGATGCCGACAATGGAAATCTGTCCGGGTTCATCTTTTACCCGGACACGGGCAATGGCATAGCCGTTTTCTTTGTTCTGATAGATAACGGACTGAACTTCTGCGCCTGAAAGATGGGATAATTGATCGTCACTCATGAATTTTTCGTTTGGTCGCCTAGACTTTCTGTCTATGGACCAGAGACTGTTTAAGCGTCTCCTTATCCATGAACTTGACTTCAGCACCGATGGGGATGCCCTGCGCCAGACGACTGACACGCACACCCGGATAATCGCGCTCTACCAGATTTTTCACGTATGAGGCGGTAGATTCGGCATCAAGTGTCGCACCGAGCGCCAAAATCAGCTCGGAAACATGTCCGCTGCCGAGATGCCTTTTCAAGCGCTCGACCTCCAGATGCCCCGGCTCAATACCGTCCAGCGGAGAAAGCAGTCCTCCCAGCACAAGATAGCGTCCCTTGTAGATGCCCATGTTTTCCATTGCCAGCAAAGCATCCCATTCAGGAACGAGACACAACTGGTCGGTATCCCGAGTCGGGTCGGCGCAAATGGAACAGGGACTCGACTCCGCAAGACAGGCACACTCGTCGCATAGACAGAGATTCTCGCGCAGATCAAGCACAGCCTGCCCGACACCATTGGCCCGTTCCCGCGGCATCTTGAGCAGAGTCAATGCAATGCGCAAGGCGGATTTCGGACCGATGCCGGGAAGACTTGAAAGCTGATCTACGACCTCTTTCAGAGGCTTGGGAAGATTTTGCAATGCTACCGCCTAGAACATGCCCGGAATGCTCAGACCGCCAGTGACCTGCGACAACTCTTCTTCGGACTTTTCCTTGGCCTTCTTGAGGGCTTCATTCGCTGCGGTCAGCACGAGATCCTGAAGCATTTCAACATCACCGGCTTCCATGACGCTGTCTTCAATATTCACTTCAGTCAATTCCTGAGCGCAGGTTGCCTTGACGGTCACCATGCCGCCGCCGCTGGATGCTTCAACGATCATGTTTTTGAGAGCTTCCTGCTTTTCGGTCATTTTGCGCTGCATCATCTGGGCCTGGCGCACCATTTCTTTCATATTCATCTAAATATCTCCTTACAGTCTATGTTTATTGAATCAAGCCTTAGTTTCTTGGACTGACTGACATCAACTGAGCGCTGAAATCTTTTATGATCTTCTGCACTCCCGGATGATTTTCAGCCTCTTCCTGAAGCTGTCTGTCCGACTTGCGGACGGCAATATCGCCTGTTTCCACGCGAACTTCAACCATCGGCCCAAAATATTCCCTCGTCAAACCATCCAAAGCTGAAAGGGTTTTGTTTTCAGACAGTTGCGAGCACTGCATTCTTGACTTGCACGTAATAACCAACTCGCTGTCCGCCAGTTTTCCTTCTGCAAGACGAAGCATGGACACACGCACTCCGGCCTGTCCGTTACGTTCCGTGACGAATTCCAAAAAACCCTTCCAATTACGCGGGCCAGCGGTCTGATTCGGTGCAGGAGCAGGCCTTGGAGCAGGCTCCTGTTCAACCGGAGCCTCCGGAGCAGACATCGACGCGGAAGACGCACTCTGTCGCTGCGCCGGAGATGAAACCGACTCACGAGAGGGCTGTTGGGGCACTGGCTGAGTCTGAGGACGCGGCGGCGGAGACTGATGTGCCTGCTGAACCGGCGACTGCATCTGCTGTGGAGGAACCTGAGCTTGTGACGGAGCAAACCGCTGCCCACCAGACTGATTGTACCCACCACCGGCAGTAGGAGGCGGACCGCCCTGTCGACCACCCTGCTGTCCGCCGAACTGGCCGCCCTGCCCTGTCGGTGCTGGACGCTGCGGCGCGGTGTTTCCATTTCCGGGTGCGGAAATCTTCTCCAGATTGATGAGGTCCGGCAGACTAGTCAGGTTGAGCAGCAACAGTTCAAGCGCCAAGGCAGGCTCAAGGCTGGTCATGACCTTTTTCTGTCCATCGAGCGTCATCTGCCAGCAGGCATGGATGTGCGGGGCTTCAAATTTATTGGCCCAACCCATCCACGATTTGGCTTCTTCACCAGACAGACCGAGCAGACTGAGAGCCTCCTCGCCTGCCTGTCGAAGCAGAAACATGTTGCGCCAGCAGTTGGTCAGTTCACGCAGGAAAAATCCGAGATCAAGCCCTTGATCAAGCACCTGCCTGAGTACCAGCCCCACAGCAACCAGATTGCGGGAGTGCATGGCTTCCATAAGCTGAAAGAATACGTCCTGTCCGGCAAGTCCGAGGAAAGAGCGGACCCCTTCTTCGCGCAACACATCCTCACCCATGGCAAGAGCCTGTCCGAGCAGCGACATTGAATCGCGCACACTTCCGGCTCCGCGTTTGGCGATGATCTCAAGTGCGCCGGGTTCGAACTGCAACTCCTCAAGAGTCATGATCTTTTCAAGATGCGCGACAAGTTCCGCCTGCGACAGCATCTTGTACGTGTAATGCTGGCAACGGCTGATGATGGTGGCCGGGAATTTGTGCGGCTCGGTAGTCGCCATAATGAATGTCGCACGCGGCGGCGGCTCCTCAAGGGTCTTGAGAAGTGCATTGAACGCCTGCGTGGTCAGCATGTGTGCTTCATCAATGATGAAGACTTTGTACCGGCACTCAACCGGAGCATAACCAATGTCTTCTTTCAGACGTCGGGCATCATCCACACCGTTGTTGGATGCGCCATCGATCTCGATAACGTCAACGGCCACACCTGCGGTTATCTGCTTGCAATTGGAGCACTCGTTACACGGCTCGGCCGTAGGTGCATTGACGCAGTTAAGCGCCTTGGCAAAAATACGGGCTATGGTCGTCTTGCCGACACCACGGGTACCGGAAAAAAGATACGCCGGGGCAATTTTGTCAGAAGCGGCAGCACGGGAAAGAATGGCCTTGATGGCCTGCTGTCCAGCTACGTCGGAGAATGTCTGCGGCCGATACTTGGCTGTAAGATTCGATGTGCTCATGGATATGCCTGATGATTGTGCGCGGCGAGTAAACCCCGTTGAAATAACAAAAGAAAAATAGGGAAACCCGACATTCCGCGCCGGATTTCCCTTTTCTTACCAGATGCTGTTCGGATTTTCTAGACTTTCTATTAAACCGAATAGCGATGGAGCCAGTGCTCGTAGTCTTCGTTTTCGCCCTTGACGATCTTGAAGTATTCGGTCTGGAGCAGCTTGGCAACAGGACCGGCCTTGCCATCGCCGATCTCACGACGGTCAATAGAACTGATGGGAGTCAGTTCAGCTGCAGTACCTGTGAAAAAGACCTCGTCGGCGACGTAGAGCATGTCACGGGTGATCGGCTCTTCACGCACTTCGTATCCGAGGTCGCCTGCCAAGGTGATGATGGAATCGCGAGTCAGGCCACCCAGTACGCCGTCAGCATGAGGGGTGTAGATGACATCGTTCACGACCATGAAAATATTCTCGCCGGAACCTTCGGAAACGTGACCGGTGGTATCGAGCAGAATAGCTTCGTCATAACCGTCGCCAACGGCTTCGGTCTTGGCGAGCACGGAGTTGACATAGTTGCCGCAGGCCTTGGACTTGGTCATCATGACATTGACATGATGCCTGTTGAAGGTGCTGCACTTGACGGCGATACCCTTTTCCAGAGCTTCTTCTCCAAGATAGGCTCCCCAAGGCCAAGTGGCAATAATGGTACGGATCGGGTTGTCACCGGGGTGAACACCCATGGCACCTTCGCCGATGAACACCAGCGGACGTACATAAGCGCCAGCAAGCTTGTTCAGCTTTAAAGTCTCAACAGCAGCTTCAGTCAGTTCGGCAGCAGTATAAGGGACTTTGATGCCCAGAATTTTGGCGGAATTGACTAGGCGCACCATATGTTCTTCAAGGCGAAACACCTCGGAAGAACCATCAGCACACTCGTAGGCACGAATACCTTCGAACACACCGGCACCGTAATGAAGAGTGTGAGTCAGGACGTGGACATTCGCCTCGTCCCAGGGGACCTGTTTACCGTCAAACCAGATGGTTTCAGACTTCTGGACCATTTATGCTGCTCCTTGAAAAATTGGGCATGTTACCGCCATATACGTTGATAGAACATGGAAAGTAAAAAAAAGTGATCGCAAGGTCAAGTTGCGTCGCAAAAAGGGGCAATTTCATTTTGACAGGAACATGGTCGCGAGAGTATGTAATTTAGCTTGCTTTAATTAATTTTGTAGGAGTTTTTGTCATGTCAAAGTTTGCGAGAGTCGATCGACTGCCCCCTTATGTTTTTGCTCAGGTTAATGAACTCAAGATGAAACTGCGCCACGCGGGCGCGGATATCATCGACCTGGGCATGGGCAACCCCGATGTTCCCACCCCGAAGCCCATTCTCGACAAGCTGGCAGAAGCGGCGTACAAGCCCGGCAACTCCAAGTACTCAGCGTCCAAGGGAATCAAAGGACTTCGCAAGGCTGTCTGTGACTGGTATTTTCGTCGCTACGGTGTGTCTCTTGACCATAATCAGGAAGTCTGCGTCACCATGGGAGCCAAGGAAGGCCTCGCTCATCTCGGACTGGCCATGCTCAGTCCCGGTGATGTCGTCCTCGCCCCGGACCCGGCCTACCCTATTCACCCGTATGCCTCAATCATTGCAGGCGCGGATGTCCGCCGCGTGCCCATCGGCCCCGGTCAGGATTTCTTCGAGAACCTTGAAACCGCGGTCAAGCACACATGGCCCAAGCCCAAGGTGCTGATCATCAATTTCCCCCACAACCCGACGACCCAATGCATTGAGCTGCCCTTCTTCCAGCGCATTGTCGATTTTGCCAAGGAACACGACCTGTATGTCATCCATGATCTGGCCTACGCGGATTTCGTATTCGATGGCTACACTGCCCCGAGCTTCATGCAAGCCGAAGGCGCAAAGGATGTCGGCGTGGAATTCTTCTCCATGACCAAAAGTTACTCCATGGCCGGCATGCGCGTCGGCTACTGCGTCGGTAACCCGGAAATGGTTCAGGCACTGACCCGTATCAAGAGCTACCTTGATTATGGTATATACCAGCCCATCCAGATCGCGGCTGCCTGTGCCCTCAATGGAGATCTCGACCCTGAACCCAAATTCACTCAGGATGATATGGACCAGCACGTCAAGGACATCATGGCCGTATACGAAGATCGCCGCGATGCCCTGTGTGAAGGCCTCAACCGTATCGGCTGGGAAGTTACCCCACCCAAAGCGACCATGTTCCTGTGGGCTCCGATTCCCGATGAATTCAAAAAGATGGGCTCCGTGGAATTCTCCAAAATGCTGCTCAAGGAAGCAGAGGTTGCGGTTTCTCCCGGTCTCGGGTTCGGCGAATACGGCGATGACCACGTTCGCTTCAGCTTCGTGGAAAACCGTCACCGCACCAATCAGGCTGTTCGCAACCTGCGAAAATTCTTCTCCAAGGGGTAAAAATGGAAGTAATAAAACTCGGCCTCGGCGGTTTCGGGACTGTCGGCTCCGGCCTCGCAAAGATTCTCGATATGAATGCGGACCGCATCGCAAAGCGGCTCGACAGAAAGATCGAGATCAAATCAGCGCTTGTCCGCGACCTGAATAAAAAACGCGCATTCGATCTCGGACCGAATGCAACGCTTACAGACAACCCCGACGAGCTTGTCAACGACCCCGAGGTCGACATCATTGTCGAACTCATGGGCGGACTTGATACCGCAAGAGACCTCATCCTCAAGGCGTTTGCCGCCGGGAAGCATGTGGTCACCGCCAACAAGCACCTTCTGGCAGAACACGGCCTGGAACTTTTCCAGGCCGCCAGAGAAAACAACGTCGGCCTCATGTTCGAGGCCAGTTGTGCCGGGGGCATTCCCATTGTTCAGACACTTAAGGAAAGTCTCGCAGGCGACGAAGTCAACAACATGCTCGGCATCATGAACGGGACGGCTAACTACATCCTGTCCGAAATGACGACCAAGGGCGTGGACTTCAATACCGCCCTCGCCGACGCACAGGATCTCGGTTATGCCGAGGCGGATCCGACTTTCGACATTGAAGGTTTTGATACCGCACACAAGCTGTGCGTCCTTATCCGCATGGCCTATGGTGTTGACTATCCGCTAAAGGATATCCCGGTTCAGGGAATCACCGGTGTCACCCCCATGGACATCCAGTTCGCGCGCGAATTCGGTTACCGCATCAAGCTGCTCGCTCATGTCATGGACGTTGACGGTCAGCTTGAGGCTGGTGTCCACCCTGCGTTGGTACCGTATACCTATCTGATCGCTCGTGTTGGCGGAAACTACAATGCCATCCGACTCACGGGCAACGCCGTTGGTCCTGTCATGCTCCATGGACAGGGCGCGGGCGACCTGCCCACCGGCAGCGCCGTACTCGCTGACATCATGCATCTGATTCGTCATATGAAGCAGGGAGTGACTCCGGACAACACCGGATTCGATGGACTGGTCATTGAAAAGGCAAAAATACTGCCTCCGGAAGAATCCGAATCAAAATACTACTTCCGTTTCACCGTGGCCGATCGAACCGGTGTCATGGCGGCCATCACGAAATCAATGGCCACACATGGCGTTTCCATTGCCCAGGCGGTCCAGAAAGGCGAAGCTGGTGCCGAAGGCGTGCCGCTCGTCATCATCACGCACGAGACTCGGGCAAAAGACGCAAATGCCATGATTGAGGAAGTGGACGCCATGGATTTCACGGTCGAACCGTGCGTTAAATTCAGAATCCTCTAACCGGGAATCCGGAATGAAAACAGTATATCTCATAGCCGACGGAATGGGCGGCTGGCCGCTGGAAGAACTTGGCGGCAAAACAACCATGGAAGCCGCAGTCACGCCCAACATGGACGAACTGGCCAGGACTGGCATCGTCGGTCGCGCACAGACTGTGCCGGAAGGCATGCAGCCCGGTTCGGATGTGGCAAACATGGCCCTGCTCGGCTTTGATCCAGCAACATACCACACCGGACGCGGTCCCATTGAAGCGGCCGCTCAAGGCCTTGAGCTCGACCCGGACGACCTTGTCTGGCGGCTCAATCTTGTCACGGTTTCCAAGCTGAACATTGACGGTTACATGAGGGACTATTCCTCAGGGCACATCTCCACGGAGATATCAAGGCCTGTGGTGGAGGCCCTTCAAGAAAGACTCGGTAACGATACGTATACCTTCATCCCCGGCATTCAGTACAGACACCTGCTTGTCCAGAAAGGCGGTGCACTCACAGATGACGCCAAGCTGAACGTCAACCCGCCACACGACATCACGGACAAACCCATCAAACTAGACTTGCGAGTCTTTTCGCGCAGTCCGTTTCTGTGGGACCTGATTTTCGAAGCCAAAGAAATTCTTGAAGATCGTGACGTAAACATGAGTATTGCGAACTCCATCTGGCCATGGGGTCAGGGACGTCCCCTCAATCTCCCGAACTTCAAGGAAACATTCGGCCTCGACGGTGCAGTGATCTCCGCTGTCGACCTCATCAAGGGGCTCGGCTTTGCATCCGGCATGGAAGTCATTGATGTGGAAGGCGCAACCGGCCTGCTTGAAACGAATTATGAAGGCAAAGTCGATGCCGCTCTGGACTACCTCAAGGACAACGACTTCGTATTTGTCCACCTTGAAGGCCCGGACGAATGCGGACATGGCGGCGACGCCAACGAAAAGGTCGAGGCGATCAGCCGTTTTGACTCCCGAGTCGTCGCTCCCATGCGTGAAGCGCTCAAGGACGAAGAGATAAACTGGATCATTACCTGTGATCATTTTACCCCAATTGTTGAACGCACGCACACCATGGACGCAGTACCGTTTATCATCAACAAACCGGGATGCGAGGCTTCCGGAGTGTCTGAATTCTCCGAAAAAACAGCCGATTCGACAGGTTTGAAACTGGAAAACGGATTTGAACTGCTCTCATTTGCACTCAATAACGCCGGTAAATAATCATGGCATCAAAAATCGAGTTTCCACAAAACGACAGTTGGTATCACCATTTTGTCTCATACGGTGAAACAGACACCATGGGCGTTCTTTATTATGCGGAATATCTGCATCTTTTCGAACGATCCCGCAGCCTGTTCATCCGTGAACGCGGCATGAGTTATGCCGAAGTGGAAAAACGCGGCATCATTCTGCCGGTTCGTGAAGCTGGTTGCCGCTATCGTTCCCCGGTCCGATTCGACGATGAAATCTATATTCACGTCGGAATCAGCCAGTGGAAACGGGCATCCATGACATTCGCATACGAAGTCTGGAACAAGGACAAATCGATCCTCCACGCCACAGGAATGACGGAACATGCAGCAGTCGGGCCCAACGGCAAACCGACACGTGTTCCCGATTGGCTGAAAGATCTTTTCAAATAAACATTCCCCTTTCTCATCTTCAACATTCATAGAGCGTATCAATGTTCATTGACGTACATACTCACGCCTTTCATCCGAAAATTGCGCACAAGGTCGTGGATCAACTGGAAAATCATTACTCCGTATCCCCTGTTGGAAACGGACGGCTGGAAGATTTGACGGAACGCCTTGACAGGGCAGGCATTGACAAGGCCGTTGTTCTTGCTGCCGCCACTTCCGGAGATCAGGTTATTCCGGCGAACAACTGGGCTATTCATATCAAGGAAACATATCCCTCGCTCATCCCATTCGGAACAATCCATCCGGATTTTGACCGACTGGAAAGCGAATTGGATCGCCTGCAAAAAAACAACATCACCGGCCTGAAGTTCCATCCCGACTTTCAAGGATTTCGGATGGATGACCCTGCTCTGTATGAAATAATGGAAATGGTGGCCGACCGGTTCATCTGCCTCTTTCATGTAGGAGACACCCTGCCACCGGAAGAAAACCCGTCATGCCCGAAAAAGTTGGCAAAACTGCATCGGACATTCCCGAATACCCCCATCATAGCGGCCCACATGGGCGGTTATAGGCAATGGGAGTATTCTCTGGAACACCTCGCAGATACGAAGGTATATGTCGATTCATCCAGCGTCATGGACTTCGTGGACGACTCGCTGCTGAAACAACTTTTTGATTCTTTTGGCAGTGAACGGACTCTCTTCGGCAGCGATTATCCCTTATACGACCCTGCTACCGAAATCGAACGTCTGAAATCACGTCTGCATCTTTCGGAAACTGCGTTGGATTCACTTCTCAACAACGCATCGCATCTCTTATGCTCTTAATATCGTTTTGATAAATTCCTATGGAATAAACCGGGAAAACAGAGTATAGAAACTGCAATCGTGTGCAACTCCAACAAGAGGAAAGACATGCTGAGAAGAATCACATTGGTGCTGTCATTCTGCCTCATCCTTGCTCTGGCAGCCTGCGGAACCAAGACCTATCAAGTTACCACCAAATCAGGTCAGACCTATACCGCGAATGGCTCACTGGATTATGACGTCAAGTCAGAAACCTACAAGTTCAAAAACGAGAAAGGTAAGGAAATCATACTCAATCAGAAAGACATCGAAGTCATTCAGGAAAATGAATAAAATAAAAAGCCCCGCCAAGCGGGGCTTTTTATTTTATTCAGATCAGATCAAGAATCGACCCGAAGTCCGGATCAAAAAGTCGTTTGTACGTTCTGACAACAAATCCATCTGTCATCCCGGATAAGTAATCACAAAGCATCCGCTTCCTGCGTTCCTCATCCATTTTCAGAAGAGCAGAATGATAATGCGCAGGTAGCAGCTGGAAATCAGCTTTATCCCCCTTGGCATATTCGGAATCCATCACCTCAAAGAGCTGCCGAAGAATCCTGCCTCCCTTGAACTCGACCTGATGTACCTGTGGTGTATGAAACACCAAGGCCACTGCAAGTTTTTTCAAGAGATTGCAAAGTAATCTGCTCTCTTCGACAACCTCGATATCATAAAGGTAGCGATTCGTTTTTTCTGCAAACGGATTATCCCTCTTGATGAGCGATGTCGCGTGAATGAATTCACCGATTCGGCGAGCAAGAAATGAACTGAACGAATCGTCCTGAATAGCCGCACAAAGCGATTCAAGAAATTCAGTATCGTTCCCGGTAATCTCCTTCTCCTTTATATCAATCCAGTTACGAACTTTCTTTACGGTAATGAATCCGGCACGAATTCCATCATCAAGATCGTGAATGGAATAGGCAATGTCATCAGCCCAATCCATTATCCGGCACTCTACTGATTTAAAGCCATTGAGTTCATCCTCAGTCTCAAAGAATTCCGAGAAGGCGACATCCGGACTGACGAAACGCAAAACTTCTTCCTGGAAATCATAAATGAAATGATTCTTTTTGGCCTCGGATGCACTGAACAAAGTCTTGTATTTCAGCATGCCGTCCAAAAAAGCCCGGGTCGGATTCATTCCCGACCAAGTGGCTCCCTTTCGATAAAACAGGTCAACCAGAATACGGAGGTTTTGAGCATTCCCCTCAAATCCGCCAGCCTCAAGCATCATCTCGTTAAGTACACGTTCACCGGCATGACCAAAAGACGGATGCCCGATATCATGAGCCAGACAGATGGATTCAACCAGATCCTGATCGATATGAAAACCGTCACCCAGATTAGGCGCGGTCCTATTCAGATGATTGACGATGGATCGACCAATCTGGGAGACCTCGATGGAATGCGTCAGACGTGTACGATAAAAATCAAATTCACCGGAAAGAAAAACCTGCGTCTTGGATTGCAGCCTGCGAAAAGCCGGTGAGTAGATGATTCGATCCCGGTCCACCTCAAACGGAGTGCGCCCTTTCTGATGCTTGGCTTGCCCCTGTCCGATGGACTCAAAATCGTATGCCGAATAAAAACTGTTTTTCACGGTTCCCCCTTGTTCACAGACAGACGTACTGTGAACCGCAGCGAAAAGAAAGCCCCTTCCATCTTGATCCGATGGAAGGGGCTTGTTTTATTCGTATTCAAACCGAATTATCCCAAATCAGGAGCCTTGCCGGTATTAGCTCTGGCTCCACTGCCCGAAGACAACTTCCGCTCCAGTGCGTTGAAAAGCCGCGAGAATGAGAAAGTCAGCGTAAGGTAGATACAACCAGCTCCGACCAGGAACGGCACATAGGTGTAATACTTCGCACCAAGCACTTTGGCAGAATACATAAGTTCTGCCACTCCAATGGTGGAAATGAGCGAGGAGTCCTTTAAAAGGACGATCAATTCATTTGCCAAAGGCGGAATCATACGCCTCAGCGCCTGAGGCAAAATCACAAAAATCATTGCCTGAGTATGGCTCAACCCGCTGCTACGAGCCGCTTCCATCTGTCCCTTATTTATGGACTGGATACCTGCACGAATAATTTCCGCATTATATGCCCCACTGTTGATACCAAGGGCGATAATACCGGTAATCAACGGATCCGGGGAAATACCCTCACCGGTAATCATCATGTAGATTTGCGGAAATCCGAGATAGAAAAAGAAAATCTGCAACAGCATCGGAGTACCGCGAATGACTTGAATGTAAACATCCGCAAAGATCCGAATATACAGCCGACGACTAATGCGGCAAGTCCCCGCAAGAATTCCCAGAAACAGGCCGAGAGCGAGTGCGCCGAAAGTCACCTCAAGAGTGGCAGTCGCCCCCCTGAGCAGCATATCGTAATGTTTAAAGACAAGAGAAAAATCCACAACCCGCTCCTAAAAATGAAAATACCGGGAGAAGCACAGGCTTCTCCCGGTGTTATTTATATTAAAGATTCCACTTCTTGACGATCTTGTCGTACGTGCCTTCTTTCTTGACTTCATCAAGCGCCTTGTTCAGAGCATTGAGGAAATCGTTATTCGCCTTGCGGGAAATGATTGCCAGCTCTTCAAATGCCAGCGGCTCGCCAGCACGCTTGAAGGTGCCCTTCTTGACGAATTCGTCAGCAACAGAAAGGTCGGCGACGACAGCGTCGGCAGCCTTGTTGTGCAGCATCATGAAAGCGATATTGTAAGTCTCGGGCTTGATGACCTGAGCGCCTTCAATCTTGTCAGCCTGCTGCTCACCGGTGGTTCCGAGCTGAACTGCAATCTTCTTGCCCTTGAGGTCTGCGGGGCCCTTGATATCGGAATCAGCACGGACAACGAGGACCTGTCCACTGGAAAAATAGGCATTGGAGAAGCTGACCTGCTTGGCACGATCCGGAGTAACGCTGAATCCAGACATACCCATGTCAACCTGACCACTCTGAACAGCAGTGACGATTGCGGAAAACTCCATGGTGACCCACTTGACCTTCAGGCCCATCTTTTCGGTCATCGCATTCAGGAGATCAATATCGAAGCCAACACGCTCACCATTGTCGCCAATGGATTCAAACGGAGGATAGTCCGGGCTGTTGCCAACGGTGATAACGCCTTTTTCTTTGACCTTCTCAAGAGTAGTGGCTGCAAAAGCAGAGCCGACACAGAGACTCAGGAGCAATGCGAGAGCCGCAATTACGGTGAGATTGAACTTGTTGAACTTCATATCCTTTCTCCTTAAATGGAATGGGGTTACTTCAAGCTGTTTTCAGCTTGAAACAAAATTTATACCGACAGGTTTAATCCGTGACCCCCGCCATGAGCGGGCCGATTTTCCCTGGGGTTTCAGCATCTGATGTGGACAACAGACCAAGTATCTGCCCTCTGTAAATGACGGCGATACGATCAGCCAATTGCAGGGCCTCATTAAGGTCACCGGTCACCAGCAGAACTCCCGCCATTTCACGGGCGGCGAGCAATCGTTTCCAGACCTCTTCGGTCGCCGAGACATCAAGTCCCTGTGTCGGCTGTTCCGCAACAATAAACCGGGGTTCCCGATACAGTTCCCGGGCAAGAACTGCTTTTTGCAGATTACCGCCAGACAACTGCCACGCAAGAGCATGAATACGGCCGGGACGGATATCGAACTTCTCAATCAGATCAATGGTGTCCTTTTCAGCGCGCTTTTTGTCAAGCAGCAATCCTTTGGCAAACCCCTTGCGCGTTGTCAGCAAAAGGTTGTCTACGAGATTCTGATTTCGCAGCGTAGCCAACCCGAGCCGATCTTCCGGGATATAGCACATGGAACGATTCCAAGTAGACTCCGCAAAGAATTTACGCCACGGATGTCCCATGATAAATACGGTATCGAGCGGCGGTTTGGTCAAACCGGTCACAGCTTCAACCAGTGCCTTCTGCCCGTTTCCGGCCACACCGACGACAGCCACGACTTCACCTTGATGCACATCAAGATCGACACCATGAAGTCCCAGTCCGGTCAGATTCCTGACTTCAAGGACAGTATCACCAATCTCGGCAGGTTCACGATCTACTTCGAGCAAAACTTCCTTGCCGACCATACGGGATGCCAAATCCGCCTTGGATTCGATTGCTGCAGGATCAAGCTCACCCTCGATTTTGCCTCGGCGCAGGATGGCAATCTCGTCAGCAAGAGCGATCACTTCCTCAAGCTTGTGGCTGATGAAAATAATCGATTTTCCCTGTTCGGTCATACGCCAAAGCGCTTCGAACAACTTGTTCGTTTCTTCAGGAGTCAGCACCGCCGTCGGTTCATCAAAAATGAGAATTCGGCTTTCACGATACAGCAGCTTGAGAATTTCAACGAGCTGCCGTTCGCCCATGGACAGGTCGCTAACATAGGCACCGGGATCAATCTCAAGACCATAGGCATCGGCCAGTTCGCCAACACGACTCTTCATCTCCTTGGGAGAAACAAAGAATTTCCCCTCCTGCCCAAGCAGAACATTTTCGGCAACGGTCATCGAATCAACAAGCATGAAATGCTGATACACCATGCCGATACCGGCTTCGATGGCATCTTTGGATGAAGTAAATTTAACAGGCCTGCCGTTCACCTCAATGTGCCCGTCGTCCGGCTGATACCTTCCGGCGAGCATGCTCATCATGGTGGACTTGCCCGCTCCGTTTTCACCAAGCAACGCCTTGATTCGGCCGGGATACACATCCAGCGTAATCGAATCATTGGCGACAACCTTGCCGAAACGCTTGGTCAATCCCTTCAGGCTGACGACAGGCTGTGTCCCTTCCGGCATTGACCGCACACGAGCGGGGCGAACAAATTTAAGTTCCGACATGTCCCTACCCCTCCGGCTCAATGTTGGTTCCGAGTGCAGCTGGAGCATCGATGCGACGACCACGCCATGCGGAAAGAATAAGAACCAGAATAGTCAGAACATACGGTAGCATAAGGAGCAGTGAAGACGGCAAATTGGTCCCCATTGCCTGCAACCGAAGCTGAAAAGCCATCACGCCGCCAAAAAGATATGCTCCGACAACGGCTCGGCCGGGACGCCAGAAGGCAAAAATGACAAGGGCGACGGCAATCCATCCCCTGCCCCCGGACAAACCATTGGTCCAAAGGTGGGTATATGCCAGAGACAGATATGCTCCTCCGAGACCAATAAGAAACCCGCCGCCAACAACGGCAAAATATCTCAGTACCCGAGGCTTGAGTCCTGCCGCACCTGCGGCCTGAGGCATTTCACCGGTTGCCGTCACATGCATGCCAAGGCTTGTACGTCGGAAGAAAAACCAGAAAAGGACGGGCACGACAAATGATATGTAAACAAGCATGTCGTGCTTGAAAAAGATTTCACCCAAAACAGGAATCTGAGAAAGAATCGGAAAATCAAACGGATTGAAACCGGGAGCAGGAAGGCCAACAAAAGGCACTCCGAAAAAGTTGGTCAATCCCAATCCGAGAATTGTAATGGCCAGCCCTGAAACGACCTGATTGCCGAGACAGCTGATGCAGACAAAGCCATGCAAAGCTCCCATGCCCATTCCGGCTACTCCCCCGGCAATGAAACCAAGCCACGGAGATCCTGTGGTCAGACTCGTCCAGAATGCTGCCAGTGCGGCAACAGACATCATGCCTTCGACACCAAGATTCAGCACTCCGCCCTTCTCGGTCATCATTTCACCAAGTGTGGCGTACAAAATCGGCGTTCCGGACTGCACCGTGGCAGCCAGCAGCGGTATCAGAAATTCCCACATGATCGTTTATTTCACCTGGGAACGCTTTGGTTCCAGTTTATATGTAAGAAAAAACTGTCCGGCCAGTACTGAAAGCAGAATAAGACCCTCAAGAATGGAACCGTAAGCAGCCGGGATTTGCAGTTCGAGCTGGAGATTCTCAACACCTACCCGAAGTGCCGCAAGTAAAAACGAAGCAAAAGCGATATTAAGAGGCTCAAGCCGTGCAAGCCATGCCACGACAATGGCGGTATATCCATAACCGACCATCAGACTCGGCTGAAGTCGGTTAAGAACGGCCGACGTTTCGACGCATCCGGCCCATCCGGCAAACCCGCCGGAAAGACACATGACGAACATGACAAGCATGCCGTAACGAATCTTGGCATACTTGGCCACACGAGCCCCCTCACCACTCGCCTGAAGCTCATAGCCGAGACGGGTAAAACGCATGAAAGCCCACAGGCCGACTCCAACAACAAAACAAAACAGCAAGCCCCAGTGCACCTTGCTTCCGCCAATACCATGAATAATGGCATTGGACGAGAACTCCGAAGTCATGGGAAATCCAAAACTGGTCGGATCCTTCCAGACACCGAAAACAAGATAATCAAGCAGCAGGATGGCGATGTAATTGAGCATCAGGGTTGAAATGATTTCATTCACCCGGAGTTTCAACTTGAGAATGGCAGGGATAAGCGCCCAGGTACCGCCAAGAATGAATGCCATGATAAACATGAGCGGCATGAGAATGACTGCGGGCAAATCGGGAAAGCTGAGAGCCATCCAGGTCGCGCCGATAGCGCCAAGTGCAAACTGCCCTTCCGCACCGATATTCCATATCTGCATACGAAATGCGACGGCTACGCCGAGGGAACACAGGAAAAGCGGAATGGCTTTAAGCAATGCACCTTCCAAGGCCCAAAGATGACCAAAGCTCCCCTGCCACAAAATATTCAACCCCTCAAAAACGTCTTTACCCTGCCCGACAAGCAGCAACGCGCTCACGGCCAGGGAAAAGAGCAGGGCGCCCAGGAGTATTACCAGGGCGCCCCACTTCCAGGGTTCTTCTCTTTTTATTATCTTAAACACAAGTACCCATAGGGTTATTCAGTAGTACCGACAACGCCTTCAACAAACCAGGTCATGCCGAGCAGATCGCCATCAGGAGCAGTCGTTCCTTCTGCAATGACGACTTCACCTTTCTGGTTCTTGATCGGACCTGCAAAGATGGTGTCCTTGCCTGACTTGAGTTCGGCCTTGCGGGCGTTAACCTTGGCCTTGACGTCTTCAGGAACCATCGGCCCCATGGGAGCGATATCAACGACACCGTCCTGCATGGACCACCACATGGACTGGTCACCCTTCCAAGTACCGTTCTTCACCTGCTCGATCATCTTGACGTACATCGGACCCCAGTTCCAGATGGCGGAAGTCAGATGCGCCTTGGGAGCAAAGGAAGACATATCGGAATTGTACCCGACGGAATAGGCACCGGCTTCCTGAGCGGCTTCCTGCGGTGCGGGAGAATCCTGATGCTGGGCGATAACGTCACAGCCTGCATCCAGAAGGCTCTTGGCTGCGTCTTTTTCCAGAGCCGGATCGTACCAGGTCTTTGTCCAGACGACACGAATCTCGGCGTCAGGATTCACTTCACGGGCACCGAGAGCAAAAGCGTTGATGCCGCGAATGACTTCCGGAATCGGGAAAGCAGCAACATAGCCAAGCTTGTTGGTCTTGGTCATGGCACCGGAAACCATACCGGTCAGGTAACGGGACTGGTAAATGCGACCGAAATAGTTATTCACGTTTTCAGCTTTCTTGAAGCCGGAACAGTGCATGAAATCAACTTCGGGAAATTCCTTGGCAACCTTGATGGTCGGGTCCATGTAACCGAAACTGGTGGTGAAGATGATATCAAAACCTTTACGGGCCATGTTGCGGATGACGCGCTCGGAATCGGCACCTTCGGGAACAGACTCGACAAAAGCGGTCGTGGTGTAATCCAAAGCGTCTACAGCCTTACGGCCCAGATCATGAGCGTAGGAGTAACCGGCATCACCGACCGGTGAAACGTAAACGAATCCGGCCTTGATGTTTTTGGACTCTTCCTTGGGAGCTTCCGCTTTTTCAACGGCAGGCTCTTCAGCCTTTTTCTCCTGCGGAGCTTCGCCACACGCGACGAGGGACAGCAGCAACGCCATAGCGGCGAATGCAACAAACAGTTTCAGCATTTTTTTCATGTGGACCTCACGATTAGCAGTTTTTTATCTGATGCCAATATCCCAGTGCGCGCTTTTGAGCAATACCTCAATCGGCGCAAAGGAATCTATCTCCACAAAATTACAGGCAAACTTTTTTATCGAACTTACTCGGAAACCTGAATGATCGGTTCAACAAACTGGGAACCGGCATCCCACGGGAAAAGAATCCACGTATCCTGACTGACTTCTGTAATAAAAGTGTCCACCATGGGACGTCCTTCAGGCTTGGCGTAAACCGTAGCAAAATGGGCTTTCGCCACCATGTCTTTTGCTACCTTGGCCGTTTTACCGGTATCAACCAGATCATCTATCAAGAGCCAGCCTTCACCGGCATTTTCGACAGATTTAAGAACATTCGTTTCGCCCTGATCTTTCCAGTCGTAACTCGAAAGACAAATGGTATCGATAAGATGGATATCCAGTTCACGGGCAAGAATGGCAGCCGGCACAAGGCCTCCGCGAGTAATGGCGATAATCCCTTTCCAAGGACCTTTTTCCATCAGCCGCCACGAAAGCGCCCGACAATCACGATGCAACTGTTCCCATGAAACCGGGTACATTTTTTGATAACGACTCTTGTCACCCATGCAGAATATTCTCCTCGATTTTCCCTAAAAGAATGAAGGGGTGCGCTCCAATACCCATGTTTTTCCAATTAATCAAGAGAACAGGCCCGCCCTTTGTAATCGAAAATAAATCCAAGCGTCTTGCGCACTTTTTCAGAAAACAGTTTTGAAGAAAGGACTTTACCAGCCACACGTTTATTGATCTCGCTCACCGTCGGATAGGGATGAATAGCTGAAACCATGGAAGCCAACCCCATTTTCGCATTCAGGGCAGCAACCCATTCCGCTGCAATTTCACCGGCATGTACACCGACAATCTGCACCCCCAAAGGCTTTTCCTTCTTATCAAGCAACAACTTGATTTTCCCGGTCGACGCACCTTCAGCCCGGGCACGGTCATTATCTGCAAAATCCTCTTTCCATACGGAAAATTCAATCCCGGCCTTTTCAGCTGCTTTTTCATTCATACCGACACTTGCCAATTCCGGTTCGGTATAGGTGCACCACGGTAGCCACTTGTAGTCAACTTTGCGCGGCAATCTGAATACAGCATTGGAAATGATAACTCCCCCTTCATACCCGGCGGCATGCGTAAAGAGATATTTGCCCAACACATCCCCTGCCGCAAAAATATGCTTTTGAGACGTCCTGAGACGGGCATCCGTTTTTACTCCCCGCCTGTCATATTCAACTCCTGCATTTTCGAGCTTCAAATTCCCAACGTTCGGCGCACGCCCTGCCGCAACCAGTATTTTCTCCGCCTTGATGACATGTGACACGCCATCACTCTCATATTCGACTTCAATACCGCCGGGGACCCTGCGCACTTCTTTCGTATTCGCACATAAATCCAACCCGACACCTTCCGCTCTGAGTGAGTCCTGCACCACTGCTGCCATATCTTGATCTTCAACAGACAAGACTTGGCAATTTCGCTGCAAGATACGCACATCCGTTCCAAGACGGGCAAACGCCTGCGACATCTCACAACCAATCGGCCCCCCACCGACAACAATAAGAGAAGAAGGCAAGGCATCAAGCGAAAAGATATCCTTGTTTGTCAGGTAATCCACATCGGCAAGACCAGGAATGGGAGGAGCGGCAGGCTCAGACCCAGTCGCCAGCACCCAGAACTTTGCGGAGACTCGCCTATCGCCCAAATCAACCTGATGTTCGTCTATGAAAAAAGCTTCGCCAAATGAGACTTCCACACCAAGACGGCAAAATCGCTCCTCGGAATCATGTACCTGTACACTTTCAATCACGGACTGAATTCGTCGCGCTATCTGCTTGAAATCAACGGCGGGAAGATCAACAGGCGGCAATCCGTATTCATCGGCATGCCGCATCTGATGATAGACAGACGCGGTCTTGATAAGCGTCTTGCTCGGTACGCATCCATAATGAAGGCAGTCTCCGCCAAGCAGAGGAGCTTTTTCAATCAAAAGCGTCTTGAGACCGAGTTGAGATGCTCCCGATGCAACAGTCAATCCAGCCGCTCCGCCGCCGATCACACCGATATCATAATCATATTTAGCCATCCTTCCGCCTCCGTGCCTGATACCAACCAAGCGCTTTTTTCATGACCAAAGGGAATATGCCCAATATCGCAAACGATATGATGAGACTCGGAGAAAGAAGCCCGGAAAAAGAATCAATCCGCCCAAGCTCCTTGCCCGCATTGACGTAAACAAGGGTCGCTGGAAACATGCCTACCTGTGAAACCCAATAATAGGTAACCAGCCGCATGGGTGTCAGCGCAACAACCGTATTGATAGCAAAAAAAGGAAAAATCGGAATCAGACGAAGAGTAAAAAGATAAAAGGCACCGTCCCTCTCAACGCCCTCATTGATTTTTTGAAGCTTATCACCAAATCGCCCCTGCACCCAATCCCGCAACAGGTATCGGGCGACGATAAAAGCTACGGCGGCTCCGATGCTGCTTGCAAAGGAAACAATGACAGTACCGGCCATAACCCCGAACAACGCTCCCCCGGCAAGGGTCAGCACTGCTGCCGCAGGAAGGGCCAAGGCTGTCGCCGCAACATACACGCCGAAATAAACTGCTATGACCGTAAACGTGTGTTCGGCATAAAGAGCCTGAAATTGTTCTCGCGACGCCTTGATGTATTCAAGGGAAAAATATTGGTCAAAATCAAAGATGAAGTACGATGCAATCAGACAGATAATGACAGAAACAACAAGAATTCGCTTTATCATTCCGGACTGCATCACTGACGACTCCTTTAATGATTCAGAAGCTGTACTCCATGAAACGCCGCGCCGTACAACCCGCTCTCCTCATTCGCATTGAGCCGAATCGGAACGGAACGCAAAAACTCTTCATAAAAATGCGAGTTGTGAAACTCTTCCAGAAATTCGGGTGCAGTGACCAGCATGGGATTTTTCGCAGCCACTCCGCCCGCGATAAACATTCCACCGTAGGCCATCATGGCAATGGCCCAATTTCGACAGGCGCGCCCATAAAAACGTGCGTACCATCTGGTCGTCTCGCTCTCCGGGGTTATTCGGTTTGATATCTCTTCGGCTGTCAAATCCTCACCCGTCAAATATTTGTGAATCAACCGCAGCCCGAGTCCGGTTACAACCGTATCACCTTCAGCCCAATTGCGCCCACTTTCCCGACGATTGAACTCTCCATACTCCGCTTCTTTCATCCCGGTAAAAGGAAAAGCCATGTGCCCGCCTTCCGAAGGCAGGGACGTCCACCCTTTCCCGCACGGAACAAGCGCGGAATACCCAAGCCCGGTTCCGGCCCCAATGACTCCGATCACGCCATCTTCAAGCGGCACTCCCTCCTGAATGACCGTGGCGTCATCAATTATACCCGTCCGGCAAGCAAACGCCTGCGCCGCAAAATCATTTATCAAACAGGCTCGCTTCCACCCATAGTCGATTTTTCTCAGATCAACGCCCCACGGCGCATTCGGCAGACACCCTGAAACCACTCCATGCTGCACAGCCCCCGGCACAGCTATGCTCACGGCACTGAACGAGTCGTGGGTAAAACCGAAATCACTCTCCCACAGCAATTCCAGCAAATGGGGAAACGACGTTGCCTCATGCGTTTTCAACCAAATTGAATTTTCCATGACAGGCACACCGCCCTTGATGGAAAAACATGCAAACCGACTATTGGTGCCGCCGATATCCGCAGCCAGAATATTCGCCATGAATTCACTTCCTCCCGTGGAGAAGAAGACTAACACAAACCCATGAAAAAAAAAGGAGCCCAAAGGCCCCTTTTTCTTCTGAATCGATCGTGAATCAGCTACGCAGCTTCTGTCACACTGGACATCGAAGACTTCTCTTCTTCGGTATCCGCAGGCTCCACAGGCTGTTTCCTCCTCTGCACATATTCACGGGTAATGCGTCGCAGAGTTTCCGTCTTGCCTTCGCGTTCACTCGGGCTGAGAAAGGATGCGAGTTTACGCTCAAGCTTATAGGAATTCTGCTCTTTGCTGATGGCAACGATACCTTCAAGAACGAGCTTCTGATTCAACAATTCGGATCGCGTGGAAAAATTGATGTTTTCGGCAATGGGCGAAAAAAGCAGATTGCTCAACACAAGTCCGTACAGAGTGGATATGAACGCCACAGGTATGTTTTTCAGAATCACGGCGGTATCATTGATCCCCATGAGCAGCCCGATCAATCCGATGACGCTTCCTGCGACACCAAATGCCGGAGCCATTCGAGCCAGTGTCTGGAAAAAACGCTCACTCTGCTGACGGCGGAGATTGAAAAAAGCCATCTCGGCATTCAGTGTTTCACGAATTTCTTCTTCCTTGTAGTTGTCCACCAGAAGAATCAAACCGTTTTTCAAAAAAGAACTGGTAGCCTTGGCTTCGCTTCGTTCAAGCGACAAGACGCCGTCAACTTTGCTCTTCACGGAAAGGTCGAGAAGCGTATTCACTATCTCCTCGGAAGAAATGCGACCATTTGCATACGCATTTTTCGCAACCTTGAAGGCATTCTTCACGTGAGAGACTGGATAGCTGATGAACATCGCAGCCGTCAGCCCGGAGACGACTACCAGCAAGGCCGCAACATTCCAGTAAGCTGCGGCAGCACCAGTCAGCAAAAAGCTGCCGATAAAGATAATGAGGCTTACAACAACGCCTGCCAGGTTTTTCCTGTTCATGTTTTCCTCCAACCGATTCAGATTGTATTGGTTATGATAATTTCAACTCGTCTATTAAGAGCCTGATTGGCTTGCGAAGTACCGGGCAATTCCGGATGAAAGGAACCACGTCCGGTTATGCTCAGCCGCTTGGGAAGAATCTCGAACTCTTCAATCAAATGTCGGGCGACATCTGCCGCGCGTTGGCTGGAGAGAGTCAGCCCGTCTGTTCCGGTCGTTTCATCTTCCGATGCATACCCGATGACATGGACAGCACCGACACTCAGTTTCACGACCTCTGCAATTTCCTGCAGATATCTTTCAGATCCGACCTTCAAGTCCGACTGATTTTCCCCGAAAAAGACCTCACCACGCAAAGTGACCCGGATCCGGCCCGATCCTTCACGCACGACGGAAACACCGTCTGCACGAGAACGATACAGCACCTGATCCTCTGCCATGCGAACAATATCCTGTGACCCGCGAGTGTCTGCCCTGCTTGCAATCTGACCTATCAGACCGATCAAGGGATCAAGTGCGCTCGCACTACTCGCATCCTCGGCGCTCTGCTGGCTGAACAGAATTTTCACGTCCTGATGTGTACTCGCATAGATAAACAACACCACGAACAGAACGAACATGACCATCATCAAGTCAGCCCACGGTACTACCCAATCATTCATACCATGTGCATGTGACGATCCGTCAGTCTCTTCGAATGACGAAAAATTCCGGGTAAAATTCTTTTCCATATCTCGCATACAAACTCCTGCGGGTGTCCGCGCACGTACTAAGCAAGAATTCTGCCACAGACAAAACAGATTGTAATCATTGGAATAATTTTATCAGAAATCAAAGAAGGCAAATTAAAGCCAAAAAAACGACACATAGCACGAATTGACTCACCCCGTTTTTTCAGTGAGAAAAGACCTGCCATGAATAAAACAACAAACGGTCCTTTCAAGACAACGGAAACCATTATCCTCGCATCAGGTTCACCGCGCAGACGGGAACTGCTCGCCGATCTGGGGCTGGACTTTGAAGTCCACCCAAGCACAGCGGACGAACCCGCCCCTCTACCGAACGAAGAGGCTGACCAATACGCCAAACGCATGGCGGAAATGAAAACTCTGGACGTCGCAACGAATTTCTCAGGCAGAACCGTACTCGGCGCAGACACCATCGTCGTTCTGAACGGGCAGATCATGGGGAAACCGGCAGACGAAAAGGATGCCCTTGTAAAGCTCACGGCACTTTCCGGCAAAACACATCAGGTCCTCACGGCTTTTTGTCTCGTCCTGCCTGATGGCACAACGATTTCACAAGCGGTCAGCACAGATGTGGACATGCGTGCCTCCGGTAAAGAAGAACTTGAAAGCTACATCGGCACAGGTGAACCCATGGACAAGGCGGGAGCATACGCCATTCAGGGTATCGGAACATTTCTTGTGACGGCCATCAGAGGCTCATACACAAATGTTGTCGGCCTGCCTGTTGCGCGAGTACTGGAGGAACTTCTCGGCATCGGAATCATTCAACCTCGGAAAAATTGATGAATCAAAAATCTCCCACAGACATTCTGGCTACGGCTCTTGCGACCCTCGGTCCTATCGGACATTTCCCGAAAGCTCCCGGCACATGGGGATCACTGGCTTCAATTATCGCCGCACCATGGCTGTTCCTGCCCCTGCAACTGGGGGAACGTATTGCTGTTTTGATAGCTATACTGGCCGTCGGTACTTGGGCATGTTCCCGCGCTGAAGTTGTTTTCAACAAAAAGGATCCGGGTTGTGTCATCATCGACGAACTCTTCGGCCAATGGCTCACCCTGCTCTTTTTTGCCGCCATGCCGCTTTGGCAGCTTGCATTGGCCTTTGGCCTATTCCGTGTTTTTGACATTTTCAAACCATGGCCCGTCAAATGGGCAGAAAATGCTTTCCCCGGCGGCCTTGGGGTCATGATCGACGACGGCGTTGCGGGACTGTATGCACTCGGTTGCCTGCATCTCATCAGTTCTTTCATCTAATCAACTCGCCAAAAAAAACGCCGCATCCAAACGGATGCGGCGTTTTTCTATTTCATACGAAGCAAAATCTACTGAACCACAAACTCATCTCTGCGGTTTTCAGCCCATGCAGTTTCATTATGCGCCGGATTAGCCGGACGTTCTTCACCGAAGCTCACAATACTCATACGCTCGGGAGCGACACCGAGAATGACAAGGTGCTCATAGGCAGCGCGGGCACGGCGTTCGCCAAGCGCGAGGTTGTATTCTTCGGTGCCACGTTCATCACAATGGCCTTCGATGACAACACGAAAACCTGAATACCGGCGCATAATATTGGCCTTGAGAGCCAAGACGGCACGGGCTTCTTCATCAAGTTCATAGGAATCAAAAGCGAAATGAATGGTAACACTGGTCAGCTCTTCCTTGGCTTCAGCCTTGGCACGAGCCTCTGCTTCAGCTGCCAAAGCGGCTTCATCCACCTTCGGTTCTTCAGGCGGCGGAGGCGGAGCCCACTTGGTATCGTCCTTGACCTCAACCTGCGCGCCGGGGGGCGTACTGGTCGTCTTTTTCTTGGCACAACCAGCGCCGACAACGAGCGCAAAAGCCAAAAGGACCAAAATTGCAAGATGCCATCTTGATTTCATGCCCACTCCTTCGGTAAAGCCGTCAATCGGCCATTATCAGTAAAAAGCTTTCCAGCCATTAGGTTCATCGTGATTTAAGATGTACCTTTTCTGCAATAAAAATCAACCCTCTGCCTGTGACAAATTACCATTGGAGCGTCGTGTCCCACGCAGGAGCAAACGCCTGCCCCTTTCCAGTTGAGATTTTCCGAGGTGCATCGCCATGCCGCGTCGTCAGGTACAATTTGTACCCACCGGAACGACTCGAAGCAAATGCAACAAAGTAACCATCAGGTCCAAATGCTGGATATTCATCACTTCCCGGCCCGAAGGTCAGCTGTTTCTCGCGTCCGGTTTCCAGATCGTGCAGATAAATCCGATGCCCGTTTGATGTACGATGCGTGTAAGCCACATACCGTCCGTTGGGGCTGAGACACGGATGAGTGTTATACTTCCCGGTAAGGGTTACTCGCCGAACATCGCCAGACTTCATATCCATCAGATAAATATGCGGATTCCCGGCACGTCCCGAAGTAAAAACCATCTTGTTTCCTGTCCGGTCAAAACTCGGTGAGACCTCAATATATGAACTGCGTGCCAATGTCCGCCCCGGCTTGAACTGACTATCAAGCTGATAGATATTGGTCGCTCCATTTCGATTGAGCGCAACAATCAGTCGATCACCAGGCGCAAAAACAGGACTGATAACAGTCTGGCCAAGTCCCTTGGTTTTCAACGTAATCTTCTTTGTCTTGCTGTCATAAATCCCAAGCTCATGCCGCGTCTTGCCAATGTGGGTAAAGGCAATCTTCGACCCATCCGACGACCATGAAGGACTCAGGTTAAATCCTCCAAGACGAGTGATCTGCCTCAAGTCTCTGCCCTGCGGCAGAACCGTGAAAATTTCCTTGTCCTTTCCAGTCTGTCTTACAAAAGCGATGGGCGAATCAAAAAAGCCTTTCTTGCCGGTAAGAGCTTCAAGGAATGCCGAGCAAAAACGGTCAGCAGCCTGCGAAAGTGTCATTTCACCGACATCTTTATAGGACTTGCCTACAACACGCCGTCCGCTGAAAGTCTCATAAACACGGGCCTCAATATAGTTACCGTTCCAGCCAGTCGTCATGCACAAATCGACACGCGAAAGCTGCATAGGCTTGAAATTGATATCCTTTCCGGTCACGCCCGTACTCGGATCACCACCAAGCATTTCTGATACCGGAATCAATTTCAAGAATGGAATATAGCTCAAATTATTGGCAACCAATTCCTCAAACGCCTTGGCGGGAGCTTCGGGAATCTGCGTCCCTGCCAACCCCTTGGGCGGCAGCAAAATAATATTGACCATGCGCTGTCCCGGTCCATGGATATCCACGGTAAGGGGACCGGCCGCAAAAGCCGTTGAAAAAACAAAGAAAGTGAGAAGGCTGCAAACACATGCTGTCAGAATACGTTTCATGACGATTACTCTGCGAGTTCCTGGCTGTTGAAGTTGATGCGGAGGACACGGTCCCGATCTGTTCTCGGTCGTTCCACGTTTTCTGTTTCGCGTATGGCTCGAAGTGCCGAACTGTCAAACTCGGGATTTTCCGACGATTCCAGCACATTGGATGACAAAATTTTTCCTTCCTGATCCAATACAATCTCAATCGTTACCAACAGGTTGGCTTCACCGGCAAATGAAGGATATCGCCAGTTTTTCTTGATCGCAGTTCCGACTATCAAAGCATAAACCTCGGACAGGCCGGAACCGGTGCCGCCTCGAGAGCCGCCCTCAACGCCGCCTTCAACGCCCCCCGGCTGCCCGCCGTGAGCATAAACCTGTGTCCCTTCGCGTTTTTTCAGGGCAGCAAGCTCATTCTTGAGCGCCTTGGCCTTCTTTCTGTCTTCTCTTTCCGTTCTGGCCTTGGCAGAGGCAAGTCCTTCCGCGAGAAGCTGTTTAGCCGTTTTCTTGGGCTTTGGCTTGGGTTTCGGTTTCGGCTTTTCTTTGGGCTTAGGGGCTTCCTTTTTTTTGACGACAGTCTTTTTCTCAACCTTTTTCGGGCTGATTTTCTTCACTTCCGGTTCAGGCTTTGCCTCGACTACCGGAGCTTTCTTAACCTCGACAACAGAATCCGGTTGCGCCTCTACCTGAGGCACGCTCGAATCCGGCACAGCCTCGGCAGGGACCTCGACAACCGGAGCCGGAACAAGAGGCGGAGGAGGAGCCAGAGAAACAAGATCAACCGTATACACAGGACGATCCATGTTCACTTTCACCGCCTGTCCGCCAAGGCCGAACACTGCGATAGCTGCAAGTGAGGCATGCAGAATAATTGAAAGTAGGAGTCCGAGACTTTGCCGCATATTGTATTGGTTCCCGCAGGAATTACTTCTTTTCCTTCCTGCCCGGTCCGGGACGATCCTGCTCGGCCACAATGCCGAGCCGGTCGATGCCTGCAGCCTTGATTTCACCCATGACGTGCACCACGACACCGTAGGCGACTTCGGAGTCCGCCCGCAGGAAAAGCTGTTTCTTCTGCTTTGCCACCAGCCGCTTCAGGTGATCTTCCAGTTCGCCCATGCCGACCTGAAATTCGTCAAGAAACAGTGTGCCGTCCTTTTTCACCGAAAGAACGAGGTGTTCGGAATCCTGCGGCAGGTTCTTCACGGTCTTTGTGGTCGGCAGATCGACCTCGACCCCCTGCGTCATGAGCGGGGCCGTGACCATGAAGATGATAAGCAGGACGAGCATCACGTCCACAAAGGGAGTGACGTTGATTTCGTTCAGAAATCCGCCGCCGGTCTTGATCGCCATGGGTATCCCCTACTTGTGGTCTTTTTTGGAAGCCCACGCGATTTCGCGTTCGGCGCGGTTGAGGAAGGCCCCGGCAAAATCAATCAATCCGGTTTCGACTTCGTTCAGTTTTCCAAGGAAGTAGTTGTAGAAAATGGTTGCCGGAATGGCGACAAGCAGACCGATGGCCGTGGCGATCAGCGCTTCGGAAATGCCGGGAGCGACTGTGGCAAGGGCGGCGGACTGGGCCAGCCCGATGGAATGGAATGAATGCATGATGCCCCAGACCGTGCCGAACAGCCCGATGAACGGAGCCGCATTGGCGCAGGTCGCGAGAAACGGCAGATTGCGGGTCAGGACGCGCATTTCCTTGGTGATGCCCTGCTTGAGCACGCGGCGGAGGGTATCCTTGACCAGAAGCCGCTTTCTTTCCCGGTTGACCTCAGCCTTTTCGAGCAGCCGGAATTCGGACACCGCCAGCGTGCTGACGCGTGCCAGCGGAGAATCATCCTTGGTACCGATGGCCTTGAGTCCGGAGGCAAGGTCGCCAGCATCCATGAAGGAATCATAGCCGCGCATGACCTTTTTGCGTGCTGAGCCGATGGTGAAGAACTTGAAGAAAATAATGGTCCAACTCCACAGTGACATGAGGCCGAGAAAGATCATTACCAGCTTCACAGCCAGAGTCGCGCCCGTGAGCAGGGTCAGGATGTCGCTGTCAGGCAGAAAATTCATGCGTGTACTCACAATGTTTATGGCCCGAAATGAGCCAGCTTCATACAAGAAAAGCCGCACCAGACAAGGTCACGGCTTCATCTGTCCACAGATTATCGGCGAGTCACCGCCATTTTGCAGTCTGCGCCGACTATTTCATGCATCGCTGCACGATCTCCCAGGCGTTCGCCTCGGTCTGACGATATTCTTCAAGAGTAAGCCCCGCCCCAAGGGCAATGGTCTTTCGCATTTCCTTGCTGACCAGATCCTTCGGAGCGTGCGCGTCATTATTCACGACAAGTTTTGCCCCATACTTCCGGGCAAGAGCTGCAACGTGTCCGTTGGTGTAGCTATGACCACCGCGAGTGGTTATTTCGAGGGCAACGCCCTTTTCCACGGCGAGTTGCACTTCCTGATCCGTAATCATGCCGGGATGGGCTAGCACATCAACACCGGCTTCAATGGCCGCCAAGTTGGTTCCGGGTGCCACAGGCTCCACCGGAGTTTCACCATGCATGACAACAATCTGCGCACCGGCCTGTCGGGCCTTGTCGGCCATTTCTCCGATAAGAGCAGGCGGAATATGCGTCAACTCGACACCGGCCAACACGTTGATATCGTAAAAATATCCATGTTTCTTGACGAAACGGAGGATATTCTCAACCGCATGGTACAGAGTACTTTCATCCGCATGATCGGTCATGCAGATGCCCTTGTAACCGATAACCTCGGCCCTGCGGACGAGCTCTGCGGGGATAAGCTCCCCATCACTGAAAACCGTATGCGTATGCAGGTCGATCATAGTTTTCCTACATCTTGTATTTTATATCTTCTTCCGAAAGCTTTTCAAGCTCATCCAGCCACTTGTCAGAATCCTCGGTCTTGATCACGGTTTCACTGTCTTCCTGAAACAGAGTGCCGGCTTCTTCCAACACGCTCTCTTCAACCGCAATGGGACATTCTGCCCGAACTGCCAACGCAATGGCGTCCGAAGGACGGCTGTCCATGCGCAGCGTTCCATTTTCAGTCGTGATGATTATTTCGGCAAAAAAGGTACCGGACTCAATGGAAGTAACTTCAACGCCTGTCACCTTTCCGCCAAGAGAATGAATCACGTTCAAAAGCAAGTCGTGCGTCATGGGGCGCGGGAATGGGGTTTTGTTGATCGCCATGGAAATAGCCATTGCTTCCAATGCTCCAATCCAGATAGGCAACACGCGCCCTTGCTCCACATTCTTGAGAACAAGAATGGGGGACTTGGTTTTTTCATCCAACGCCAATCCAAAAATTTCCACGATTACCATGGAATGCCGATCCTTTCGCCCATAAGCGAGTGTTTTTTGGCTTCGAGAATCCTTACCGGCACCATCATGCCGACCAGACCGTCGCTTTCAGGCATGGCGACATTCACGATGCGTCCTGCCGGGTCACGCCCTTTCCAGAAGGTCTCTTCACCGTTCTGTTTACGGCTCAATCCTTCGATAAAAGCGACAGTTTCAAGACCCACCAAATTTTCTAGACATTTTTTAGTAATATTATTTTGCAAAGTCTGCAAGCGCATCAACCGCTCCGAGGCTTCTTCAGGAGAGACCTTCGGCTCCATATTCACGGCTGCCACTCCAGGTCGGTCGGAATACTTGAAGGAAAAACTCGATTCATAGCCGACACGCTCAACCATATTGAGTGTTTCCTGAAAATCGGCTTCAGTCTCTCCGGGAAAACCGACAATCAGATCGGTTGTCAACGCAATGTCGGGACGGGCTTCTTTCAAACCTTCGACAATGGAAAGATAACGCTCCTGAGTATACTTTCTTCGCATGGCCTTAAGCACGGCATCCGAACCGGACTGCAGGGGCAGGTGCAACGATGGACAGAGATTTTCAAGCTCACCGAAAGCCCGAATGACTTCCGGAGCTATGTCCTTGGGGTGAGAAGTGGTGAATCGCAGACGATGCAGTCCATCGATTTCGGCAACACGGTACAGCAAATCGGCAAAACTGACGCCGACGCCTCCCTTGTCCTGTCCAAAACTGTTGACGTTCTGCCCGAGCAAAGTGATCTCGCGAATGCCGGATTCAACGAGCGCACGGCACTCCTCAACGACGACATCAGGAAGACGCGACTTCTGGCGTCCACGAGTATACGGGACAATACAGTAGGAACAGAAGTTGTCACATCCCTGCATGATGTTGACAAAGGCCTGCCGGGTGTCAGGCAGTGAGACAGTACGTTCTTCAGAGGTTTCGCGTTCTTCGTAAATGGAGACGAAATCAAGCAGTGCGACCCGATCGTCCCCGCCTTCTGCGATACGCTCAAGCGCATTGGGAGCGCCAGCTATTCCATCCGAACCGAAAACCAGTTTAACAAAAGGAAAACGCTCGAAAAAACCACGGCCGACCTGCTGCGCGACACAGCCTCCAACGGCGGCAAAAACATTTTCATCCCGCTTAAGATGTGCGGCAATCCGTCCAAGCTCACTGTAAACCTTCTGTTCCGGCTTGTCGCGAACACTGCATGTGTTGAGCACGTAGACCTGAGCTTCTCCCTCGTCTGCCTGTTCCCATCCGCGGCTTTCCAGAGCACGGGTCAGCCAGTCCGAATCGTGAACATTCATCTGGCACCCAAAAGTGGTGATATGAAATTTCATAAATCTATGATGTCCTGCCCATATGGGGCAATTGAAGTTTTCTTGAAAGAATATCCGGTTGCAACCGAGTTAATCACTGTGAAGCCAAGTGTCCAGAAAGTGCAATGCTTTTCTCAGGGTTTCCTCTTTGGTGAGAAGCGTATTGTCAATAATCAGCTCTGCGCGAGGGTCCACTTCAAATTCAATATCCACACCGATGACATCCCCCAACCCTTCAAACTGCTCTCCGGTCTGCTGTCGCCGGAGGGCCTTGGCATACATGTCGGCAACAATCTCCCCCTTGGGACGCGCCGCTTCCCTACGCATTGCCTCGCCAAGCTCACACTGAACAAAAATCTCTGCAAACCGGGTAATAGACTGTCTGGCATACTGTCTCATATCCACCAGATAGGCAGAACCGTCCATGAGAACCGCCTTGCCCTGCCGCGTCAATTCAGCGGCCTCATCCACAAACAACGTATATGCCCGTTCACGCTCCTGAACGGTGTACTCCGGCGACGGGAAATAGTTTTTCCTGCACTTATCCATTTGCAGCAGAGTAACATCACGCCCCTGCGCTCGAAGATACTCATGAACCCCGCGGGCCAAAGTTGTCTTGCCGCTCCCCGGCAGGCCGACAAACCATATGGCCCACCCTTGGCCAGACATATTCATTAGAGAGGCTCCATATATTTATTGATGTTTTCCCAGTCGAAAACATCATCCTCCAGGACGTTGACCATAAGATTGTGCAGTCGCCTACGCACACGCTCCGGATGATCCGGATACCATTCAGGAGAGGCAATAACCAATCCCCGAAAGACCAGAAACGGAGCCATGACTTCGAGCACTTCAGCATCACCTGTCGCTTCCAGATACGTCTGGAAATATGTCCGGTACAAGGTCTCGTATGCCCCGCTCAGGCCGTCATGCTCATACAGACTCCACAACAGATAGTTAACCGCCATGGTCGCAAGATCGCCGCCCGGTTCGCCCCACTCTCCCCGGCTGCGGTCCAGAACGGAAAACCGGCCTGCTTCATCGACCAAGACATTCCAAGGATGGAAATCACCGTGCACCGCACTCAAACGATGTGCGTACTCTTTAAGCTTCCAGCGCCAGTCGATAAGCCGTTTTTCGATTTGAATAAAAGCGTCAGGCAGACAATAGACATACGGATGGATATACGCCTCATCTATCAATCCAAGGATGCATTCACTGGACCCCAGTAGATTGCGAATCCGCCGATAATACAAATGGGCATCATCGTGTTTCACACTATGGGCACGCGCCAACCAGAGAGCGAACTCGCGTGCCGTCTCGGTATCGGAATCACGAAAATCACCGCTGCGGATACGCTCCAGATCAAGAAAGTAGTCATGCCCCTCAAGCTTCTCATTCAGAATAAAAAACTCTTTTGGCTCGTCCACAGGAACCAACCGGTCTCCGGCATCGACATACCCCAGCCCGATTGGGCGGACATGCCGCTCCATACGAGCCGAAGTCTCGAACTGAAACATCAATATGGCGGCACGATCCCAATAAAATTGATGGCCGTACTTGTCCCCCTTCATGACGGACAGTACGGCCTCTTTATTTTCTCCACCAACCTGAAAACGAATAAGCAGGGGTTTTCCGTAACCGAACCCTTTCATCCCCTGTTCGTCCAGATTGCCGATATCGCCCGCCCCGAGCAGTACCGCGTCGTCACCGAAGGCTCGCTTGAGATATTCTTCGATGTTCCCGATCTTCAAATCGATCATGACGCCTCCTTTGCGAGGCAGGCAACGGACTGTTATCTATTCCATGGGTCCGAAACTCGCCTCGAAACGTTTGGTAAACTCTTCCAGAGTAAAGCAATGTTCCTGTGTGCCGTTGCACTCGACTGCATACGCGCCGCAAACAGAACCCAGCTTGGCAGCTTCAACAACAGGTTTGCCCATAGCCAAGCCCTTGAGAAGACCGGAACGGAACGCATCACCTGCACCGGTGGGATCGACAACAGCAGAAACCGGAACCGCGGAAACCAGCGTCTCCTCACCTTTGCAATTCACGGAACACCCGTTTTCACCGAGAGTGGTGATCAAGTAAGCCACACGGTCTACGATCTCATCCTTTGTCAAACCGGTAGAGTTCTTGATCATCTCCAATTCGTAATCGTTGGTGATCAGAATCTCCGCACCGTCAAAAGCCTCAAGAAGCTGTTCGCCACTGAACACGGGAATCTGCTGCCCCGGATCAAAAATAAACGGAATACCGTTCTCACGATAATACTTCGGATGAGCAATCATGTCATCAAGATTACCGGGAGAAATGATACCAAGCGCGTCCGAGGAATCAATCTTGGTCATGTCAAACTGGCTGGGATATTTCATGGCACCGGGATTGAAACCGGTAATCTGATTATCCGACTTGTCAGTAGTGATATACGCACCGGCGGTGAATTCCTGCTCAATGGTCCGGATGCCGGCAATGGAGATGCCATGTTCCTGAAGCCATGCGTCATACGAGGAGAAATCCTTGCCGACCTGACTGAGGAGTACGGACTTTTCTCCCAGCAACGAAAGGCTGTAGGCGATGTTTCCACCGGTCCCGCCAAAACGTTCATCCAGTCCGTCCACAAGAAAGCAAACATTGAGGATATGAATTTTGTCGGGAAGGATATGGTTAGCGAATTTGTCAGGAAACGTCATGATACGATCAAAAGCAAGGGAACCGGAAATATAAATCTGCATTCTTCCTCCTGAAGATGGCGTTTTTTCGCGCCGAGAGTAAGTCCCAGTTTCCCTACATGTCAATATCGTTAAACCGTTGCCCCTCAATTGTTTTGATATTTACTGGTTTCTTCACGAATCCAGCTCAAAAAATCAGGATTTCCGCCCGTAATCGGCAAAGCAATGACACATGGTACCTCATAACTGTGTACGGCCTTCACCGCCTCAGTCAGTTCAGCGAGAAGACCGTCTCGTGTTTTTGCAAGAAGGACAGCTTCCTCGGCAGTCTCAACCTTTCCCTTCCACCAAAACATTGACTGCATGCTTTCAATAATATTGACGCAGGCAGCCAATCGGCGTTCAACCAAAACCGTTCCGATATCATGAGCTTCTTCTTTTGACGAACACGTCATGTAAACAATCAACTCAGACATGGCAGCCCCCTTAGTTATTATTAACGCAATGATACACTCTTCCCGACCTGCCGCAACTCATATCGACTCGAGAAATTGAGACTTGAGCCTCGAACAGACAGGTGCTAACCAATGATCGTCAAATGCAGGGAGACGTCATGAAAAAACAGGATCGCGCGACCGAAATATACAACCGGCTTAAAACACGCTATCCGGCACCGACGCCGGCCCTTCACTGGAGCACTCCGTGGGAACTGCTTGTGGCAACAGCTCTATCTGCACAATGCACGGATGAACGTGTTAACAAGGTGACCCCCGGTTTCTTTCAAAAATGGCCGACCACAGCAGACGCTGCTTCTGCCGATATTACGGATATCGAAAATGAAATCCGTTCCACAGGTTTTTTCAGGAACAAGGCCAAAAATCTCAAGGCTGCGGCTCAACGCATCATGGAAGTATACGAAGGTGAAGTGCCGACAAGCATGCAGGAACTCATCACGCTGGGCGGGGTTGCCCGCAAGACAGCCAATATCGTACTGTCCAACGCGTTCAATATTCATGAAGGCATTGCCGTCGACACTCACGTAAAACGACTTGCATTCCGTATGGGACTGACAAAAAATACAGATCCCACACGCATTGAAAAAGACCTCATGCCACTGTATCCCAATGAAGCATGGGGCGATATCAACCACTGTCTCGTCTTTTTCGGACGCGAGGTCTGCCCCGCACGAAAACCGAAATGTGACATCTGTGAACTTGAAGACATCTGCCCGAAAAAGGGAGTTAAATAAATGACAAAACCAGGCGATTTTACAGTACATGCTACCGACGGCAACGCACGCCGTTCCACCCTTAGCACCGCACATGGCGATATCCAGACACCGATTTTCATGCCGGTCGGCACACAGGGGACCGTCAAAAGCCTCAGTCCGCTGGACCTTGAAGAGATGGAAGCCCAGATCATTCTCGGCAACACCTATCACCTCTACCTGCGTCCCGGAGATGAGCTTGTCGCTCGACGGGGCGGCCTGCACAAATTCGCCAACTGGAAACGCCCCATTCTCACCGACAGCGGCGGTTTTCAGGTGTTCAGCCTGCAATCCATCCGCAAGTTGTCCGAAGAAGGTGTTGAATTCCGGTCATATATTGACGGCTCCAAACATTTTTTCTCTCCCGAAAAAGCCATCGATATCCAGAAGAACCTCGGTTCTGATATCATGATGGTTCTTGATGAGTGTGTTGGATACGGCGAAGACAGAAAATACACAGAGAAATCTCTTGAGATGACTACCCGATGGGCACAGCGCTGCCGCGATCATTATCCCAAAGGATCTGGCGACCAGCTCATGTTCGGTATCGTTCAGGGAGGATTCTTCAAGGATCTCCGTGAACGCAGCCTTGAACAGCTTCGGGAAATCGATTTCGAAGGATTTGCCATCGGCGGACTTTCCGTCGGCGAGTCAACCGATGAAATGTATGACATCCTGCATCACATTGCTCCTATGATGCCCGAGAACAAGCCACGGTACCTGATGGGCGTCGGCACCCCGCTGGACCTGCTTGAAGGCGTCTCTGCGGGCGTAGACATGTTCGACTGCGTTCTGCCCTCACGCAATGCACGCAACGGCACCCTGTTCACTTCCATGGGCAAGATCAACATCAAGCGCGCAGAATTTGCTGAAGACGATTCTCCTCTCGATCCGAACTGCAACTGCTACACCTGTCGCAATTTCACCAAAGCCTATCTGCGGCATCTTTATCAGGCAAAGGAACTTCTGTCATACCGGTTGAATACCTACCACAACCTGTATTTCTACCTTGATCTGATGAAGCAGGTTCGTGCCGCCATTGAAAATGGGACATTCGCAGAACTTAAAAGCCACTACGAAGCGGTCTACTCAGGATAGGAAATGAAGACGTTCATCCGGTATTCTCTGCAATGTATCGGCTTACTGACAATTCTGACAGTATTGGCTGGACTCGGTCTCGCCACTTTTGCAGGCTATTGGATGAACGTCGAAGACGAACCTGCGCAAGCAGACTACATCATCCCGCTTGCCGGTGATGAACACAGAATTATGCGGGCGGCGGAACTCTATCGCGAAGGTTACGCACCAACCATCCTGTTCAGCAACGCGGTAACAATACCGCCGTCCCGATTCAAAAAACTGCAATGGGAAATGGGATTCCCTCAATACACAAGGGAACAATTTCGAAGACTGATGCTGCAACAGCTCGGCGCAGCCAGTGCCCATGTCGAAACATTCGGCAACGGCCATGTCAGTACGGTTGAGGAAGCAGAAGCCCTCAGGGTTTACCTTGGTGGGCAACCCAAACGCCTGCTGATTGTCACTTCGCCCTATCATGCCAAACGGGCAAAAATGATCTTTGAAAAAGCCCTGCCCAACTGCACCATCTCCATGTCCATGCCGAAAGAAGGAACATTCAAGAAATGGTGGTGGAAAGATCAGGAATCAGCGCAGCTTCTGGTGATGGAATTCGCGAAAACCATTCACTATCTACTGGGCGGCGTGTACCGATCTTCAGACCGTCAGGAATCTCATTCCTGAGAATCAGGAGAGGTTTCAGGCACGATTTCAAGGACGTATGACGGATACTTTTCCGCACATTCGTAAAGAGTCATATTCCCAGGGCTTGCCGTAACCGCTTCCCCCAACCGGGAAAACAGAGCATCCAGAAAACCGAATTTCTCGGCAAATTCCGCAAAAACCCGATTGTCACCATCCATATTCACGACGCTGATAATGTCCACAACACGAACATCTTCCAACGTTCTGGCCGGTGCATAGACCTCGCTGTCGACGTTATCAGTCAAGACGGTATACCCTGCCTTGGAAAGCAGACTGAACAAATCGGAAATCAAGGGAGCCGGAGCCATAAGGCCATCAGAAATATCCTGGACCGACGGGAGCGGCAATCCTTCCCTGAACCGTTTGGCAAGTACTATCATCATGAGAACGGCAATCTTCTGCCGCTCAAACGGAGTGGCCTGGCCGAAATAACGTTGCTTGACGAACGAATTGATATTCTGCCACGCGTAGCTGACCTCCGACCCAAGCAAAACGATCAGCCAGCTGATATAAATCCAGATCAATAACAGCGGAAGCTGGGCAAAACTGCCGTAAATGGCGTTATATTTGGCCGCTCCAATCTGCCAGTTGATATAAAACCACTGCGCCATCTGCCACAGCACGCCGCCAATGACACCACCGAGCAGGGCCGCGGGTAAATAGACCTTGGTATAGGGAATAAATGCGTACATGAATGCAAAGGCCAAGGAAATCAGCAGATACGGTGTGGCCTTCAGAAACATTGCCTCAAGAAAACCGATCGCCTTGACACTCAAAAGCCCCTGCACGATCTCTTGCTGCTGAAGACTTACGTTAAAGCTGGAAGCGACCAGCAGAACCAGCGGACAGATAAGAATGACGGGGAAAAAATCTGCAATTTTACGCCATGCCGTTCGCCCTCTCTGCACATTCCAAATCGTATTGAAAGCTTTTTCAATAGTGCCAATCAAGGAAAAGACCGTGAACAATAAAGTGGCGACGCCGACCCAGCCGAGAGCCTGAACATTGGTTCTGTCAATGTATTCAATTATCTTGTCAGCAACTTCGACACGCCCTGTCGTCAATTTGAGTATGAGCGTCCTGATAAACTCTGTATTCTGAAGGCCAAACCCCTTTGAAATGGAAAAGCCGACAGCCAGAAACGGAACAATGGACAATATCGTAGTAAAAGTCAGAGCCGCCGCACGAATGACACACTGATCCTTCATGAATCCGAAACCGATCAGATACAACAGACGACATGCGCCACGCCAGATACGAAGCAGAACGGGTGTTTCCGGTGAATTACGAACCCAGATGCCCTCGGAAAAAAGTGATTTAACCAAGGACGATCTCTTCAGTTTGGCAGCACTCATATAATCTCCAGCGCACAAGTATTCATTACCAGTAACAATATATCCAAATTCGAGGAACAGGCAAGGGACTCGGTTTTATCTGAACAAATCACGTAAGAATTCAAAAGATTTTTCAGGCAGGCTCAAGACGTTCCTCACGGTATCACTCAAAATCTTTCCCTTCGGAATGTTTACCTTGGGGTCGGACAGACGGCCTTTGATATCAATTGTCACACTTGGCACAGCCACGAAATCATTCTTGATGGAAAGGTTTATGGAATCATCAGGCAAGCTGAAGTAACCGGTTCCATAGGACTGAAGCACAGGCGGAGCTTCCATACGCAGTTTATCTGCCGTAAATACCCCTTTTCTTATGGAAAAAACGCCTTCGCTTCTACTAAAAGCGGTACGTCGTTTTCTTGGCTCAATAGAAGATGTTGCAGGCTGTTTTACCGAACGATCAGGAGTGTCATCATACCCGGTAAACTTGTAGGAGCCATTTTTTATTTTAGCCGATGCTTTCCCTGCCAGATTCGCCACAATGTCTTCATCCGTCACCCCGAAGCTGTTGACATCAAAATCGAGATCTGCTTCACCCCGAACATAATCACGCTTGGCTATTTCCGTCATGAACGGTCCAGCAGCCATGTTTTCCACATGCAACTTCAATTGGGTCTGCAAATGATCAGCACTCACCTGTCCGGCCAACTTTGCATTGAGGGTTCCACGGTTCACAACCCCCACAATATTTTTGATCCGGATATTGCCTTTATCAGCTTTCAGTTCCGCAGAAACAGATTGAGCCCTGATTTTTGCCAGCTTGAATTCTTCAAATCGTCCCTTGCCATTCAGACGCAGCATTCGAAGAAAAGTCAGCGGCAGATCAACTGGCGGCGCATCGTATACTTTCCCGGCCCGCTGCTCTTCAAGACTCGGTTCCGGAGAACGGGGCAAATATCTATCAATATCCAGCTTGCCAGCCGCAAAAGAGAACGAACACATCGGGTTCCACAACCCCTGCCCAACAACATGCCCGTTTATGTCCATGCCATCCAGATTCCCTCGCAGCCCACTCAAGGTAAATCCATCTGAATCCAAAACATAATCTGCCGAAAGACTGGCCGATTTCAACGCAGCCGGATCATTTGGATTCAAAGTCACCCCACTCAAAAGATAGATGATCCTGCGAACATTCACACCGGGAGCATCAATCTTTCCACGGGCCTTGAAATCTTTATCGGTCCAGGAAATGTTCGAATTACCTTTCACACTTGCTTCCAAAGTCTTAACCAAAGCATTGTCTACAGAAACTCGTTTGGCTGCGGAATCAAATCCGACAACACACTCAGCAGCCAGACGGCTTGTGGCTTCCGTATACAATGGACCATCAACATGGCTTTTCACCTTCATATTGGAAATAGTCAAAAAGGGCTTATCCACCCCAAACCGAACAGGTCCTTGTGCAGATAAACTGAATGAATCAAACAAACGGACTCCCTTGCCTTGAAGACCGCTGCTGATATCGAATATGAAGTTATCCTTTTTTTCAGTAGCAACAGGGCTGAATTTCACATTCAAACCGACCTTGTTCCAAGCTACTGAATGTATGGATTCCGGGTCTTCAACGTATCGCCCTTCCCCCGCATTCATTCCAAGCGACATATTGCCAGACAAAAATTTCAAAATATCCATCGAGCGTTCCCGAGGCTGACAAGTGAAACTTTTGGCTTCAACGTGGGCCTGCAAAACACTTTTCCCGGAGAGCTCCAAAGAATTGCTCTGTAGAAAAGCAAACCCTTTGTCCGAAGACTCGGCAGTCAGTTTTGCCGCCAAACCCAAAGTCGGCGCATTCAGATGCTTGTCATAACCCCAAATGCAGTCAAGCATTCCCGCAATCGGACCATCTTCGGGACTTGTGGCCTTGGCATCGAAATGCAGTTTTTTACCCTTGGAATCCATTGAAACCTGAACTCCGGAAAGAGGAATATCAAGTACCTTGAACCCTTCGGCCTGCACCTCGCCCGTTCCTTTGAACCAACGAAAAAAAGCAAGGGGATAATCATCCCAGATAAATGGTGTATCCGTCTTGAACAAAGGCAGGTAGCGATCAAGGTCAATCATTCCGCTACGCAGTCGAAAAGAAAAACGAGGTTGTACATACCCCTTCATTTCGACAGCACCGCGCACAGTCAAATCATCAAGCATTACAGATAGCTTCTTCAACACCACGCCTGATTCAGAAACATCAAAAGAAAAAGCACACTTGCTTTTTTTCAACCCATCAACTGATGCGACAGGTACTGTCGGAAAAAAACGTTTAACAAGTGTCGATGGAGTAAAGGAATGCACAGCCAAGTGCCCTTGAGCATTCAGTCCCTGACTCAAGTCACCGGTCTTTAATTGACCGTCGGCACGCACCCCAAGAAAACGGGCACGCAAACCTTCCATTGCTACGGTTTGGGTTCCCGAATCAATGACGAGCCGACCGACCAATTCTCCTGGATTGGCACCCTTTGGCAGGAATTTTCCACCAATCGATGCGTACACAGTCGCATCCTGAAGCTGAAGATGCCCATTTTCAACCCCCACGCCACCTTTAAGCGCCAGACTGGATTCAACCAGTCCATTTTCCCACGAAAAATCGCTATTGGCAGAGAAAGCAATATCACGCCCAGGAAGAATCACGCCTGTTCGAAGATTGACACCACTGAGTTCAAATGACTCTGTATCTGTGTCACCGACATAGGCAATAGTGGCGTCAATTACATCCACACCGTTAATTGAAATTCTTTCAAAAGGATTGTCAGCAACTGTAGCGGTCTCTTTTCCCGTCCACCTGTCGACAACAGGCTGCCAATTGCATTCCCCTTCAGGAGAGTGGAGAACATTAATGTCCATCCCTTCAATCACGACAGTTCGGAGATTGAGTTGCCGAGACAGCAAAGGTATCAACTTCGCACTTACGAGAATAGAATCAATACGGACAAGAGGTCTCTCCTCACCAGAGGAGCCAACTGCCAAATCAAGAATTTCAAGAGAAAGCTTTGGATAAACAGCTATATTGAGCTCGCCGTGAAGAACAACAGGCACCCCTGCAACACTTTCAAGTACCTCGGAAAAACGCTCCCTGAAACCATCCGTATCAACATAATGGGAAGCCCAAAAAAGGCCCCCAGCAAACATGAGGACACAAAAAAAACCGATCTCCCCCAAAAGAGTAAGAAACCGACGAAACATCCTCACTCCTTGCTGCCTCCAAAACAATCTTTAACTTCTGAAACCGGTGCCTTGGTCTTATAAAGCACAGAATTCCACAAATCCAATCCGGCATCTGCTGCAACGCGTTGGCACTTGACCTTAAACGCGCAGTAAACATTCGGCCAACGCCCTTCGAGCGCCTCGAAATTTCCCTGCCCCTTACTGAGTATTAAATTAGCCTCACGCATTCGATCAAGAAATTCAGATGTACACCGCTCAAGAACGGTGCCGGGGGTGTCTACTCCACTCTCAATGACTTCGCATAACTTTGTCATTCCGACAAATTCAGCATCCACCATGGTCGAATCATTGATAACGGGCTGAGAACGAACGACATACGTAACCTTGCACCCCCTTCGCTGCAATTCCTCCACCAGAAGCATGTCCAAAACAATTTCACCGGTATTATCGCCTAAAACAAGCACTTCAGCACCCGGAGAAGCCAAACTTTTCACTTCAGCCAAGACCTCGGGAGATACCGATTGGGAGACTCTCTTCAACTCGGATTCCCAGTCTATGTCTATATCCACTCCCCGATCAATATAATTGCCAATAATCGCAAGTTCCAACGCCAGTCCAAATGAATCGCCGTTATCCGCCGTCCGCTCATCTTCGATTAGTTTTTTAAGATCCGGTAGCATCTTCAACACGCAAAGATTGGCTTCACGCTTGTCGTCCAGATACAGATCACCGCATCCCGTCATAGAAGAAACAAGATTTCCCAGATGACGAGCAATGGCAGGGGGAGAAAGAGTTAAATCAAGCTCTCCAAGTTTGCGCCCCCAAGCCATGACAATTTTTTGATGCATTTCCTCGTCATTCGGGCAGGCAAGCTGTGCTTCCCGCAAAACCATTTTCATAAAGCATGGCATACACTCAAGGGCGGTATTCATTTATCAACACCTTGTAAGGATAATTTTTTATAAAAAAAATGATACTAATTACTGCAACTAATTACAATTGCAAAAAAACTTTAAACTCAAAGTCCAATGGCATGAGTAAGCGCTACTTGCAAGAATGTTTGCAAGAAAGAGAAAAGAAAAATGCTAATTAAGGGAAAAATCTGAAAAGAAACTATTGAAGAGCAAAAACAGTGCTAAATATTACTTCCCAAAAAATGATGCAGAATCACCCTGATAAAGTAACAGCAGTTACGTCAAACATCATTTACATTAACAGTACATGGAAGTTAAATTGAATTCATATCTCTTGAAAATACGAATCCTAGGAATCGAATTGATCAGCGATCAGACCTATGATGGAAATTCCTGATTTGTCAGCAAAAGCAATGGCTTCCTGACTATCGAAAAAAAGGCTTTTGCCCGCTTCCACACCGAGACACGTCGCTCCCCCCTCGGCCATTACCTTGATGGTATCAAGACCGAAGCTCGGTAAATCAACCTGCTCCTGCTGTCCCGGTTTGAACACCTTGGTCACCACGCACCCAGGCCCACCGAGCTTGCATCCTCGACGGACAGCCTCATCAGTCCCCTCCAAGGCTTCAACTGCTGAGACAATACCTTCACGCACGACAAGACACTGACCTACATCCATTCGCCCGAGTTCCTTGGCTATTTTCCAGGAGAACTGAAGATCTTCCATTTCCCTGTCGTCAGGTTTCCGCTTGGTCAATACACCTACGGGCGTTAGCAGTTCCGGCAAAAACTCATGCGCCGGAACAACCGGCATCCCTTCCCGCTCCAGTTCTCCGGACAGCGCTCCCAATATGGCGGAATCGCCTTTGTTCTTCTGCTGGAACAAGAGCTTGACAGCGCGCATGTCAAGATGCCGGATATCCATGACTTTCGGTTTACTGATAGTACCGGCCATAATGACCCGATCAACCCCATTCGACTTGAAATAATCAATCAGCTTACCAAGCTTACCAAGTTTTAATTCTTTCCAGACATCAGCATAGGGAACAACATCCATATTGGTGTGCCCGGTAAACCCGGCAACAACCAACCGCTGTCCATGCGCCTTAATGCCCTTTGCAACTAAAATAGGAAACTGGAGTCCGCCTGCAATCAAGCCGATAGTGGAGCCTGTCTTTGTCATGCGCGCCCGCTAGGAATCACTGTTACCGTGACGTTGTTTATGGTCAGGCGTAACGCCATTCTTGCTTTCACGAATGAACGCGACAAGTCGATCGACCTCAGGAATACCAGTGATTTCCGCCTCAACCTGAGCAAGGCCCTGCTCACGGGTCAAACCGGAACGGAAGATGATTTTATAAGCTTTTTTCAACCCTTTACAGGTTGGTGCGTCAAAACCATTACGCCTGAGTCCGATAAGGTTCGGTCCGAACAGTTTTCCCCGCACACCATGGGCAAGCATGTAAGGAGGCACATCAAGCTTGTAACCACTAGCTCCACCAAGAAAGGTATACTCACCGATCCGGATAAACTGCTGAACGGCAGACATACCGCTGATGATAACGTTACGTCCGACTTCAACATGTCCGGCAAGGTTAACGGCATTGGCCATAATAACATTGTCATCCACAATGCAGTCATGAGCAATATGAGCATAAGCCATAAACATGCAGTTCGAACCGATACGGGTTTCACCAGCACCTTGTACTGTGCCTCGGTGAATAGTTACACACTCACGAATGCTATTATTATCACCAATACGGGTATAGGTTTTTTCTCCCTGATACGCGGTATGTTGAGGCTCACCACCAATGACCGCATGAGAGTGGACATGATTGCCTGCCCCCAATTCGGTATAATCCTTAATAACGACGTGAGACTCAAGGAATGTTCCGTCACCGACCTTACACTCTGCACCAATAACGACATAGGGGCCAATTTTGACATCAGCCCCCAGCTCTGCGGTTGAATCAATTACCGCGCTCGGATGAATATCGGAAGCCACTACATATCCCCTTTATGGGCTACAGCTGCGGAAAACTCGCCCTGAGCCACAATTTGTCCATCTACTTCCGCCACGCCTTTCATCCGCCAGATGTTCATCTTATGCTTTTCGTACGAGACATTGAGAATAAGCTGATCCCCCGGCACGACGGGTTTACGAAATTTCACTTTGTTCAGACCGGTAAACAAAAACACCTTGTCCCCAAGCGGTTCCTTCACTGTGCTCATGACAAAAACACCGCCAGCCTGAGCCAAAGCCTCAAGAATAAGCACCCCCGGCATAACAGGAAGTCCAGGGAAATGTCCTTGGAAAAAGGGCTCATTTATGCTGACGTTCTTATACGCCTTAAGCCGGACACCACTTTCAAATTCAAGCACTCTGTCTACCAGCAAAAAAGGATAGCGATGCGGCAGCATCTCCATTATCTGCTTGATATCAAGCTTAAATTCGTTACTCATTTTATTCATCACTCCCGGCAGCATCTTTCACCGCTTTGAGTTCTTTTTCGAGTTTTCGTACACGTTTGAAAAGATCCGGCAGTTTGGGAAGGCATACACCGGCAGCCTTTCTATACGTTCCGGCGGGCATGGCAGGCGTTCCCATCAGGATACTGCCAGAAGCAACCTTACCGGAAACTCCGCCCTGAGCACCAACTACGACATCATCACCGATCTCGACATTATCAGCAACACCGACCTGTCCGGCAAGAACAACACCGTTGCCAATCTGAGTACTGCCGCCGATGCCGACCTGACCGACGATAAGACAATGTTCACCGACCTGGACGTTATGTCCGATCTGCACAAGGTTATCGATCTTTGTCCCGGCACCAATTCTGGTTGAATCAAGAGCCGCACGGTCAATGGCTGAATTTGCACCAATCTCCACATTATCAGAGATATCAAGGGTACCGATCTGGGGAATTTTCATATGCCCTGCAGGAGTTTGGGCATATCCGAACCCATCACCACCAAGAACGGCTCCAGGCTGCAAAATAACATTATCGCCTAATGTAATTCCACCCATGATCACTGAATTGGGGTACATGATACATTTGCTGCCCAAACGACTCTTCTCACCAAGATAACACCCGGCAAAAAGAACACTTCCGGCACCAACAACGGCATCCGCACCAACAAAAGCAAATGGGTAGATCACAACATCATCTGCTATGTCTGCATCCGGATGCACGTAGGCAAGTTCACTGACACCTTCAAGGCACCCCTGAGGTTCAGCAAACAAATTCACAACCTTGGCCAAATCCATATAAACATTGGAGCTGACCAAGGCACAATCCAGCTTTTCTACATACGGGGCGGATGTGAGTACACATCCAGCCCCGGTTGTTTCCAACTGAGAAGCATATTTGGGGTTAACCAAAAAGGAAATTTCATTCGCCTGCGCCTTGTCCAAGGTGCTGACGCCAGTAATATCCCGGTCTTCCCCAGTGTATTCGAGCCCCAGCTTTTCAGCCAAAGCAGACAGCCTGATATTCATTGCCTTTACTTGCCAGCTTTCTTGAGCTTGTTCAGTTCGGCAATAAGCGGCTTGGTGATATCAATACCATCGCCAACGAAAGACACACCACTTGCAGCCATCTCAAAAATAACCGTGTATCCATGAGCCTTGCCATATTCAGACATGACTTTGACGATTTTTTCGACGATCGGCTGACCAAGCTTCTGCTGCTCCATCTGACGTTTCTGACGATAAGCTGCTACGCTGTCCTGGTAGTCACGGGCAAGACGACGAAATTCACGCTGCTTGTCCTGCTTGGCTTCCAACTTCAGAGCCAAATCCTGATTCTTGAGCTCAGCCTCAAGCTTCTTAATGGCTTCACCATCTTTCTTGAGGTCTTTCTCCATGGGCGTAAACTTGGCTTTCAACTTTGCAGCAACGGCTTTGCCATAGTCACATTGAAGCATGACAGCCTGCATGTTGAATACACCGATCTTGGTCTCTGCGAAAGCGGCTACCTGAAAAACCAGAACAAAGGCAATTGCAAGAAACATTACTTTTTTCATCAAATATCTCCTTAAAATTAAATTCAAAATCTAGAATTGCTGACCCATCATCAACTCGAACTTATGTCGGCCACTTGTGCCGATCTTGTCGAGACCGTAACCGTACGCAAACCCGACTGGCCCCATAGGCGAATACCAGTTAAACCCGAGGCCAACGCCCTTATAGAGTCCGAGCGTCGGACTGCTTCCTTTTCGTGAAGGTGAAGAGAAAAACATCTCGCCCTCTTTCCATGAGTTACCAGCATCCAAAAAGACCAACCCGGATATTCCGTATTCCTTACTTAAAACTCGCGTCAATTCCAAATTCACATAGAAGGCCTTATTACCACCTTCAGACTTGTTATCAGAATCCAAGGGCGTAATAGCGTATCGGGAATATCCTCGCACAGACCCTAAGCCACCCAACTGGAACCTTTGGTCAGTCGGAATACTTGATCCACTGGTATTTTTATGAACAAGACCGGCCCATGTCTTGGTATGGAAAACCACTTCCTCAAATACAGGGGTATACCATTCGAACAAGCCCAAATACTTTACAAAATCATCAGACCCCTGCAAAGGCCCACCACCAAAGATAATAGAAGCACTGCCAACAGTACCAGTGGTGGTTCTCATAGCCCTGTCTCGGGTATCACGAGTAAAAGTCGCGCTTATCTGACTGAGGACATGAGAGCCCTTGTCATCCTTTACAGAATCAGCGGCATCATCACTGATATCGCGAATAGTGTAGTATTCAGCAGTGTAATCCCACGAAAGCTGTGAGTATTCTCCGACAGGATAGAAAAAGTTTATGGTAGAACCAATACTATCCTTGTCATAATCACTAAAATCTTCTTTTCGATTATGCGCCTCAAGACCGAAGCCTACATCAGAATCATTAATATGAGGATTGAGGAAGGTCGCCGTAAATGCTGTTTTAGTACTACTGAAAGCACCATTGAATCCCAAAGAATATCCTTTACCAAAAAGGTTTGACTCAGTGATACCAGCAGCCAGATAAACGCTATCATACGTAGAATAACCAATACCGCCGCCAATCTTACCCGTAGGCTTATCCTTGACCTTGACGATTAAATCCATCTCTTCAGGGTTACCTGTCGGCACTGGCGAAATATCGACTTTCTCGAAAAATCCGAGGTTATTCAGACGCTGATGAGACCTGTTCAATTTGTCTCCACTAAACATATCCCCGTCAGCAAGACGCATCTCGCGCATAATGACATTATCCCGAGTCATCGTGTTGCCTTCAATCAGAACACGACGAATATGCACACGCTGATGCTTGGAAATACTGTAGACAACATCTACTATTTTTTTCTCTGCATCGTCTTTCAGGTTTACCTGAACATCCACATAGGCATAGCCATAATCATTATAATAATTGGTCAGTGAGTCAACATCGCTTTTGATGATGGAACGATCAAAGTAATCGTCATCCTCTTTCAACTTGTCGATCCTGGTGACTTCTTTCAATTTTTCAAGAGAATCGATCAAATCACCCTTGAAAATGGTCTCGCCCATCTTGTAGCGGTCACCTTCCCAAACCTGATAGATGACATCGATTCCATCATCCTTGATTTCTACTTCAGGGCGCCCAACTTTGACGTCAATAAAACCTTTGCTGGTGTAATACGCCTGAATAGCAGCGGCATCACGATCCAAGAGCTCCTCTTTCAGAACTCCGGAGTTACTGATCCATGACAGCCAGCCTCGCTCCTTAAGAGCCAAGACATCTTTAATGTCGTCAGGGTCCAATTGCTTTGCCCCATCGATAACAACATTCTTGATGTAAAGCTTCGGTCCTTCGTCAATGACAAAGGTCAATCGAGCAACTCCGGTTCCGGCGTCCTCGATTTCGTGGGTCACTTTGGCTTTGTAGTAACCTTCCTTGCGATACAACTCACGAATCACGCGGATATCGTCAGCAAGCACCTTGGGGTTAACAATGCCACCTTTTTTAGTGGAAATAGCTTCAACAATATCCTCGGAATCAATGGCGTCTGATCCCTTCACACCCAAAGCCTGAATACGAGGCTTTTCCTCAACGACAAAAATAACCTTCTTGCCGTCAGGAATGGTGTCTACCTTCACTTCAACATCATCAAAGTATCCGAGATCGTAAATATTTTTCAAAGCAGTATTGACTGCTTTGGCCGTCAGCATGTCACCTTTCTGCAAAGTCAGTCGCATGAGAACGACATCTTTATCCAAGACCTTGGTGCCTTCAACTTCGACCTCGGCAATAATATCAAGACGCAGAAGGTCCATTTTCATTCTGTCAACAAGTTCATCAACCGCAGGAAGGAGATTGATAAGCCCTTCCTTTGTGACTGACATCTTCTTGCCTGGATGGGTTCCGTAAGTATCCACAAGACGGGCATCCAAGGTTAAATCATCTCCAATTTGATTCAATGAACCAAAAACGGAAAACCCGGCACCGGTAAGAAGAGCCAACTCACGCGCCGTCTGTGTGGAAACGGCAGCAATACCTTTCTCTTCAATAAGTCGATTTATTTCAGCAGGATCAACGACCTCAAAACCCGCTTCACGCAGACGGTCAGTCAACAGCTCAGGCAGACTATCCTGAAGATAGGAAAGGTCATCCCCTGCATTCACCTGAAAAGGTAACACGGCGACCTTCACATCCTGAGTAACGCTCTCTGCTGCTCCTGCGGCCGATGCCGCCAGCATAAGAGTAACGACCACCCCGACTATAAAACAACGTACGCGACTAACGGGCATACAGTTCTCCTGAGCGCAATTCCACACGCCGATGCATCATTTCAGCCAAATTGGGATTATGTGTTACGACGACAAACGTCATACCCAATTCATTATTAAGAGAGACCAGCAATTCACCAATCCTGGCCCCGCTCTCCTCATCAAGATTTCCTGTCGGCTCATCAGCCAGCAGCACTTTCGGCCTGAGCAATATCGCTCTGGCAATAGCCGCCCGCTGACGTTCCCCGCCTGATAAAGTCGTCACTTTGTATTCAAGCCTGTGCGACAAACCAACCAGATCTAGGGCTTCTTCAGCCAACTTCAGTCCTTCGGAACGTCCTCTACCCGCTATAAATGCGGGCATGGCAACGTTTTCCAAAGTTGAAAACTCAGGCAACAAATGGTGAAACTGAAACACGAATCCAATTTCACGATTTCTCAATTCAGCCCGTTGCCTATCCCCGAGAGAATTCAGGTTAATACCATTCAAATATATTTCACCCGCCGAAGCGGTATCCAGCGTTCCCAACAGATGAAGCAAAGTTGTTTTTCCTGATCCGGAGGCACCGAGCACAGCCAGTGACTCTCCACGATCTATGGTCATATCAACCTTTCGCAGCACCCGAACCGTTTCAGAAGGACCAGCAAAGTCCTTACTGACGGCAACCAAGCGGTATAAGGAGTCTTTACTCATAACGCAAGGCTTCACTCGGGCTCAGTGCAGCAGCACGTCTCGCCGGATAAATCGTTGCCAAAAAGCACAATAAAAAAGCCGCTGCCCCGATAGCCACAAGATCAAAAGCCTCAAGCCGGACCGGCAGGTAATCCACCGGATAAACGTTGCTTGGCAATTTGATAAACTGGTATTTCTTCAGCAACAGACTGACAGGAACTCCAATCAAAAAACCAATGAATGTTCCAGCCAATCCAATAAATGTTCCCTGCAACATGAAAATCCGACGAATACTCGCCACATTGGCACCAATAGACATCAATACAGCAATATCTTTGGTCTTCTGAATGACCAACATCACCAAACTGGTGACGATACTGAAGGAGCCTACGAGCACAATCATTGCCAAAATTATGAACATCGCCGTCTTTTCAAGCTTCAACGCCGCAAAAAGATTTGCATTCATTTCCTGCCAATGACGCACATAAACCGTAAATGAACCTATGGCTTCCCTCAAATCACCGGAGATTTGTTCGACGTTATATACGTCGTCAACACTGATCTCCAACCCCGACACAACGTCGCCTTTGAATCCAAGCAACTTACGCGCGGCCGGAATCGAAACATATCCGAGCGACGAATCATATTCGAACATCCCGGTTCTAAATATACCGGCAACAATAAAACGGCGAACTCTAGGCGTAAACCCGGCTGAACCGGATCGCCCGGATGGAGAAAGAAGATTAACTTCCGAGCCTTGAGTCAATCCAAGGCGTTTTGCCAACTCGGAACCAACGATAATTCCAGGAAAATCACCCTGCCGCTCAAGATTGGCAACGTCCCCGCTGACCATATCCTTGGACAAACTCAGGACGGAATCGGAAGTGGTGGGATCAATCCCTCTCAAAACCACCCCCTTGACTCCGCTCCGAGTAGACAGCATCACTTCAGAGTAGACAAAGGGCGTCACTCCGACAACCCCTTGAACTCTTGAAGCTTCATCGGCCAATTTCTCATAATCCTTAATTCCGCCCCGAAGGGAAGTCACCATGATATGAGCATTGACACCAAGAATTTTTTCCTGAAAATCCGTTGAAAAACCGTTCATGACGCCTATTACGACAATCAGAGCACCAACACCGATCGCAACACCACACACGGCGAAAAGCGAAACAATGGATATGAACGACTGCTTACGCAGTGCGAACAGATATCTCAATGCCACAAATGTCTCAAACCTCATACACGGCTTCCCATAAGCACACTCAAGAACTTTACCCGATCTCCGGCCTCAAAAGCGGGAACAGGATAACCTCACGAATGGACGCACTGTCCGTCAGAAGCATAACCAGACGGTCAATACCAACACCCTGTCCGGCAGCCGGAGGCATACCGTACTCAAGTGCTCTGACGTAATCTTCGTCCATGAAATGAGCCTCCTCATCTCCAGCCTCTTTCTCCTTGACCTGCTCTTCAAATCGCCCACGCTGATCCACAGGATCATTAAGCTCAGAGAAAGCATTGGCCAACTCGCGACCTGTCATAAACAGCTCGAAACGATCCGTAATATCCGGATTCTCTTCATTCCGTCTGGAAAGCGGAGAAATATCAGTGGGATAATGATAGATAAAATGCGGCTGTATCAACTTGGGCTCAACAAGCATGTCAAACAGTTTGGCCTGCAGCTTGCCGAGCTTTTCTCCCTCGACAACCTTTTCACCCTTCTCTTTGACCAAAGCCTTACACTTTTCATAATCAGAATAGATTTCAGGTGACACACCACCAATCTGCTCCAACGAATCGTGAAAGGCCAATCGAGTCCAAGCACCGACCGAGAGGTCGATCTGCTCTCCCTGATATGGGACAACACTCGATCCAGTAGCCTTGGTGGCTACACGCGAAAACATCTCTTCCGTCAGATCCATAAGATCTTCAAAGTTCGCATATGCCCAATAGAATTCAAGCATGGTGAATTCCGGATTGTGCTGCGTTGAAATACCTTCGTTACGGAAGTTTCTGTTAATCTCGTAAACCCGTTCAAAACCACCGACCAAAAGACGCTTGAGATACAACTCCGGCGCAATCCGCATATAGAGCTTCATGTCGAGCGCATTGTGGAACGTCTCAAAAGGCTTGGCTGTTGCACCGCCCGGAATGGCCTGCATCATGGGAGTTTCCACTTCCATGAAACCTTTCTCATTCAAAAAGTTTCGAAGCTCACGCACGATAGCTGTGCGCATCTCGAATATTTCCTTTGTTCTCGGCGTAACGATCAGGTCAACATATCGTTGACGATATCGGATTTCGACATCCTTGAGGCCGTGGTATTTCTCCGGCAGGGGCCGCATGGACTTGGACAGCAAGCGAAACGATTTCGTCTTGACGGTCAGCTCACCGGTCTTGGTGCGGAAAAGACCGCCATGCACACCGACGATATCGCCGATATCAGTCTTCTTGAACAGCTGATATGCTTCGGTTCCAAGCTCATCCCTAGCGGCATAAACCTGAATCTTCGCACTGCGATCCTGAAGATGGAAAAAAGTGACCTTACCGAAAGAACGGTAAGAAACGACGCGACCTGCAATCGCAAAATCAAGATCCTCAGCCACGAGCTCTTCGCCCTCAACCTCAGAGTACTGATCCCATATGGATTGCACCTCAGTGTCACGCCTGAAATCATTCGGATAAAGATGCACATCTTCATCAAGAAGATGACATGCTTTTTCAACACGAGTCTTGATAACAGGATTAAGCTCGTCCTTGGCCTGCAAGGCTTCGAGCATGGGCATGAACCGTTCAGCATGAACCGACTTGGTTGCAAGCTTGATTTTCTTATTCTTTTTCTTATTCTGTGACAATTTACCTTTCCCCGTCTCCTGCAAAGTCTAGAAAAAAACAAGAGACGTTGAATGCGTAAGCCATATAACGTTTCCCGTCAAGAAAATGAGCCCTTTAACATTCGATTTGCCCATTTTGTTTTTTTTAAAAAAAATTGAAATTTTCTCTTGACCGTCATTCGGGTTTTCCTTAGAACCTTTTTCGCTTCAACGGCAAGCATTCCCCAGTGGCTCAATTGGCAGAGCGGGTGACTGTTAATCACTAGGTTCGCGGTTCAAGTCCGTGCTGGGGAGCCAAGAGAATCAAACCCTCGGTAATTACCGAGGGTTTTTTCTTTTAATTACACCACAAAACAATGCTTTCAAGGCTGTCTCAAATTTTTATACCTGAGATGAATAAAAGCACTTGAAATCTGAACTTCATTCAGCTATTAATCCCACCTCGTTGACGTGAAAGCGCATCGATAAATGCTCCCCAGTGGCTCAATCGGCAGAGCGGGTGACTGTTAATCACTAGGTTCGCGGTTCAAGTCCGTGCTGGGGAGCCAAGAAAATCAAAGCCCTCGATAATTATCGAGGGCTTTTTCTTTGGCCTAATTCAAAAAATATCAATATATTACAATTAATTAAACACAATTTTATGTCTGTCATTTCCAATAAGGCTAAAATGACTTGAAGCCTACAACTGAATCAGCTATTACGTCCCCCTTATGGAAATCATATCAATTGCTTCAATCATTGTCGGCTGTGGCGCAATTCTGGGCTTTGTGCTCTACGCAAAGGGTTCTCGAACACAGACAACCAATCGCCCCAACATCAATATCGACTTTGATACTGCCAAAGAACGAGAAGATAAAAACCGCTACTTCAGCTAGCCCCCAACCACCAGACTGTTTTTGAAAGCCGTGCTTTGCGCGGCTTTTTTCTTGACTTTTATCCACTGTCACTGCCACGTTATGTATGGTTGCATCTTCAACAAAAAGGCAAAACCATGAAGCACCTCGCAACTATATTGACGTTGCTGGTTATTACAGCCCTACTTTCCGCCTGCTCAGACTCACCTGCCAACACATTTCAAGGCTATGGGGAAGGCGAATACGTATACATATCGTCCCCTATTGGCGGAGCTCTCAAAGAAATACACGTCACCCGAGGGCAAACAGTTCAACAAAACGCATCTCTTTTCACACTGGACCAAGACTTCGAAAGGGCTGCAGTCAAGAAAGCCCGCCATGAATTGCAGGCTGCTCAAAATAATCTGGCCAACCTTGAGAAAGGAAAACGCCCTTCTGAAATAGCCACAATACTTGCCCGTCTCAAGCAGGCCAAGGCCTCTTCGGCTCTTGCTCAAATAGAATACACCCGTCGCGTGAAACTTATCAGCGAACACACTATTTCTCAGGAAGAACTTGATCGGGCTAAAAGTGATTATGATCAAAAATCACAGCAGGTTCATGAAATAGCATCCGAGCTGGCGACTGCCCGTCTCGGGGCTCGAAGTGATGAAATCAGAGCGGCAGCAGCTCAAGCACTCCAGGCACAGGCAGCTCTGGAACAGGCACTATGGAACCTCAACCAGAAAAAGCAGAATGCTCCACAGGCCGGACTCGTTTTCGATACACTCTACCGCGCCGGAGAATGGGTCCCTGCCGGCAAACCGATTGTCAGCCTTCTTCCTCCGTCCAATGTGGAAGTCATTTTTTTCGTGCCGGAACAACTCGTCGGCTCACTATCGATCGGTCAAAAAGCCGAAGTAATATTCGATGGAGCATCAAACTCCATACTGACTGAAATCTATTATATCTCACCGTCAGCTGAATATACGCCCCCGGTTATCTTTTCGAGCGAAAGCCGAGCCAAGCTCGTTTTCAGAATTAAAGCCAAACCGAAAATTAATGACGCTCATCTGCTGCACCCGGGACAACCGGTAGATGTCACTATTCCTGCCCTTTCTCCCTAAATACGAGGAATGTTGAGTGTCTGCCGAAACTGTCATTGATGTACACGGATTAACCAAGTCTTTTGGCCAAAAGACTGTAGTTAACAATCTGGACATGACCATTCGTAAAGGGGAAATTTACGGATTCCTCGGTCCGAACGGTTCCGGGAAGACCACCTCGATCCGCATGCTCTGCGGTCTTCTGAAACCCAATTCAGGCTCCGGCTCCTGTCTGGGATACGACATAAAAACAGAATCCGACCTCATTCGGCCTCACGTAGGCTACATGACACAGAAGTTCAGTCTCTACGAAGACCTGACAGTCAGGGAAAATCTCGAATTCACAGCAAAAGTATTCGCCTTGGGAGACCCTGTGGCAACGGTAAATGAATGTATCGACCGCATGGAACTTGGACAGTTTGAAAACCAGCTTGCAGGCGCGCTCTCAGGTGGGTGGAAACAACGCCTCGCTCTCGGAGCCTGCACACTGCATTCTCCGAAACTTCTGCTGCTCGATGAACCGACAGCCGGGGTCGACCCCGGTGCCCGACGCGATTTCTGGGATCAGGTGCACACCCTTGCTTCACAGGGAATAACGGCACTCATCAGCACTCATTACATGGATGAAGCTGAACGATGCCACCGCCTCGCGTACATTGCATATGGCAATCTTCTCGCCTCGGGCACTTCCGATGAAATGATACACGACGCACAGTTGACTACCTGGAGCGTGACATCCGATCAAAATGAAACGGAACTGCACGCGCTTTCCGAACAGCTCAGGAATCTCCCCGGCATTGATCAGGTTGTCGCATTCGGCACAACGCTCCACGTAAGCGGACGCAATCCGCAACGCATCAAAGACAGCATCAAGCCTTTCCAGACAGAACGATTTTCATGGGAACTCATTGAAACAAGTCTGGAGGAAGTTTTCATCGACCTCATGCAAAAGAGCAAGGCGGGACTGAAATGAGCAGCTTCTCGCCCAGACGATTTTCGGCGATGGTGATCAAGGAATTCATCCAGATGCGCCGGGACAGACTCACTTTCGCCATGATGATAGGCATTCCTCTCATCCAGCTCATACTCTTCGGATATGCGATCAACTCGGACCCACGCCATCTGCCGACAGCCGTCCTGTCCGCTGACAACACCCCCTATTCGCGAGCCATTGTGGCGGGAATGCAGACAAGTACCTTCTTCGATATTACCCATCACCCGAAAACCCGCGCTGAAGTCGTTAGTCTCGTCCGCGAAGGCACTGTCCAATTCGCACTCACCATACCGGAAAACTTCGGCCGCTCCCTGTTGCGCGGAGACAGACCGATCCTTCTGCTTGAAGCTGACGCCACAGATCCGACAGCAACTGGCAAAGCCGCCTCATCATTCCCGGAAATAGTTCGGCAGGCACTCAGCCATGAGCTGAAAGGCCCCAATGCCATTCTGAACCAGAATCAGGCTCCTGTGGATATCCGAATTCACAATGATTACAACCCGGAAGCTCAGACCCAATACAACATCGTCCCAGGCCTGATGGGAGTCATACTGACACTAACGCTGGTTATGATAACCTCGCTCGCCATCACGCGAGAATCAGAGCGCGGGACCATGGAGCACCTGCTTTCCACCCCCATTCAGCCTCTGGAAGTCATGCTCGGCAAAATCATCCCATATATTCTGGTGGGATATATTCAGATATTACTCATCATTACAGCGGCCCGTTTTCTTTTCGATGTCCCTATGCACGGAAGCATTCTATTGGTCTTCGCCTCATCAATAGTCTTCATCGGTGCCAACCTGTCTGTAGGGGTCACCATCTCGACCATGGCCCGTAACCAGTTGCAGGCTGTTCAGATGTCCATATTCTTTTTTCTGCCGTCGCTATTGCTGTCCGGATTCATGTTTCCATTCAGAGGAATGCCCCAATGGGCACAGGTCATCGGATCCGTTCTTCCGTTAACGCATTACCTTCGTCTTATCCGTGGCATACTTCTTAAAGGTAATGATTTAGAAAATTCCGTGCAGCACGGCTGGCCAATTCTTGTTTTCTGGCTTGCCATCATCATCATCGGCCTCAAGCGATACCGACGCACACTTGACTGATACTCTGTCAAAAGCTGTTTACTTCACGATTCTAAGTCATTAAGTTATAGACTGCGACGAACTGAAAGGAGTTGAAACGCAGCCATGACATTTTCTATTCTCGCCGGACTTTTCGGCGGCCTGGGCCTCTTTCTGCTCGGTATGCGCCTGATGACAAAAGGACTGCGAAACGCCGCAGGGCCAGCCTTACGAAAAATCCTCAGTCAATGGACCAAAACCCCATTCAGAGGCCTCTTCTCCGGATTCATGGTTACGGCATTGGTGCAATCTTCCAGCGCCATAACCGTAGCTGTCATCGGTTTCGTCAATGCAGGCCTCATGTCCATGGCCCAATCCGTCGGAGTCATATTCGGCAGCAACATCGGCACAACAGTCACGGGCTGGATTGTTGCCGCCGTGGGAGTAAGCGTCAAAGTCAAAGCTCTGGCCCTTCCGCTCATCGGTATTGGAGCGCTGTTGCGTCTGACAGGTGCCAACACGCGCCGAAAGCACATTGGTGATGCCCTGACCGGCTTCGGCATCTTCTTTTTGGGAATCGAAATCCTTCAAAGCTCGTTCCACTCTGTTGAAAACAGCATCAACCTCGCGTCCTTCACATTCGGCAACGGCTTTGACATCATTATTTTTGTCTTCATAGGGTTCCTGCTGACACTGCTCATGCAAAGTTCCAGCGCGGCCATGGCTCTGGTGCTCACAGCCGCCATGTCTGGCATAGTGACCATGGAAAGTGCGGCAGCCGCTGTCATCGGAACCAACATCGGCACCACGACTACGGCCCTATTTTCCGTCATCGGCGCGACATTCAATGCCAAAAAGGTCGCCGCGGCACACATCATTTTCAATCTGGGCACAGGGCTCATCGCCCTCTTTCTCATCCCTGTCTTTCTTCGTCTTTCCCAGTCATTTGATTTCAACATGGCGGCCAGCCTCGCAATATTCCATACATCTTTCAATCTGTTGGGCGTCTGCGTGTTCATCCCCTTCACCAACCAACTGGTATCGTTCCTTGACCGACATATCGGCCGTGAAGTGGCCGAACTCGGCAAGCCCAAATACCTTGACAGCAACACACTCAAAACACCGACTTTCGCCATGGATGCCTTGTTCATGGAGTTAGGAAGCCTCGGTGAAGCCGCGCGCCTTGTCGGACAAAAAGCCGTTGCTTCGAAATTCCGCCACAAGGACTTCATTAAGGACAAGGCCGCACTGGACAACCTGATTCTCGCAATCAAGAAATATTGCGTGAAGATGCAGCATCTGGACCTGCCCGAGTCCGTGGCCGACAAGCTCCCAAAAACCCTGCGCGTTGTGCAGTATTTTCAAAAACTCATCACCATTGTTGACGATGTATCTAAAGATCATGCCCTGCTGAATCATCAAATCCCCGGCACCGCAGCAGCCACAGCCCGCAATTTTCGCAGGGAAGTACGCGACATTCTGAATGTGGCACACACGCCCTGTGCGCCTGAATTCGCTGAACTGGAAAAACTCCTGAAAGACCTGCACATCCATTACAACGAGCTGAAAGAAGCCCTGCTCCTCCTTGGTGCCCAAGGGCGGATAGATCTCAATCAGATGGTCGCGTTGCTCGACTATTACTCACGCATGCGTGTCATGTGTGAACAGGCCGCCAAGGGAACAACCCACTGGGCCATGCTTCGAGACATCGACATTACCTGTTCGACTGCAACCGAAAACAATGATTACGCCTGGAAACCGGAAGAATAAACTGCTACTCAATGGCTCAATGGAGACCGTTCAATGAATCGACGTCAAACTGCTGTCCTGCTGATCTTCTGCGCCCTTGCCCTTGCTGCGGGAGCGTATATCCTCCTGTCAGACACTCCCAAAGATGAATACGTCCACCGCGAAACGGTCAAGCCGCCGCCCGAGGACGTCAAGGCACCCGCCTGGGTAGACAGCGGCCAAACTCCTGAACCCGACTATTCCCCGGCCCAGGCCAAAGCTCAGAACGCGACTCCTGTGCCGCCGAAGAAACAGTCGGAATACGTACCTCAGGTTATCGAAGTCAAAGAGGATAGCGTAGTCACTCTCTCTTTTGTCGAAGCGCTCTCCAACTTTTTCCTGGCCCGTTTTGTCCCGGCTGATACTTCCGGTATCTCGACTACCGGCGTCAATGCCAAATCAGTCAACATGCACTTCGGACAGGAATTGACAGGTTTCTCGGTCCCCGGTGATGACATTCGGGCCGCACGCAAGGCCGTGTTGGATTACGCTTTCACTCCCTCGATGCTGAAAACTCTGGAACAAATATATTCTCCGGCATTCATGGCATATCTTGTAGATTCTGCCACAACGGAAGATCGTGAATACACCGTCGGAATGGAGAAAGAAATCCGTCCGCTGACGAATGCGGAAACCAGTGAAATGCTGAGGCTCAATGCAAATGTCCTCAAACAGACGGCATCCATATTCAGAATCATTTCAAACGACCCGACCATAACCGAATTGGCTGGTAAATATCTCCGCTCTTCCAAAGCCGTGGAACGGGCCAACGGTCAATTGCAGACCGCCATTGCCGATGAAAAAGATACAACCAAAGCGGGTCAGCGTCTCAAACAGGCAATACTGCAACGGGAACGTGTCAAAAATTCCATAGTCAGCCGCATAAAACGAAACTGTCCCGGATGCAGTTCCTCTGACGCCTTTTACACAGCGCAGTGGGCTTACCGCAGAGTGCTCGGAGAACCGAAAAAGCATCTTCCCACCTTCAAGACTGCCGCCGAAGTGCTGGACAAAATGTCAAACCGTTTTCTTCAAGAGGCTGCAAAGCTGAAATAGACACCCTTCCCGAACGGGATACGCTTCACTCTCTATTTGTGCTTATGATTCATACTGGAAGACAGTAACTGCATCGAAGGAGTTGCAATGTATTTCAAGCAGATAACCACTCCCGGACTCGGTTGTTTTTCCTATGTGATCGGATGCCCCGCAGCGCGTGAAATGATCGTTGTCGATCCAAAACGAGATGTGCAGGATTATCTGGATATCTCACGGCAGGAAGGTATGAAGATAACTCATGTCATTGATACACATGTTCACGCCGACCATGTAACCGGCGCCCATGAACTCCAGTCACATACGGGCTGTGACATAATGATGTATGAGACCTCTCCGGTCACTTTCAATTTCACTCCGCTGAAAGAAGGCCAGAAACTGACTGCCGGGAATGCGGGGCTGGAAGTGATGCATACTCCCGGCCATACACCGGATTCACTGTCACTGCTTGTTACGGATTTCAGCCGAGGGCAGGAACCATGGATGATTCTGACAGGTGACGTCCTATTTGTCGGAGACATCGGCAGACCCGATCTCGTGGGCAATGCAAAGCTTGATGAACAAATCACCAACCTCTACAATTCCCTTTACGTCAAGCTTGCCAATTACCCGGATTACCTTGAAATCTTCTCTGCCCACGGTGCAGGGTCGCTTTGCGGCCGCGGCATGAGTTCTAAACCCAACTCCACGCTCGGTTTCGAACGACGCCACAATCCCATGCTTGGTTTTGACAGCTTTGAAGCATTTCACCTCGCCATGAGTCAGGAATTTCCGACACGCCCCAAGAGCTTCACTCATATCATTTCCACCAATGCCTCGGGCGCACGACTTCTGGAGCGCTGCCCCGTGGACCTCGCCATGGAGCCGGACCGCTTCGAGGAGCGAATGCTGGACGCAGCTGTGGTCATAGATGTTCGCAACGCTGCGGCCTACGCAGGTTTTCACATTCCCGGCTCCATCAATATCGGCTTCGAACCAAGCCTCGCCAACTGGGTCGGCATGGTGGTCGATCCGAAATCAGACCTGCTGCTGGTCGTGGATTCCCAAGCTGATTATGAACGGATGCGGACAGAACTGCACCGGATCGGCTACGACAATATCCACGGCTATCTCATGGGCGGCATTGAATCGTGGGTTTTCAGCGGACGCCCGGTAGACAAGCTCTCCATTGATTCAGCTCAGGAAGTTGAACAATGCCTTGAAGACGGCAAGGAACTGAGTATCGTGGACATACGTACACCTGCGGAAATAGCGCAAGGAAAAATCCCCGGAGCGGCCACGGTTCCTCTGATCGACATTCTGGACGGAAAGTTTGATCTCCCGGAGGAGGATCATCATATCATTTATTGCGCTTCGGGTTATCGCTCAAACATTGCGGCATCTTACCTGCAACGCCACGGCTACTGGAATGTACGCGCTCTTGCAGGCGGAGCCATCGCCTGGACCCGTGCCGGATATCCGCTGGAGAAATAGCAAACCAAACGGCACCAGATCTGACGTTCATCAAAAAATCCCTTCAACCGATGTTTCAGGGATTTTTTGATGGGAAATTTTCCGTCACTGTAACTGACATATCAGACTTGAACCACATGGCCGCGACATCGGGATACTTCTCCCGAACAAACCGCATTCCCTCGGTGCCGCCCATGATAAACAACGCTGTTGCCAGACTGTCTGCGGTTTCCGCGCTGTCAGCGACAACAGTAACCCCAGCGACCTTGTCAGCAGGCTCCATGTCAACGGGATTGATGATGTGATGTCGCAGGTCGGTTTCACCATCCTTTTCCAAAAGAACGAACTGCTGATAATCACCGGAACCGCAAACGCCTTTTTCACGAACGGCAATGGTCGCAAAAACCGTATCTTTACGGGGATGCCTGATGCCTACCTTCCAATGACGATCGCCAAAACAATAAAAATCGCCACCCGCCTCAACAATACCAGCCGCAATCCCAAGCCCGCGCAGCATCTTGACTGAAGCGTCAATAATCGTCCCCTTGGCTATACCGCCAAGATCGAGTGCCATGCCGGATTTCACCAACCGCACTCTCCGCTGCGCTTCGTCAAACTGGACCTTGCGGTAATCAACCAGATTCTTTTTTGACAGGGCTACACTCTCGTCCAGTGCATAATACAGGGGAGAAGTCGTCAAAGCACCAATGGTCGGATCAAATACACCGCCGGTCTCGCGGCTGAACCAAATCGTCCGCCGTATCAGTGCATATGCTCGTTTCGACGGAGTACTCCAGTTCCTGCCGGCAGAACGATTGATGCGTCCAACAGAACCTCGTGGATTCCTGAAATCCAAATCCTTCTGCAATTCGCGCATGAAAGCCATAACCTTGCGCGACGCCTCGTCTGCGGCCCCGCGGCTGTCAGCAACAAGAGTCAGGTTGACGATGGTCCCCATGGCAGTGCCTGTATATCTGTACGCGCTGTCATAATCCGCAACGTTTTTCCGGTGAGCATGCACATGCAACCCACCGAGCACAAACAGAAACAACGCACAGAAAAGACCAATCGCCCATGTCACTTTTCTGCCTAGATACAACTTTTTCCCGAGCAACTGACTCCCAAAAGGAAGGCTGCACAATAATCCCCAAAACGCAGCCAACTGAAAAACGACATCCAGTTGATGTGCGTACTGAACCATCAAACCGCCAGCCAGCGGTCCCGCCATGAAACCGACCCCGGATGCGGCGTGTGCCATCCCGAAACCTTGCCCCTGCCGGGGGGACAGACGAGAGGCAAGAGTCATGGAAGCCGGAATCGAAACAGAACTGCCAAGCCCCATGACACTGCCCCATAGGGCAAACTGCCAGAGTTCCCTGCTTGCTCCGATTCCATAAAGAGCGGCAGCACTGAGAATCAATCCCCCGAAAGCCAGCACACTGTGCGACCGCCCACCCAATATTCGCCCTGCAACCGGAAGCCCGAGACAGACAGCCAGTCCGGGAATGGCAAACAGCATCCCAACAACAAGCCCGCTCCTTCCGAGGGTCAATGAAAGCAGAATGGGATAAAAAGCCGCAACCAGTCCTATGCCAAAGGTTCGTCCGGCAATGGCGGTATACAAAAGGAACAGGGAATAATCTCCATCACAACCGGAACAATCCTCTTTAGAAACACCAATCCGAGGACCATGCACCGCCTCTTTGGGAAAAAGAACAGCAAGGATCAACAAAGCCACGCCCATACAGCAGACAGTACCAATAAGCACAGGCTGCACTTCCCGCCCCAGATACAGCCAGCCTCCCGCAAGTGGCCCGACAAACATTGCAGCATGGAATAAAAAGGTGTGAACAGAAAACCAACGGACCTTGGCGTCACCTGAATTATCCCCAATGACAGCCATCCCGACAGGCCGTACAAGCCCGGAGACAATCCCCATAATGCACTGAATTATATATAATATAGCAATGGAAGGCACCGCAAAATATGCCAAGGGAAAGATAGCGCCGACAGCTGTTGCGGACAGTAATGGAATACGAGCACCGGTATGGTCCGCCCATCTTCCGGCCAACGGCCCGATGACTATCCGGGCAAAATAATACCCGGCAAAGCCGCTACCAAGCCATGCGCCGCTGATCTTTTCATCCAGACTCATAAGCGGCAGCACAAATGAAAACAGCCCGACACCGAGCGCCACAAAAAAACCGCTCGCCATAACGGCAATCATCCGGCGCTGTCCCGCAGCCCTCTCTTTATTTGTATTGTCTCTTTTCATTCATAATCCATGGAGATAGTTGCCACAGTGTGACCGCAAACGACATTCGTTGCAAGCGGCCCGGTGAACGGGAGCACAAAGTAGGTGAATGACCCGTTTCATACTATCACGCACTGTAATTAATCGGTAAATGGCAGACTTTCTTCGGGCAACGGCACGGAAAGAACTTGACCCTTGAGCAATAAAGCGCGAAAAAATAGAACGATGCGTGCATTACTCGAATTCAAATCGACAAAAATCGAAATTTTTCGCAAAGAGCTTTCGGTCAAAAAAAACCGCGAGCAAGTGAATGCAGCGTAAAAAATAATACTGGTCCGCAGCGCCAGAAATTATTGTTTGCTATAGGTCCAATTCAAAACTCGGAGTAAAACATGTCAAAAAAGATGAAAACAATGGACGGCAACACCGCTGCCGCGCACGTGGCATACGCCATGAGCGAGACGGCTGCCATCTATCCCATCACCCCGTCCTCGACGATGGGTGAAGTCGCTGACGAATGGGCAGCACAGGGACGCAAAAACATTTTCGGCCAAAAGGTCCAGATACGTCAGTTGCAGTCCGAAGCCGGTGCAGCCGGTGCGGTACACGGTTCTTTGGCAGGCGGTGCTCTGACAACCACATTTACAGCGTCTCAGGGACTCCTGCTGATGATCCCGAACATGTACAAAATCGCTGGTGAGCTGCTGCCCAGCGTTTTCCATGTCTCAGCTCGCGCAGTTGCCGGTCACGCACTGTCCATCTTCGGTGACCATCAGGATGTCATGGCAACCCGTCAGACCGGTTTTGCCATGCTCGCTTCCAACTCGGTTCAGGAAGTCATGGACCTTTCTCTGGTCGCACACCTCTCTGCAATTGAGGCAAGCGTTCCTTTCATAAGCTTCTTTGACGGCTTCCGGACCTCCCATGAGATTCAAAAAGTCGAAGTCATCGACTATGAAGACATGAAGCCACTGGTCAACATGGAAAAGCTCGAAGCATTCCGTGCCAAATCCATGAACCCGGAACACCCGAATATCCGAGGCACTGCCCAGAACCCGGACATCTATTTCCAGGGCCGCGAGATCGCCAACAAATACTATGACGCCATCCCGGCCATCGTGGAAGACGCCATGAAAAAGGTCGGCAAGCTCACCCGCCGTCGTTACAAACTGTTCGACTACGTGGGTCACCCCAAGGCGGATCGCATCATCGTCGCCATGGGTTCGGCCTGTGAGTGTATCGAAGAAGCAGTCAACCACCTCAATGCCAATGGCCGCAAGGTCGGTCTGGTCAAGGTCCGCCTTTTCCGCCCGTTCTCGGTCAAGCACATGCTTCGCGTGATCCCCAAGACAGTCAAGAAAATCGCGGTACTGGATCGTACCAAAGAACCCGGCTCACTGGGCGAACCCCTGTACCAGGATGTCTGCTCCGCCTACTTCGGAACGACCAACGCACCCAAAATCGTCGGCGGTCGCTACGGACTCGGTTCCAAGGAATTCTCACCGGCCATGGCTGTGGCGGTGTTCGATTCCCTTGCCCGTCCCAAACACAACTTCACCGTGGGTATCGAAGACGATGTCACGGGTCTGTCCCTGCCGCATTGCGACTGCGTGGACACCACTCCCGAAGGCACGGTCCAGTGCAAATTCTGGGGTCTCGGTTCCGACGGCACTGTCGGCGCGAACAAACAGGCCATCAAGATCATCGGCGACAACACCCGCATGTACGCACAAGGTTACTTTGCCTACGACTCCAAAAAGTCCGGCGGCATCACCATTTCCCATCTGCGTTTCGGTAAAAAACCGATTCAGTCCACCTATCTGATCACGGACGCGGACTACATCGCCTGCCACAATCCCAGCTATGTGCATCTCTATGACGTGCTGGACGGCATCAAGGACGGCGGCACCTTCGTGCTCAACTGCCCTTGGACAGCAGAACAGATGGAGAAAGAACTGCCCGCAGCCATGCGCCGCACCATTGCGCAGAAGAACCTCAAGTTCTACACCGTGGATGCTGTCAAGATCGCGGGTGAAGTCGGCCTCGGCGGACGCATCAACATGATCATGCAGACCGCCTTCTTCAAACTGGCGGACGTCATTCCCTTCAAAAAAGCCGTGGCCCTGCTCAAGGACGGCATCGAAGCCGCTTACGGCAAGAAGGGACCGAAGATCGTCAACATGAACAACGCAGCCGTGGACAACGCCATCGACGCCATCGTCGAAATCCCGGTCCCGACAGCCTGGAAAAAACTTGAAGACGACAAACCCAAAGCCCGCAAGGAACCCGCATACGTCAAGGACGTCATGCGTCCGGTGCTGGCTCAGAAAGGCGACGACTTGCCCGTCTCGGCATTCACCGATGACGGCACCATGCCTTCGTCTACCAGCAAATACGAAAAACGCGGCGTCGCCATCATGGTTCCCGAATGGATCGCAGACAACTGCATCCAGTGTAACCAGTGTGCGTTCGTCTGTCCGCACTCCGCCCTGCGTCCGGTGCTCCTCACCGATGCCGAGGGCCAGAAGGCACCCAAGTCCTTCGCTACCCTCGAAGCCAAGGGCAAGGACGTCAAAGGCATGCAGTACCGCATGCAGGTCAATACCCTTGATTGTCTGGGCTGCGGCAACTGCGCCGACATCTGTCCGGCCAAGGAAAAGGCGCTGGTAATGAAGCCCATCGCCACTCAGACGACCGAACAGGTTCGCAACTTCAATTACTCGGAAAAGGTCTCCTACAAAGAGGCCTTTGGCCGCGAAACCGTCAAGGGCAGCCAGTTCCGCAAATCCCTGATGGAATTCTCCGGAGCCTGTGCAGGTTGCGGCGAAACACCGTACGTCAAGGTCATCACCCAGCTCTTTGGTGAGCGCATGGTGGTAGCCAACGCCACGGGTTGTTCCTCCATCTGGGGCGCATCCGCACCGACCACACCGTACTGCACCAACGAAGACGGCCACGGTCCTGCATGGGGCAACTCCCTGTTCGAGGATGCCGCCGAATTCGGGTTCGGTATCGAAATGGCTCTGGACCAGCGCCGCGCCCATCTCGTCAGCCTGATGACCGAAGCTGCCAAGGATGAATCCGGCAAAATCAAGACCGCCATGAAAAACTGGATCAAGGTCCGTGATGATGCCGAGGAATCCAAGGCCGCAGGCGACAAGCTGAAAGAAGCCCTCAAGGGCACACGCAAGAAGGCGCTGAAAGAAATCGCCTCCATGTCCGACCTGTTCACCAAGAAATCCATGTGGATATTCGGTGGTGACGGCTGGGCCTACGACATCGGCTACGGCGGTCTGGACCATGTCCTCGCGTCCGGCAAGGATATCAATGTGCTGGTCATGGATACCGAGGTCTACTCCAACACCGGCGGACAGTCCTCCAAGGCCACACCGCTCGGCTCCATCGCCAAGTTCGCTGCCGCAGGCAAGGGCACTGGCAAGAAGGATCTCGGCCGCATGGCAATCACCTACGGCTACGTCTACGTTGCCTCGGTCGCCATGGGTGCCAACAAACAGCAGTTCCTCAAGGCGATCAAGGAAGCCGAGGCCTACCCCGGTCCGTCCCTGATCATCGCCTATGCCCCATGCATCAACCAGGGCATCAAGAAGGGTATGGGCAAGACCCAGCTTGAACAGAAGCTGGCTGTGGACTCCGGTTACTGGCCGCTCTACCGCTACAACCCGGAACTGGTGGAAGAAGGCAAGAACCCCTTCCAGCTGGAATCCAAGGCACCTGACGGTTCCCTGCAGGAATTCCTGTCCGGCGAAAACCGTTACGCCATGCTGGAAAGACTCTACCCCGAGTTCTCCAAGACGTTCCGTGCCCAGATCGAGAAGGATTACAACAACCGCTACGCCACCCTCAAGCACATGGCTGGCGAAGACTGCGACGACAAATAGTCGTTACGGAAACCAGATAACAGAAGGCGTCCTCGACTTGTGTCGGGGACGCCTTTTTGATGAATAGTTACAGCGCTGATGAAAAAGTCACACATACTTGCCAGCCGTAATCACGGTAGGTATCCTAAGTAAATGCAAAAAGGTTCAGTCACCACAAATGGTCATTTTCGTAAAGACTCCAAAGGGCAACAAAAAAGCCCGACCTTTCAGTCGGGCTATTATATTCAGAGTGGTGGGTCACCAAGGAATCGAACCTTGAACCTCCGGATTAAGAGTCCGCTGCTCTGCCAATTGAGCTAGTGACCCACTCCTGTTCAACGCGTTTCCGCGTCGACGAAGAGGTTTCTATAAACCAAGCGATCATTTGTCAACAACAAAGAAGCAATTTTCATGATAAAATTGAGCAACAAAAGAACGATGCAAAATTCAAACACCGCAAACCAAAAGAAAAAGCCCGACTTTTCAGCCGGGCTTATTAAGATCAGAGTGGTGGGTCACCAAGGAATCGAACCTTGAACCTCCGGATTAAGAGTCCGCTGCTCTGCCAATTGAGCTAGTGACCCACTCCGTTCAACGCGTTGCCGCGTCGACGAAGAGGTTTCTATAAGTGGAGCAATTATTTGTCAACAACAAAAAGCAAAAAAATCATTTTTTTCAAAAGGCCTGCGATGTCACAGATGAAACAGCTATCCCCCCTGCTCTTCTTATTTTTCTTATTCCTGCTCGGCAGTCCGGCGCATGCGCTCAATACGCCGAAGAGCGACCTGCTGCACACGCAAGTTTCCTTTTACCGACTTTCGGATGATGCTCAACAAACTTCCGGCCTTTCCGGGGCATTCATCATGGCATTGCAACTGGACATGCAACCGGACTGGTATACGTATGCCGACGATCCCGGCGGAATGGGCAAACCGACGAAGCTTACGGGAACAAACGCCAACGGTGCCCCTGTGACAACTTTCTATCCCAAGGGAATCCGCAAACCAGACTCGTTCGACCCATCAGTCATGGTCAATACATATAAGAGCGGCACAAAACTGTTCGTCCTCATTCCCGACAGCGACGCGCGCGCATTTCCCCTGTCCCTTCGTCTCGATCTCCTGCTGTGCCATCCCACCAAATGCGTCCCCATGAGACGCGATATATCCATACCACAACCGAGCGCCTCGCAGGACAGCTTGCCACAGGCTTCTCAGCAGGACTGGTGGCCTCAATTAATTGAATTGATCGACAAAAAAATAACCACCTCAGGTCAACTCCCAAATTCAGCCAAGGCATCCCCCTCTTCGATCAAATGGGACTTCACCCCAAAATACCTGCAACCGGGCCTTGAAGTCACAAGCCTGCTGTCGGCAATCCTCATGGGACTGCTGGCCGGTTTGATACTCAATATCATGCCCTGCGTACTCCCGGTGGTCAGCCTCAAACTCTCAGCCCTGCTCAATTCCAGTTCAATGGAAAGCAAAAGCGAACGCATTACCGCATTCAGGGAACACAACATATTCTTTTCGCTTGGTGTGCTGTCCTTTTTCCTGTTTCTAGCCATCGTGCTCGGCGCGACCGGATCGGCATGGGGGGCATTATTCCAAAATAAGTGGCTGGTGCTCGGGGTAGCGGCAATCATCTTCGCGCTTTCACTGAGTCTATTCGGACTTTTCCATCTGCCGGTCATTGACCTCAAATTCGGAAGCAAAAACAACAACCCGCGCGTACAGGCCTTTTTCACGGGCAACCTGACGACTCTACTCGCCACTCCGTGCAGCGGCCCATTCCTCGGCGGCGTCCTCAGTTGGGCACTGATTCAAGGCCCGGTCGTTATCGCCACCGTCTTCATATCCATAGGTATCGGCATGGCATTGCCATATCTGCTTCTGGCCTTGAACCCCGGCCTGTCACGCTTTCTGCCCAAGTCTGGGCCATGGATAGAGTTTGTGGAAAAGGGAATCGCCTTTTTCCTGATCGCAACAGCCTTCTACCTCGTCTCCATCGCTGTCGGCAGTGAATCCTTACGAATCCTCGCCCCACTCTGGGTTTTGCTGTTCGGCGGCTGGCTCTGGATTCGCACCAAGACGGCCAAGATCACGACAAAATGGGCCACACGCACAGCTTCTCTGATTCTGCTGGCACTGTTAGTCGTCTGGACTACCCCCACAGAACAAGACACCCAAGTCTGGGAAGAATTCAACCCGATTGTCCTACAGAAAATCATCGGCACGAAGCCGCTTCTGGTAGACTTCACCGCAGATTGGTGCCCAACATGCAAGGCACTTGAAGCATCTGTATTGACAGATAAAAATGTCATGCATTGGAAAAAAACGTTCGGCGTAACATTCATCAAGGTAGACATGACCCAATCGACACCGGAGGCCGAAAACCTGCTGCGCGCCCTCGGCAGTGCAAGCATCCCCACCGCCGCCTTCTTCCCTACCGGACCGGAGAGCCGCTCACCGCTTGTTCTGCGCGACATCTTTACAAAGTCACAGCTTGAAAACATCTTGGAATCGTGGGAAAAGTAGCCCTCATCTTTTACAGGAGAACCTAATGCTCAATTTTCAATACTACATGCCTACCCGTGTCATCTTCGGACCTGACACTCTTGATCAACTCGGTGACACACCGCATCTGCCCCGAGGCTCCAAGGCCATGATCGTCATCGGTGAATCCGGCGTCATGCTCAAACTCGGCTATCTTTCCCGCGTTCAGAGCCTGTTGTCCAAGCAGGATGTTCAGACCATCGTCTACGACAAAATCCGTCCCAATCCGGAATCCGACTACATTGACAAGGCTGCCGCCATCTGTCGCGACAACGATGTCGATTTCGTGATCGGCCTCGGCGGAGGCTCCACTATTGACTCTGCAAAAGCCATCGCCGTTCTGGCTACCAACACCGGAAAGTACTGGGACTACATGCAGAGCGGCAGCGGTGGCGGCCAGACACCTGAAAGAGCAGCCCTGCCCATCGTCGCCATTCCGACCACTGCAGGTACCGGCACTGAAGCCGATCCATGGACCGTCATCACCAAATCCGGCTCCAACGAAAAAATCGGCTGGGGCAATGACGACACATTCCCCCATCTGTCCATCGTGGACCCGAAGCTCATGCTTTCGGTCCCCTCGAAACAGACCGCGTACACGGGCATGGATGCCTTTTTCCACGCCGTTGAGGCCTACCTCGCCACCTGCCGCCAGCCCGCAAGCGACATGCTCGCCCTTGAAGCGGTTCACCTCATCGCGCACACCCTCCCCGAGGCGGTTGCCGATGGTGACAATCTTGAAGCGCGCACGGTCATGGCATGGGCTTCTTCCGCAGCAGGCCTGTGTGAATCTTACTCTTCCTGCATTTCACATCACTCTCTGGAACACGCGCTGTCAGCTTTCCATCCGGACCTGCCGCATGGTGCCGGACTGGTGATGCTCTCCAAGGCCTACTTCGCCTTTCTGGCGGCCATGGGCGAAGAACGCCTCGGCGACCTCGCACTGGCCATGGGCGACACGCTGGAAGAAGAAGTGGAAGAGGAAATCAACGGACTTGCCTTCATCGATGCTCTGGACAAGCTTATCACCGAGGTGGGACTGGCTGACGAGAAACTCTCCGACTACGGTGTAACCCGTGAGGAAATTCCGACACTGGCTGAAAACGCAATCACCACGATGGGTAAACTTTTCGATGTCACGCCAATCAGCATGTCCATCGAAGATGTTATAGCCATTTTCGAAGAAGCATACGAATAATTCCAAAACCATCCAAAAAATAAGGCCGGTGTGTACTGAAGTACGCACCGGCCTTTTGCCTTTTGGGACATTGAACTGCTAAGCAGGACGTGCTAGGCAATCTTAAAATACATGGGAGAAACACATGTCTGACTCAGAAGCCTACCTCAAGTCCATCACTGATTTCGCCCCCCTATTCGACAAGGCCGACTATGCGGACGGAGAAAGCATTGACGGATCCAGTGACTTACGCCACTTCATCCCCAAATTCATGTACTACTCCCCTGCATGGCTTGTCTTTCTCTACAAGGTCAGAGGAGCATTGGCCAAATTAATGGGCCTTAAACGACCAGATATCCCCAACACACCACCGACGCCGGAAGATGTTTCCTTCACTCCGGGAGACATGTGCCAGGTTTTTACCGTTACACATGGGAAAGACAACCAATACATAGCTGTGGCAATCGACGACACACACCTGCTCGCACGCATTCTTGTTGCGGCAGAGCAACGGGAAAACGGCGTCACTCGATTTCATGTCGGGACCACAGTCGAGCATCAAAACTGGAAAGGCCCCGTTTACATGACTCTGATCAAGCCATTTCATCACATGATAGTACGAAACATGATGGCGGCTGGAATCAAGCCGTAAGGCTACTCCACCGGCACCATCTCATATGAATCGCCGGATATGCATCGAGCACCATTTTCGGTGATCTCGAATGTGTTCTCCACGCCGACCATTGCAACCCCGCGTATTCCCTGCTTCGGTTCAATGGCGACTACCATGCCTTTCTCAAGCGGCAGGTCGAACCCCTTGGCTATCGGAGGGAATTCGTCAATCGTAAGGCCGATTCCATGCCCGATAAACGGGACCTTGTTTTCACCAAGCCCCATGAATCCCTCTGCAAAGCCGCGACTGTCAGCCTGTTCAATGCAATAGGCATAGAGTTCCGCAGGCGTCACACCGGGCTTTGCGTTATCACACACCCAGTTCTGCATCTCGATGCAGAAATCGTGAGCCTTGCGGACGGCATCGGGGATATTGGCATCGGGACCGGCGAAATAGGCCTGGGTTTTATCGGTGTGATATCCCTCAAGCTGGAATCCGATATCGAGCATGAGCGGCTCTCCTTCTTTCCACACCTTACCGGCATTCCCCATCAGCGCAGAGCCGGGATGCTCTCCGCGCAACCCGAGCGGACCGTTGAATGCGCTCGGATAGTTGCCGGAATCCCCTGCTGCCACATGGCCGAGAAACGCTTCTTCTCCATGAGCCTGCATTCGCAGAATCCCCATATGCCCTTCGGCAAAAAAGACTTCCCATGCCTTGTGGGAAATTTCCCGCTCGGTCATGCCGGGATGAAGGTGACAGGGAAGAATGCTGTACAGGCAGCGATGGTGCTTCTCGCCGCAACGACGCAGGATATCGAGTTCGAATTCGGATTTGACCATTTTCGCCAACGCAACGGCGTGATCCCCCGGCACAATGGAGTATCCCTTAAGCTTTGCCTCAAGCATCTTCCCCAACTGCCACGTCAGTCCATTCATGACTGCGGCAATAGTCGGAGTGAACGGACTGCCGACCTCGGCACTAAGCGGCGCCAACTCGGAATAAGATTTAAAAGGCAGGACATGCTTGACTCCCGACTCCAGTCTCGCCCTGTTCACTCCCTTGCGAATCAGGAGGACCGGATCGCCTGAAAGAGGAAGCCAAAGGACGCCTTGACCGAAGGTTCCGGTAAGATAATAAATATTCAAGCGCGAAAAAACGAGTATGCCGCCCGCCTCGGGAGCAACGGTCTGCAAATGACGCCGCACCGCGTCATGACGGCGGGCAAGTTCTTCGACAGGGATATTTGCGATGGCTTCGAACATGGGGGATCCTCCGTATTTAACAACTAGGCAACCAGAGTATATTGCTGTACAAGGGCATTCCAACTCAATGAGGTACTATTTTCATGCTGTATAACGATAAAGAGCTAGCCGCCCTCCTTTCCGAGGTCAAGACCATTGCGATTATCGGCGCCGTGGACAAGCCAACCCGTCCAGTGGACGGCGTTGCCCGTGAAATGATGTCCATGGGCTTCGAGATCATCCCGGTCCATCCGGCCCGAAATGATGTATGGGGCTTGAAAACCTACAAATCGGTCGACCAGATCACTGAACAGGTGGACATCGTTGATCTGTTCCGCAACGGGAAGTTCTGCCCGGATCATGCTCGTGAAGTTCTGAAAATGGACCCATTGCCAAAATTTTTCTGGATGCAGGAAGGCGTCTTCAGCCCGGAAGCCCGCGAAATCCTCAAGGACAGCGGCATCATGGTTATTGAAAATCGCTGTCTCAAAGTTGAACTGAAACGTCTGGGGGTTTCCCGATGAGTATTGTTGCATTTGAATGCCGGATGTGCGGCCACTGCTGCCACGGCAAGGGCGGTATAGTCATGACCGAAAAGGATCAGACACGCCTTGCGGGCCACCTCGACATCAGCGTTAGCGAGCTTGTCGAAAAATATACTGAAGAACGCGGCGGGAAGCTGCATCTGATCGTCAATGAAGAGGAATACTGCATCTTTTACAAGGAAGGTTGCGGTGTTCATCCCGGCAGACCTGACGTCTGTAGGGCATGGCCCTATTTCCGCGGGAATCTCGTCGACGAAATGAGCTGGGAAATGATTCAGGAGTATTGCCCCGGCGTCAATCCGGAAGCCGGACACAAGGAATTTGTCCGACAGGGAAAGCAATATTTGCGTGATGAAGATCTTTTGCGGTATGATCCCGATTCATCTCCCAATGCCCTGATTTCCGACGACTGATACACGAAGGCGCGCACATGACACTTCAGGAATGCCTCAACATACTCAAGCTCCCCAAAGGAGCTGGATTGGACGACGTCAAATCCGCATTCCGTCAACTCGCTTTCAAGTATCATCCGGACTTGAACACGTCACCAGACGCAGGCCCCAAGTTCAGGCAGATCAACGAAGCCTATGTCACGGCCAAGGACCTGCTCCGCAAAAACGGAGCAGGCAAAACAGCACAGTCGGCCACGGCAAACGATGGTCCGAAGGCCAGCCGCAAGCAGGGAGCACGGGCATACGCTCGGCAACAGAAGACACGTACGCACGCTCACAAAGCGCACCGCTCCACCCGCTCGAAACAGCAAAGCTACTACTATAAGGAAGAAGATGTCCTGAAGGACATTCTGAACGACCCCTTTGCCAAGAAAGTTTTTGAAGACATCTACAGTCAGATCAGAAAAGAACAACCCGGATACAAGGGCCCGCTCGAACTAAAGAAAAAGAAGCTGCAACTGCACTGGGGTGATCGCACTCTCAATCTGGATTTCTCAAAAGGTCTCAAAGGCTCCATCAAATCCTGGTTTACCGGACAGATGGATCATGAACAGGTCGTTTACTTCCCTGCACAGCACCTGCTCCCCGGAAGGAAAATTCGCATTACGGTTGAGCAGAGCTTTTCCAAAGGCCCCAAGACCATTGAAGTAACACTCCCCGGTGACTTTGTCGTTGGACGACCAATCAGGCTCAAAGGGCTTGGAAGAAAACTCGGCCCGCTGACTGGTGACCTCCTGCTGAAAATCTTCGCAAAATAATCACCAGAAGCGAACTTTCTTTACCACATTTGGTTCCTTGAACCGATCTGCCTTTGCCCGCCTCCGCACTCTGCCCGGACCATTCTCTGCATTACAGATCAGTAACGTGACAGCCAGACAGACCGCCAGCATGCCAAAACCAATACAACCGGCTTCAATCAACATACGATTCCTCCTGGTTAACCAGTTCTTTTCAAGCTCCATGCCAACCACGAACATCTAACAATTCAATAGGTTGCCAGACTCTGCTCTGGAAAATTGTAGCAATTGTTTACATTTTTGAAATGAAATCAAGCTATTATACATTTTTGCAAATTGTAAAAAACTCCTTGTTTTCCGCACCGTTTTTTACTAGTCGCTAGAATTAAGAAATACTTACTGGAGGAACGCATGCTCGCCATTTTCGACTACAAAGCGGGAAACCAAACCAGTGTTCACCGAGCCCTTGAACATCTGGGAATTCCGAATGAAATTACCAACGCTCCAGAAAAGCTTGATAAAGCCGACGGCATTATCTTTCCTGGTGTTGGAGCTGCGGGACAAGCTATGGACGAACTCCACTCCGCCGGATTGGACGACGTCATAAAAGGTCTCATCTGGCAAAAGAAGCCGGTACTCGGTATCTGCGTCGGTTGCCAGATATTGCTGGATTACAGTGAAGAAAACGACACCAAGGCTCTTGAAGTCATCCCTGGAGAATGTCGCCTCTTCAATCCTTCATGGGTTGATTATGAGAATATAACCATCCGAGTCCCGCATATGGGGTGGAATCAGGTTGAGCTCAAGCAGGAATGCGAACTGCTCGCCGGCATTGATCCGGATGCGGACTTCTATTTTGTCCACAGCTACTTCCCTGCCCCCAAGGACGAATTCGTTATTGCAACGACCCGTTACGGAATAGATTTCTGTTCTATTCATGGCCGTGCAGGTCTATGGGCAGTCCAATTCCATCCGGAAAAGAGTGGACGTCCCGGCCTGAAACTACTCAAGAACTTCCACAACTACTGTCTGGAGGTCGCCGATGCTCAGTAAACGCATCATTCCCTGCCTCGATGTCCGCAATGGTCGCCTGACCAAAGGGATCAAATTCAAGGACAACGTAGACATTGGCGATCCGGTGGAGACCGCAAAAAAATATTATGAAGAAGGCGCGGACGAAATCGTATTCTACGATATCACCGCATCCCATGAAGCTCGCGGCATTTTCCTTGATGTAGTTGAAAAAGTCGCTTCACAGATATTCATCCCCTTCTCTGTCGGCGGCGGCATCAATACTGTCGATGACATGCGTGATGTCCTTTTGGCTGGCGCAGAAAAAGTCTCGGTCAACTCCGGCGCGGTCAAGAATCCCGATATCATCAGCGAAGGCGCAGTCCGTTTCGGATCGCAATGCGTCGTCCTTGGCATGGATGTCAAACGCGTGGAAAAATCTGAAAAGATTCCTTCCGGATTTGAAATCGTCATCCACGGCGGACGCAAATTCATGGGGCTGGACGCCATTGAATGGGCCAAAACCGGCGAGGCGCTGGGCGCAGGTGAAATCTGCCTCAACTCCATCGACGCCGATGGCGTAAAAAACGGCTATGATCTGGAACTGACCAGATTAGTCGCCGAATCCGTCACCATTCCAGTCATCGCATCAGGTGGAGCAGGTTCCCCCCAGCACATGGTGGAAGCGGTCACTGAAGGACGAGCCACAGCAGCCCTCATTGCCTCCATCGTTCATTATGGTGAATACACCATCCCGGAACTGAAAGAGTACATGAAGGACGCCGGAGTCCAGATTCGCTCGGTCTGGTAGCCTCCAAGATAAAAAACAAAAAGGCCGCTGTTCACATGAACAGCGGCCTTTATTTATATCAGCAACAAATTACTCGGCTCGAAAAGTTCCGCTTTTGCCACCGCTCTTGAACATGAGTCGGCAGTCGTCAATAACGACATCTTTCTGAACCGCTTTGCACATATCGTAAATTGTGGCGGCCGCAACCTGTGCGCCGATCAGCGCTTCCATTTCGACGCCGGTCTTGTAATCGGTTCGCACTTCACATTCCAGTTCAATGACCGCTTCAGCTTCACGCACGGTGAAACGGATATCCACGTAGCTGATGGGAAGCGGATGACACATGGGGATAAGGTCGGCAGTACGCTTGGCAGCCTGAATGCCCGCAATCTTCGCAGTCGTCAGAACGTCGCCCTTGGGCAACGCGTTCTCCAGAAGCAAGGACAGTGTTTTCGGCGCAAGGCGCACCAGACAGTGCACAATGGCTGTCCGCTTGGTGTTACCCTTTTCCGAAACATCTACCATCCGGGCATTTCCGTCCTCATCCATATGTGAAAATGCGTCTGCCACGCTACTCTCCCATGACCTTGTCTTTGGCCTTTTTGAAAAAGCCCTTGGCCTTGGTCGTTAATTTGCCAGCCTCGATTTCTGCAAACTCTGCAAGCAATTCTTCCTGTCGCTTGTTGAGATGCGTCGGAGTCTTGACCGACACTTCAACCAACAAATCACCCTTGTGAGCACTTCCAAGATGCGGCAGGCCGAGACCTCGCAAGCGGAAGACTTCACCACTCTGTGTCCCCTTGGGAATATCCAGATTGACCGGCTCATCAAGAGTAGGCACCTCCAGACGATGTCCGAGAGCCGCTTCGACAAAGGAAATCTCCCGACGAATAATCAGGCTCTGTCCCTGACGCTCGAACACAGAATCCGGCTCGACACGAATAACAACATAAAGATCACCGGGAGGACCACCATTGGTTCCCCCTTCACCTTCACCACGCAGACGAAGCCGCGAGTTGTTATCCACACCGGCAGGAATACGTACCTTGAGGTCCTTATCACGAATAACAGTTCCGCGGCCCATGCATTCGGGACACGGATCGGAAATCATCGCCCCCGCACCACGACACTGAGGACAGGTCACGGAAATACGGAAAAATCCCTGCGCCTGCTGAACGGTTCCGGCCCCACCACACTGAGGACACACTTCCGGAGTCGTACCCGGAGCGGCTCCTGTGCCTTGGCAATCATCACATTCTTGCTCAACAGGAATGGTAATGTCTACCTCGGCACCTTTGGCGGCCTCACGAAAGGAGATATCCAGATTATAGCGAAGATCAGCTCCCGGCCGTGGGCGATTTGCACCACCACGTCCACCGGAAGAAAATCCGAATACTTCACCAAAAATATCGCTGAACGCGCCAAAGATATCTTCGTTGCTTGAGAAGCCGCCGGAAAAGCCATTACCATTCAGGCCATCATGTCCAAAACGGTCATAGGTCTGACGCTTTCCATCATCACCAAGCACTTCATACGCTTCAGCAGCTTCCTTGAATTTGGATTCCGCATCAGGATCATCCTGATTTCGATCCGGATGAAACTTGAAAGCAAGCTTGCGATAAGCAGATTTGATTTCGTCCTGTCCAGCCTCTCGCGAGACACCCAGAACTTCATAATAATCGCGTTTGGACATGGTTATTTAGTGACGTCCTCAGGAAATTCAACATCGATATTTGCCTCAGGAATCGGCTGGTCAGGAAGAATCTTGCCTGCTGCGATCTCACGAAGAGAATTTACGATCTCTTTGTTCTTGGTTTCCACCAAAGGCTTGTAACCTTCCCGGTACTGCTTGACGCGCTTGATTCCCATCTGAGTGATAAGAAAGCGGTTGCTCACCTTTTCCAGGCAGTCTTCAACGGTAATCCGTGCCATGATCTTCTCCTTGAATCTTATTGCAGGGACGAACCCTGAACAGGGAACAGTCCCTGTAAATCCTTCAATAGTCTACTTGAAACGGGATAGTACATCTGCCCACCATTTTTCATCCAACACTGCCCCTGAGGCAATTTGGGATCGGCATAAAATGTCAGTTCCGTTAATTTTTCCCCATCACTGTCCACCAACTTGCAATACATCAACTGCACGGCGGAAGCAGGCAGAGAGTTCAGAGGCAAAGCCTCAAACTGTAATTCAGTAAATCTCCAAAGCGACATGTCAATGCCGGGAATATCTTTTTTCGTTCCAAATACACGCCAACCGGCATCCTTACGCTCAACAACATACTCTGTTCCACCGTGATTAACGATAAAACGAGCCACACGCCCTATGTCAAGCTTCAGCACGGAACGTCCCTGCACATCAAAAGCGCTTTTGACAAGCTGACCAACACTCTGAGCGTCCAAAATAAATGGCACAGTCAACCATGTTGACTTTCCGAGGTACACATCCGGCTTATCTTTGACAGTATAAAAATCAACTGTAGCAGGTTCACCCTTCAGATCGTCCCAAACCCGAAGAGTCAACGAAGGAACCCGCTTATCAGTACTGACCGGTTCCAACAAAAGACTCCCCGCTTTAAGAAGGGCCAGAGAGTGTATGTACAACTTCAATTCAGAATCGGAAGCAGGCTTATCTTTCAGATAACCGGGCAAGGTAAAGAAATACCCTTCCTTGCGCTTCTCGACAAGCCAGCTGGAACCGAAAGGCTGCACCAACTGCACTTTGCAGATTGCATCCTGATCGATATCAAAGACCCGTGTATCAAGAAAATTAGTTACCGGCTGATCAAGTCCTGTCAAAACAGCACTACCAAATTCATAGACCAACCCAGGACTATCTGAATTCCAACCAAAAGCGGTACCAGCGCTATCTGAAGTCAGCTTGATGACGACAGGCTCATCAGGTTTAGCATCAAACCGAATGACAACTTTAAAATCCGGAACATCCAACCCGTACTCTTCCGGCCCCCCTTTATCAAAACCGCCGATAGACCGGTAAGGCGAAAGGGTCTCGATACGAGAAAGATACTCAACAACATTTTCTGAAATGACGCGTGCATTGATATTCCAGGAAGTCCCCGGCACCTGCGCCTTCCATCCACCATCAGTCAAACGCAAGGTATACGCCCCCTGCCGCCCTTGGACGGAGATGGCTCTGACATCGTCAAACGAACGTGACAACCAACGGCTGTCACTGAATTCAACTGTATTTAATGAAGTGTACCACAGCCCAGCTCCGACCAATCCGGCAAACAGAACAATGGTGACAGCAATGAAAAATCGCTTCAAAAAGCATCCCTCCAACCGGGTGCAAACTCGTCATCTGCAAATCCATGAACATCGGACCCATTGACGAAGCGAATAAATTTGCCCCAACAACACTTGCAAGTCAAGCAGGAATCATCTATCAGCGAACCTGCCACATTGGGCATAACAAAAAACAACACATAAGAGAAATATATGGCCTCCTGGGGTAAACTCACGTTTGCGCAAAAAAACTGCGTCTCAGCAACCGGCAAGCTCATGCAAAAAACCAACATGGTTTCTCATGGAGCTCGTATCGGCATAGCCGCATCCGGCGGTGTAGACAGCTTCCTGATGCTCAAAGTGCTGACCATCCGCAAGGCGATCATGCCCTTCCCGGTCGAACTCATGGCACTCCACATCAATCCCGGATTCGAGCCCTCGTCTCATACGCCACTGACGGACTGGTGCGCTGAGCACGGTATCCCGGCACACGTTGAACTGACAGATTTCGGTCCGCGTGCTCACACTGATGAAAACAGGCGAAACTCACCGTGCTTCTACTGCAGCATGCTTCGCCGCAAACGCCTTTTCGAACTCTGCCGCGACTACAACCTCACTCACCTCGCCTTCGGACATAATGCCGATGACAACGTCACCACGTTTTTCATGAATATCCTTCAGAACGGCCGAGCAGACGGACTGTCTGCCAACGAACCTTTTTTTGACGGCAAGCTTCAGGTCATTCGACCAACCATGCTGCTCGACAAGAAAACCGTCATCAAGGCGGCAAAACAATGGGAATTGCCGGTCTGGGAAAACACATGCCCCTCAAACGGCAACACAAAACGAGATGAGGTCAACTCCTGGCTGCAGCAAGCATGGCAAAACGACAAGCGCATCAAAAACAATGTGTTCAATGCCATAACGCGCCAACAGGTTGACTTGACAAGTAAAAAAGTCTAGACTATTTAGGATTAAAGTGAATCTTCACACTTGCTTAAAACCATACAACCGACCGTAAAGGCTATGCTTTTCAAAAAATATCATATTGTAGTCTTCAAGGACAAACAGGGCTCGTGCAAAAAATTCCAGCTTCGCGGCTGGCTTATTGCCGCACTCTTTTTCCTCATGGTCGGCATGGGCACCGGGAATGTGATTCTCTGGAAAAAATACGCCAATCACTCACGAGTGGAAAAAGGCCTCAATATTGCTGAAAAAACAGTTCAGGATCAAAAAACCCAACTTCTCAGCCTTTCTCAGAAAATCTCTTCTCTCCAAAAAAACCTTGATCGGATCAGAGACTTTGACTCCAAGCTGCGGGTCATGATCAACCTTGACCAGGACGGCAGTCAAGCCACTGCACCGAAAGGTGGTCCGACAAATGAGAACTTTTCCAAAGGCTACCTGCCACTTTACCGACAGGAGCTTCTAGCCCGCAAGATGCACGAGTTTCTACGCCAACTGAACGTCGAGGCACGCCTCGAAGAAGTCAGGCAACAGGAAATCATGCACACCCTGCGTAACAACCAGAATATTCTGGAAGCAACTCCGTCTATCTGGCCCACATCCGGCTGGGTCACTTCGGGCTTTGCATGGCGGACATCGCCTTTCACTGGAAAACGGGAATTCCACAAAGGCATAGACATCTCTGCCCCTAGAGGAACACCTATTTATGCTCCTGCTCGCGGAACGGTGACTTTTACAGGACGTGACGGTTCCTACGGTCTCAGCATCCGGCTGAAACACAATGCCAGCCTGTCTACTCGCTTTGCACATCTTCATCGAATCGCAATCAAGAGTGGTAAGGTTGTTACTCGCGGCGAACTGATTGGATATGTCGGTACCACCGGGCGAAGCACCGGGCCGCACCTTCATTATGAAGTCCGACTCAATGGAGTACCGGTCAATCCAAAACGGTATATCCTGAACTAACTCATCCGGTTGGAATGTCATTCAAACGCCCTCTTGGAACACATCATTCCAAGAGGGCGTTTTCGTTAAAAGAAGTCGCAAGTAAACTCAATTCAAATTACAACTTCATTTTTTCGAACCACTGATGGTTCAGGATTTGCAACAAAATACATAATGGAAATTTTCGGATTCAACCCCAACGACATGCTCAGCTTTTTCCTGTCTCTGTTCAGGATCAGCATAGTACTATTCCTATTGCCTTTTTTTGGTGGGAAATCCATTCCCAATCCAGTCAAAGGAGCCCTTCTCATAGTTTTGACTCTCGCACTATGGCCTCAGCTTTCCTTCCCCGGCTCAATGATGCCTGGTACGGGACTGGGAATAGCGATCATGTTTTTGGGAGAGCTAATCCTCGGCCTTACTCTCGGACTGCTTGTCAGGGTACTTTTCGGAGCCATCCAGTTCGGAGGCCAAATTATCGGCTTCCAAATGGGATTCTCAATGGTCAACGTTGTTGACCCCATCACAGGCGTCAGTAACGCTGTCACAGCCCATTTCCTCTATATGACTACCATGCTCACTTTCCTTGTCCTCAATGGCCACCTGCAACTTCTCGGCGCACTGGGAACAAGCTTTGAATATATCCCCCCCGGCGGCCTTTTGTTGACTCCAGAACTCGCAAATCATATTTTTGAATTCTCAAACCTCATGTTCACTCTGGCCGTCAAAATAGCTGCACCAGTCATGGCAGCCTTGTTCCTGATTGACCTCTCTCTGGCCCTCATTGGTCGAGCAGCCCCGCAAATGCATGTTCTTGTACTTGGTTTTCCTGTCAAAATCAGTGTCGGATTCTTCTTTATCGGTTTTCTTTTTACTATCATGTCAACATATGTACTTGATTTCATGCGCATTTTGTCTCCAATGTACAAAACACTTATGCAATCCGGAGCTCCGGGCACTTTTTAAGAGGCAATCATGGGACAAGCTGATCCAAGTAAAACAGAGAAAGCAACTACCAAAAGGCGAAAGAAACAACGCAATGAAGGTAATGTTGCCAAAGGGCGTGAGCTTACCAAAGTCATGGTACTCTTTGCTGGTCTTCTTGCTCTTCGATTCATGATCAATTTTTATCATGACCAATTTACGGAAATATATGAATGGACCTTCACTGATGCATTCAGCGTAGCTATCAACAAATCTTCAGCATACAGCCTTTTCACCTGGAGCGTTCAGAAAATAGCAATTCTGGTACTCCCCGTTCTTCTGATCTTAGTTGCAACGGCTTATCTGACAGAACGCCTTCAAGTCGGAAAACTATGGACAACCAAACCTTTAAAACCAAAATTTGGAAAACTTTTCAACGTGATGAAAGGGCTGAAAAAACTCATGGTCAGCCCACAGGCAATGGTAAAAATGGGCAAAAGCGTTCTTCAGGCTTTTGCAGTCGGTCTGGCACCGTATATTGTAATCAAACAGGAAATGGCAAACCTGCTTCCCTTATTTCATGCCGACACTTATGGAATAATCACTTATCTTCTGACAGTCGGCTACAAAATGACCTGCTACGCCCTTGTCCCCATGATGTTGATAGCGATAGCAGAAGCTTGGTACAAGCGATGGGACTATGAAGAATCTATCAAAATGACAAAAAACGAAGTCAAGGATGAACGACGACAGGCGGAAGGCGATCCAAAAATCAAAAGCCAGCAACAGGCTAAAATGCTCGAAATGATAGCAAGCAGAATGTTTCAGGACATTCCCAAAGCTGACGTCGTTGTCACCAACCCCACACACTTCGCTGTTGCCTTGCAATATGACGCCCTTGTCGCTCCAGCTCCCTTGATCCTCGCCAAGGGCGTAAATCGAGTTGCTGAAAGAATTAAAGAAGTTGCACGGGAAAATCATATTCCCATCGAACCCAACCCTCCTTTGGCACGCGCCTTGTATAAACAGGTAGAAATCGGGGAAACCATCCCGGAGGAACTGTTTCAGGCCGTGGCCGCAATTCTGGCAAAGCTCGACAAATTCAAGCACCGCCAGTAGTTACAGCAAGTCAGACACCTCCAGGATTTAGAATCAAGACAGTTCGCGAGGTGTCAAAAATATGTCTCAATCCGCCAGCAAGTCAGTTATTCCAGAAATAAATTACGAAAGATTTGCCAAACAAGGCGACATTCTTCTTGCCAGTGGCGTGGTTGTCATTCTCTTCGTGATGCTGATTCCGCTCCCCACTTTTTTCATCGACTTCATGCTCACTGTGAGCATTTCTCTGGGACTGGTTGTTCTCATCACCTCCATGTTCATGAGTTCCCCACTGGAATTTTCAATTTTCCCCTCTTTGCTGCTGATCACAACTCTACTCCGACTTGCACTTAACGTAGCGACAACCCGAGCCATTCTGCTTCACGGTGACGAAGGAACAAGTGCAGCAGGATCAGTCATTCAAAGTTTTGGCGAATTCGTTGTCGGTGGTAACTATGTCATTGGCATCGTCATCTTCATGATCCTGTATATCCTGAACAAAACTGTCATCGTTCAAGGTACGACACGTATCGCAGAAGTCGCTGCCCGCTTTACCCTCGACGCCATGCCCGGTAAGCAGATGGCAGTTGAAGCTGATCTGAATGCAGGCTTGATCGATGAAGAAGAAGCGACAAGGCAACGTGAGCATATGCGTCGTGAAGCGGACTTCTACGGAGCCATGGACGGTGCAGGGAAATTTGTTTCCGGTGACGTTAAAGCCGGCCTTATGATTACCGGCATCAATATTGTCGGCGGATTTCTTATCGGTATCATCCAAAAAGACATGCAGTGGATGGACGCAGCTCAGACTTACACACTGCTGACAATCGGTGACGGTCTCGTTGCCACCATTCCCTCGCTCATCATTTCAACCTCTGCCGGTCTCATCGTATCGCGTGCAGCAGCCGAAGCCAAAATGGGTGAAGAATTCATCGGCCAGTTGTCCTATCACCACAGGGCACTTAAATTGGTCTCCATCATCCTGCTCATATTCGCAATTGTTCCTGGTATGCCGACACTCCCCTTTATCACGCTCGCAGCAATCACTTTTGGCATCAGCTACATTTCTGCCAAGCAGCAGGATGAACTCGGTGGCGGAATGGACGCTGAAGAAACAAACGCCCCGGATGCAGGCACACTCGACACCCCGGAAGAAGTACAAGCCCTCCTGCCTTTGGATCAACTTGAACTGGAAGTCGGCTACGGCCTGATCCCTCTGGTAGACGAAGAACAGAACGGCAACCTACTTTCAAGAATTCGCTCAATCCGTCGTCAGTTTGCTCTGGACATGGGTGTTGTCATCCCGTCCCTGCACCTGCGTGACAACCTTCAGCTCAAACCCGGCGAATACCGCGTTGTCGTCAAAGGCAACCCTGTTGCACAGGCCGAACTGCTCATTGATCACTTCCTCGCCATGGATCCGGGCGATGCAAAACATCGCATCGAAGGCGTGGAAACCGTGGAGCCTGCATTCAACCTTCCGGCAGTCTGGATACCGGAAGCCCAGAAAGAAGAAGCCATGCTCGCAGGCTACACTGTTGTCGATCCGTCAACGGTTATCGCTACTCACCTTACCGAAGTATTCCGACGCAATTTGAAAGAATTCCTCGGACGACAGGAAACCCAGGAACTGCTCGACAATCTGGCCAAACGTGCGCCAAAGGCCGTGGAAAGCCTCGTTCCTGCAGTACTGAGTGTAGGCGGCGTTCAGAAGGTTCTGCAGTCTCTGGTAGAGGAAAACGTGTCTATCCGCGACTTGTTAACCATCGTCGAAACTTTGGCAGACTATGCAACTGCGACACAGGACCCCGGGCAGCTGACTGAGTACGTCCGGGCCAAAATGGGCCGCACCATCGTAAAACCTTACATGGGCGAAGACGGCGTGTTACCGATTATCACGCTGAGTCCTCAAATCGACGAAATCCTGAATCAGGCAATGCGTCCGGCAGAGCAAGGTGGTTTTCTTGCTCTCGAACCGGGCACAGCACAACAGATCATTCAGGCGGTCAACAGATCAACCGAAGATGCCATGGTTGCAGACGGACAGCCCATTCTTCTGGTCAGTCCGCAGATCCGGAGTCAATTTGCCCAGCTTTTGACCCGATTCATCCCGACCCTGCCAGTCATATCGCAGGCTGAAATTCCCGCAGACGTGAAAATCCAATCCGCAGCAAACGTGGAACTCTAGGACGCAAACATGCAGATGAAAACGTTTCGAGCCGCCACATCCACCGCGGCATTTGAGAAAATCAAGGCAGAACTCGGCGACGATGCTGTCATCCTGTCCAACAAAACTATCAGTGACAACGGTTCCAAGTGCTGTGAAATCGTTGCAGCCATAGACACTGCACCAGTGGCCCCGAAAAGGCAGTCCAAGGAAGCCATCGTGGAAGATGCCCTTGAAAACACTGTCGGATGGCAACGCGAGTGGAGCCAGATCAAGGGACAGATCATGGCGCTCATGAAACCGCAAATTGATCTGAACGCACTCTCCCCCAAGCAAAGAATCGCAATGGAATACCTGGAACGCGAAGATGCTGATGAAACCGTAATGACCCGCATCTTCTGTGACCTGCGCGAAGACAAAAACAAGTCAATACTTCCTGTGCTTGAGTCCTTAATCAACGTAAAGGCATTCAACACCCATAACTGGTCAGGCACATTCCACGCCTTTGCAGGTCCCGGCGGTGCAGGAAAGACATCAAGCCTTGTCCGCCTTGCACTCAAGGAAAAGAAAAAAAATCCCAAAGCACGCATATGTCTCGCCACAGCTGACGGTGGTCGCGGAAAAGGCCGCATTGTCCTTAAGCACTACGCCGAACTCTCCGGCCTTGCTTTCAGAGAAATTATCACGCGCGACGATTTCTTCCTTCTTCAAAAAGAAGCCGATCAATTCGACATGGTCCTTATTGACCTGCCGGGGCTTCCCGGCAAGGCAACACTTGAAGAATGGTCCGCCCTGTATGGCTTGTCAACGTGTGAAGATTTGTCAATTCACCTCGTTCTCAACCCGTATTACAGCACAAAACAATTTGAAAGATTCATTGAAAAATATAAAAGTGAACAACTTGCAAGCGTTATCTGGACGAAACTCGATGAAGCCTGTACATTTGGTGCAATATTGAACATGGCGTTCGTCAGCGGGCTGCCGGTTTCCGCCCTTTCGTACGGTTCCGGTCTCAAAAACAGCATCGCTCCGGCCACGACGGAAATGATCTGGAGGCTTCTGTTCATGCGTAAGTTGCCCGGTGGCGACATTCAACCTTAAGGAGTATACTAAACGCCATGAGTTCCAAATTACCTCTGGTTCTATCCGTAACGTCCGGCAAGGGCGGAGTAGGAAAAACCAACATGTCCGTCAATCTGGCCTACTCCTTGAGCATGGCCGGGAAAAAGGTTGTTCTGCTCGACGCAGACCTCGGCCTCGCCAATGTCGATGTCATTCTCGGTCTGACGCCTGAACACAACCTCTTTCACCTCTTTCATGAGGACATGACTCTCGACAAAATTCTGTATGAAACTCCATACGGTTTCAGAATCCTGCCTGCGTCTTCCGGTATCAGTGACATGGTCAGCCTTGACCGAGGGCAAAAACTCGACCTGCTTGACGCCATGGACACGCTTGAAGACGATGTGGACTATCTCATTGTGGATACTGGAGCAGGAATCAATGACAATGTCCTCTACTTCAATCTGGCCGTGCAGGAACGTCTTCTGGTTATCACGCCGGAACCGACTTCTCTGACCGATGCCTATGCGCTTATCAAGGTGCTCAAACTCCAACATGGGGTTGAACACTTCCGAGTTCTCGTCAATATGGTCAAGGATCGTAAATCGGCAAAGGACGTGTACATCAAACTCCTCAATGCATGCGACCACTTCCTTGATGGCATATCTCTGGATCTGGTCGGTTTCATTCCCTTTGATCCCAATGTTCGCAACTCGGTAATTGCACAGACCCCGTTCTGCCACAAATTTCCGAAAACTCCGGCAAGCACGGCAGTCAGACAGACCGCCCAAAAAATTAACGCTTGGCAAGTAACAAACAATACTGATGGCAATATTAAATTCTTCTGGAAGAAGCTCCTCTTCCAGGAACAGTCCGTGGCTTGAGCTGGAAAAAGGCGTCAAGAACTGGGATGATTTCTCCCCGAGAGACCGGGAAGACATCGTCCGCTTCTACTCGCCCAAAATCCGGATACTTGCCCTGCGACTTAAATCCAAACTGCCTCAAAGTGTTGAACTGGGCGAACTGATAAGCGCAGGCAGCCTCGGCCTGCTTGACGCCCTTGGAAAATTCAATCCGGAGCTTGGCATAAAGTTCGAAACGTACTCGGAGAATCGCATCAAAGGAGCCATGCTTGATGAACTTCGACGTATGGATTGGTTCTCACGAGGCCTCCGACAGAAGGTCAAGGTTCTGGAAGATGCCCAACGTCGGATTGAACACGAAACCGGCGCTCCGGCCACCTCTGAACAATTGCAGAACCATACCGGAATGTCGGAAAAGGAAGTTCAACAAGGATTGGAAGCGCTCAACAATCAAATATGCCTGAGTCTCGATAGTTTTCACGACCACCTTGTCGGTCACAAAGGCCTCTCGGACGATGAACCTTTTCAGTCTACGGCATTTCAGGAAATTGTTGACAAAGTAGCCAATCTCATTGAGGAATTGACGCCAAGGGAAAAATTGGTCATATCTTTATACTACGGCGAAGAGTTAAACATGAAAGAAACTGCCGAGGTCATGGATATAACCGAAGGCAGGGTTTCTCAACTACACTCCCAAGCCTTGAAAAAATTGAGAAAAACTTTCAGAGATCGCTATGAAAGCGAGTAAATTAGCCGAAAGGAGACTCCCATGAGTTACGACACTAATATGCGTGTGCTTGTTGTTGATGATTTTTCCACCATGCGCAAAATCATCAAAAATATTCTTCGCCAGCTTGGCTTCACCAATATTGTAGAAGCTGACGACGGTTCAACTGCGTGGGAAGTGCTGAACAAAGACAACATCGACTTCATTGTTTCTGACTGGAACATGCCGACCATGTCTGGAATCGAACTGCTCCGCAAAGTTCGCGGCAGTGAGGAATATGCCGACATCCCGTTCCTGATGGTTACTGCTGAAGCACAGCAGGAAAACATCATTGAAGCAGTACAGGCCAAAGTTTCCAACTACATTGTCAAGCCGTTCACCCCTGAAACCCTGGGCCAGAAGATCGATAAAATCTTCGCCTAACCTCAGGGAAAAGCCTGCTAGGCGCACCCAATGGTATTATTAGTCCCGGATGATTCAGAAGATGTAACCGAAGATGTTTCGGTTGACGCTTCCGAAGAGTCCGGGCAGCCCAAAGCACAGCTGGACGACAGCGAAGCCAGCAGGGCAACACAAAAAGTCGATCTCGACCTTGACGATGCACCGTTTCTTGAAGACGAAGAAGAAGAGGAAGAAATAATCGAAGAAGAAGAGGAGGAAACTCCCCTTCTTGAAACCGAAGAAAAACGCTCTTTTGACTTCAAGGCACTGTTGACGAATAAATTCGTTCTGATCGGTTCCGGCATTATTCTCATACTGATTGTCATCATAATCATTCTCCTGCTTCGAGAACCCGAAGCCCCCCCACCTCCGCCGCCAGTGGAAACCGTACAACCGGAAGTTGTTCCTGAAATAGTTGAAGAAGACCCGGAAATTCTTATTCGACTTGATCCATTCCTGATTGAACAGAGAGACAAGGAAAACCAGATTAGGTTCCTTGAGGCCCGAATCGTCGTCAGTACAACGGATGACGGACTGGCCCGCCAGTTCAAGCAGGAAACATATGCTGTTCGCAATGCTCTCTACTACTATCTGAAAAATAAGGATTTGGAGTTTTTATCCGATAAGGAAAATAGCGACAAACTCAAGCGCGAACTTTTGGCCATTATCAACCAGTATATGGGATTCGGCCAATTTGAAACGCTTCTCTTTGAGCAATACCTTGTGAGGTAGCCATGAGTTCAACACCGCTGGATCTTCCAGTTCTCATATCACAACTGCCTTATGTTGCGAAAATTGCGCATGTGGAAAAAGCCAAGCCGGAAATCCATCAACAACTTTTCGGCCCAATGATGGCTGAGCATGTTCAAAAGAATCAAAGCAAAGTCCAACAAGTCAATAAAAAAGAAAAAACCGACCCCATTGATCGCGATGGAAGAAAAAACGAACAGCAAGCTCAGTCGGAACGCAGAAAAAAAGAAGAAGAGCCAGACGATTCCCCCGAAACGGGTGCTTCAAGCGCTTCACCGTGGTCTGGCAATATCGTCAATGTAAAAATCTGACAACAGCACAACGCACAAGGTTTACGAATGTCCAACCTCCTACTCATCCTTTTCACAGTCAGTGAAATTATCCTTCTCGTCATAGTCATACTGTTTTTCCTTCGCCTCAAAAAATCAGAAGCCCTCCTCTCCGGCCTTCAGGTCAAGCAGGAAGAATTCATCAAGCGCCTTCAGTTTAACACGCAGCTGGAGAATGAACTTGTAGCGACGTTTGAACAACGGCAACAAGAGCTTGTTACCCTGAATCAGGAAATTGAAACCAAAGCTGCCGAATTGAAAAAACTGGTCGATATGGCCAGCGACTACTGCAAATCTCCTCAGTTCATGCGGGAAATCATCATCAAAGGACACCGGGCAGGTAAATCCCCTCTGCAACTCGCCAAGTCAACCGGCCTCAGCCTTGAGGAAGTTGAACTCATTATTGATCAGGCATAACCATGCGCATACGCGGAGCTGGCTCAGGTTTTCACGGATTCGGCAAAGGCCGAGACCGCTCTGATTCGTTTCGTAAAGGACGGAAAAAAGGGCAGAAAGTACGTGGGATTCTTCTGAAATGGGTTTCAAAGGATATGGCTTGGGTTAATATAGATGGCCATAAACTTCTGGCTAATCTTCATTCGCCAGCTCCGGAAGGTACTCATCTGACCTTTATCATCAGACAGCTTTCACCAGAAATCATTCTCAAAGCCATATTTGAACCGTCAGCGGCAAAACAAGGCCCGCTCGATCTCATCAAAGCATTCGACACGTCACGCACCCTCTTTGAAAACAGATTTAGACAGTTTGCAAGCTCAGACGGCAACAGCCGTCATGAGTTCATGGATTGGCTCGTTGATACTCCCGAAGCCTTTGTCATGTACAGTGACGTACTTACATGCATAAACCAGATAAACATGTCCATGGACCAAAAAAAACACTGGCAGTTATTTTACGCCCCTTGGATGTTGCCCGAAGGACGCAGACATATAACTGCCTTATACCAAAAAGAATCGAGCACCACGCAACAGTTCACAGAGTTGCACTATGAATGTGAGCTCACCCAGTTGGGAATGGTCAGAATCGAATTTCTCCACAAATCACCCAATGTAGGCTACCGGCTCAAAACTCAATATTCAGCCAGCACTCATGAACTTAAACAATATCTTAAATCACGTTCATACCCCAATTTGACTGTACCTCCTGAATGCTTGGGAATCAGCCGCCTTTCCCCCAGAGAACACGGTGGCCTTCTATCGGAAATCATCTTTACACAACAAAAAAAGCCCGCCATATAGGCGGGCTTTTTTTTCCTCACATAAAGGAAACTTTAGGCTGTAGCTGCAACCGGTTCAGCAAGGCCTTCAGGAACGGAGTCATCGACAGTCTCAGGCACTGGCATAACCTTGCTCTCAAGATAAAGACTGCGGTTTTCATCAAGGTGACGCAGAAAGGCGTTATTCATGGCATGACCGGAAGCAAACACTTCAAAGTGTCCCTGAATGGAAGAGCCAAGCACCGCCATATCACCGACAAAATCAAGCAGTTTGTGGCGGACAAACTCATCCTTGAAACGCAATCCTTCTGCGTTAAGCACCCCGTATTCGTCCAAGACAACGGCGTTATCCAGTGAACCGCCAAGGGCCAAACCATTGGCATGCAGGTAGTCAACTTCCTTAAGGAAACCAAATGTACGGGCCTTGGCTATTTCCTTGCTGAAATTCTCAGGGGTGATTTCAAGTTCCATTCGCTGCGTTCCGATAAGCGGATGTGCAAATTCGATGGTATAATCAACACGATACCCATCATACGGGCGGGCCTTAATGTATTTTCCATCCTGCTCGAAATCAACAGCTTTGCTTACAGCCATAACCTGACGTGGCTTATTCAACTTCCGGGTACCGGCCTGTTTCAACAGGTAAACAAAGGAAGCAGCACTACCGTCCATAATAGGCAACTCTTTGCCAGTCACTTCGATATGAATATTATCAATACCCATTCCACTCACAGCCGAAAGCAGGTGTTCAACCGTAGCCACGGATTCACGACCGTCACCAAGAACGGTAGCAAGTCCGGTGCCTACAACATGCGAAGGCGTGGGAGTAAGGAAGGTGGACCCGGTTCCATTACGAAGAGAAAACAGAATTCCGGTATCCTCAGTGGCGGGACGAAGAACCAGCTCAACCTGCTTACCGCTGTGCAGACCGATTCCCGTGCAACGCACTGATTTATGTATAGTAGTTTGTAGCATCATTCCTCCGATTGAAAATCGACTTCAATGTAGCAAGAAGGATGCCACCCGCCAAAACCAATCTAACCACTTAATTTTATGTAATTATTTTTTCAGGAAACTTTCTAGAGAACTGTATTATTCTCGCAACTATTTGTATTTTTACAACAAGAAATTCTCAAACTGTTGCTTTTTTGCGATTATACTTTTCTCAAAAAAACCACACGATCGTGTCCGGCAAGATCCTTAATGACAGTAACATCCCCAAATCCTGAACACTCGCCGGACGTTATTTTTTTAATCGCTTCACCTTGGCTGCATCCGATTTCGATCATGAAAATGCCACCTGGCTTGAGAGCGCTAAAAACATGCGGAAGCATGGCTCTAATATGGTCAAGCCCATCCACCCCACTCACCAAAGCCTCTACCGGCTCAAAATCACGCACCTCGTGACTGGCGACTTCATATTCATTTTCAGTGACATATGGAGGATTTGAGACAATCAGATCAAACTCTGATTCATTGAATATCGGTTGGGTAAAATCAGCTCGGATAAAATCCAACCGTTCAGACACGGCATGAACTTTGGCATTGGAAGCAGCAACTGCGAGCGCCGCAGGACTCATATCAACCGCTACCCCAGAAGCTTGAGAAAACAGTTTCACGATAGTCACGGCCAAAATTCCGGACCCGGTTCCTAAATCTGCAAAACGAAAAGCCGAGCTCTGCTTGAAACAGCGCTCGACTTCTTCAATAATATGTTCTGTTTCCGGACGAGGTATCAGGACGTCTGATGTAACGGAAAAATCGATTCCGTAAAATTCCTTGCGCCCGAGAATGTATGCAATCGGCTCGCCTGCAGCTCGACGAAGAACATAAGCCCTGATCAGAACAGCTTCCTCAGGAGTAACCAGACGTTCTCGGTCCAGAACCAATGCCAGCCGGGAGCATCCCAAGACTTCTGCCACAAGCAATTCAGCGCTGAGCCGGGGTGAATCCACACCCTGAAGGTGGGATTCACATTCCAAAAGCAATTCTATGACGCTAAGGGGCATTCGGTCCCAAGACAGGCTAATCGCCCTGTCGCTTCATGGCTTCCGCCTGGTAATGACTGATAAGAGCATCAGTCAGATCCTCAAGTTCACCTTCCATAACCTGCGGCAGCTTATGAAGCGTCAGGTTAATACGATGATCCGTCACACGCCCCTGCGGGAAATTGTACGTACGGATACGTTCGGAACGATCACCGGAACCGACCTGACTGCGACGTGTGGCATCTTCCTCGGCCTTGGCCTTTTCCTGTTCAAGCTGAAGCAGACGGGAACGCAAGACCTTCATGGCCTTGGCCTTATTCTTATGCTGCGATTTCTCATCCTGACAGATGACAATCAACCCGGTCGGGACGTGAGTAATACGAATGGCTGAGTCCGTGGTATTAACAGACTGCCCGCCGGGACCGGAGGCACGGAAGACGTCAACACGTAGATCTTCATTTCTGATATCAACATCAACTTCTTCGGCCTCGGCCATAATGGCGACAGTGACCGCAGAAGTGTGAATACGTCCCTGTGACTCAGTTGCCGGCACGCGCTGTACTCGATGTGTACCAGATTCAAATTTAAGTTTGCTGTAGACCATCTCACCGGAGATGGAGGCAATGATTTCCTTGAGCCCGCCGGAACCGGTGGTGTTGGAACTCATTTCCTCGATTTTCCACTTATTATTCTCCGCATAACGGGAATACATACGGAACAAATCTGCAGCAAACAACGCGGCCTCATCGCCGCCTGTACCAGCTCGAATCTCAAGAATAATATTCTTTTCATCCATGGGATCTTTCGGAAGCAACAGGACCTTCAACTGCTCCTCAAGGCCGGGAAGTCGACTTTCAATGTCATCAATTTCCATCTTGGCCATTTCCTGAATATCAGGATCAGAATCACCGAGCATCTCGCGATTATCTTCAAGTTCTTGCGAACTTTTCTTATATTCTCGAAAGACTTTGACTATTGCACCAAGATCTGAATGGGCTTTGGAGACTTTCTTATACCGCTCCTGATCATTAAAAATGTCAGGCTGAGCAAGCTCCTGCTCCAATTCATCATATTTGACTTCAATTTCTTCAAGCTTGCCAAACATTATCAGCACTCCTCGGCGTTAACGGCACACTGCAAAGCTGCAATGGCTACTTCAATCTGACTGTCATCCGGTTCCTTGGTAGTGAGCAACTGCATCATCAACCCGGGCCAGCACATCATCTTGCACACGACATGTTTGCTGTATTTGCCTGAAAATTTAATCATCTCATAAGCAACGCAACTAACCGGAATCATAAGAAACAATTTTAAACCAACAATATAGAGATGCTTGAAAACAAAATTTTCAGGCGAATAGAAATGCAACAAGAAAGGGACAAGAACGGTGTACAAAAGAATGGAAATGGCCAGCACAAACAACAGAAAAGCAGTGCCGCAACGGGGATGCAGGCGGCTGTAAACATGAGTAGAAGCCGGCTTCAGATCCTTCCCATCTTCCCAAGTCCAGATAACTTTATGCTCGGCCCCATGATACTGAAAAACCCGACGAATGTCGGGAATAAATGAAATTGCGAGTATATAGCCGATGAATACGGTCATCTTGATAGCGCCGTCCCAGATATGAAAGCTGAGAGAATCAACATCCCCAGCCCATCCGAGTTGTTCCATCAAAACTGATGCAAAATGCGGCAAAACGACAAAAAGACCAAGAGCAGCACCCAGTGCGAGAATCATGGTCAATACGAGATGCCAAGTGGTCAGTTCCCCGCCATCCTCATCATCGTCCTCGGCAGCCTGCACGGCAGAAAAATTAAGTGCCTTGATGCCGTTGACCATGGTTTCCATGAGAACAGGAAAACCACGAAGAAACGGTTTTTTCAGCCACGAGTAACGGAGAAGCGAGAACCAAGGCCTGACCTCGGTCACAATTTCGCCATCAGATTTACGAATGGCAATGGCAAGATTATCCTTGGCGCGCATCATCACGCCTTCAATCACCGCCTGACCGCCAACGGCCTGGGGTGCAGCCAAAGCAAACAACCATCGCAAATTCAAGTTGTTACCCTCCGGTAGGCACAGCGGGAAAAAGCCCGCACTTATGACGTCTCAGCGCCACCTCGTATCCGTTCAGAATTAATAATTCCAAACCATTTGTAAAGTCCGCCAAATAAAACAATATGCCTTCGCGGGGAAAACCCCAACGAAGGCATATGTTCACGGCTTTCGCCGGGAAGAAAAAAGCTACTTTTCTGCTTTGTTCTTGTCGAACTGCGCGTACTTCTTACGGAAGCGATCGATACGACCAGCAGTATCAACGAAACGCTGCTTGCCAGTGTAGAACGGATGGCAGTTGGAACAAATTTCAACCTCAAGCTCTTCGCCCTTGGTGGTCAACAGTTCAGCCTCGTAACCGCAGTGGCAACGAATCTTGGCCTTGTAAGTTTTCGGATGAATATCGTTTTTCATGACGCTCTCCTGTCATTTTTTTTCGCGTGGAACTCGGTCTTATACTCAGGAGCAACCAGCTTGGCAAGCAAAAAAATCAAGATTTTTTCCAAACACAGCTGCAACCCCGTTCAGGGAAAAGTTTACTACACACACTTCTCAAAAAAGTCTAGATTATCCCCTCAATTATCCAAAAAAAACAGCCACAATATTCACATCACAAAAAAAAGGGACGGAAGCATGGCTTCCGTCCCCTTAATATCAAGCTCTGGTGCGAACTAGACGCAGCCGGTGGGCTTGGGCAGGCCAGCCATCTTACAGGCTCCCTTACCAGGTCCGGAGGGGAACAGTTCGTAGATCTGTTTCAGCTTGAAGCCGGTGACCTTGGAGAGGATACGGACCATCGGTGCGATGCCGTTCTTCTTGTAGTAGTCCTGCAGGAAGTCGATGACTTTCTGGTGGTCTTCAGTGATTTCCTTGATGCCTTCAGAATCTTTCACGAAGTCAACCCAAACAGGGGTCCAATCTTCAAACTTCTGCAGGAAACCGTCCTCATCAACCTCAAAAGTGCTACCTTCAAATTCAACTACAGCCATTTTATCCTCCTAGGGGATGTTTTTTCATGCTGTGACCCCGGGACTTCCCGGAGTAACCATATCCATTTAAACAGCGATCCGCTGTTTGACACCAATACTTATTAGCGGTTCGAAAACCGTGGGGTGGACATTACTGCCACACCCACACCTTGTCAAGACCTCAAAGGCGTTCTGATGAAGAATTATTTTCACCCAGAAACCGTTTCAACGGCCTCTGATTGCTTGATTTCTTCATAATGTTCCTTGGCATATTCAAGACTCGGGTCCATATTCAACGCTGCCTCCAGATAATCGAGTGCCTCGGCGTTGTTGCCCATGAATTTATGACAAAGTCCAAGATTTGCCAGATCATGCGGCGACCCACTGTCGATATCCAAAGCAGCCTGAAAGTTTTCAGCACCCTCCGCATATCGGCCGGCCTTGAAATGGGCAACTCCGCGCAGATTGAAGAACTCCTTGCATTCCTTATCGAGTTCGACCGCTCTGTCCAACGGCGCAACCACCTCTTCCCACCGCTCAAGCTGAGACAATGCATATGCCTGATAGAATGCAGACAAGGCCCGTTCTTCATTCGCAGGCTGCAACGGTTCAGCCAAGGCGAACTGTTCGACAGCATAATCAATGTCGCCCATGCGCATTGCGAGCAGTCCCTTAAAAAATGAAATGAAATACGCATCGGGATAAACTTCCTCAAGGACATCAAGTCCCTCAAGGGCATCGCCGAATTCCGCATCTTCCGCAAGAATCCTTCCGACAAACAGCCCGACACTGCGATTGGGCGTGCGTTCACGGAAATCGAACCCCGGAACGAAGTTGTAATTCGCCGTAACCATAAGATCAGGATGACGGGTATCAACTGAATACAGCGGAGTACCCTTGTCACTCAACCCGTTAGCCAACGCTCTCAACTCTTCAAGAATATTGTTATGTTCGACCGTCGGAAGAGAGTCCAAGGCTACTACGGGCCCCTCTTCAAGCCATTTCACCTGATCAAGACTCGTAAATTTAGGAAGTCCGGAGGCTTCATAGACACGGCTTGTCTCGAAGTCACCGGCAAGCTGTGCCACCTCGGTGACAGCACGGATAGCGGCTTTGACTGGCGAAGCAGCCGTCCCCGCAGTGAACACAATTTCACTGAGGGCCGGAAACGTCTTTACGTCCCAAGCCACAGCTGCCACCGTGGGAACGGGATAGCCCATGGAAAAATCCTTGAGAATCAACTGAACGCCATTCTGCTCGAAACAATTCACAAGCCGAGTCAGCACAGGATCATCAAAAGACTTCGGATCGATTGTCGGCACAGTCGGACGCGTACGGTCAATAATGGCGCAGACATGACGTTCCACCAACTCGCATCCACCTTGCGAAATGGACTCCTCAAAAGTATTACCGGCAGAAGCACCGTTAAACTCATTGAGTTTCTTGAACCAATCCAGAGGAACGTATTCGTGTTCGCCAGTCGCGATATTCAAGGCAGGATGAAAACGCCAGCGGTTGAGATTCATCACACGCACAGCATCGTCTTCGGTTATATCTTCATCAACAGAACAGATGACCTTGCGAATATCCATGACTTTTCCCGGCCACTTTTCCTGTGCCTCGGACCACGTCAACTCGGTAAATTTCTCTTCATCAGCCCAAAAACTGAAATAGGAGAAACGCTCAACTAATTCCATGAGAGCCGAAGCTTCGGCCTGCTCGGGAGAAGCGCCCTTCCCCATCTGCTTTCGCGTGGGCATGACATGTTTGGCTGCCGGACCGCAGGTGCTCACGAAAACGGGAATTTCGAGCCGCCCGGTATCCACACGGTCCGTCTCGGCCAAAACGCCTTCGCACTTTTCCGCAAGCAATCCCTTGACCCGCTTCACGGTCTCGGAAGGATCGCACGCCTTATCGAGGTCCGTGCTAAACCTCTTGAAACAATCCTTGAGTTCGATCACGGCTACTTCCTTCTCAAACGGAACAGATTGACTGTCTTGTCATCCCCGGTTTCCTTATCGGAAAAACCGGCAGTTGTTTTCATCATGTTGAAAGACTCGTTCGCCTTGACGAAGAAGCCCCTCGCTTCGCGCTTCAAATCAAGAGCGAGCAGGACTTCAGCAGTCGGAGCTTCGGCCAAATTCTCCTGCACAAAGCCGACAAGCTGTTCGAACTGAGCTTCATCATAAAGCATCTCACAGCCGATGATGTAATCGAAACGCATCCCCAGACCATCGGACAAATCCGTTTTCCTGACCGTCACAGAATCTTCCAAACCATTTTTCAATGCATTGATTCGGCTGAACAACAACGCATCCTGATCTGTGTCCGTAATGGTCACGTCAAATCCACGCATCGCCAAAGCAAGGCCGTTGAGCGAACCGCCTGCCCCAATCTCAAGGATATGAGAGCCATCAGCGAACGGGAAACGGCCGAGCGAAACACCCATGACAATACTTGAAGGCCAGACCTTCGCCCAGAGAGGCAATACAACCTTCTTGCCGGATCGAGTCTGGTCCATCAGTTTGTCGATGTACCCCTGCATGTTTTTGATCTGTAATATCTTGAGAGAAGATTCGCCCACGGACACAGTCTTAAACTCGACCTCGCCGAATTTCTTCACGGCAATGTCGAGGAGTTTGTCCATGGGCTGTTCCAGATTATAATCTTTCGCAGCCACGAAAACCTCCAATATGGTGAGCCCCTACGGGCTACTGGTCAACTTTATTGATTTTCTCCAAAATCCAGAAAACGTTTTCCCCGGAATCATCCCGCGAGAATTCCCACACGGCACGAACGTGAACAGACTGTTCACCGGAAACGCCTTTTCGAAGATCTGCGTCATAAAAAACGCTGACATCAGTTCTACTATTATCCGTCTTCACATCCATGAGACGGGCATTCAAAAGCATAATTTCAGTTTGGGCATCAGAAGACCTGCGCTGCACCTCGGTAACAGCATCCTCATAAACACTATCCGAAAGCAATGACCTGAGATCATCCAGTTCACTCACGTCACGCACCTGCTGGAAACGGGAAAAAAACAGTTTTGCCCCTTCCAAAAATTCAGCTTCATCAAAATGTTCGGACACGACCTTGGGAGACTGTCGAACCGGATTCTCACTCGGTTCGGAACTCAGGACACTCCACATCTGCCGTGCGGCTTCATGGCGATCCATGGGCTTTTGAGCCGATTCGTCATCTTTGTCCTGCATTCTGTCTGCCCAACGATTTTGACGAGTTCTGTCATTATCGCCGGAACGACGCCTGAAAGCGCGAACGAGAAAATAAGCAATCAGCCCCAGAAACAGAATATTCAGCACACTGCCGACAGTGCTTGCAGGGGCATCAGGATTGGCAGGCTGAGCAAAACAGATATCAGCAAAGACCAAACTGATAAGCATAATAAATGAAAATATTAAACTAAATAGGACGCCATGGGGTGCGGATTTTGAATCAGTCACTCGTGTCATCTCTTATAGTTTTTAATGAAATACGTAACCGGAATTAGTCAATCAATGCCAAATCACGCAAAATGGCATGCAGGCTTTCCACTTCAATGGGCTTGGGCAGATAGGCAGCCGCGCCTCCCTTGTAATACGCCTTGACCACAGTCTTGGGATCATTGAGAGCCGTTACCATGATAACTTTTGCTTCACTGGAAGGCTGAACTCCCATCTCCTGTTCAATGGTACGGATCTCCTTGAGAGCCTGATGTCCGTCTTTGTTCGGCATCATAATGTCCATGCATACAAGATCATAAGGCCGCCCTTCCGACAAAGCCACTCGAAAAGCATCCACGCACTCAACCCCGTCGACTGCAGTGTCACACTCCCCGAAATCGGTCAGCAGCGCCGTCAACAGCTTGCGGCTGGTAAATTCATCTTCAACAATCAATATACGCATGATTCCTCCGTCAAGGTCCGACACCTTTACACCATCCCCCACCGAAACTCAACGCGAAGAACCACTGCCCACAATATACACGACCACACATAGGTCCCCACCTGTGTTTCGCACCAAAACGCTTGCCACCATTCGGTTTGCACAGTAGGAAAGACGCTCTGTTTACGATCAAGACACAATACGGAGAACGATATGCAACCAGCAGATATTCCCTTTTTCCTGTCTGAATTCTTTGACTTTCTAGACAGCCCCATATGGCGTGCATGGCCTTTCAATGCCGGATATGGCGATCATCTGCTCCCTTCTCTGGCAAGACTGGCTTTCGTCACATTGATACTTGGAGCCATCATGCTGTTTCTCCGGGTTCTTTTCGGACCCAATGGCTATCTCAGAGACGAAGAAATGGACCC